>Ga0066687_10000469_pt1 | contig 10780 bp, 9 predicted proteins | sample GraSoiAngelo_136_FD_65630 | JGI IMG/M metagenome (GOLD analysis project Ga0066687, IMG submission 65630) | Grasslands soil microbial communities from the Angelo Coastal Reserve, California, USA - 14_0929_09_20cm | ecosystem: Environmental > Terrestrial > Soil > Grasslands | place: USA... | reverse complement strand
TAAAAAGCTTTCGCCAGATGTGCTTCGCCGAGGTCCGGCTGAAGTTTCAAGGCAGTTTCCGCAGCCGTGTTCGCTTTTTCCAAGTGTGCCCTGCTTTTGTCGTAGCCAAACCAATACACTTCGGAATGCAGGCGTGACTTCAATGCGTAAGCGAGCGCAAACGTCGGATCGCGTTCGACCGCTTCCTCGATCAACCGCAGCGCATGTGCGCCCTTGTCAGGCGAATATCCGCTTCCCGCCCAATGAAACAGCTCACGCGCCCGGAGAAAAAGTTCGTAGGCCAGGATGTCCTGGGTGGGATGGGATTGCAGATTCGTTTTCTCCCGCGCCGAAAGATTTGCCCGCAAGGCCTCGGTGATGCGTTGCGCTAATTCACTTTGCAGGGTGAGCAGGTCTGTGATCTCGCGGTCGAATGTTTCTCCCCAAAGATGGTCGTCACTTCGGGCATCGATCAGCTGCGCATTCACCCGGATGCGATTACCGGCGCGACGCGCGGTTCCTTCCAAAATATGTGCAACCCCAAGGGCCCGTCCGATCTCACGCAAATTGCGCGCACCACTCTTGAATTGCTGCACTGATGTGCGGCTAATCACCTTGAGGTCTGCGACCTTTGCCAGACTTGAGAGGACGTCGTCGTGAACGCCAGCCGCGAAGTATTCGTTCTCTTTATCATCGCTCAGATTTTCGAATGGCAGAACCGCAATACTTTTTTCAGGAATATTTCGTGTTGTGGCAGAGCGCATTCCCGCCGGCGGGGCTAAATCTCGGTCGGCTTCATCCGTTCGCCTGATTCCCTGCGGAGTCAGATCAAAGATCCACGACAAGATCAGGGCAATCGGAAATCCCAACACCAGCATGATTACGACCAGGCGCACCGCCCAGTTTGGAATTTCGAAGAAGGGAAAAACCTGGGTCGCGATTTGAATGAGCAACCACGCGGCGACCGCATAGGCAATGGCAACCCGATGGACCTTGCGGCGCTTGAGTTCGGCAAAAAACGATTTCACGGGGATCATGCCGTCATTACAACTATCTCATCGCCCGGCAAGTGAACGGTTGCGAACTCACGCGATCGGTGAAAATACGAACGAAGCATGCGCAGGTCACCCGATCCGCAGCACACGCCTGCATTTTTCGCCGGCGTCGCCGCCTTCGCAACCTGGGGACTGGTGCCGATTTATTGGAAATTACTCAGCAAAATTCCGGCGCTGGAAATTCTCGCGCACCGGTTTGTCTGGACCATTGTCTTCCTCAGCGCGTTGCTCAGCTGGCAACGGCGGTGGCCCGAAGTGATCACAAACCTTCACTCGCGCCGCAGCGCGCTGTTTTGTTTCGCAAGTGGAGTGATGGTTAGCGTGAACTGGCTCCTCTTCATTTGGGCAGTCAATATCGGTCGCGTCCTCGAAACTAGTCTGGGCTATTTTATGACGCCGCTGGTCAACGTGTTGCTCGGTGCCGTGATTTTGCGCGAGCGGCTTAGCGTCTGGCAGATCGCGTCTATTCTCATCGGCGCTATCGGCGTCTCTGTTCTCGCCTTCGGATACGGCCATTTCCCATCCGTCGCTGTGGGGCTATGTACCAGTTTCGGCTTATACGGATTGTTGCGAAAACAATCCGGTACGGCTGCCATTCCCGGACTTTTTCTGGAGACAATGTTTCTCCTCCCGTTGGCGGTATTTTATCTTGCCCTGCTTGCCAGTCGCAATGTCCTGACCTTTGGCGCTTCGCATCTCTCACTTTCCATCATTCTTATAACGACTGGGATCGTCACCGCGGTTCCGCTGGTTTGGTTCGGCTATGCCGCGCGACATTTGCGCTTGGTCACGATCGGATTTCTTCAATATCTCTCGCCCAGCATTAGTTTCGTCCTCGGGCTTTTTGTTTATCATGAGACATTCACCCGCCAGCATTTCGTCACTTTTCTCCTCATCTGGATCGCGCTCGTGCTTGTTTCCGCTGAGGCCGTCTTGCGCTGGCGCACAACCAAACGGGTCGCGGCCGACATCGTAAGCGAGTCCCCGCTGATCGAGCCCGGGATCTGATTCGACAAAATCGGGATCACCGATCTTGGCTATAATTTTTACCTGGCGAAGTTGAACCCGGCGCATTTAAAAAATAAAGTGACGACAACGCCCGGTTTCTGATTGAATTCGAACGTCATGAACGGTGAGCGAATCGCGAGTCGAATCACGAGTGAGGAAAAATCGACTCTCAGCTCCTACATTGGTCTCGGAATCGCGGTCGTGCTCGCGGCAGGGGCCGTATACTTCTTTCTTCTCTCGCATGAAGAAAAAAAGGAAATCACAACTTTCGATCCGAACCGGCCCGTGCCGGACGACGTTACTTTGAGAAGGCGATTAAAGCCGGAGCATTATCGTGTGGTTCGCGAAAACGGCACCGAAACCGCTTTCCAGAATGAATTCTGGAACAATGAGCGCGCCGGAATTTACGTCGACGCCATTACGGGTGAACCGCTCTTCAGTTCCGTTGACAAATTCGACGGCGGCACCGGGCGGCCGACCTTCACCAAACCGATCTCAAATGATCTCGTGGTCGAGAAGGAGGACAATTCAAACGGTATGCAGCGCATCGATCTCCGCGCCAAGCGAAGTGACGCTCACCTTGGTCACCTTTTTCCCGATCCGGCTTCGCCGACTGGGAAACGTTACGCCGTGGAGTCAGCCGCTTTGCGCTTCATTCTGTTGGAGCAAATGAAGGATCAAGGCTACGAAAAATTCCTCTCCTTCGTGGAGAAAAAGTAGCCGGATTGATGTGGAAATTAGGGGGGGCCTTGGGGCCCTCGATCGCCTGATCCAGCAACTGCTGGAAATCGAGGCTTGGCATTGTATTGTCAGCCGCTCATTTGAAAAAAGACGACATCGAATACGCGATTGAGAATACGCAGGTTATTCTCGCGCCAGAGCGGCAGATCGCGACCTTTGGCAACACCAGTTTTGAGTTTCATCTCATCTCCGAGCTGATGGACCGGGTCGATCAGATCCGGATTCGAACCGGGCGGATCGAAGCCGAACGCCCGAAAATTCTGAGCCCGGAATATTTTTGCCGAATGATGTTGGAAGGGTTCGGCGAAAAAGCGCAGCAGTACGTCGAGCGTTTGCGCGAACAGGCTCGTCAAATCGCGGTCTTGCGCTACGGATTTCAGTTTCGCAAATCTGGCATCACGGAAGAAACCGTGAGCGCATCATTGCAAGCGGTTATCGACCGGACACGGCGTGCGGTCGAGAATTCCGGTGACACCAACGGCGCGATTATTCAGGGAGTAGACGAGGCTTGGGAAGTTTGTCTGCTCAAGTTCACCATCGAAATGATCGAGCGCTCCGCCGGCGAGAATATCGGCGACTTCAAACGGCGTGGTCTGATTTAGGAAGTTAGCCATCTTGGCTGACTCGGCCGACAAGCTTCTAGCTTGTCGTAGTGAAGGCGACAGTCTGGAAAGGTTGTCGGCCGAGGTCCGAGGCAGAACGGCGAACTGGAAACCTAACTTCCGAATACCCAGCCAGAGCGGCTGCCCTACAATTGCTTGTATCGGCGCATCAACTTGAAGAAACGCAACGTATCACCCACCGGATTGATGCTGCTAACTTCATCGGAATAAATCGTGGTAATGGGAACGGACGCGATTCGATACCCTTTTCGGCTCGCGATGATCAGCATTTCGGTTTCATATTCGAACCGACTGGCACCACTCAGAACTTCCGGGATGATGTCGCGATGGAGCATGCGAAATCCGCATTGCGTATCGGGAATTTGTTGCCCGCAAACGCGACTAATCTGGTTGCTCATATAACGGTTCACCATCCGCCGTAGCAATGGCATCGTTCTGGTGTCGTTCATTCGCGAGCCTACGAAGATTTTGGCGCCACTTTCGGACGCGGTCGCGCCGACAAAACGCGAAATTTCTTCGGGTAAATGTTGACCATCCGCATCCAGAAGCACCACATATTCGCTTCCGCGATCGAACCAGTAACGCAGCCCGGTCTTGATCGATTCACCTTTGCCCCGATTCTGCGGATGAACGACAACGTCGACTCCAGCAGCTCGGGCGCGATCCGCCGTCGCGTCAGTTGATCCATCGTCGACGACCAGAACATGTTCCAGCTGCATTCGTGCGCGCTGTGCGACTTCGCCAACATGCTTCTGCTCCTGATAGGCCGGAATCACCGCCGCGATCGTCGCGTTGTTCATTATCAAATCCATTTGCCTGTCATGTCGAGGGAAGACCCCAGTCCAGCGCGGACCGAGACGTCTCTCGACATTTTAGTTGGAGATTTCCCGACTTTGCTCGGAAACACAAGAAACAGCGCCTTCAATGCCAAGCGCCGCGGATCGCTCGAGGTTAATTTGCTATCGCACCACTGGATGAAAATCCGCCGCGTGATAGGAACTGCGCACCAGCGGGCCGGACGCGACATGCTCGAAGCCTTTTTTACGCGCGATTTCACCCAAGAAATCGAATTGTTCCGGCGTGATATATTCGACCACTGGCAGATGCCGCGGATTGGGCCGGAGATATTGCCCCATTGTTAGAACCTGCACGCCAACATCGCGGAGATCGTCCATCGTCTGAAACAACTCCGGTTCCGTCTCGCCAAGGCCAAGCATCACGCCGCTTTTCGTCACCATTTTTGGCGAAAGCTCTTTTGCCCGTTGCAGAACCCGCAAAGATGTCCGGTATTTCGCGCGTGAACGCACTATCGGCGTGAGGCGTTCGACCGTTTCCATGTTGTGATTGTAGATGTCCGGACCGGCGTCGAGGACGGTCTGGATGCACCAATCCTGGGCATGAAAATCGGGCACCAGTACTTCGATGATAATTGTCGGGTCCATCTCGCGGATGGCATTGATGGTGCGCGCGAAGTGCGCGGCACCACCATCCTTCAGGTCGTCGCGCGCGACCGCAGTAATGACAACATGTTTCAACTTCATTCGCCGCACTGCTTCGGCGACCCGCTGCGGCTCGTCCTCTTCCAGGGCGAACGGTTTCGCCGTCGTCACCGCGCAAAACCCACAGGCCCGCGTGCAGCGGTCACCCGCGATCATCATAGTCGCCGTACCCTGACTCCAGCATTCCCAGCGGTTCGGGCATTGTGCGCTCTCACACACGGTATGCAGTCGCAAATCCGAAATCAGCGTTTTTGTCGAAAAAAAGACAGGATTCGATGGCAACCGCACCTTAATCCAGGGCGGCTTTTGCGCCTGGTGCGACGCCGGATCGATTTTCGCGCAGGACACGAATAAAGATTACAACGTTAAAAGGGTTAAAAAAGCGAAATTCCGGCCGACACGGTTGCCGCTACAACGCTTTAACTCAGCGGCTTCAACGATCACAGCTTCGTCCGTCCAGTTAACGCTTGATAAAGCGTGAGTTCATCGGCTGACTCAAGCCCTCCACCCGCAGGTAAGCCGCGCGCGATCCGGGTTAACTTTATCGGTTTTGCTTTCAGCGACTCGACCAGGTAATTCGTCGTCGCTTCGCCTTCGACATCGGCTGCCAGCGCGAAAATGATCTCGGAAAAATTCTCCCGTGCGATGCGATCCAGCAACTCTTGGATTCGTAAATCTTCTGGTCCGATATGATCGAGCGGCGCGATCCGGCCGCCGAGTGCATGGTACTGACCGCGAAACGCACTCGTTTTCTCCAAGGGCAAAATGTCGGTCGGTTGCTCGACCACGCAGAGAAGATCGGATGCACGCGAATCATCGCGGCAAATTTCGCATAGCTCCTCCGTTGCGAAAAAGCCGCAAAGTTTGCAGGGACGAATCTGGACACGCGTTTTCGAAATCGCGGTCGCGATCTGTTCCGGCTTATCGTCGCGCGATTGAATCATCCACAAGGCGATGCGTTCGGCCGAGCGTGGTCCGACTCCCGGCATTTGCCGCAGCTGCGTGATCAAATCACGAATTGCCTCTGGATATTCCGTTCTTTTCAAGACTTCTAGATGGAAGACTCGCCGTAGCGAGCTCGATCCGCCCGTACGGCTCATCGGCCCGTCTGGCCCAGACCCTAGGATGCCGGCGATTCCATCAGATGCAAAGCGAGGGGTTCGAGACGACGCAAATAAAGATTGAGCGGTGCATCCTCTTCGTTGTTTGGTCCGCGGGCCTTTTGGAATTCGTGATAAGCCTCGGCCCACCGCTGTTCGCGGTACAAGACCACGCCGTTCCAAAACGAATCGCGTCGCGCCACTAACTCGCTTGGCGCATCAGCGCTAAAAGCGAGCGGCTCGTAAATTTCATGGCGTTCTTGCGCGTTGACGCCACTGAGAAAATCGATCGGACGCGCCACGATGGCGTTATTGGCCAGCTCAAATGTGCGAGGACCGATCAAGATTTTCGAACCATAAAAGCGGTTCGCCACGCAAAAACGCCGCGCCAGCTCGATCGGCTCACCCAGCACAAAAATGTCCTGCTTCTCCTCCGTTGGCGCTGTGATCATCGAGCCCGAGCTCACCCCGACATGCGCTCCGGCAGTATCATTTTGGCCATTGCTGTCGCTCGAACTTTCCGCAAAAGCACTCGCGAGATCGAACGCGGCGCGGACTGCCTTTTCGGCGTGATTTTCCAGTGCGCCGGGAAATCCAAAAACCGCAACGACTCCTTCGCCGTCGGCTGCATGCAAATACGCGCCGGCGTCGCGTAAGAGTTCAGCGGCGCGGCCGGTAAATTTCTCGCTTGCCTTCGTCACTACGCTGGGGTCGTCATTATCCGCTAAATCGTATTTGTTGGCCAGATCGCAGACGACCACACTGGTATCGAAAACGCGCGCCGTGCCGTCGAAATCGATTTCGCCGGAGCGCAACCGTCCAATTTCGCTGCGAGAAAGTTTGCCGTTAAACAAGCTCAACGGAATGCCGGCGCGTTTTCGCCCGGCAAATGCGAAGTAAGCCAGCGCCGCGCCGTAGCTGAGAGCAACCGCAATGATTGCCGGCAGCGGGGCAAAGAAAACGTGATAGAGCGAGCAAACCCAGCTTAGCGCCAGCAGCTCCACGATGACTGCGAGAATGAGTATGCCGATACGATGCCTACGAGCGCTCGTGAAGACAAGCCACACTGTCGCGAGAGCGAGAAGCACGATCAAGCTGTATTGCCAGATCTTGCCCAGGTTGTGAGCCGGACCGTTTAGTTTCTCGAGCCAGTTCCTGAGCGGCAGCTCGATTCCGTGGAACCATCCAGCGGCGTGCGAAATAATCGCGATCGCGGCGACGACAACCGCGATAATCCCTGCGGAAAGCAGTGTGCGTTTCATCGAGCTTCGTTCACCTGTTGCCTCGGATAATAGGATTGCACCACAAGTTCGCTGAGAAATTTGTCGGGCGCGTCTACCGCCGCTATTGGCAAAATGAATTTATTCTGTCCGGAATTTTTGCGTAGCAGATTCAATCCGAAATGAAAATCGCGAAAGAGGTGCGCCGTCAAATCCGCCATCGACATTTTTTCAGCCTGGGCACGTTCCACCAGTCGTCGCCGTGCTGCGTCTTCAAACGCAATCTCGAGATCGTGCTGCCGCCGGAATGATTCGCTAAAGACATCGATCTGTTGTTCGAGCACGATCGCTTCCTGTTTGTGACCTTCGGCCAATAGGCGATTGAGAACGCGCTTTGGTTCGCGGACGAGCTCGGTCGTGACACGCAGCTGGCTGATTCCGGAACCCGCCAGGTAAAACTTAAAATCGCGGAACAATTTTTCCCATACTGTGAGCAAACCGCGGGCACCGGTTTTCTCCATCGCTGCTGCGTTTGCCATCAGACGCAATGCTTCATCATCGAAACTGATGGCAATGCCGTAAGCGCGAAAGGCTCTCTCATATTGCCGGAGCAAACTACCTTCAGAATACTTCATGATGCTGAAGAGATCGTCCGCGCTCAATTCTTCACAGACCACGCGCACCGGCAGACGTCCAATGAATTCCGGCTCGAAGCCAAACTCGATGAAATCCTGGGTCGTAACGAACTGGAAGAGTTCGTTATCCATTACCCGAATCGGCTCGGCGCTGAATCCAATCTGGCCCTTGACCCGACGCGAAACCTGTTCTTTCAAACGCTCGAACGCGCCGCTAACGACAAATAGGATGTGTCGGGTGTTGATCGTTTGCCGGTTCGCTTTGCCGCGCCTTTGGAATTCCAGCGCAGCTTGGATTTGCCCCTGCAAATCCATCGCGCTGCGCAACGGCACTTCCGTTTCTTCCATCAATTTAAGCAGCGTTGTCTGCACCCCGCGACCGCTGACGTCGCGCCCGATCATGTTGCCGGCGGAGGCGATCTTGTCGATTTCGTCGATGTAAATAATGCCGAACTGCGCCCGGTTCACATCGCCCTCGGCTTTGTGCACCAACTCGCGCACCAGATCTTCCACGTCGCCGCCGACGTAACCGGTCTCGCTGAACTTGGTCGCGTCCGCTTTAACAAACGGGACTCTGATCAAGTCGGCAATATGTTTGATCAAATAGGTTTTCCCAACACCAGTCGGGCCGACCAGAATAACATTTTGCTTGGCGTATTCAGGTTCATTGGTGCCGCGGGCATTTGCCTTCTCCAGCCGCTGCACATGATTGACGTGGTTGTAATGATCGCAGACCGCGATCGATAGCACCTTCTTCGCTTCGTCCTGTTTGATTACAAAACGATCAAGATGCGCTTTGATGTCACGGGGCAGAAAATTGAACTCGAACTCTTTAGTGTCCTCTGGCGCCTTCTCTTCTGCTCCAGTCTCAGCCATGTCCGGCTGCGTCACGGTGGTGAATGCGACGCGATCCCCAAAGTTCGATTTCATGAACTCGGCGAGCTTCGATTTCAGTTCTTCCGGTGAAGGAAAAGACGGATTCTGTTCCATTTAAATTGGTAGCTGCAGAAAAAGGGTTCCGGAAATCTAACATCGGAACCATTCGTGTAAATTTGACTCTCAAACTGGCGATTTGTTCACCCTCGATGTCGTTTCAGAGGAGATTGGACGTTTGCCGACCGCGGTACTTCTCCTAATATCGGCGTGAGCAATGTCGAAGCTATCACCATCTTGGTGGCGTGCCGTCTTCATTATTGCGGCGCTCGCAGGCGCGGGAATTCTAACAACGATTTCGGTTCGTGATTTCCGGGCGGCAGCGCTGCCACCTGAGAATCGGCCAATCCAATCCCAGATTTCCGGCTACGTGTCGTCAAATGCGTGCCGAGCTTGTCATGTCGAGAACTACGAAAGCTGGCATGGATCGTTTCATCGCACCATGACCCAGATCGCGACGCCCGCTTCTCTCCTCGATGACGTGAGCAAGCTTGATTATACCTTCAACGGTCGCCAGTACAAGGGCGAACGCCGTGGCGATAAATTCTTTGTCCGCGTGCGACCTGAAAACGGCGACTACGGCGAGCCACAGCAAGTCGTCGTCCTGACCGGCTCTCACAACTTGCAAATTCTATGGTTGGAATCGGGCCAGGGCCGCACCTTGCAGCAGCTCCCTATCGCTTACATCGTCGCGGAAAAAATGTGGGCGCCGGTAGCGGAGACATTCCTGATCCCACCGCAGCTGAAGGAATATTATTCGCTCGGAGCATGGAACGGCGCCTGCATGGACTGCCATGTTACCCAGGGACAATCACGTTTTGTCGAAGGTAACCGCTGGGATTCACAGGTCGCTGAGTTTGGAATTGCCTGCGAAGCTTGTCACAGCGAAGGACGCCAACATATCGAGGCCAATCGTAATCCTATTCGGCGTTTCAAACTTCATCTCACGACCAAGACCGACCCGACAATTACCAACCCGTCGCGTTTGAAAGGAGCCGATTCGGCCCTCGATTGCGGCCAATGCCACAGCGTGTGGGCATTTAACAACATGTCGGACAAGATCGATTTCAATCGCCATGGCAGCGTCTTTCGTCCGGGCGCTCACGATCTCGCCCAGCGTTTCGTCGTTCAACCAAACTCCTCCGAGCACAGCGAACAAAAGGATTTCATCCTCCAGTCTGAGCCGGACTTCTTTAGGAATCGATTCTGGGGCGACGGCATGATTCGGGTGACGGGAAGAGAATTCAATGGCGTGCAGGCGTCGCCCTGTTTCCGAGGCGGAGAATTCTCCTGCATCTCCTGCCACGAAATGCACCTCGATTCGCCCGGTCAGACCGGGATCCAAAAATGGGCGCGCACCGCCCAGTTAAAACCTAAGATGGATTCCGACGCGGCCTGTTTACAATGTCATCAAACGATGGCGACGAACATCACCGCGCACACGCATCATGCTGCGGATTCATCCGGGAGTCGGTGTTACAACTGTCACATGCCGCGGACAACCTTTGGTTTGTTGCGCGCGATCCGCAGCCATCAGGTTTCCTCACCGACGGTTAAGGAGAGCGTCGACTACGGGCGGCCAAATGCCTGCAATCTTTGTCACCTCGATCGGACGCTGGCGTGGACGGCGGAGAAACTGGGGGCGTGGTATCACCAGCCCGTGCCTCAACTGGCGCCGGACGATCAAAAAATTGCGGCGGCCGTGCAGTGGATCTTGAAAGGCGACGCCGGCCAGCGCGTGTTGATCGCCTGGGGAATGGGTTGGGAGAGTGCGCAACAAACCGCTGGGCGCGACTGGTTGTATCCCTATCTCATTTATAGCCTGAACGATCCTTATGCCGCGGTGCGATTTGATGCCTGGAAATCGCTTCAGACATTGCCCGGTTTTTCTGATTTTTCGTTTATCTACACCGGGGCGGATGATTATCTCCGCCAGACAAGCGCGGGCGCTTATGAAAAATGGCTGCGTGAAATTCGTGAGCGCAAT
>Ga0066687_10000468_pt1 | contig 10780 bp, 6 predicted proteins | sample GraSoiAngelo_136_FD_65630 | JGI IMG/M metagenome (GOLD analysis project Ga0066687, IMG submission 65630) | Grasslands soil microbial communities from the Angelo Coastal Reserve, California, USA - 14_0929_09_20cm | ecosystem: Environmental > Terrestrial > Soil > Grasslands | place: USA... | reverse complement strand
GGTCGACCGCAGCAGCTGGAGAAGCTGATTGAAGGTAGTGGCGCGAAGGTTGTTGCCATGCAGCATGGAGAGACGCTTTCCTGAGAAGCAAGAGCTGGATTTCACGAAGAATTTCCGCGCAGAAAGCGGCCACGAACAAACCGGGAACTTCAAAAAAGTTGCGGTGTCAATATCACAACGGTGGAGTCTGACTGCGCTGCATCTGTGAAAATGCCACGCAAGAACAAGCTGCGCCTTGCATCTAAAGAGTAAAGGGTCACAAGAGCGCTTGTTACCTGCAACGCGGCTTGCTATGTTCGTAGTGCATTCTTATAATCAGCGTTTCTCTGCCAGAAGCGGTTGCTGATTGTGTTTGCTGGCCGCGGTCAAAAGGCGCAACCTCCAGATGCTCAGTACGTCTGTTGGACCGCCGGGCGAGTTGTCCGGTGCAAGCCGGGTTGTGGTTCAGAGATCAAAAACTTTCGTGCCGAGTGACGCCGATCCGCCACTTCAGTGCTCTGGCGGACAGCTAATGAAGGAGCCTTGAATGAAGAAGTTGCTCGTGACGTCTCTGCTGGCATTTGCCGTTTGTGGCTATGCGCAGGACTCCCAGAGTGCCCAGCCCGGGCAGACCGCTTCCGGCCAGCAGGCCGGCGCTCAACCCCAGCAGAATGCCCAGCCCGGGCAAACCCCTTCCGGTCAACAGGCCGGCGCTCAACCGCAGCAAAAGACGATCAAGGATCCTGCGGAATACAACGCTTATATGAGCGCGATTAGTAACAACGATCCGAACGCCAAAGCACAGTCACTCGAGGCTTTTCTGCAGCAGTATCCGAACACGGTGGTGAAAGAAGAAACGCTCGAACAGTTAATGGCGTCGTATCAGGCGGCCAACAACGTTACCAAGACTACGGATGCCGCTAATCGCCTGTTGCAGGTAAATCCTAACAACGTTCGTGCGTTGGCTTTGCTTACCTACCTTACTCGTGCGCAATGCGGGCAGCAGCAGTCAGCATGCAGTCAGGCGGCGCAGTACGCTCAGCGCGGACTGCAGGCAGCCGACTCCATGCCTCATCCCGCCGGCGTGTCGGATGCGGACTTCAAGAAGCTGCAGGACGGCGTCAAGGTGATCTTTAACGGCGCCATCGGCATGGCAGCGCTACAAAGCAAGGATTATCAAACCGCGCAGAAGGCGCTCTCGGCATCGGTATCTGATCCGGCAAATGCCAACAATCTTCAGGATGTGTATCCGTTAGCCACGGCGTATCTCCAGGCGAACCCCCCCGACTATTTGAACGGTCTCTTCTATGCAGCGCGCGCGGTCGATCTCGCGCAGGGAAATCCGGCTGCTCAGCAGCAGATCGAGAAGTTTGCTTTGTATTACTACAAGAAGTACCACGGCAGCGCCGATGGATGGGATCAGGTAAAACAACAGGCGCAGAATTCGCCAACTCCTCCTCCGGGTTTCACAATCGCACAGGCTCCGCCGCCGCCCACTCCGTGCGAGTTTGCCGACACGATCATGAAACAGAATCCCGACGTGTCGCAGATGGCATATGGCGACTGGCTTTTTGTGCTCGGCTCCGGCAACGAGAAGGATGCCCAGCAGGTTTGGACGTTCCTTAACGGCAAGGGGATTCCGGTCAGCAGCCAGGAGCATCCGGCGAAGGTCATCGGCGCGACGCCGGAGGAACTTAAGCTAGCAACCACCGACGACGACATCCAGGAGAACAAGGCTGACGTCACGCTGCGAATGGCTACGCCATTGCCGGCTGCACAGGTCCCGCAACCGGGCACAATGCTTAGCGGTAAGTGGGTAGGCAAAGCCACCAGCTACACGCCGCTTCCACCTGCAGCTGGCCAGGGCGCGGCCGGACAGCAAACTGGAACTTCCAGCCAACCCCAAAGTCAGCCCGCCGGCTGCCTGCCGAATACTGGTGGCGGCGTAATGCTGACGCTGACTGAAGGAGCTAAAGGCGCTGTCAAAAAGCCGGCAGCACCGGCGAAGCGCGGCACGACTGCTAAGAAAAGACCTGTGGCTCACCGCTGAAGGTCCTGTTGATTGTTTGACAAAGGCAGCCAACCTTGGCTGCCTTTGTTGTTTTTCGGAATGGTGGTCGCGCTTCTTGTTGTCTCTTACGGGAAACTGCGAACGAAGCTCGGTAATCGAACTAAAGTTATGGCCAAACTTGTTGCGCTCACTCCGCGTGCTCACGATCGTTCAACTCTGCCGCCTAGCTCGCATCATCCTTCGAAACACAAACCTTTTCGCGAATCGCGCGAATTGGAGCGGGCGCTCCGTGACGTCATCAAAGGAGAGGTTCGCTTCAGCGATGGAGATCGTGCACTCTACGCCACCGACGGATCGAACTACCGCCAGATTCCGATTGGGATCGTTATTCCGCGAGATGTCGAAGATGCAATTGCGACCATGCGGCTCTGTCGGATGCATCGGGCGCCTGTGCTCTCGCGAGGCGGCGGCACCAGTCTTTGCGGTCAGTGCTGCAACTTCGCCGTCATCCTTGATTTTTCCAAGTACTGCAACGAGATTCTCGAGCTGAACCATCGCGAGAAGTATGCCCGCGTACAACCGGGCATTGTTCTCGACAAACTGCGCTCCGCGGCCGAGCGGTACAACCTGACGTTTGGTCCTGATCCAGCAACGCATACACATTGCACATTGGGAGGAATGATCGGCAACAACTCCTGTGGCGTGCACGCGTTGATGGCCGGCAAGACCGACGAGAACGTACTCGAACTGGATGTGCTCACCTATGACGGCGTGCACATGAAGGTCGGAGAGACGAGCGAAGCCGAATTGGAAAGCATCATTCGCGATGGTGGGCGACGCGGCGAGATTTACACCGGCCTCAAACGACTACGAGACCAGTACGCGCATTTGATTCGTGAACGATATCCGAACATCCCCCGCAGGGTGTCGGGTTTCAACCTGAACGAGCTTCTGCCCGAGAACAACTTCAACGTTGCACGGGCGTTGGTGGGTACGGAAGGCACATGCGTAATGGTGCTGGAAGCTAAACTGCGCCTGGTGTATTCGCCACCTTCGCGCGCGCTGCTCGTGCTCGGATATCCCGACGTGTACAGCGCGGGCAATCACGTGCCGGAAGTTCTTAAATTCAAGCCCATTGGGCTCGAAGGAATCGATGATCGTCTGGTCGGTTACATGAAACGAAAAGGTCTGAACGTAAACGACCTGCCTCTGTTGCCTGAGGGCAATGGCTTCCTGTTAGTAGAGTTCGGCGGGGAGAACAAAGCGGAAGCCGATGCGAAGGCAGGCGAAATGATGGCGCGATTGAGGATCCTGCCCGGCGCTCCCTCCATGAAACTGTACGACGACAAGCGAGAAGAGAAATTGGTATGGGAGATTCGTGAATCTGGGCTCGGCGCCACCGCTTTTGTGCCGGGCGAGCCTGTCGCCTGGGAAGGCTGGGAGGATTCTGCGGTGCCTCCGCAAAATGTAGGCAGCTACTTGCGCGACCTGCGCCGCTTATTCGAAAAGCACGGCTACGACTGCTCTCTCTATGGACACTTTGGTCAAGGCTGCATTCACACCCGAATAAATTTTGACTTTCGTACAGTGGAAGGAATTCGCAACTATCGTGCATTCGTCGAGGATGCCACCGATCTGGTTGTGAGCTACGGAGGCTCGATCTCGGGCGAGCACGGCGACGGCCAATCAAAAGCCGAAATGCTGCCGAAAATGTTCGGTCCCGAGTTGGTACAAGCATTTCGCGAGTTCAAGTCCATCTGGGATCCGCAGAACAAGATGAATCCGCGTAAAGTCGTCGATCCATTTCTCATTGACGAGAATCTGCGCCTCGGAACGGACTTCCAACCCTGGGAACCGAAAACTCATTTCAAGTTTCCTGAAGATGAAGGTCACCTTTGGCACGGCACGATGCGTTGCGTCGGAGTTGGCAAGTGCAGACGGCAGGATGAAGGCGTGATGTGTCCGAGCTACATGGTGACCCTGGAAGAGAAGCACTCCACGCGTGGACGCGCTCATCTTCTCTTTGAGATGTTGCAGCGCGAAGAACTGAAATCCGGGTGGCAGGACGAGAACGTTAAGGAAGCCCTCGACCTCTGTTTGAGCTGCAAGGGATGCAAAGGCGAGTGTCCGGTCAATGTTGACATGGCTACTTACAAAGCCGAATTCATGTCGCACTACTACGAGAAGCACAAGCGGCCATTGAGTGCGGAGGCTTTTGGACACATCGATCGATGGGCTGCCCTGGCTTCATTCGCGCCGAACGTAGCCAATTTCTTCAGTCAGACACGAGGATTCAGTGACTTAATGAAATCCGTGCTTGATATTCCGAAGCAGCGCGAGCTCCCAAGATTCGCGCCGCAAACATTTCGCAGTTGGTTTGAGAGACGTAAAACCAATCGTTCACCCGGTCCGCAGGTGATCCTCTGGACCGACACCTTCAACAACTATTTCAACGTCCACACAGCTCGCGCAGCCGTCGAAGTGCTGGAGCATCTTGGCTGGCGTGTGCGGATTCCGGCGGAGAACCTGTGCTGCGGACGTCCCTTATATGACTTCGGCATGCTCGACGATGCCAAGGTCTATCTGAAACGGATTCTACGCAGTCTCGAGCGCGACATTCAGGCAGGTTATCCCCTTGTCGTGCTAGAACCGAGTTGCGCTTCGGTATTCAAAGATGAACTCAAAAATCTGTTACCCGACGAACCATTGACGGAAAAGCTTTCTGGACAAACCATGCTGCTGAGCGAGTTCCTGCAGAAAAAAGCTTCGGAGTTTGATTTCCCGAAATTGAAACGCAAGGCCATCGTGCAGACACATTGTCACCACGCGTCAATTTTCAAGACCGCGGCTGAAGAGCAGGTCCTCAAACGCCTGGGGATTGAAGCTGAGGTTTTGGATTCAGGCTGCTGTGGTATGGCGGGTCCATTCGGTTTTGAGGCTTCCAAGTTTGAGGTTTCCCAAGCCTGTGGCGAGAGAGTCGTACTGCCCGCGGTGCGCGAAGCTCCCCCTGACGAAATCGTGATCGCCGATGGTTTTAGTTGCCGTGAGCAGATTCGCCAGAACACGGAACGCTATCCGCTGCATTTGGCCGAAGTATTGCAGATGGCGATAAAGAACGAGTTTCCCAAAAAGGGCAAGCCTGAAACGTTCGTCGTGAAGCGCGTTAGGGCTGATGCGATCATTGGACAATTGAAGGCGACCTGCCTGGTTGGGACCATCCTGGGAACGGCAGGGCTCTTGGTTTGGGCAGTGTTCGGTCAGCGTAGTCGCAACTCCCCATAGGACGCCGGGTCGCCTGAAACTCTATGTACATTCGCAGTGATGACATCCAGCTCCACTACGGGACAATGGGCAGCGGCTTTCCTGTCGTCCTGCTCCATCCCTTTCCTGCGCATCATGAGTTCTGGACGCCTCTGGGCGCCCCGCTCTCGACACGCTACCGGCTGATTCTGCCGGATCTGCGTGCGCACGGCCTTTCCGAGGTGGGAAATGGAAAGGCGACCATGGCGAAACACGCGGAAGACCTGCTGCGCCTGCTGGATGCCGAGCAAGTTGCAAAGGCGGTATTCGTGGGCGTTTCGATTGGCGGCTATATTCTCTTCGAATTCTGGAGGAGACACCGCGAGCGCGTTGCTGCGCTTGTATTGTCAAATACTCGCGCCGAACCTGACACCGAGCAGGGAAGGGCTAACCGAATGAAGTCTATCGAAGATGCCCGTGTACGTGGCACAGCTCCCTTTCTCGATGCGCAAATTCAGAGTTTGATCGGCGAGAGCACAAGAAGGAACCGTCCTGATATCGCCGCGAAGGCGCGCACGATGATGGAAAAGCTGACGGTCGATGGCCTCGTGGCGTTGCAGCAAGGAATGGCTGAGCGCCCGGATTCGATACCTACCTTGCAGGCAATCGACGTCGAGACGCTGGTGATTGCGGGTGAGGAAGACACGCTCACTCCTTTGGCCAACGCGAAAGTCATGCAACAGCATGTCCGCCGAGCCAGACTGTCGGTGATCCCAAAGGCTGGACACTACGCCGCATTCGAGAGTCCCAACGAATTTACGCCCGTCTTATTGCAGTTCCTCAATGGCCTGAGGCCCAGTTGATCAGCGAGCGGCGTTTCCAACTGGCGGATTTGACGCCGACGATAGCAGAGCCTTAACTTTTTCTAGCGCATTCCTGGCGACCGCGGAGTTTGGGTCTTGCGGCGCGAGCTTAAGAAAAGCCTGGAGCTCGTTCATGGCGTTGCTGTAATCCTTCAGTGCGAGCATTGCATGTGCCCGCACTAGGTGAATAGGAGCGTACTCAGCCGGGCTTAGACTTTGGGCCCGCGCCAATTGCTGCAAGGCATGCTGATAGTCCGCTTTGCCAACGTAGGCTTTTGCCATTTCAAAATACGTTTGCCAGGATCGTGGTGCCAGAGTCGTTGCGCGCTCTGCCGATCGCAGTGCATCATCGAAACGATTCAGCTGGTTAAGCGCCGCCGTCATGGCAGTGTAAGCAAGCGCAAATCCTGGATCGCTATGAATTGCCCGGTCAAAATCTTCAATGGCGGCGTTCACGTTCGCGCCGTCCAGCGCGAGAACACCCCGTAACGTTAAGGCGGGGGCGTAGTCTGGAAAAATGTCCAATGCCTTCGCAAGATACTTTCCAGCTTCCTCCGAACGATTCTTTGAGAGCGCCACTTCGGCTTTGTGGAAAGCGTCACGGGCCTTCTGAGGAACTTTGTATTCCGCTACCGAGACAGTAGCTTTTCCATCGGCCTGCGCTGCCGCTGCGTTGGTAGTGCTGAGTCTTATTTTTACTCCGAGAGCGCCGTCCAATCCGACGCGCTCACGTGCCTCCGCGAGTCCGGAGGTAGCGACTACTTCGTAAGAACTCGAAGGCAGATTGCCGAAGTCGAATACTCCACTTGCGTTCGTGTAACCTGAAGCCACTACGTCTCCCGTGTTTTCGTTGCGCAGTTCAACGCGAGCGTCAACGACGGGAGCGCCATCGGAGCCTACTACGACGCCAGTGACGGTTGTGAAGTTCGGCGACTTGAGTGGAGTTCTTGGCTCCTGGGAACGAATGATGCCGGGTTCCGAGATTTGCGAGAAGGAAACGCCTGCGCAAAGGAGAGTTGCGAATAGAGTCGTTACGAATCGGCCTTTCATGGCCCGGTACCTCGAAGTCCTTCACGAGCATCGGGAGGTACCTTGTCACCCGTGGGGAACCTCGTACTGCGCTCGGCAACGGCGTAACCGCCGTGCTGCTGAATGAGAGTCTCAGTCGACCTGACTGAGTTGGCTGAAGGCGCATCGCAGGGTCACAAATAAAGAGCTCGCAACCGGGCAACTAAACTGAGCTGTTCTGGAGTGGATCGAAGCAATGAAGGACATAGTCATAAAGCCGGCGAGGAATCTTGTTGGATCCATACGCCTTCCGGGGGACAAAAGTATCTCGCATCGGTATGCGATGCTGGCTGCGCTCGCACAGGGCACCACTCGCTTGCGCAATTTCTCGAGTGGAGCAGATTGTGCCAGCACGCTTGGTTGCCTACGCTCGCTTGAGATCGAGATTGTTCGAGCAAATGGCGAGGTCACAATTACGGGCCGTGGCGGTGAATTGAGTGCTCCGCGGACGGCGTTGGACTGCGGAAACTCCGGTTCAACCATGCGCATGCTTTCCGGCATTTTGGCGGGCCAGCCATTCGCTACGGAAATGATTGGAGACGCATCTCTTTCGCGCCGGCCCATGCGTCGCATCATCGAGCCGCTGACGCAAATGGGCGCAAGCATTTCGTCAGAGGAGGGTCATGCGCCTCTGCACATTCAGGGCGGGAAGTTGCAGAGTATCGATTACAAGCCTCGAGTCGCAAGCGCTCAGGTCAAGAGCTCTCTTCTTTTTGCCGGGCTCCTCGCGGAAGGCGAAACCAGCGTCGAGGAGCCTGTTCGCACGCGCGACCATGGAGAGGTCGCGCTGCGTGCATTCGGCGCGCAGATCTCCCGCGACAAGAATCGCGTCAGCATCAAGGGAGGCCAGCGGTTAAAGGCAATCGAAGCCTCGGTTCCCGGAGACATTTCTTCGGCTGCATTCTTTCTCTGCGCCGCCTCGCTTTTTCCTGAGAGCAATCTTGTTATCGACTCATTGTTGCTAAATCCAACGCGCGCTGTGCTCCTTGATGTGCTGACCGCTTTGGGAGCCCGCGTGCGAATGGTGCAGATGGAAGAGCAGCATGGAGAGCTCGTGGGAACCGTGGCTTTGGAGGCCGGACCGCTGAAAGGCATAGTTTTGGCGGGCGCGCAGTCTGCAGCACTTATCGACGAGATTCCCGTGCTTGCGGCAATTGCTCCCTACACGCGCGATGGCCTGGTCGTGCACGACGCGCGTGAACTCCGAGTGAAAGAATCGGATCGCATCGCCGCGGTAGCCAGAAATCTACGGGCCATGGGCGCAGCCGTGACCGAGCACGAAGATGGGTTAACTGTACCTGGAGGCCAGCAACTGCACGGCGCTGAAATCGATTCTGAACACGATCATCGCATCGCTATGGCATTTTCGATTGCGGCGCTGAGAGCAAAAGGAGAAACGATCATTCACGGAGCAGACGCGGCACAGATCTCGTTTCCGGAATTCTTCCAGATGCTCGAAGCTGTGCTCGAGCGCTGAAGAAAACGGAGCGTCGTGCCCCGCCCGGCGACCGCGGATCTTCCTGCTTGTTAAGCTTTCGCCTTATTCTCGGGCCGGGCGAGGGCACGGGCGTTCCGTTTATGAAGATCAGACGACTACTGGGAACCGGTTCTCCGCCGCAGTGTTGGGTGTGGGCGCCGCCCGGCATTTAATGATCGTCCCCGAGTGAGTTGGAAGAGTCGGTCGCGTACCTGGTCGAATTCACTAGTATCGGTGATGTAGTCGTCGCGGTCAGGAAGATTCTCGAGCATGTGCTCCGCTCGGTGAACGCGGTCGTCGGTCATCGGATGCGTCATGAACGCTCGAGCAATAAAGTTGTGCGGGTCTTTCTCATCTGTCTCGAGTTTCTCGAAGAAATCCACGAAAGCGGTCGGATCGTATCCTGCTGCATATTGGTACTGCATGCCCAGCAAGTCGGCTTCGCGCTCCGCGTCACGGCTGAACTTGAGGAACGAAAGGGGCATTGCAAAACTCGATATCTGCCGCACAGCAAACCCCACCGGTCCTCCAAGGAATATCAACGGCAACGAGACATATTGCGAGATCTCGCTGCGCGTAAGGTTTTTCGTCGCGTGCCGCGCGCATACGTGAGCGATTTCGTGCGCCATGACGCCGGCGAGTTCCGCTTCATCGTCGGCGGCGAGAATAAGGCCGGTATTTACGTAGAAGAATCCGCCAGGCAGAGCGAAGGCGTTTACCTCGTCGTCGTCGACAATCTTCACGACAAACGGAACTTTACAGTCAGAATGCTGGACGAGCAGTTGCGCCTTGCGATTCACATATTCAGTGATTGCCGGATCGGTCAGCAATCGCGCACTTTGTTCCACCTGAAACGACAACTCTCTACCCAGCGCAATCTCCTTCTCGATCGAAAAGAAGTTGATGCCTTGACCTACCTCACGATTCCCAATCCGGGCGGTGTCATACTTGGCCGGCACCGCCGCCGGAACATGATGCGGCGGTTCGGCCGCGAGACGTTGCGCCGTATTGGGATGACCAGGACGCGCCAATTCCGGAAGATAAGCGAAGTTGTCCTCGTCGGGTGAATTAGAAATCGGAGACCAATTAAAAGGATCGGGAGTGAGCTTGTACGACTTCGGCGGCGGCAGCGTACGCGTGCTCTTCGCATCCGCGGTTAAGGTCAGCAGCCTGTCACTCAGAAGCCAGGGACGCAGGAACGCCGCAATCAGACGCGGGTCGGCCTGCAGTGGATTGCGGGCGACCGGCAGCGTCCACCCTGAAAAATCAGAGCTCCGATCGAGGACTACTTCCGGTACCGCGCGCGGAGCCGCTTGCGCCGGCACAGTTTGAGAGCAAATGGGTAAGCAAATCAGACACGACCATAGGACGGCCACGAGCCCGACAACTCCTGCAGCAGGGCAACGACCAGGGACAACCATAGGCGCCAACTTCCCGGGGGTCTAGCTTTTGTACCCCACTATTGTAGGCCCCGAATCAAGTGGCGCGCGCTCATTGTCTGGTCTAGCCCGGCACGCAGCATACTGCGCCTCCGCCGAGCCTGAGCATCAGCGCTGTCCCTTCAACAATCGACATCCGAGTACAGAAGGCCAATCCCCTCATAGGAAAGAACAGCGAAAATAACAGGGGATCTTTCAAATTCGACTTCGAAATCATCGAATTCTGCCCAAAAGTTGCAAAATTCGCTCCCAGGCAGGGATTTAACAGGGATCTCTGCCGATTTCCGCCGAACCTCTACATTCTTCCCCGTTTAGTGCTCTTTCCTGGCGATATGCGAAAAAAGATCAGGGATTGTGCAGGGATTGTTCGTTCCATAATGGAACTTCCGTCAGAGCGCATGGCTCATGCTACGATGAACCCACAACCCCATGACGTTCCCCGCTGCAGTCCCGGAAATCCCCGCGGCCAACGTCGACCAGGCCGCAGCCTACTATGTCAACACGCTGGGCTTCACCCTCGATTGGGGGAACGACCAAGGCGGCATAGCCGGCATCTCCAGGGGGAATTGCAGACTGTTTATCGCCAATCGCTCCTTCCGCGAGTCCCACGGCAACCTAGGCCCGATCCTTTTCTGGCTCAATCTCAACAGCAAGGCTGAAGTGGACGCACTCTTCGCCCAGTGGAAGGCCGCCGAAGCGAAGA
>Ga0066687_10000467_pt1 | contig 10782 bp, 7 predicted proteins | sample GraSoiAngelo_136_FD_65630 | JGI IMG/M metagenome (GOLD analysis project Ga0066687, IMG submission 65630) | Grasslands soil microbial communities from the Angelo Coastal Reserve, California, USA - 14_0929_09_20cm | ecosystem: Environmental > Terrestrial > Soil > Grasslands | place: USA... | reverse complement strand
GCCTGCCGCGCGATGAGCATGATCAGATCAAGATCGTGGGAGTCGTAGGCGTTGGTCTTGTACGACAGGACCTGCATTACCCCGACGGTTCGATCGTGGTAAGTGAGCGGCGCGGTGATCTCGCTCTGCACTTCACGTTTCGATGCGACCTGGAATATGGTGCCCGTCCACCAGCGCTCGGGCTTTGAGGAGATGATCGGCATTGCGCTCTGAAAGACCCTGGCGATCGTTTCGGTGCCGTTGGGAAAATCGAGGACGCTCTCGCCTTCTCGCTCCTGCGAATCGACGACGATGCAGTGGGCGTTGAATTTCTCGCACACCGGGTCGGCGATCATCAGCGCAAAGCACGGTGCATCGACTACGGAAGCGACGGCCTTGTATATCTCGCGGTAGGCCTCCTTCAGCGAGATGGTTGCGGAGATGGCCTGCTGAACGGTCGCGACTGCCGCAAATCGCGCGGCACGTCGCTCGAGCTCGGCGACAAGCTCAGTCGTCAACGAACTCCACCGTCACCGGGCGTGTGATTACGCCCGACTTGACGCCTTCCTCGAGGAAAAGTCGAATGGCCTCACGTCCACGCTCGCCGTAGTCGAGCGTCCAGTCGTTGACGTACATGCCGACGAAAGTGTCAGCCTTCTCGCGATCGAGGTCGCGCGCGTAGCGCATTGCGTGGTCGAGCGCGTTCTTGCGGTGGTCGAGGCCGTAGGCGATGCTCTCGCGCAGATGGCGGGAGACCTTCCTCTGGACATCACGCGGCATGTCCTTGCGGATGACGTTGCCCCCAAGTGGAAGCGGCAAGCCGGTCTTCTCCAGCCACCAGGCACCCATGTCGGCGATGAGATGCAATCCTTTGTCCTTGTAGGTCAGCTGGCCCTCGTGAATGAGAAGACCAGCATCGACGTCGCCGCGCAACACGGCCTCTTCGATCTGATCAAAAGGAACAACGACTGGAACGAAATCCGGCTGATAAAGTCTGAGCGCGAGGTACGCGCTGGTCATCATTCCTGGAACGGCAATGCGCTTGCCAGCGATTTGCTCGCGCGTCATCGGCTTTAGCGACACGAGCATTGGACCGTAGCCGTCACCCATCGACGCTCCGTGGGGAAGCAGCGCGTAACGATCGGACAGGTAGGCGTACGCGTGAATCGATACCGCAGTCACGTCGAGCTCACCGCGAAGGGCCCGTCGGTTGAGCGTCTCGATGTCCTGGAGCTCGTGGACGTAGTCGATGCCCTGCGTATCGATCTGTCCATCGGCGAGCGCGTAAAACATGAATGCATCGTCAGAGTCCGGACTGTGAGCGAGATGGATCGTGCTGGCAGTGGTCATGTCCTTGTTCCAAGGCTTTTGCGTGCCTGCTGGAGAGCGTTGGTGATGTCTTCCTGATGTCGGACGTATTCTTCCTTCTTCGAGGCGAGCTCCGTCTTTTGGGCTGCGATCAGTCTTCGCTCGTATGAATGGAGCTGACTGCTGTCGCCCGCCAGTGTTGCCAGCCTGGCCTCCAGGATCAAGCCAAGCAGATGGTTCGGATTTTGGCGCAGAATGGTGTCGGCTTGCGCCTTCGCGAGTGGCAACGCGCCAGCGACTTCACCGATCCGTCCCATATCGTATCGCTGGTCGGCATTGAGCGGCGAGAGCATCTGATACGCTGTGAGTGCCATTGGAGCGAAAAACTGGACGCTGTCGATCTTGCCCTGACTCGCCAGCAGCATGACTCGATTGTATAGCCGGTCGGCGCGCTCCTGCGGAGAAAGACTGGAGATGTCGGGCGCCCGAACGCCCGCACCAGATTCATCATCAGCCGCCACGCCCCGATCATCGAGACCTGCTTGTGGCAAAGCATTCTGCGAGCCGTCGACGGTATTGCTCCGCTGCGCGTTGAATCCGCGTCCAGCCGCCATCGCGAACAGGGCGAGGAAAGCCAGCGCCGCAACAATCCAGGGAAGTGCGTTCGTCCTGGATTCCCGGGTAGCCGCGGGTGGAGCGCCGACTGCAGTCCCGCAACGGTGGCAGAACTTGGCACCGGGGCTCAGCTCGGCGGCGCAAGCGGCGCATGTGGCACCCGCCAGTGGAGCGCCACAAGAGGAACAGTAGCGGCCATTAACGTCAGCACCGCAGACGGGACAGGCCATCTGGTTGGGCTTGGAAGGTGGGGAAGGCATCCGGCTGAAATTACTTAGGTGCCGGGGTCTCCGCATTGGGTTAACTGCAACTTACGACTACCGGCTGGGAGCGCTGGGCGGAGCGGCCGGGGGCCTCGAGAAAACTGCAACTTACGACTACCGGCCAAGAGTTGTGAGCGGAGCGGCTAGGGGCTTCGGGCTACTACAAGATGCCCTTGCAATTGCTCGTAGCTCCGAGCTGCTCCGCCCAGCGCTCCCAGCCGGTAGTCGTAAGTGGCCGTTCAAACCGGGAAGAGCATCTCCCGATATTTGGGAAGCGGCCAGCAATCATCGGCCACGGACAACTCGAGGGCGTCGCAGACCTTTCGCACCTCGGCCATCGTGTCGGCGCCTTCCGAGGTAAGCATCTCGGCCTGGCCGGTTGGATCATCGTGCTTTGCTTCGACTCGAGCGATGACGTCGCTCATGTCCGCGCGGTACTCCTGAAGCTCCTGCACCAGCTCACCGATCTGGTTCGCCGTAATAACCTGCGGGATCACCGCGATTCCCGCCGCCTTCGCCTGTGACGCGGCGTCGGAAAGCTGGCTGAGATAGGTGTACGCAGCAGGGATCACCATCGTGTCCACGATCTCGCGCATCGTGTGCAGCTCGATCAGCATGTCCTTGACGTAACGCTCGACCCGAACGTGATAACGAGAATCGAGCTCCTCTTCGGTGAGAACGCCGAGGCCAGTGAGCACCGCGCGCGACTGCTTCGAGATCAGCTCCTTCAGCGCTTCCGGTGTCCGACGAAGATTGGGGAGCCCACGCTTCTTCGCTTCCTTCACCCATTCCTCGGAGTAATTGTTGCCCTCGAAGCGAATTGGGGCCGTCTCCTTGAATACCTCGCGCACGACTTTCAGCACCGCGTCATCGGCTGACTTCGTCTTCTTGAGTGCGGCACGCAGCGATTCGGTGATCTCGCCGATCGCATCAGCGACCGCGGTATTGAGAAGTGCAACCGGGAAGGCGATCGATGCCGACGATCCGACGGCGCGGAACTCGAATTTCTGACCCGTGAACGCGAATGGCGACGTACGGTTGCGATCGGTGTTATCCCGCCGGACCTCAGGCAGCTTCGCCACGCCGAGCTTGATCATCTGCTGCTCGGCGGTCTCCGAGCCTTTTCCTGCGGCGATCTCCTCGATGACTTTCGTCAGCATGTCGCCCATGAAAACCGAGATGATCGCCGGCGGCGCTTCGTTCGCGCCGAGACGATGCTCATTTCCTGAAGTTGCGATGCCGGCTCGGAGCAGGCCCGAATGCTTGTAAACTCCCTTAAGAACTGCCGCGAGGAAGAGGAGGAATCGAAGGTTCTGGTGCGGAGTCTTACCCGGCTTGAGAAGATTGAGGCCGTCGAGCTCTGAAGAGTTCGATATGACCTGCATCGACCAATTACAGTGCTTGCCGGAGCCGTTGATTCCGGCGAATGGCTTCTCGTGCAACAGCGCTTGCAAACCGTGACGGAGCGCAACTCGACGTAATGTCGCCATCACAAGTTGGTTGTGATCGACTCCGAGGTCCGTCTCCTCGAAGTACGGCGCCATCTCGAACTGGCACGGAGCAACTTCATTGTGGCGAGTCGTGATCGGCACGCCGAGCTTGTACAGCTCGAACTCGGCTTCCGCGATGCAGCCCTGGATTCGCTCGGGAATGCCGCCGAAGTAGTGGTCTTCCAGTTGCTGGCCGCGCGGCGGCGGCGCGCCGACGAGAGTGCGTCCACCCATCACCAGATCCGGACGCAGCGCGAAGTGCGCGCGATCGATGAGGAAATATTCCTGCTCGGGGCCGAGGGTGGTGAACACGCGCTGGACGCCCTTGTCGCCGAGGAGATCGAGCAGCTCGATCGATTTCTCGGAAAGAGTGTCGGAGCTGCGCAGGAGAGGCGTCATCTCGTCGAGGGCCTCTCCGTTGTAGCCGATGAAAACCGACGGAATGCAGAGAGTGCGCGCGCCAGTCGACTCGACGATGAAGACGGGGCTCGCCGGATTCCAGGCTGTGTAACCGCGCGCTTCCCAGGTGGCGCGCAGTCCACCGGACGGAAAGCTGGAGGCATCGGGCTCGCTCTGGATCAACTGATCGCCGGTGAAAGACTCCATCGGTTGCCGGTCGTCGTCGAATGCGAAGAACGCATCATGCTTCTCGGCGGTGAGCCCGGTCTGTGGCTGGAACCAGTGAGTGAAGTGGGTTACTCCGCGTGAGATCGCCCATTCCTTGATGACCTGTGCGACTACCGGAGCGATAGCGAGGTCGAGTTTCTTGCCGTGTCGAATCGACGCCGCGAGGCTGCCGAAGACTTCTTTGGGAAGCTTGTCCCGCAGCTGTCTGACGCCGAGGGTATTGATGCCGAAGTATTGGGAGGTGGGGCCGGGTATCCCGTCCTCATTAAAGCCGGGGGCTACGCGCGGCTCGCGTGTAGAAATTTCGGTCAGCAGAGCTTTGCGGGGGGTGATCGTGGCGGCGGCGGTCATTAGTGGCGGCTCTATTATTGGAGGCTATAACTGCAGAATCTGCACATTTCGCTGCTCAAAATCGCCCTTCGGGGCAAAATACGCAAGGAAGAGGCGCTATTTGTTGTTGTATTTGCAAAAAATTCCCTTCAAAGCTACGTTGAGCCCATGCCCCGACATCGCTCCGAGATCCCGGACACCTCAGGCGCAAGCGCCAAGGACGTCCTCGACCTGGCTAACGCTAACAACGTTCGATTCCTGAGGCTGCAATTCACGGACATACTCGGCATCAACAAGAATGTCGAGGTGCCAGCGTCGCAATTCGAAAAGGCGTTAGCTGGTGACATCATGTTCGATGGTTCCTCGATCGAAGGCTTCGTGCGCATCGAGGAATCGGACATGCTCCTCATTCCGGACTTCGGCACGTTTCAGATTTTCCCCTGGGGAGACGACAGGAATCGCGTCGCGAGAGTCATTTGCGACATCCACACGACAGAAGGCGAGCCATTCCCTGGTGACCCGCGCGGTGTTCTCAAGAAGATAATCGCTCGGGCGGCAAAACTCGGCTACACGATGAACGCCGGGATGGAAGCGGAATTCTTCATGTTCAAGCCGCGACCGGATAGCGAGCCTTCGACGATAACGCACGACGTTGGCTCGTACTTCGATCTGGCGCCCGCCGACCTCGGCGAGGATGCCCGACGCGCAATCGTCGATGTGCTCGAGAGAATGGGGTTCGAGGTTGAAGCCGCCCACCACGAAGTGGCGCACGGTCAGCACGAGATCGATTTCCGGTACGGCGAGGCGCTGAGGACGGCCGACAACATCACCACGTTCAGGTTCGTCGTTAAATACGTCGCGCAGACTTTCGGGCTAACAGCTTCCTTCATGCCCAAGCCGATTTTCGGACAGAACGGAAGTGGCATGCACACGCACCAATCGCTCTTTCGCGGGAAGGAAAACGCGTTCTGGGACAAGAGCGCCGAGTGGGAGCTGTCGAGTACTGCACTGCACTACATCGGGGGATTGCTCAAACACGCTCGTGGTTTCACTGCGATAACGAATCCGCTGGTAAACTCGTACAAGCGCCTGGTACCGGGGTACGAGGCGCCGGTCAACGTTGCCTGGTCGATGCGGAATCGGTCGCCGATGATTCGAATTCCTGATCGCCGCGGGGCGGGAACGCGCATCGAGCTTCGGATTCCGGATCCGGCGGCGAATCCCTATCTCGCTCTCGCGGTGCAACTGGCGGCTGGGCTCGACGGCATCGTCACCAACGCCGACGCGCGCGAGCCCGTGAATACCAACATCTGGGAGATGTCGCATCGCGAGCGGCGTCGGCTGCGGATCGACGACCTGCCGCACAATCTCGAGGAAGCCTGCAACGAGCTCGAGAAGGACGATGTCATCATCGAAGCGCTGGGTGAGCACATCGCGAATCATTTTCTCACGGCGAAGAGACAGGAGTGGCAGGATTACATCACTCAGGTGTCGCCGTGGGAGCTTGAGAGCTATCTCGCCAAATACTGAATCACCGTCGTATCGCAAAGTGGTGAGAGCCATCCCGTTGGCCCTCACGGTTCTGAGGCTGCTGTTGGCGCCGGTTCTGGTTTGGCTGGTTCATGCGAATGCGCCCGGGCTTGCGTTCGCGAGCGTGATTCTCGTCGCCTTCCTCTCCGACTACTTCGATGGGTTGATTGCGAGACGCATCGGAGTAGCAAGTGCAGAGCTTCGGCACTTCGACAGCCGGGCGGACCTGGTGTTCTACGCGACAGCGGCATGGGTCGTCTGGCAGCTACGTCCGGATGTGGTGCGCGCCGTTGCGATCCCTGGGCTGATCGTCATCGGCCTCGATGTGGTGCGCCACGTGTTCGATTTTTGGAAGTTCGGAAAGGATGCAGCCTACCACGCCTGGAGTGCCAAGGCCTGGGGAGTTTCCCTGGCGTTGGCGCTCGTACTTCTCACCGGGTTTGGGATCGTCCAGCCGTTCGTCTGGATCGCGGTTGTCCTGGGCCTGATTGCGCAGGTCGAAGGTCTCTTAATGTCAGTAGTGCTAACGACTTGGACACATGACGTGCCGACTCTCACCCGTGCGATCAGGATCAGGAATTCCACTGTGGAAAACGCGGACCGGCGGTGAGGAGAAGGGACGAGGGACGTGGGGCGAGGGAAGCTGGAAGGGGAATGATCCGAGTCACAATCGTGCCGGGAGCTTTGTGACGGATGGGTGATGCGGGTGCGGAGCGATTCAACTCGAGAATCAACTGCTCCGCACCGTGCAAGCCGTTCCATAGTTAAGCCACTACCTAACCAGTTTTGGTGCTACCGCCGTGCTCGCTTTCTGCCCCCGGAGCTCTTACGGCCGCCGCGTTTGCGTGGAACCTTGGCGCCTTTCTTTCGCGCTTCGGAGAGGCCGATGGCGATAGCCTGCTTGCGGCTCTTTACTGTCCTGCCGCTTCTGCCCGATTTGAGTGTTCCTTTTTTGCGCCGACGCATCGCGCTCTCGACGCGCTTCGATGCCGCTTTGCCGTATTTCCTACGACCCGAAGATTTTCTTGCCGCCATTCCTAGCCTCCTTAAAGGTATGTTGCGTCGTTATTTGCACAGACTGGCGCATGTTGTGCCGAGAGAAGCTACAAGGGCATTCTGCCTATTTGTTCTACCTTGACCTCGTGCTGCAGAATTTGAGAGCAGCTCTCCGACACACACGCATGACATGAGCAGTCGAACCGGTCTGGAAGCTGAAGCCGTCAGTCGTCTCACTGATGGTCTGCAGCCGGCGGCAATTCGGGCAATTCTTGTGCAATGTCTGACAGGAGAGCTCGCCCCGTCGACGGCAATTTCTCGCATGGTCGCTACTGGCGGCGCGTCAGCAGCACGCGCCGTGATCGACGAAGTCACACATCGCGCGGCGAAGTTTTCTCGCGCGAGTGATCGACTCGTTCAGGACAGAGTCGACGAGCTCACCCAGGTTTTCGTGGAGAACGTAGAAGTACTCGCTGATGTCAGTGATTCTGCGAAGACGCGGCCTGTGATTGATCCGGCGCGGGCTTCTCGTCCTCCAGGATTCTCGGATCGCGACGAGCGCCGAATTTCTGAATAGCCTCCAGGCTCGCCATACAGAACCATGCCCAGGCCAATCCGATTGCTACACCAGCAGCGACATCGGATGGATAGTGAACTCCCAGATACGATCGGCTGAAGCAGAAGGACGCGGTCGTTTACCTCCGGCTATATGTCGCTGACCCGCGCTTGCCTGTCGCACGGAAAGGGCCGGAAGCGCGGCACTGTACCGACAGGTACCTTATGCGAAAGTGCCACCGGCCATCTCGATGGCTCGGCGTACATTTCGCTCAGGAATCGTTGGCGTGGATATGCGGTCTTCAGTCTGGCTGCTGGCTCGCTATTGCGCGGTCATTTCACTGACGATCGCGTGCGGGGACTCGTCCGGCCCATCGATTAGCCCGTCGACCGTCGCGCTAGTCTCAGGGGACGCGCAACCAGCTCCCCAGGTTGGGACCAAGCTGCCACTGCCCCTGACGATCAAGGTCTCGGACGCGCAGGGCCGGAGCCTGGCAGGCATTAACGTCGTGTGGGCGGCAAAGTCAGGAACGCTCAGCGCATCCTCGTCGATCACAGACGCTGGTGGAACGACGTCGGTCGAATGGACACTCGGCACAGCAGCTGGAAGCCAGACGGCAACTGCCACGGTCACCGGGCTCAAACCGGTGACGTTCACCGCCATCGCGGTCGCCGGGCAGCCGACTCAGATAATTCTCTCGCGGGACACGGTCCAGCTCCTCGGCGTCGGTGACATGTTTCAACTAAACGCCCGCGTCGCCGATCAATACGGGAACAGAGTCGTGCAGGAGACGACAGTCGAGTCAGCCGACACAACTATTGTCACCGCCGACAATTTCGGAAACGGGGCGATCCTCACTGCCCACGCCTCGGACAAGACGACGAGCGTCAGCGCAACCGCCGGATCGCTATTGAAGACGGGGACCGTGGTGGTTCTTCCTCCACCGTGTGGTCCGAGCTCCCAATCGTTCAATCTTGCCGTTGGACAAATCGCCGTCTTTAGCGGTATAGGAGCGTCGGAGTTCTGTGTGCAGGGGACGCCGAGTGGTGCAGAGTTCATCGCGATTCCGTACTACTCGGATTTCAACGGGAGTCTGCTGCGCATCTCGATTTTCACCGAGAACACGACGATTGCCGCTACGGGGACAAGGGTGATCACGCCCAGCTTTCAGCTTGCCGTGCCGGCGACCGCCAGCCCACTCCGGGACGAGACATTCGAGCTGAAGCTAAGACAGCGTTCGATCGACGAGCTGACTCCGTTGATTCCTGCCGCTCGAATAGCCGAGCAACAAAGCGAAGGAAGATTCAATCTCTCGGTTGTCGTGCCGGCAGTGGGTGACATTCTCAAGCTCAATACGAATTCCTCGTCGGCGTGCTCGAATGCGTTCGTTCGGACGGGCCGCGTGGTTGCCATCACCAATCACGCCATAATCGTCGCCGACACCGCGAATCCAGCGAACGGATTCACGACCGCGGATTTTCTGGATTTCGGCGCTGCCTTCGATACCCTCGTTTTTCCTGTCGACAGCATCAACTTCGGTGCGCCGTCTGACGTCGACAAGAATCAGCACGCCATTCTCTTCTTCACGCGCGCAGTGAATGAGCTCACTCCGCCGGGTCAGAACTTCTACGTCGGAGGATTCTTTTTCAGCCGCGACCTCTTTCCAACGACTGCGACAGGGGGCGTGTCCGGCTGCGCGACGAGCAACTACGCGGAGATGTTCTATCTGCTGGTGCCTGATCCCGACGGTGTCGTCAATCAGAACGTGCGCGCGGTCGACTTCGTGAAGTCGGTCACTGTGGGCACTCTCGCGCACGAGTTTCAGCATCTGATCAACGCGTCGCGGCACCTCTATGTGAATGGATCGAGCGTATTCGAGGACACTTTTCTCGATGAAGGTCTCGCGCACGAAGCCGAGGAGCTGGCGTTTTTCCGGTCGAGCGGGCTGACGCCGGGGCAGAATATCAGCTATCAGCTGATTCAGTCGTCGCCCAACTTGCAAAAGGCGTTCGACAACTTCGCGGCTCCCAACTTCCGAAGATTCCGAGAATACCTTATAAACCCGCTGGGGAATTCACCGTACATCAACAACGGCTTCATCCAGACGCGCGGCGCAATCTGGTCTTTCCTCCGCTATGCAGCTGATCGACGAAACGCGGGTGAGAGCCAGATGTGGTTCCAGTTGGCCAATCCACCGTCCGGTGTGCACGGCGTCGGCAATCTGACGCGTGCCGTAACGCAGGACCTCAGCGCCTGGGTTCGTGACTGGTCGATCGCGAATTACGCCGATGATTTCGTTCCCGGAGTCTCGGCTGTCGACACGCACCCGAGCTGGAACATTCGCTCTATCATAGAGGTTGTGAACCAGGGCATGTGGGCGCTGGACACGCAACAACTGGACAGCACCAACATCACGACGGTGGGAATCACCGACGGATCCGCGGCCTATCTGCGTTTTGGTGTCAGACCGGGTACTTCCGGTGGCGGGAGGATTACCGCGCGAGGAGCGGTGGTTCCGTCCGGTTTCACGCTGTCGGTGCTCAGGACGAAGTAATGTCCTTTTGGTCGCGCCGGTCCGCCCGGCGGCGATCACCCGTACGACGATCTTTACGGGATCGAGCCCGCAGCCATCTCCAGGTCAGGTAGAAAGCTGTCGCGAGTACGATCCAGTAGAAGGGGAGCAGTATTTCGTGAAGTACGGGGGCGCTGGTCTCGAGCCAATAGATCAGCGCGATGAAAAGAATTGACACGCCCCACACGACGAGCAACTGACGCGGTCTACGACCGTAGATCATTGGTCCTCAATGTTGCACAGGCGATGTCGAGCCTTCTACAGACAGTGGACGAGTCCTTGCACCTGATGACCGCACATGGGTGTGAGTCTTCGGTCCGGAAAGCGCGCTTTCAATATCCACACGGTATTACGGCGAATCAGGCTGGAAGTTAAGCAGTTTGCCGACGCCGCAATGTTCGATCTCGCCGAACAGGGTTATGCGACGCCGTTCCACCAGCTTGCTGCCTGCATCATATCCGTACGCACCAGAGACGAAGTTTCTCTACCGGCGGCGATGCGGCTGTTCACCGCCGC
>Ga0066687_10000464_pt1 | contig 10787 bp, 7 predicted proteins | sample GraSoiAngelo_136_FD_65630 | JGI IMG/M metagenome (GOLD analysis project Ga0066687, IMG submission 65630) | Grasslands soil microbial communities from the Angelo Coastal Reserve, California, USA - 14_0929_09_20cm | ecosystem: Environmental > Terrestrial > Soil > Grasslands | place: USA... | reverse complement strand
GGCGTCGCTCCAACATTTCGCTCGCTCACGTGTCCTGGATCGTCCATTAAACTGCCCAATCCTGAATGCGCCTCGAGCTTCAATCCGTTTGGCATGTAAACAGTGCGCGCCGAGATGTCATAGACGGCGGTGAGATTGTCGTAGCCAAGAGACGTGAGATCTGGCCCGTCGCGAAGGAGCCCACCATCGGGAGATAGAGGCGCAAGCGTAACACGGGCCGGGAGCAGATCGGAAAGCCTCTGCAGCAGCGTGCGATGGTCCGGTTGAGCAGTAAGAGGGCTATCCCGCAACTCGAGGTTCGCCTCAACGGGACGAGGCCTGGGAACGGGAACGGCAGCGACGCTTGACGGCGTGGGTTCCTCCACAAGGGCTACCCGCCGCTCTTGAAACTGCAGTTTCTGCGCGAGCTGGTCTTTCGCTTGTTGAAATTTGATCTCGAGTTCTGAAGGCAATGATTGAACAACGGGTAACGGGAAGTACGTCGGAAGCAAATTGGACCCGGAATCTGCGGCGAACCGGTCATCGAACGATGACGTGTTGATGTCTTCGGAGGAAGCGGAATCTGAAATCCACGTAACCGGATAGGCGGTCCAGGCCGCCGCACCCGATGCCAATGCGACCATGACCAATGCAACCGTGCCGGAGATTGAAATGCCGTGACCCGATGGAACCTTGTCAGCTGTCGCTGTGACGTAGGTCATCTAATCCCCGACGCCTTGGAGAACCGCGTGTTCTGCAAAGGAACCGCCAAAAGTCAGCAACATCGAGATGGCAAAGTGCGGCAAAATCGAGACAAGCGCCGGCAGATTGGTGTCTTTCCCGGCGGGTAGTGACCGAATGACCACACTAAGACGAGTTGTGCGATTGATACCCAGCTTTTTCATCTGCCCATGGTGCCGCCGTATTGCGTTCCGCCCTTGTTACCTGTCGGATTTCGGTGGGCTGGGGGTACAACATGTCTTCCATCAGCGGTGTCAGAACTTCGTACGTCGACATTAGAGCAAAGCGCATTCATCTTAACGCGCCTTTGGTCTCGGCCGCTGGCGTTCGGAATGTCATTCAATGGTTTGCTGTCGCACTAGTCGCGGCTTCGCTTGCGGCCTGCGCTCAGTCCTCTGTGGTCACCAAAAAATCTGAATTTCTTCCTGCCAGTCGACAGGCATCGCTGGAACAGAATCGAACAACATCGTTCGTGACGAATAGGCGTGTGGCTTTCACGAGAAAGCATACTCCGTTCGCTTCGCACAAAAATGCAGCAGAGACACAGGTTGCGTCGCATGGAGTTGCCAGCTTCTACACAGAAGGAACGGTGACAGCGAACGGTGAAAGGTTTGATACCCACGAATTGACCGCCGCTCATCGTACGTTGCCATTCGGCACTCGGTTGCACGTGACAAACGTCGCTACTGGGCGGTCCGTCACAGTGCGGGTCAATGACCGCGGTCCATTCGTTCCCGGACGAGTTGTCGACGTCTCGTATTCTGCAGCCAAAACGCTAGGAATGGTTAGAGGGGGTATTGCAAAGGTCAAACTTGACGTCGTCCATTAGCTAGCGGAAGCCGCCTAGACGTAACGATCGAAAGACCGCTGAGATGGTCGCCTCGGGTCAAGTAAGTGAGGTCGACGAGTTCGTCGGCGGCGTGACGCGTCCGCTATAGGAGCGTCGTAGCCGATTGCGCAAGCGGTTCTTGGTCGCGCACAATCTTGAGGAGACAGTCTTCCCGTTGCGCCGTAACCCGCGGCTCTTTCTCCTTCTATGCGAGGTCGCCACCGTGGCAGACGTCGAATTACTCGGCAGCGGCTGCTGGCTCGGCGCTCGCTACTTCGACTAGCGTATCCGAGAATGTCGGAGCCCTTCCGAGATCCGCATAGGCGCTGGGATTGAGAGCGTTCACCGTAGCTTTGGCTCGGCTCGGGTCGCGCCAATATCCCAAGGGTACGACAACAAGACCTTGCATGACCTCAGCGCTTACCTTCGCAATTGCTTCGAAGCTGCCGCGATCGTTAAAGATCCGTACAGCGCTTCCCTCGCCGATGTTCCGTGCGATTGCATCTTTTGGATTGACGAGCGCGACCTGCTCGCCCGCGTGATGCAGTTGAGCCGGCAGATTGCCATAGCAGGAATTGAGGAAAGCGTGACTCTTCGGAGAGATCACGTTGAGGGGGTATTTCGCCGCCAATCGCGCGTTGGTCGCCGGCGACTCTCGTGGCGGAATATAGATTGGTAGTGCGTCTACGGGCTCGCCCGCTTGAAACTCGTTTGAGCCCTGGCGGAACAACGGAAGGACAAAGTTGCCGCCTGCCGCCATCGACGCCTTGAACTCGCATTTGCCCGATGGCGTGAGGAAGTTACCCGCGGCATGCGGCGCGTACGTGTCGGGTGTTCCAACATTCAGACGCGCCCATCCTTTCTCCTTCAGAAGATCCATTGTTATCCCCTGAAGAGCCGGACTCGTCCAATCCAGAGCGTCCAACGCCATCTCTTCGTCGCTGCGTTGCCATTGCCGGTCATCGAAGCCCATGGTGCGGGCAAGTCGCCGGAACAGCTCCGTGTTGGGGACCGCCTCGCCGAGCGGTTCGATCGCCCTTTGGTTCAGCGACAGATACAGATGCCCCCAGGAGAACATGACGTCGAACTGCTCTAACTGGGTGGTAGCAGGGAGCACAATGTCTGCGTACCGGGCCGTGTCAGTGAGGAACTGCTCGCTCACCACCGTGAAAAGATCCTCCCTCTCGAGGCCTCGGATAATCTTGTCCTGTTCGGGGACAACGATCGCAGGATTGGAGTTGTAGACGAATAAGGATTTAATGGGCGGATCAAGCTTATCTTCGTCCAAGAGCGCCGAGCCGAGGCGCCACTGATTCAGCACGCGCGTCCCAGCCGTGATCCAATCCGGCCGCATTAGGTTTTCCCATTTGACCGGGAAGGCCCAAATTGGCAGCTGCAAGATGCCGCCACCAACTCGGCGCCACGCACCGACGAGGGCCGGAAGACATGCGGCAGCGCGCACTGTCTGACCGCCGCCTGCGTGCCGTTCTATCGCGACCCCAATACGGATCACGCTCGGCTGAGTGGTCGCGTATTCTCGAGCGAGAGTTCTGATGTCCTCGGGTGAGATTGCGGTGATCTCCGCCACGCGCTCGGGCGAGTAGGCTTGGACGCGCTCTCGAAGTTCGTCGAAGCCTTCAGTATAGTTTTCCACGTACTCGCGATCGATCAAATCCTCGCTGATGATAACATTCATCATACCCATCGCGAGCGCCGCGTCGGTGCCCGGTCGGATAGGAATGTGCCAGTCAGCTTCGCGGGCTGTCCGCGTTTTGACTGGATCGATCACGACCAGCTTTGCGCCGTTTCTCTTCGCCTCCGCAATAAACGGCCAGTGGTGCAAATTGGTGCTGATCGTATTGCACGCCCATAGAATGATGTATTTCGAATGCGTGAAGCTCTCAGGGTCCATGCCGGGAGAGGGACCTATCGTCATGAAATAGGCCGTGCATGAGCCCGAATCGCAGAAGGTCCGCTCGCTAATGGTGGCGCCAAGCCTGTTAAAGAAGGCGTCGCCGACATTCAATCCGTTAAGGATGCCCTCGGTGCCCAAATAGCTATATGGCAGGATCGCGGTTGGCCCATATTGGCTGATGATGGCGGTCCACCGCTTGTGGATCGTTTCAAGCGCTTCGTCCCAGCTGATGCGCTCGAACTGCCCGGTCCCTTTCAGTCCGGAGCGCTTGAGCGGATAAAGCACTCTATCCGGGCTGTAGACCCGCCGTTCGTAGTTATTGACTTTTACGCACAGCCCTCCGCGGGTGAAGGGGTGCTCAGGATCGCCACGCACCGCGACCGCGCGTCCATCTTCTACCGTCACCAGCATCGCGCAGGTGTCTGGGCAATCATGTGGGCATGCAGCGCGAACCACTGTCCGCCGCTCGGAAGCGCTCGCCATCTTCTCCTCCCAGGTCTGTATATGCCGTTCTACGCGCTTCGCCATCAGCTCATGGCGCAGCGGTAAACTACATAGTTGCGCCTTCAGCTTGCTGTTGACCGTTCGATCCCGCGCTGACCCAACTAGGATTCCACTTCGTGCCGTACTAGGCAAGTGCCGGGCCCGGGCGGCTATGGCAGGAATCCTGCCGGATCAGATGTGCGGACAGCGAAGGCAGCCGCCAAACGCATGTCTAGTCGAGGTCAAAATGCGAAATACTCGGAAAGAGCGGAAAATTTCCGCTTCGCCTCTATGAACGGACACCACCAAACACGAACGCAATGTCGCAAAGGTGCCAAATGCGGTGGTCTAATCCGATGCAAGACATTTCCGGTCTTGCGCAAGAAGCCGACGTCAAGACGATCACTAGCGTTTTCGGTTCGGGCTACTTTCGGGAGGCTTATTCGATCACCTCGTCGGCTCGCGCTAAAACCGCGGGCGGAATCTCGAGTCCAATCCGTCTAGCAGCCTTGAGGTTGATGATGAGCTCATGATCTTTTTCGTAGAGCGTGACAGGCGCGCGACTTGGGGCATGGCGGCACAGAGCCGCACCCTGCCGGCCGCGAAGAAAGCGCCGGGTCCACTGGTAGGTACACTGGAAAGTCGCCATTAAAAAAATGATGGACTTTCAGTTGGATAGGCGAGGGTTCGATTCCGCCCCTGGGCACCATTCTCTTCGCCCGGCATTTCCTCCCAGGCGCGCGCGGCGCAGCTTCAGAACGGCGATCGCCGCATCATAATCCGCGATCTCCGCCTCGAGCCCGTGCGTCCGCCTCTTCCACCGGACACGCCGGCCAGGGGCGCGCACAGTCTGGCACAGGAGACGGCAGTCAGCGCACGCACTCCCGCTTGCCCAACGGTTTCCGGAGCGCTTCGAGCGCCGCCCTCGCCGTTTGAACGACCGGCAGGCCGGCCGCGCCCTTCGCCGAGGCGAGGCCCTCGAGCTGCTCCGAAACGATGCGCTGCGCGGGTTCCGTCTCGCCCCGCGCGCTCCATAGGAGCGCAAGGCAGGTGGCCGCGCTCAGCGCAGCCAGCCGCGCACCCTGACGCTGCGCCAGGTCGAGCGAACGAGCGAAGAGGGCCTCCGCGGTCGCGACGTCGGGGCGCTCTTGACGTGCCAGCAGCAGCTCTCCCTTCACTCGATGGATGCTCGCGGCGTCGAAGTTCTTGTCGCCCAGAGACTCGCTCATCGCGATGCTCTCGTCGATCGATCGCAGCGCATCGGCGTGCCGCCCGAGCGCGCCGTACGTGCGCGAGAGCAAGCGCAACCACAGCACCGTGCCCTGCTCGGACCCGGTCACTCGAATCCCGTCGATGCCCTGCAGAAGCAGCTCAAGCCCTTCCAGCGGACGGCCTTGCTCCGTGAGCGCCCCGCCGAGAAAGTTCGTCGCCATCGCGCGCCAAAACGGGAATCCATACTTGGTCGAGACCGCGATCGCCGTCTGAGCACAAGACTGCGTGCGGCTCGCGTGACCGCAAACGCTGTGAAACCATGCCGCGAACGTCCACGAGAATGCGAGGCTGAACGGGTGGTTGGCCCTCTCGGCAATCGCCAGAGCGGCTCGCAGCTTCTGCTGACCCTTGGCAGGTTGTCCCATGTAAGCCAGAGCGCAGGCCTGATACGCGAGACACGCCATTCCCGGCTCCTGTCCGTACAGGTATGCATGAGAACCGTGGCGGTCGGCGTCATAGAACGTCTCCATCCGCCGGAACTCCTCCAGGGCCGACGGGAAGTCGCCCCCGTAATAAATGGCTGCGCCCAGCGCGTAGTGGGCCTCGATGAGGAGGTCGGGGTCGCCGACACGTCGGGCGAGCTCCACGAGCTCTTTGCCGAGGTCATAAGCGGTCTGAATGTCTCCCTTCACGAGGTGAAAGGATCGCAACCTGAATAGGACCGGAAAAAGGTCACCGGTCGCGTGCAGAACACCGCACAGCTCTCGCGCGCGGGTGAATATCGCTTGCACCTCCGCCGAGGCGAACCCCTTGACCGCGATCAACGGCGCGCCGAGCGCCACTTGAAGGGAAAGCTCCTTCGAATCACGCGCGGCCGATGGAGGAAGCTTGCGTAGCAGCTCTAGGCCCGCCTGCAATTGATTGACGGCCTCGGCATTGGCCGACCTGCGCACCGCCTGCTCACCCGCTTTTTGCCAGTAGTCGATCGCGATCTCTGGCAGCTGGCCCTCTGCGAAGTGATGCGCCAAGAGCTCGGGCTGGCTCTGCTCGATCCCCTCTCTCTTCTTGAGAACCTCGGCCACCTTACGATGCACCAGGCGCTTGCGACTCCGAAGCAGAGAATTGTAGGCCGCGTCCCGGATCAACGCGTGACGGAAGGTGTAGCGAGACGAAGGCGGCACGCCGTACTCGCGGAGCAGCTCGGCGCCACAGAGGCGCCGAAGCTCGCGCTCCAGCGTCGGGTCGTCGTATTCGCCTACCTCGCGGATGAGCCCATACTCGAATTCCCGACCGATGGTCGCGCCTATCTGAGCAACCGTCTTCGCACTCTCGAGGCGGTCGAGTCGTGCCATGAGAGAGTCTTGCAAGGTCGATGGGACGTCCGTATCCGCGAGGTCGCCGCCCGCCCCGTGTATGGCCCCGACCGCCCGCAAAGCCCCTGTTTCCAACAGCATCTTCGTCAGTTCCTCGACGAAGAGCGGCACGCCATCGGTCTTTGCGACGATGCGCTTCACGGCAAGGGGCGGCAAATCGCGAGCCTTGGCGAGCGCACGGACCATCGACTCCACCGCGGCGCCGTCGAGCCGATTCACCTCGACTTCGGTGACGTGCGACCGCTTCGACCAGGGGGCGGCGAACGTGCTCCGAAAGGTAAAGGCGGTCATGATCGAGACCCTGGGAAGGCGCTCGATCAGCAAGCCGAGCAATTCCAGCGTCGACGGGTCGGCCCAGTGCAGGTCCTCCCAGATGCCCAGCACCGGATGCTCGGCCGCCCTTTCGCAAAGCCACGCAACCAGCGACTCGAGGGTGCGCCGCTTCTGCAGGGCGGGGCTGCCCACGAGGCTCGGGTACTTCTCGCCGACCGGCAGCGACAGCAGATTTGCAATCAGCGAAACGACTTCGGGCCCGCAAAATTCGTAGCCGGTCAACGACGCCTCCAGGCGCGCGAGTTTCTCCACCGGCGAACCGCACTCGTGAAATCGCATGAGCCGCTGGAGAAACTCGACGACCGGGTAGAGCGCCGTGCTGCGGTGCTCGGGTGAGCATCGAAATTCGCTGCACGCAGAAGGCTGCACCCGGGCGCGCTGCTTCAGCACCTCTACGAGCCGAGTCTTTCCGATGCCCGCTTCGCCGGAGAGAAGCACGACTTGGCCCTCGCCGTCCTTGGCCTTCCCCCATAGATGCAGCAGCAGCTTGATTTCCTCGTCACGTCCAACAAGCGGGGTGAGCGCCCCACGCATCGCTTTGAAACGACTCTCGACGGAACGGGCGCGGACAACCTCAAAGGCTCTTGTCTCAGCTGCAATACCCTTCAGTTCCTGTGTGCCAAGGTCATTTAACTGGAAGAGATCACCGATTAAACGGCGCGTCGCTTCAGCAATGACGACACTGTCTGGCTTGGCGATCCCTTGCAGACGAGCAGCTAGATTTGGCGTGTCGCCTACAACATCTCGCTCACGCGACTCGCCCGAACCGATGATGTCCCCAACGACCACTATCCCAGTTGCGATGCCAACCCGCACATGCAGCGTTTCGCCAAACGCATTCTCTAGTGTGGGGGCGATTTCCGTCATCGCGAGCCCAGCTTGGACTGCATGCTCGGCGTCGTGCTCGTGCGCCCTTGGGTAGCCGAAATAGGCTAGAATGCCGTCTCCCATGTATCTTGCAACGAAGCCGTCGTAGTCTTGAACCGCCTTGGCGGCAGCCTTGCGGTAGGAACTGATGATGATACGCATGTCCTCAGGATCGAGCCGAGCCGACAGTGCTGTCGACCCAACGAGGTCGCAAAACATGACGGTCAGCTGACGCCTCTCCGGGTCGGTCCTCACCGATTCGACGGACACATTCTGACTAACCGGGTCGACGGATGCCCCGCACCGAGAGCAAAAGAGGGCCGTTCGGGTCAGTCGATGCCCGCAGTGGGAACACCGCTGGAGCAGCTGTGCGCCGCATCGCTCGCAGAAGCGGGCCCCGTAGTCCGCGTCACCTCCGCATGCGGTGCAGCGTAAGCCGCTCATGGCTCAACGGAGTCCGCCGCGGGGTTGGGTCGCGGGTCCAACTTGGGGGGCACACAAGTGATGTTTCGGGACCGAGGGACCGGCAGTTCGAGCGGGGTGAGACCCAGGGCTTCCGCCGTTCGATTCCCCTCCCGGAAGGACCAGCGCGAATCCGCGGTCACCCGCTGCAGGAGCGCCTCCTCGCGCAGCGTACCGTCGTCGTCGTAAAGGTCCCTCTCGACCTCCTGCAGAAATGGAACGTACTCCACCATCGCCTTTCTGACCCTGTGCCACGAGTACCAATGTAGAAACTTCCCTCGCGCCGAAGGGAGAGCGTTCTGCCTCACCGCCCGCACGATCTCCGCCGGTCCGTACAGCTTGTCGTAGGCGTCGATGACGAGCTGCTGAAGCCGCGACGGGGACATGTGGAGGGGATAGTGCGTGACGAAGTTGCCATCGCTATATTTCCAGCTGTGAAAGATGCTCCGGTACCAGGGCACGATCGTCCGGTATCCGTTCATCTGCTCGGGGTAGTGCCCCCAAATTGGAAAAAAGTAGGCGTAGGTCAAGTTTTGCCGACGCACGAATTCGACGGTGTCTCGGAGGCTGTCGAGGGTGTCGGTATCGGCGCCGACGACGAACGAGCCGAGGATCTGGAACCCATGCGCATGGAGCGTTGAAATCGCCGTCTCGATCTGCGCGAGCGTTTGGTGCTTCTCGTACGACTCGAGCGTGTCGGCGCGGATCGACTCGTACCCCTGATATACGCAGGTGACGCCCGCCTCGCGCATCAGGTCGAGCAGTTCCTTGTCGCGGGCGATCTCCGTCCGCGCGAAAACGACGAATTTGTATCCGAGCTTTTCTTCGATGATCCGGCGTAACAGCTGCTTGGTCGCCTTCCTTTTCATGGTGAAGTCGTTGTCTACGAACATCAAGTTGGAGCCGTACCGCCGCTTGTCCCGAAGGTCCGCGATTACGCTTTCGATGTCTCGCTTCCGGTACCCGGTCGGAAACATCGTATTGACGATGCAAAACGTACACTTGAACTGGCAGCCTCGGGACGCTTGTGCCGTCAAGAGGGGCCGCCGCCGCTGGCGCAGCATGTCGAGCGTCGTCATTTGCCTGTACCCCTGGATCAGGCTGAAGTCGGGAGCCGTGTCGAAGCGCTCCGGCCCCCGCCGGGTCGGCGTGCGGTGCGTACGCTTCCCGTCGCGAAAGGCAATGCCGCGCACGTCAGCAGGGTCGCCCTTTGCGCTCAGCGTCGCGACGAGCTCGACGATCGTCTCGTCGCCCTCTCCGAAGACGACGTAGTCGCAGTGCTCCAGCGCGGCCTCCGGGTAGTAGCTCGCGTGCGTCCCGCCGAGCACCGTGGGAATCCCCAACTCCGCGCGGATCCTTCCAGCGAGCTTGTAGACTTTGTCGGCGCCGCCGTTCAAGGTCGAGAAGCAGACCAGATCCGATTGCCGAATCGCTTCCCAGCTCGGCGGTTGAACGTGCTCGATGAAGACACGGACGTCGTAGCCCTCCTTCGCGAGGAGCGTTCCAATCAAGGGCAAACCGTAATCCGGCATCACCAGTCGATGCGTGAAATCGGGAAACTCTCCATTCATCTGAATGCATACGATTTTGCGGATCACGGGCGCCTCCTGATTTTGGCCTGTTCGGCGGACTTTGTTTCTCGGGATACCTCACCCCTCGGGTTCGGACGGCACGGTGTCGCCTGGTGCGGCATCGCCGGCTCGGGCGATGGAGAAAGTAGGAAGAGCGATCTCATTCGAAACGGGTTCGAACTCCACCTTCAAGGGGAGATCGAGGGCCAGCCGGGCGTTCGGCATGTCCGTCTTGGAGAGGCGCGCGATCAGCCTCACACCCTCCTCCATCTCGCCGAGAAGAATGGCGTAAGGAACGTCGGCCGCGAACGCCGGATGGAACGCCTGGTGCACGATCGTCCAGCTGTGAACTCGCCCCCGGCCAGTCGCAGCCACCCATTCCCAACGAGCCGAATGGCACCGGGGACACATCGGCCTCGGTGGGTGTCGCCAGCCGGCGCACTGCTCGCAGCGCTGGAAGCGAAGCTCCCCACGCGCGCAGTGCGCATAGAAAGCGACCCACATCGCGTTGTCGGAAGTCGGAACCGGGCGTGCCAGGACCGTCATCGGATTCACCCTCTTCCGAGAATCGCCACGCTGCCGTCCCCGAAATCGCCCCAGCCGGTGACCAACCCGAGCTGCGCGGCTGGGACCTGCGCCCCGCATGCTTCGTGCCGGAGCTGGCGGACAGCCTCCACGACGTGGTTGAGGCCCCAAGCGTGACCTTGGGACAATAGGCCGCCGTGGGTGTTGATCGGGCAACGCCCGCCGAGCTCGATGCTGCCGCCTTTCACGAAATCTCCGCACTCGCCCGGGCCACACAACCCGAGTGCCTCGATTTGGAGCAGCACCACGTACGTGAAGCAATCGTAAATCTCGAAGACGTCGATATCGCTCAACTTCACGCCCGACGTCTGCAGGGCGCGCCGGGCGGCGGACGCAAGGCCGATCTTTAGCAAATCCGCCCGGGATGCGATGTCGTCGGCGGGCGTCGGGCGTCCTTGCGCTGCGCCGAGGACGAGCACCGGTTTCGTGCGAAGGTC
>Ga0066687_10000461_pt1 | contig 10803 bp, 5 predicted proteins | sample GraSoiAngelo_136_FD_65630 | JGI IMG/M metagenome (GOLD analysis project Ga0066687, IMG submission 65630) | Grasslands soil microbial communities from the Angelo Coastal Reserve, California, USA - 14_0929_09_20cm | ecosystem: Environmental > Terrestrial > Soil > Grasslands | place: USA... | reverse complement strand
CCACAAACTTCGGCGAACCGAACGTGGGATTGGCCGGACTGCTGATGTGATCACCAAACTGCCGGGGCAGGGCGCCTGCGAAATCGGGCAGACCGTAAACGTGGTCAATGTCCTGCACGTTGGGACGGTTGGTGATGTTGAACAACTCCGCGCTGAGCTCTCCCTTAAAACGCTCGCCAAAGGGAACGACGCGCTGCACTCGCAGGTCTGTGTCGTAATATGGGTCTCCCTTGTAGCTGTTGCGCGCGCTTACGCCCACTCGATCAGGGAATGGGAACAGGTCACCATTTGTGTCAAAGCCGGTATTGATCGAGAACCAGTGGGCACTTTGCAAGCTGCTCAGGATCGACACTTTGAAATCGCGCGCGAAAATCGGCCACCTGTTTGGAGACTCCGCGAGCAGCGCGAGAGTAAAGCGATGGCGGACATCGTTGTCTCCCACGGCGCGATCAAATTCGGGATGCAGGTAATTCTCTGGAGTGTTGGGCAAGTTGACCGTCGTCGAAATGTCGATCGACTTGGAATAGGTGTAGTTGGTCAGGAAGTTGAAATGATGCGAAAACGCCTTACGCAAGCTGACCGTGCCCGCGTTATACAGAGAAAACCCGATGGGCTTGACGTACAACGTAAACCCGAAGCCAGGATCCAGCGGAGCAAACTGCTGTTTGCAGCCGCTGGTCACGAGGGGATCACACCCCGGAAGCGGATTGCCATTGATGCTGGAATACACCGGCAGCCGCATAGCGTGCATCCACTGGTAGCCAACCGATAGATACATGTCGTGGCCGACCTGATGTTCCACCTCCAGGCTGGCTTGCTCAGAGAGAGGCTGCGGGAAATTCTTCTTCGCGTATCCCAGGGGGAACTGCAACAGGTCCTGGGGCGCGGGATACTGGCCAGTCGCAACGAAGTTCTTGAATGCAGCAGTCACCGCGGGCGGCGTTGGAATGCAGACAGGAACATTCGGAATAGCATTGGGATCGCAGACGCCGACTGCACCAGAAGCTCCAAAGCCGATCAGTGATCTGCTCGGGTTGCTGAATTCCGGCAAGTTCGGGTTGTTCATGTAGCTGAACTCCGAAGCGCCGATCCAGCTCACCATCACATCGCTGTAGACAAACGGCCCGGTGAACAAGCCGAAGCCGCTGCGCACCACGCCTTTGCCGCCATTGAATGAGTACGCCAAACTTGCCCGCGGCTGGACATTGCCCAGATTGGTGGGATGAAAGGCCCCGACGATCTTCATGTCCTTCGCGGAAGGAAACTGGTCAACGTCGTAGCGAAGGCCAAAGGTCAAGCTGAGATTGGAGCGCGCTTTCCACTGGTCCTGTGCGTAACCGGAGTACAGAGTGTGCCGATAGTCCAGCGAAGTTGCATTGTTAAAGGCTTGCTGGCTGGGACCGGCATATAAGCCGTTCTGAAAGTTTGGATCACGATTGGGAATCTGCTGTCCGAAGAACGAACGCGGCTCCAGGAAGAGAAAAGCCACGGCGGTTCCCGGTCCAAACACCGAAAACGGGCCCGCTCCAAAGAAGCTTTGCGGAGCGAAGATGGCAAATCCTGGGCTGAACAAAGTGACCTGGGTGCTGGTCCAGACTGGCTGAAACTCACCCCCGAATTTAAACGTGTGCCCTCCCCGCGTGTAAGTCATGTTCTCGGCAAGTTCGAAGTGCTGTTCCTGGTAGAAGCGAACACTACCGACGAAGCCGCCCGAGGACATGAGGTCGGGGATGCCGAGAGCCGGTTCGAAACCCAGTCCCTTGGGTTTAAGGTTGAAGTTTCGGCGCGAATACTGCACCAGGGTTTCAGAAGCCATGTCATGGTTGATGACATGAAACAGATTGGCCTGAAGCGTCTGATCGCGGACAGGATTGTCACGATAGGACGAGGGGAGTCCTTCTCCCGGAGCCGCCCCGCGCACATTCTGCTTGCGTGAATCGTTGAATAAGTAGCTGATGTTCAGGGACGTGTTCTGGGTCAGAACATTCGTGCTTTTGACGATCGTCTTGTCGTAATCATCAATCTGCAGAATGGAGCCGAGATTCTCAGGCTGCAAGCCGAGCATCTGTTTGACCTGGTTGATACTGGGTGTTCCCGGACCGAGGCAGCCAGCCGCGTCAATGCAGTGCAGGATGAACGAAGAGTAGAGAGGCGACTCGGCCCGCCTTTGCCCTTCATAACCCAGGAAAAAGAAATTCTTGTCCTTGCGAATCGGACCGCCGACCGTGCCTCCGAATTGGTTGAAGCGCAGAGTGTTGAAGCCGGGAGCCGAGAGCAGGTTCTTCGCGTCCATCTTGTTGTTGCGGAAGAATTCGTACAGGGAGCCATGCACCGCGTTGGTTCCGGACTTGGTAACCGTGTTGACCACGGAACCCAGGTTGCGGCCATTGTCGCCCGTGTAGGGACTGTCTACTACGCGGAACTCCTGCACCCAGTCTTGCGAGGGGCTGACCCGTTGCACGCCGGAAATGCTGGTGGTGTAGTCGGCGCCATCGAGCGCAAAAAACGAAGTGTGGCTTTCGCGAACACCGCTAAAGCTCAACTTCAGCACAGTCTCAGTGAAGGGCGACTGTGCGCCGACAGCGGTGCTCCTGCCGACGTTTACAGAAGGCGTGAGCAGAACAAAATCGATGAAATCGCGGCCTGAGACCGGGAGATCAGAAATCTGCGGCGTGTCAATGACCTGACTGACTTCCGCTTTTTCCGGGTCAATCCCCTGCACTGTTTCTTCGACGCGGAGTTCCTCTTTAACGGAGACGCCCATGGAGATAGGCACAGACGCGATCTGACCGACAGAGAGGCTGACCGGGATCTTGCGGGACGCGAATCCCTTGGCCTCCAAACTCACCTCGTACGGACCGGGCGGTAGTCCCGGGATCACCGACAATCCGTGCGATTCGGTGATATCGGTCCGCTTAGCGCCCGTCTGGGTGTTGGTTGCCGTGACGGAAACTCCGGGGATGACCGCACCGGTCTGGTCCGTCACCGTCACCTTGAGGGTAGCTAAGTCCTGGGCATAGAGGCTGCCCAGCAGCACAAAGAACGAGAGACTCAGAAGCGACGAGAAGTGGGCGCGACGCATGTTTCTGTCTCCTTGAACCCGGTCGGTGCCACAATCGGTCCTCACTGTTGAACTGTTCAACACCTTTACTGCTCAACATCTTCGATAGCGACCTCAAATGCCAAAACCACTCTTGATCGCTTCCGAACTCAACAGATTACGATTGTTATTCCACGCGAATAGAAGTCCACCCCAACCATAAGGAAGAAACGCGGTGGGCAATTCAACAACGACTAGCCATCAAAGTCAAGACAAATTCGGAGACTCAAAACGTAAGAATATCAAGCGCCCGCCGCAGCAGCAGACTTGATCATCTTCTCGGCTTCGGCTGTATCAAACCACCACGGCGAGTAGTCCGGAGGATTGTTGAACCCATTCGCGATGCGGCGCGCCAAAGGCGGAATCTGGCTAGCCGCGCCCATGAGTTGCAGAATCTGCGGTTCCGGTGGAACCAGCAGCGAGTTGGTCCAGCGCACCACCCACTGCGCGTAGTCCCAGAAAATATCGAAAGTTTCCTGCGCCCATTGTGCATCGAAGGGCTGGTTGCCCCGATCCAGAATGCGCTTGAGATAAATCGCTGCAGCTTTGCTGGCTGTGTTGGATCCTTGGCCAGTGATGGGATCGTTGGTAGCGACCACGTCGGCGATGCCGAGCGCGAACTTGCCTGAGGGCAACTTGCAAACCGGCTTACGAACAGTCGGAGCAAAACGTCCGGCGAGAATTCCGTTTTCGTCCGTGAGTTCGATGTTGTCGCAGCGCTCGCGTTCCAGAGGCATAAAGGTTTCCAGCACCCACTTGCTCTTGGCCAGATGCTCTTCGGGCGTCTTCACATCGTTCCAACAATCCATAGGGCCGCCCGGGACGCCTTCGAATACCATGATCTCGCAATCACCAGTTGTCGTAAGCGCGGGAAAAACAAAATATTCGCCCACGCCGGGGACGAGGTTGAACGATACGGCAGTAAAAGGCGTGCGCGGAACCATATTCTTCACGTAAGTCAAAGCCAGGGCCCGCATGGGCTTGTCGAAAGGAGAGCGGGTAGCGTCGCGCTCGAACATGCGGTTCACTTCGCCTTTTCCAGCAGCCACCAGCACCAAGTCGTGAGTCTTGCTATAGCCGTCAACATCCTGAGGACCGGCTTCCTGGATGACGAGATTTCCGCCGCGTTTGGCAAACTCTTTCAGCCACCCGGCAAACTTCAGCCTCTGATCGATAGATTGTCCATAATGATCGAGCCTGGCTTCCCAAAAAAGCGCACGTGTCTTGTCGGGTCCAGGAATTGTGAAAGCGATACCTTCCGTGATCGGACACTCCTTCTCCCAGAAATTTATGCCTAGATCCCTCTCGTTTTGGAGCGAATCGTGAAACATGAACTGACTGGAAGTGACACGGCCGTTATAAATCTGATCAGGCGTGCGATTGCTGACAACCGTGACGTGGTAGCCGTTTTGCAGCAGCCCCAATGCGAGTTGCAGCCCCGACTGGCCGCCGCCGACGATCGCGATTTTTCTCATCTCACCTTCTCCGCGGACGATGCACCCTTACGCAAGCTCTGGGTGCCAAACTATAACCGAACTGTCAAGCTCCGCAAAACTTGAGGCCGGGCTCACACTTGCAAAGTGTTTGATGAGTCGGCGAGCTCTTGTCCGCCATGGAGCAGCGTGATAGCCTTCCCGCGCTAACCACAAAGAAAATTGAGGAACTAACATGGAAGGATTGAAAGGCAAAGTCGCGATCGTGACCGGCGGCGCCACCAAGATCGGCGCGGCCGTCGTGCGCGCGTTTCAGCGGGAAGGGACGAAGGTAGTGATCGCCGACATCAATGAGGCTGACGGACAGGCTGTTGCCAAGGCGGTCGGCAAGGATGCCCTCTTCATCAAGACTGACTTGGCCGACGACGCACAGATTGCTAGTTGTGTGGAACGCACAGTGGCGGCATTTGGCGGAATCGATTTCCTGGTGAACCTGGCGTGCAATTATGTTGACGACGCGCTGAATGCTTCGCGCAAAGACTGGCTCGACAGTTACAACATCAACGTAGTGGGCGGGGTCATGCTACTGAAAGCAGCGCGGCCGCACCTGGTAAAACGTGGAGGCGGCGCGGTTATTAATTTCGGAAGCATCAGCGCAAAAGTTGCGCAAACAGGCCGCTGGTTATATCCGGTCACCAAGGCCGCTACGCTCCAGCTCACGCGGAATGAGGCTATGGACCTGGCAGCTGACAAGATTCGCGTTAATTCCATTTCTCCCGGATGGACCTGGTCGCGCGTTATGGACGAACTGACGCACGGCGACAAAGCGAAAACCAACCGCGTCGGCGGACCCTTCCACCTGCTTGGGCGCGTGGGAGAACCGGAAGAGGTGGCGGAAGGAGTTCTGTTCTTGTGCTCCAGCCACGCTTCGTTCGTCACCGGAACTGACTTGGCGGTCGATGGTGGTTATTCCGCGATGGGGCCGGAGATGGCAGCTCCGGCAATACCCAAGCTGATGGAATAGGAGACTCTACAGGGGATGAAGCGGATCGCAATCATCGGAGCGGGCCAATCAGGGCTTCAGCTTGCGTTGGGGCTGCTCGATCATAGTTTCGAAGTAACGCTCTACTCCGACCGCTCCGCCGATCAGATCCGCGAAGGCCAGGTAATGTCGAGCCAGTGTATGTTCGATTCCGCTCTCGAGATCGAGCGCAGCCTCAACCTGAATTTCTGGGAAGAGCAATGTCCGAAAGTAGAAGGTATTGGGCTGACCGTCGCCGATGGAGTGGGAGGAAAAGCGATTGATTGGGCGGCAAGGCTCGATAACTACGCGCAGTCTGTGGATCAGCGCCTGAAAATCCCGCGGTGGCTGCAGGAATTCGAGAGCCGCGGGGGAGTGCTCCGCATCAAGGCGGCACAAACAGAAGATATAGCGGCGTGCGCTCGCGATCACGACCTGGTGATCGTGGCCAGCGGCAAAGGGGCTCTCGGGCAACTATTCGAAAGGGACGCAGCGCGATCGCCTTTCTCGCAAGCACAACGTGCCCTGGCTTTGACTTATGTTCAGGGCATGTGTCCGCGAGAGCCCTTCCCCGCGGTGTGCTTCAACGTGATTCCCAACGTCGGTGAGTACTTCGTCTTTCCTGCCCTGACCACCAGTGGTCCATGCGAAATCATGGTCTTTGAAGGCATCCGTGGTGGTCCCATGGACTGCTGGCAGAACGTAAATACTCCCGCAGAACATCTGGCGCGCAGCAAGGCAATTCTGGACAGATTTCTGCCCTGGGAAGCGGCGCGCTGTGCCGATGTTCGGCTAACCGACAACAACGGCGTTCTTGCCGGATGCGTGGTCCCGACCGTTCGCAAGCCGGTGGCTTCGGTTTCAGGAGTGCCCGTTCTTGGCATGGCGGATGCCGTGGTGCTCAACGATCCGCTCACTGGACAAGGCTCAAACAATGCAGCGCGCTGTGCGGAGATCTACCTGGAGAGCATTCTGGAGCGCGCCGATGGTACGGCAGATCCGGAGTGGATGCAGCAAACCTTTGATCGTTACTGGAATGGATACGGAAAGTGGGTCGTCGAGTGGACGAACCTACTGCTGCAACCGCCCGAACATGTCTTCCACCTGATGGACCGGGCTGGAAAGATATCTACCGTGGCCAGCGCCTTCGTCAATGGATTCGACGATCCGAGAACCCTGTTTCCCTGGTTCATGAATGCGAAAGAAGCCGACAACTTTGTGGAGCAGGAAGCCAGGGTCATAGCCGAGCGGTTTGACCGGCGCGATTTCCGTCGCGCCCTCGGACAGTTTGCCACAGGTGTCACGGTGGTCACGGCGCGCGGAGCGGATGGACGAAAGCTTGGAGTCACGGTCAATTCCTTCTCATCGGTCTCGCTCAACCCCCCGCTGATTCTCTGGAGCTTGTCGCGACAAGCGGCCAGCTTCGCCGACTTCAGCAGCATCACCCATTTCGCGGTCAACGTTCTGGAAGCGAAACAGCATCACTTATCCCGCCAGTTTTCCACTCCCGTGCAAGACAAGTATGCGGGCGTGGATTTTGTCGAGGGCAAAGGCGGAGTGCCAATTTTGAGTGGCAGCATCGCGCACTTCGTTTGCCGCAGAGTAAAGCAATACGATGGCGGGGATCACGTCATCATTCTAGGCGAGGTGGAAGAGTACAAGTACGACGACGGTGAGCCTCTGGTCTTTCATTCCGGCCGGTATCACATTGCAACACGGCATCCCGATATTCCCGAATAAAACTTTCACCACAGAGACACAGAGGAAGCTTTTTCAATACTGCGGCGGCAGAGTCGCTGGGAGTCTGGTCTGTCAGGGAACAAGTTGTTGCTTTTCCTCTGCGCTCCTCTGTGTCTCGGTGGTGAAGATTTTATTCGTATCGCAGACTAACGATCGGATCGAGATTCGCAGCCAGGTTTGCGGGATAATAGCCGAAGAACAGGCCCACTCCCACCGAGATGGTGAATCCAATCGAAACCCATAAGTAAGAAAGCGACGCCGGAATGGATGGAACGAAGGTGCGCACCAGCGTAGAGACGGCGGCGCCGATCAGAATGCCAATGGTTCCTCCCAGCAGGGTTAGGACTACCGCTTCGAGTAAGAATTGCAGTCTAATATCCACGCGGCGAGCGCCGATAGCTTTGCGCAAGCCAATTTCCTGGGTGCGCTCCGTTACGGAGATGAGCATGATATTCATGACGCCGATGCCACCCACCAGCAGCCCAATCGAGCTGATCACGCTGGTGAGGATAACCAGCGCTCCGGTCAATTGATTCCACAAGTTGCTGAGAAAGTCGGGCGAACTGATCTCGAAGTCATTGTCCTTGTCGGCCGAAATGTGGCGCAGTCGCCGCATGGCTTGAATCACTTCGTCCTGCGCAGTTTCCAGCCTCACATTTTCAGGAACCGTAAAGGCCATGAGCAACTCCTTTGCTTCGGGGTACTGCTTCTTGAAAGTACTCAGCGGGATAATCGCGAAAGCATCGACCCCCGGGCCGATGAACAGGCCGGGATCATGTTCGAAGATGCCGATGACTTCATAGAGTTCGCCATTGAGCCGGACAGTTTTGCCGATAGCATCGCTATTGGGGAAAAGAGACTCGTTGATGGCGGCTCCCAGCACCACGACAGGGCGGGCATGCTCTTGATCGAATGCGCTGATGAATCGGCCGCGCCCGACGCTGAACAGGGGAATCGCATCGGTGTACTGTGGTTCAGCCCCGCGCACGATCACTTTCTCCACGCTGCGCCCTTCGGACGTAATTAAATTACTGTCCCCGAAAAAGAAGCCACGTGTGCCAAACGTGGTCACGACCTGCACGTGAGGCGCCGCCTCGCGGATGTAGTCGGCGTAATTGTATTCAAAATAGCGGCGCGTGCGAATGCTTTGCGGCCAGCGGGAGGGATCGGTGCCGGGAGGAAATCGCGAAACGAAATATGTACGCGATCCCAGCGACTCAACTCGATCCTGTACAAACCGGTTTAGTCCCTGAATGATGCTGGCCATCGAAATTACTGACGACACACCGATGATGATGCCCAGGACGGTCAGGGCGGAGCGCACTTTAGACGAGCGCAGCGTATCAACTGCAGCCAGAAAGTTCTCCCGCGCCTGCGATAGCGTCAGGACCGCCATTATTCCGACCTCAGGGCGACGATCGGGTCCAGCCGCGAAGCGCGCATGGCCGGATAGATTCCGAAAAACAGCCCCACCGCGGAACTAAGGAAGACTCCCAGGACTGCGACCCAACTCTGCACCGAAGCCGGAAAAGGAGTGTAGGTACGCAACAGCAGCGCTACCAAAAAACCCAAACCGATCCCCACCATGCCCCCGGTAATACATTGCGCGACACTCTCAGCAATGAACTGGCGCAAGATATCAAGCTTGGTCGCGCCCACCGCGCGACGTACTCCAATCTCGCGCCGGCGGGCCGTAACGCTGACCAGCATGACATTCATGATGACAATGCCGCCGACGATGATCGAGATTGCGCTTACCATGATGAAAACCGCAAAGAAGGCCGAACTGATGCTTCGCCATAACGCCATATAGCTTTCCTTGGTGCCGACGAAAAAATCGTTTTCCATCCCCGGAGTGAGATGGCGGCGGCCCCGAAGGATAAGCTGGGCCTGATCCTGAGCGGGCTCGAACCTCGCGGCGCTGGTTTTGACGTTCACCGTCAGGCTGGTATGCGGGCCCTGGATTCGCAGGAACACCGGAAGAGGGACCATGACAAAGTTATCCTGGTCCTGCCCGAGGACGCTTCCGACCTTCTCGATGGTGCCGATTACCGTGAACTCGTCATTTCCGATGCGCAGAGTTTTCCCAATGGGATCGACACCGAGAAATAATTGCTGCACCAGGGTGTCGCCGATCAGGCAGACATTGGCCCGATGTTCGGCTTCGGAAGGCGTGAAATACCGTCCACGCTCGACGGTACGGGTATCGATGTAGGCCATGCTGGCGGTCTGCCCGGAGAAATTCACATCGAGAACTTCTTTGTTGCCATATCGTACTCGGGCAGTGCCGGAAGCGCTGGCGCCCACTTCCTCGCAGGCAGTGCAGCGGTCTGCAACAGCCTGCATATCATCGAACTCAATCTTTCGATACTTCAGCGCCTTAATGACGATGTTGAAGTCAGTGACAGCGAACGGTGTGCGCGCGATCTGAAAAACATTGGTGCCCAGGTTTGCGATCTTCTGCTCTACGTAGACGTTTGCTCCCTGCACCAATGTCATTACAGTAATGAGCGTTGCCACGCCCATGGTCAGACCAAGCATCGTCAGAGAGGCGCGGAGCTTATGCGCGCGCAGCGCGCTGAAGGTTTCGGCCAGGTTGTCGCGGACGGCGAGCATGAAATGGGTGGTGCAGTCCAATCGTATCAGCGTCCTTCATGCTGCGTAGAACTAGACCCGTCCGCAAAAGCGACGCTCAAGCCTCTTGATCATGGATGCTGGTGAGGATTCGAAAGGTGCAGACGCTACCCCGGCACGAAGTCCGGAATACACTCAGAAACTATTCTTTAAGTCCTAGGCGATCTGATTATTTCGTTGCGCAGCCCGCTCATTCAGGGTAGTCACCCAGGACGGCGACACCGGTGAGGTGCTTTGGCGCCCGGTTCTCACCTGTGTGCCGATTCCACCTGGACCGGGTAACAAGCGATTCACGATCGCAAGAAAATCAGCGGTCACGCCCGGAAACAAACCATGAAACTTCACCGCGAGTTTGGCGGGGACGGACAGAACAAGCTCAGCTTGACCGCGGCGGCAGGCTTCGGCAATACGGCGCGCCGCCCGCTCTGCACTCATGGAGATGAGCGGCAAAGCATCGCTGATACTGAACCAGGCATACTCGGCCCGGTTCTTGCCCTTGAAGAAAGCATTGCCAGGACTGCCCGTACGCATGAGTCCGGGGCAAACCGTGGTCACGTATACGCCATCTTTGAGTACCTCGGCGCGAAGCCCTTCCGAGAAGCCCGTCAACGCAAACTTACCGACACTGTACGGCAACAAATGAGGAACGCTGATCTTTCCTCCAATGGACGAAATGTTGACGATGCGTCCCGTGCGGCGGGCCCGCATTTCCGGCAACACTGCCATGGTGGTGAAATAGGGTCCCCAGAAATGAACGTTGATGGAGTTGCCGTAGTCATCGGTGGTTGCCACTTCCATGGGACCTACGCTGATCGTGCCTGCGTTATTGACCAGAACATCGATGGGTCCAAAGTGCTGGCGAACTTTGTGGACGG
>Ga0066687_10000458_pt1 | contig 10845 bp, 5 predicted proteins | sample GraSoiAngelo_136_FD_65630 | JGI IMG/M metagenome (GOLD analysis project Ga0066687, IMG submission 65630) | Grasslands soil microbial communities from the Angelo Coastal Reserve, California, USA - 14_0929_09_20cm | ecosystem: Environmental > Terrestrial > Soil > Grasslands | place: USA... | reverse complement strand
AATTCAATGTCAATTCGCCGCTGCAGCTCGCCGAAATTCTTTTTGACAAGTTGAATCTGCAGCCGAACGCGCGAAGAGGAAAAGCAAAAGCGCGCTCGACCGCAGCGGACGTTTTGGAGGAACTCTCTGCGCAGCATCCGCTGCCAGGGAAGGTCATCGAATTTCGCGAAGTTTCGAAGCTGAAGTCGACTTACGTCGACGCCCTGCCCAAGCTGATTCATCCAGAGACCGGGCGGCTGCACACCAGTTTTTCGCAAACTGGCACAGCAACCGGACGGCTCAGCTCGAGCGACCCCAACTTGCAAAACATCCCGATTCGCACCGAGCTTGGCCGGCAGATTCGCGCCGCGTTTGTTGCAGGGAAGGGTAATGTCCTGCTCTCCGCGGATTATTCGCAAATCGAGCTGCGCGTGATGGCGCATTTTTCGAAAGATCCGGTGCTAGTAGAGGCGTTTCGCAACGGCGAGGACATCCATGCGCGCACGGCGCAAGAAGTCTTCGGCGTCGGCCCATTGGCGCAAACCGCGGACCATCGCCGAGCAGCGAAGGCCATCAACTTCGGAATCATTTATGGCCTCTCTCCGTTCGGTCTCGCGCAGCAACTGGGCATCGAGCAAAAAGAAGCGGCGCAGTTTATCAATGCTTATTTCACGCGGTACCGAGGCGTGAAGGAATATCTGGACAACATGCTTGCCGAAACGCGCAAGACAGGCGTAGCAAAGACGCTGTTCGGAAGAATTCGCCCGATTCCCGAGATTACTTCGCCGCAGGTGCAATTGCGCAACTTTGCGGAGCGAACCGCGCTCAATTCCCCGCTGCAAGGCACAGCCGCCGATCTTATCAAAATGGCGATGATCAACATTGACCGCAGACTGGCGGAGGAAGAATTTGAGGCCAAAATGATCTTGCAAGTGCACGACGAACTGCTTTTCGAAGTGCCTGCGAAAGAATTGGCCAAACTGAAAAAGCTGGTGAAGGAAGAAATGGAAGGCGTTTACCAGATGGAGGTCCCGATTGTGGTGGAAATCGGCGTAGGACCCAACTGGCGCGACCTAGATTGAACTTTACTTGACTCCAAGACGCACCTTACTTGTCTCTCTGTCGCGTCCGGGATTGGGGTGTTTTACGGATAGCGAACGCTCCTGCCGTTATGCCTAAATCTCCTTGGACATCGGTCTCTTGTTTCGCCAAGTCTAGGGGGAACGCGGCCCTCGCTCCCTTTGAATTTTGACGGATTTCTTTTCCGTTCAGAAAAACCCCCTCCCAGTCCATTGCGAGGTTCTTCATGCGCCGGCTGTCGCTCCTGTTTCCTGCTATTGGTCTATTCCTGTACCTGACTGGCTGCGGTACCACCACGCGAATCGTCCGGCCAATCACGGTGACGGTCTCGCCCTCCACTGCAAGCGTTGGCGTGGGCCAGACGCAAACATTCACTGCGACTGTGACCGGCACACCCATTCTGGGTGTCACCTGGACGCTGACGCAAGGCGGAACAGCGTGTTCACCGGGCTGCGGCACTATCTCACCGACGAGCACCACCAGCGCTGCACCAACGACCTACACCGCTCCCGCGGCGCTGCCAACTCAGGGAGCTACGGTGACGATAACAGCCACGTCGGCCGCGGACACCTCCGTATCTGGGTCCGCAACGATCACGATCATGCAGAACGTGAGCGTGTCTATCTCGCCGTCCACGGCGAGCGTTCAAGCGGGCCAGACGCAGGGCTTCACGGCGACAGTGACCGGAACAAGCAACAACGGTGTGAATTGGACGGTTTCCTGTTCAGCTTCGGCGTGCGGGTCAATCTCACCCGCCTCGACTGCAAGCGGCACACCCACAACCTATACTGCGCCAGCGACGGTATCAGCCAATCTGACGGTGATGGTCATGGCCACCTCTGTTGCGGACCCGAGCAAGTCCGCTTCAGCAACTGTGACAGTAACGCCACCGCCGCCCATTACAGTGACGATTTCGCCGGCCTCCGCCAACGTGCCAGCAGGCGGCACGCAGGCTTTTACGGCTGCGGTTAGCAACGATCCTAGCAATAAGGGCGTGACCTGGACGATCTCCTGTTCAGCTTCGGAATGCGGGGCGGTCTCGCCCGCTTCGACTGCGAGCGGCGCATCCACGACCTACACTGCGCCCGCGACGGTGTCAGCCAATCTGGCGGTAACGATCACGGCGACTTCTGTGGCAGACACGACGAAGTCTGCTTCCGCAGCCGTCACGGTCACACAGGGCGTCAGCGTCTCGGTGTCGCCGACGACCGCGACCGTGGTGGTAGCGCAAACTCAGCCGTTCACGGCCACCGTCACGGGAACGACCAACACCAGCGTCACCTGGACGCTTTCGCAAGGGGGCGCTGCATGCTCGCCGACCTGCGGCACGATTGCTCCAGCTACCACCACCGGCGTGCCCACAACCTACACGGCTCCGGCAACCGTCCCGGCAATTCCGACAGTAACGGTGACGGCTACCTCCGTCGCGGACACCACGAAGTCCGCTTCCGCCACGGTCACGATCACGAGCCAAACCGGTGGAACCGTAGCGGTTAGCCCCGCCACAGCAACCGTAGAAGTTTTCACCACGCAGCAATTCTCCGCAACGATCAACGGCCAGCCGACCACCGCCGTGACCTGGCAGGTAAATGGAACAACCGGCGGGAACACCATCACCGGGAGCATTTCGACGAGCGGCCTATACAGCGCGCCGCACTCCATCTCGAACAGCATCATTCAAGCGAACGGCGCGCCTGTCACCGTAACGGTCACCGCGGTTTCCATGGCGAACCCATCGAATTCCGGATCGGCTACCGTAACACTGACGGTCCCGGGTAAGAGCGCTGAGAACACACCGATTGAACTGGGCAGTTCTGGCAGCAACGCGCTGGACTTCAACACCAACGGCGGAAATACGACCTGCTGTGGGGGTACGCTGGGCGCGCTCCTGGCGAATGGGGCAACCCAATATATTCTTAGCGCGGATCACGTGCTGGCTCGCAGCGGCGCAGGCTCAGCAGGGGAAGCCATCCTTCAACCGGGGTACATCGACACGAATTGCAGTTCGCAAGGAACAAAGACGGTCGCCAACCTGACGCAAGGTTCCATTAATCTGCAAAACATGGCCGCGACCACGGTGGATGCAGCCATTGCGCAGGTTGCTTCGGGTGCGGTCGATTCCTCCGGGAAAATCCTCATGCTTGGGAACGCGGTAGATGCCAGTGGCGTGCCTGTACCCGGAGCACCTCATGCCGGGCAAGGGCAAGCGCCGTCGGTCGGTCTCGCGGTAGCGAAGTCAGGCCGCACCACCGGACTTACATGTTCCACTATCAGCTCGATCATGGATACGGTCAACGTGCAGTACTCCACGAATTGCGATGGCACCGGCCAAATATTCACCATAACTTATTCCAATCAGGTGGATGTTATCGGCGGCGATTTTTCCAGCGCCGGAGACTCGGGATCGCTCATTGTGACGCAGACCGATGCGACTCCTGTGGCGCTGCTCTACGCCGATTCGAAGACAGACACAGTCGGCAATCCTGTCTCAGATGTGCTGAAATTCTTCGCTTCCAACGGCAACACAGTCAGCTTCGTCGGCGGCAGCCGCGGGCCGGGGGCGACTCCGCAGGTGATTGGCTGCACCTTGCCGGGCCCGCTGGCAGCGATGGCAGCGCGGTTGGCAGTGCAAAAAGTGACTCCGTCCCAGGACGCGCTGGTCCGGGCAACCGCCGTGAGGGATAGGCACGCCGCGGAATTACTGCGACATCCTGAAGTGCAGGCTGTCGGCGTGGGCCCGAGTTATGACAATCCGTCCGAATCGGCAATCGTGCTTTTTGTGATGGAAGGACAAGCAAGATCCAACCTGCCCACCGAGATCGAGGGAGTGCGCACGCGCATCATCGAAGTACAGCAGCCCTCGCCGCATGGCGTGCTTTCTGCGGAAGAGAGCGCTGTACTCGAACAGTCTACGGCGCCGCCACAGATGGTTTATCCCATCTCAGAGGCGGAACTGCAGCGGGCAAAGGTTGTACACGCAGTGCATGTGGATGAGCTAATGAAGATGGGTGGCGTGCAGGGCGTTGGCATCACCGCAAGCGTGGATTCGCCCGGCGAGGCAGCGCTGATGATCTTCCTCATCCAGGGAGTGTCGCATCCTGCGATCCCGCCTGTGATCGATGGGTTGCGCACGCGCGTACGGGAAACTACCCCCTTCCGCGCGAGGCTGGATGGCGCCTCACCGCAGCGTAGTTGCCACCTGCCAATCACAAGAAAAAAACAAGCAGCGCCTACTCCGGGACCAGACCCGCGGCCTTAGAAGCATTTCGGGCATTTGCGCTCGAAGAAACTCTTGTGAAATCTTTGCTGAGCAGAACGTTCGCTGTGCTAACGTGAGTTGTCCCCCCTCTCCCGGGGCTTCTCATGCGAACTGCGGTCTTGCTGATTCCCATCCTTGCGGCTTCTCTGTTCCTCAGCTCTTGCGGCGGGAGCAGTGCGCCTCCCCCTCCGCCGGTCTCCGTCACGGTCGTGCCAGCTTCCGCTACGGTAAGTCCCGGCACAACCAGGCAATTCATAGCCACGGTTGCCGGGGCCACGAATACAGCCGTAACCTGGCAGGTCAACGGGACCACCGGCGGCAACACGACCACCGGCACAATTAACACAAATGGCTTGTACACTGCTCCTGGCACTATCCCCAATCCCGCAACGGTAACGGTGACGGCGGTATCGGCCGCGAATGCGGCAGATTCCGGCTCAGCTACGGTCACGATTGCCCAGCAAGTCGCGGTAACGGTGACTCCGAACCCGATCAGCGTGGCAATTTTCACGACGCAGCAGTTCTCTGCCACGGTGAATGGAGTCCCGAGCACCGCGGTGACCTGGCAAGTCAACGGAGTCACCGGCGGCAGCCAGAACACGGGGTACATTTCAAGCTCGGGGCTTTTTGTCGCGCCTAGTGGGGTTCCGACGACCTCCAGCGGAAACGGCGGCGTTACTACTGCCCCGGTCGCGGTGACCGCGGTTGCGAACGCAAACTCTTCCGGATCGGCAACCGTGACAATCTTTCCGTCCAATCAGAATTTGCAGGCGGGACCCATCGCGTTCGGAACGTCCGGTGGGAATCAGAATGATTCAAGCACGAGTGGGAACACCATCACTTGCTGTGGTGGGACGCTCGGCTCGTTGGTCGCGCGGGGCGGCACCCAGTACATCCTGAGCAATAATCACGTGCTCGCGCGTACCGATCTTGCGGCTCTTGGTGAGTCCATAATCCAGCCCGGACTCGTCGATACCCGTTGCGGACAAGGAGCCTTTTCTACTGTGGGGTACCTTTCTCAGTTTTACAATCTGGAGACGGGATCGGCTCCCAAAATCGACGCGGCCATCGCGCAGGCGGTCACCGGAGCCGTCGACAGCACGGGGAACATTCTTTTTCTGGGCGCCTCGACCGATCCAAATAATGTTCCGTTACCGGGCGCTCCGCGCGCAGGTTCTGGCGTCACAGCTACCCCCAACACTTTGGTGGCGAAAAGCGGCCGCTCGACCGGCCTAACCTGCTCGACAGTTCTGGCAACGAACACCACGGTGTCGGTCCAGTATCAGAAAGGTTGTGGAACGGGAACGATATTCACCGAAATGTTTGCGAATCAGGTGGACATTGCGGGAGGCAGCTTCAGTGCCCCGGGCGATTCCGGATCGATCATCGTCACGCAAAACACAGCCGATCCCGTGGCGCTGCTTTACGCTGGCTCCGACACCGATAGCGTGGGCAATTCTGTTTCCGACGTGCTGAACTTCTTCCAGAGCGGTGGCAACGCCATGACCTTCGTAGGCGGCTCGACACCACACGCAGTCATTGGTTGTAGCTTGCCACTGAAACCTGCTTCGGCCAGTTTGACTTTGCCGACTTTGACAGCCTCCGCCGCAGCGCTTCAGAAGGCCTTTGCCGCGCGCGATGCCCACGCTCCTGAACTCCTTGCGCACCCGGAAGTGCAAGCGGTCGGCGTCGGCGCCTGTTACGACCATCCTGGGGAGCCGGCCATTTTGCTTTTCGTAACGAAGGGACAACCACACACGAATCTTCCGACATGGGTGGATGGCGTCACCACGCGCATCGTCGAGGGCGAACTCTTCGCGCACCGAGGCATTCTAACCGCTGGGGAGAGCGCGGCGCTGGAACAGTCCATCCAGCCCCCGCAGCTGGCTTACTCCATTTCTGATAGCGAACTGGCCCGCGCCCAAGCCGTGCACAGCATTCACGTGGAAGGATGGATGCAGCAGCCTGGAGTGCAAGGATTTGGCGTTGGCTCGAGCGCGGATTCGCCCGGCGAGGCGGCGCTGGTGATCTTCCTGATTCGCGGAGCGGCGCATCCGGCAATTCCGCTGGTCATTGATGGCGTGCGAACGCGAGTGCGGGAATCCAGCCGCTTCCGCGCCGGTTTTGGCGACTCTGCCCAACAGCGCGGTTGCTTGGTCCCTAGCGCGCGAAAAAAGCAGGTAAAGCGGCCGCGGCGGTAGCTGGGAAAACGGATCGGCAAGCCCGAATCCTCCTACTCCATTACTCCATTCTTCACCCTTTTCTTCTCTGGCGTCTGGGCGTAGAATCCGCTCAAAATCAAGCCGAGTTCGCTCCTTCGGCGGCGCTCGACCTGTCGGGAGGATACTATGTATAAACCTTTCCTTCTTCTCTGCGCATTTTTACTTGCAAGTATTGCGATTGCGCGAGGGCACCAAAGTGCAACTCAGGAAAAATCGGGATCCGCAGAACCCACGATGACGCCGGAAGATGTCGCCAAAAAGAACCCTATTGCCCCCACACCGGAGGGGTTGGCCGAGGCGCGCAAACTCTTTGGTTATCACTGCGCCATGTGTCATGGCAAGGAAGGCGACGGCAAGGGCGACCTGGCCCAAGAAATGAAATTGGAACTACACGACTGGCGCGACGCCTCCTCCATCGGGAAAATAACCGACGGCGAGCTCTTTTGGATCATCAGCAACGGGAAAGGCAAGATGCTCGGAGGGGAAGGCGACCGCACGCCGGAAAAAATGCGCTGGAACCTCGTGAACCTCGTGCGCTCTTTTGGCAAGAAGGGCGCGCCAGCCGGGGACAAACCCAAGACCGAAAACCCGCAACATTAGTTGAGTGTTTCTTCCTGTTGGTTGCGTGTAGCGCTACTCACGCCCAGCGAATCCACATTCCTGTGCCTTCGTGCAGCCAGCCGCATTGCGGCTTATTGGCTCGTGGTATGCTCGCATAGAGAGAATTTCAAAAGGAGCACATTTATGGCGCACGCGCCGCAATTTCTGAAGCTGGTCAATGAGTCGAAGAAGAAGGTCAAAGAGACGAACGTAGCCGAAGTCAAGCGCCGCATCGATGCCGGAGAAAAACTTCTCCTGGTCGATGTTCGCGAGGACAACGAATGGGGCAACGGACATATTCCTGGAGCGATCCACCTGGGGAAAGGCGTCATTGAGCGCGACATCGAACAGGCCGTACCCGATACCAAGACAAAACTCGTCCTCTACTGCGGCGGCGGCTTCCGCTCCGCGCTGGCGGCGGAAAATCTGCAGAAGATGGGCTACTCCAACGTGGAATCGATGGACGGCGGCTGGAAAGGTTGGGTCTCCTCGGGACTGCCAACAGCCAAGGGCTAGCAATTTTTCGTGGGTCTGCTTCCGATGGAAAAAAACTGGCTGGGGCGGGAGGATTCGAACCTCCACCATCCTCATTAACAGTGAGGTGTCCTACCGGTTGGACCACGCCCCAGCGGGCGCCAATTCCCCGACAATCGCGGGGAAATGAAGTAGGCGGGCTCTGCCGCAACACCAGCCGGCACGCTTATCTCTAAAATACCACGGAATCGACGCGGGGCGCTCGGCCGTTGTTCAAAGAATCTTTTCACCCGTTTGCCTCTCTCGTGCATCTAGAACCATGGAAGCCGACATTCAGAAGGAGTGGAAGGGCATTCGCGCCCTTTTTTGAAGAAGCTGGAGAATCTGAACTGAACAAAGCCGGCGGACGATCCCGGCAGTACTTGATGGAGATGGGCCACCGAACGGTCAGTGCAAACGAACCCGCGTCAGGTTTTTACCGATACGCCGCGGGCGAGCGTTTTTGTATTCTGGGAAGACGCCGCAAAGGAAAAATGCGTTTGAAATTTGCGACATGAAAAAAGTTGAAGCAGAAGTCTAAGACCGAAGTTCTCAGAAAGGTTGCAATCCAGAAAGTTTTGGTGGAAACTATGCGGTCGACTGGTCCGGGTTTGCACTTCTCGGTTAACACGTGGGACGCCCTAGCGTAAGGGCCCATTCAGCGCGCTCCCCGCCAAAGTGCAAAAAACGAACATGGCCCAGATTTTTCATCGAAGCACAAACTTCATCGCCCGATTTACTGTCTTCTCGTTTATTTTTATCATGGGTTTTGCGGTCTTGGCGGTGCTCCAGGCGGCACGTTCTCCTTACATGACGCGGCAGAACATCACGCGCGAACAACCCGTGCAGTTCAGCCACAAACATCATGTGGGAGACGACGGAATCGATTGCCGCTATTGCCACACGAGCGTAGAGATTTCAGCGGTGGCGGGAATCCCTCCGACGAAGACCTGCATGAACTGCCATTCCGTACTGTTCAGTAATGCGGGCTATCTCGATCCGGTACGCGAAAGCTATCGCACCGACACCTCGATTGAATGGGTCAAGGTGCATCGGCTGGCGGACTTCGTGTATTTCAACCACAGCATACACGTCAACAAGGGCGTCGGCTGCACCACCTGTCACGGCCCGATCGACCAGATGCCGCTGGTCTTTCAGGCCAGCACGCTGCTCATGCAGTGGTGCGTAGATTGCCACAGGAATCCCGCGCCGAACCTCCGGCCAATGGACAAGGTATTTGCGATGGATTGGAAACCCGGAGCCGATCAGGAGGAATTGGGCCAGAAATTCATGGAGGAACGAAAGATTCGGACAGCGGCCGAGCTGACCAGTTGCTCGACCTGTCACCGCTAACGGATCGTATGAGCGCGCAACCTGAAGAAGACCACCAAGACGATAGGCCGGCAATAGGCCAAAAGTTGGAAGAGCTGTCTCTGTCGCCGCCTCCCCTAGATTTGACTGCGGTGCGCGCGCAATTGCGAGCCAAGACGGGCAAGCAATATTGGCGCACGCTCGAGGAACTCTCCGGAGATCCCCGTTTTGAAGAGTTGCTCCACAGGGAGTTCCCGCGTCAGGCCCCATCGGAGTGGGACGACTCCGTCAACCGGCGAGACTTCCTAAAACTCATGGCCGCCTCGCTCGCGTTGGCCGGCCTTAGCGGTTGCGAGCGCCTCCCAGAACAGCACGTTGTTCCCTACGTCAAGCAGCCCGATGGCTTGGTGCTCGGCAAGCCGCAGTTTTACGCCACGGCCATGCCTTTTCTAGCGGACGCCATCGGCTTGCTGGTCGAAAGCCACGAAGGACGGCCCACGAAGATTGAAGGCAATCCGGACCATCCTGGGAGCCTCGGCGCGACCAACGTCTATGCGCAAGCTTCGATCCTCAATCTGTACGATCCGGACCGCGCGCAAACGGTCACCAAAGCGGGCGAAATCCGGACCTGGTCGCAGTTCCTGGACGCCGCGCAGGGGGTGGCGGCAACACTCAAGGCCACACGCGGCGAAGGCCTGCGCATTCTCTCGGGAATCATCACTTCGCCGACACTCATCGCACAGATCGAAACGCTTTTGTCACTCTACCCGCTGGCCAAATGGCACCACTGGGAGCCAGCCGTGGGCGACGGCGCGCGCGAGGGCGCGAAGCTAGCGTTCGGGGCTTACGTCAACACCGTTTACCGTCCTGGAAAAGCGGACGTCATTCTGTCGCTCGATTCAGATTTTCTCGCTAGCGGTCCGGGGCACATTCGCTACGCGCGGGAGTTTTACCAGCGTCGCAAGCTGAACAGCCCGGGCGCTACGATGAACCGGCTCTACGTTGTAGAGCCCACACCTAGCGTGACGGGAGCGAGCGCCGACCACCGGCTGCCGCTGCGCGCCTCGGAAGTCGAACCGTTCGCGCGAGCTGTCGCGCAAAAGCTCGGAATCGGTGGTCCCACAAGAGTTCCACCGGCTGCGGAGAAGTGGCTCGAGGTTGTGGCGCGTGACCTAGAGAAGCACAAAGGCGCCTCGCTGGTGGTTGCCGGAGAGTACCAGCCCGCGGAAGTTCACGCGCTCGCGCATGCCATCAACGCAGAGCTCGGCAATGTGGGCGCCACGTTGTATTACACCGATCCCGTCGAAGCGCATTCGGTAAATCACCTGGAATCCCTCCGCGAGCTTTGCGCGGATATCGACGCGAACAAAGTCGATACCCTCCTGATCCTGGGGGTCAATCCCGTTTACACCGCGCCGCACGACTTTGATTTTGTGTCGAAGCTCAAATTCGACGAGCAGCACAAGCGCAAGAAGATCCAAACGGTCATTCACGTCAGCTCGCATTTTGACGAGACCTCGGAATACTGCGACTGGCACGTGGCGGAATCGCACTATCTGGAGACCTGGGGGGATGCGCGAGCGTTTGATGGGACCGTCAGCGTGGTACAACCGCTGATTGCGCCGCTCTATCGCACGCACTCCGCCCGCGAGGCGGTGGGAGCGTTTACCGACAAGCCGGGCCTCTCCGATTATGACGCTTTGCGCGAGAGATTGAAGGCCACCAGTCCTTCCGGCGACTTCGAGAAATTCTGGCGCAAGACACTGAACGATGGGGTGGTAGCGGGCTCGGCGCTGCCGCCCAGTAAGCCCGCGCTGAAGTTCAGCTTGGCAAGTCTTCCCGCACCTAAGGCGCTGTCCGAGGACCTCCTTGAATTCATTT
>Ga0066687_10000456_pt1 | contig 10855 bp, 11 predicted proteins | sample GraSoiAngelo_136_FD_65630 | JGI IMG/M metagenome (GOLD analysis project Ga0066687, IMG submission 65630) | Grasslands soil microbial communities from the Angelo Coastal Reserve, California, USA - 14_0929_09_20cm | ecosystem: Environmental > Terrestrial > Soil > Grasslands | place: USA... | reverse complement strand
GATCTGGCGCTTCGATCCATTCGCGAAGCGAGAGCGCGATTCGCACGTGAACCGCGGTGTGGTTTACTGGTCAGATGGTGTCGAGCGCCGGATTTTTTTCTCCGCGGGGCGGCGACTTTACTCCATCGATGCGTCCAGCGGCCGGCCCGCGCTGGAGTTCGGTGATTCCGGATCGGTGGACCTCGCGAGCGGGCTCAGTCGGGAAATCGGAGACGCCTACATAGTAGCAACGAGTCCCGGCGCCATTTATCAGGATCTTCTAATCCAGGGCACGCGCGTCGGCGAGGGCGAAGGCTCCGCGCCCGGAGACGTCCGTGCCTACGACGTGCGCAGCGGCAAGATTCGCTGGACGTTTCATACCATCCCGCACCCCGGTGAGGTCGGTTACGACACCTGGCCTGCCGAAGCGTGGAAGAGCGCGGGCGGCGCCAACTCGTGGCCGGGAGTAAGCATCGATGTCGAGCGAGGCATCGTCTACGTTCCGACCGGTTCGGCGACTCCTGATTTCTACGGTGGTGACCGCGCCGGCCAGAATCTTTTCGCCAACACGCTGTTGGCGCTCGACGCGCGAACCGGCAAGCGACTCTGGCATTTCCAGACGGTGCATCACGACCTGTGGGATCGCGACCTGCCGGCCGCGCCAAATCTGTTGACGGTGACGCATGCCGGGCGCCGAGTGGACGCTGTCGCGCAGATAACAAAGAGCGGTTTTGTTTTCCTCTTCGATCGAGTCTCGGGAAGTCCGCTCTTCCCGATCGAGGAACGCACCGTACCGTCTTCGGATCTCCGAGGCGAACGGGCCTGGCCGACGCAGCCGTTTCCAGTCGCGCCACAGCCGTTCGCGCGCCAGTCGATGACAGAGGCAGATCTCTCGGACCTCACGCCGGCATCTCACGCTGCGGCGCTGGAGAGATTCCGGACTCTGAGGCACGACGCGCTCTTTGCACCGCCCAGTCGCGAGGGAACGGTCGTGTTGCCGGGGTTCGACGGCGGCGGGGAATGGGGTGGGGCCGCCGTCGATCGCGAGACCGGTGTGATCTATGTGAACGGCAGTGATGTTCCATGGATCGCCGCGATGCGCGAGGCACCGCCAATTCTTGCGTCGACATTGCCGGCACGTACGGGGGCGGCGGTGTACGCTGCCGCCTGCGCCAGCTGTCACGGCGCGGATCGGCGCGGCGATGCCCGCACACCGTCACTGGTGAACATCGGCGCGCGATTTTCTCCGGAGCAGCTTCACGATGTGATCGATCGCGGGCGCGGGTTCATGCCCTCCTTTGCAAACCTGCGCGAGGATGAGAAGCAAGCGCTGATAGCGTACCTGCTGGGTCGCCCCGTCTCGTCCCCAGTGCAGCCGGTCGATAAGCCTCTCCGGGCGGCGATAGCCTCCGGTCAACCGAAAGCACTGAGCTCGCCTTACGAGTTCGCCGGGTACGAGCGTTGGCGAGATTCAGCCGGATATCCCGTAATCAAGTCGCCATGGGGGACTCTCAGCGCGATCGATCTCAACGATGGCCACTACCGCTGGCGCATCCCGCTCGGCCAGCTCGAATCATTGAGGGGCAAGGACGCGTCGCCGACAGGGGCTGAGCAATATGGTGGTCCGATCGTAACTGCGGGGGGACTGCTTTTCATCGCCGCCACCCAGGACGAGAAGTTCCGCGCGTTCGACAAAACAACCGGCAAGCTGCTATGGGAAACCAGTCTGCCATCCGCGGGATATGCGACCCCCAGTACTTACGCGGTGCGGGGCAAGCAGTACGTCGTCATCGCCGCAGGAGGTGGCAAGCTGGGCACGAAGTCAGCCGACGCGTACGTTGCCTTCGCATTGCCATAGTATGGACGCAGCGAACACGTGAAAGAACTCTCGAGCTGGGAGCCCGTACGGCTTCCTCAGTTCTCCAGAGAAACGGATGCAGGCACGGACTCCGTCGCCGTTTTGCGAACCAGACGCCAGGGGAAGAAATAAACCGCGTAAACGACCGCATATACCGCGAAATTCTCGAGTCCAAGGAAATGCGCACCGAAGAAAAAGAAAATCAGCAGGTGCATCCGGATGACGTTCCGGTAGGGCTCGACGAAAATGTCCTTGACTCCCTTGCCTTGTTCGAAGGAGGGTGAGAGGTCGCGACCAATCGAGAACGGCTTCCTGAGAAACGCGGCGCGGTGCGCGAGAAAGGCTGACGGCAGGAACACCCAGTAACGGCGCGCCACCTCGAGATAGGTAGCGATGCCGGCCCCGCTGCCGCGTCCACTGCCAGGCAAATCGGCGGGGAAAAACCAGATCAGAAATTGTGAATGGCCGTAGTGAAAACCGCCAAAATGAATCGTGAAAAATGCTAGCAGGAAGCCGGCGCCGCCCAGAATGATCAACCACAGAATCACAATCTGCCTGGAAGTAGCGCCGACATCCTCGCGGTCCCGCCACGCGAGCCACGCCAGGGTGACCGCCGGCTGTCCGATCATCCATACGATCGTCGAGTAGCCGACTACGAAGCTCGATAGCCAGAGGCTCCATACGAGGTCGGCGGTGTTCCATCCCGCCCACCGGGCCACTGCCAGGCCCAGCGCAAAGGCCGCGGCGTCGGGCCACGATGACGTCCAGCTGTCGGAGGATGAGGATGCAAACATTGAAGAGCGACTGAGCGGCAAGGACATTTCTTAAGGGAGAGGTATGGGTCTGCTCATTCGACGTGCTTTATCGCGCGGGCGTAACGCTCATTGCGACCCGCAACGGTTTGAGTCCTATTACGCTGGCTCCGTTTTGCGCCATCGACCCTCGCCACTCATAGTCCCAAAATGCCGCTGGTCGAAGCCGCTGTAGATACTCTCCAATCGGCTCAATCAGCGGAACGCGCTGGTGCCGGAAGAATCGAGTTGTGTGCGAGCCTCAATGATGCCGGCACCACGCCCAGCGCAGGTCTGATTGCGGCCTGCGCAAAAGGATGCCGCATTCCGGTGTTCGTACTCATTCGGCCGAGGGGCGGCAGCTTCGTTTACACCAAGGCGGAATTCCAAATCATGTTGCGCGACATCGAGGTCGCCAAATCCCTGGGTGCCGGCGGAATCGTCAGCGGCGTGCTGGAGCCTGGCGGAAAGATCGACGTCGAGCAGACCCGTGCTCTGGTACAGGCGGCGGACGGACTGCCGGTCACGTTTCATCGAGCCTTCGATTTCACACCGAACCTCGGGGAGTCACTCGAGGGGCTCATCGCCGCCGGCGTGACGAGAGTTCTTACTTCCGGCGGCGCCAACACCGCTCTCGAAGGCGCTCCCAGAATCTCGGTGCTCGTCAAACAAGGCGGTGGGCGCATGACCCTCATTGCGGGTGGTGGCGTGCGCGAGAGCAACGTTCGCGAGGTTCTCACGCTTACCGGCGTGAGCGAGGTCCATGCGCGGATTACCTCGATCGTCGGGGGCACCGACTCGCTGCGCAGACCGCAGATCAAGCTGCGCAAGAAATTTCCAGACGACGAGACCGCCTGGGCCGAGCTGGACGAGGGTCGGATGAGGGACCTGGTGAGAGAGACGGTGTAGGAAGTGTCATGAAGTCCGCTCAGAAATCGCGCGCGCTCGAGGCGCACCGTGCGGCGCTGGCGCGGTGTCGGCGCTGCCGATTGGGATCGGGCATTCGTCCGATCCTTTCGCGCGCGATGAATCCGCGGGTCATGCTTATCGGTCAGGCGCCAGGCAAGGTGGAAGCAGGCAGCGGAAAGCCCTTCTCGGGGCGCGCTGGTCAAACACTTTTTCGCTGGCTGGACCGGGCGGGAATCGACGAAGCGGCGGCGCGCGACGAGATCTACATCTCCGCCATCACCCGCTGCTTTCCCGGCGCGCATCCGAGCGGGCGCGGCGATCGAGTTCCGACGCGCGAAGAGCAATCGCGTTGTGCCGATTGGCTGGCGGCAGAGTTGCGCATAATCCAGCCGCAACTTCTCATCCCGGTTGGCCGGCTGGCAATCGAGCGATTCTTGCCCAGGCTTCCATTGAACGAGTTGATCGGAAAAAAGCTGGAGGTCGAACACGAGGGTGGTCGCTCGAGGATAATTCCGCTGCCGCATCCCTCCGGAGCGAGCAGCTGGATTCATCAGCCCGGGAATAAGGCCCTTGTCGACAGCGCCATCGAGCTGCTTGGAATCGAGCTAGCGTCGATGGGAATTCGCAAGTCGGGCCCGTTAACTCAGGAAAGCGTGGCGTAAGACACCCCAGGGTTGACCGAATTCCCACCCCTCCACACCCTTAGGGGCAGTCCTAGCCTATGGCCAACTCAACGGCAGAGCAGATCGCCAACATCGGCGCGGGAGAGCGGCGCAAGCGGCTCATCTTCGGGATTGCCGCGCTTGTTGCGGGCATTGTGATCTCTGGCCTCCTGGTTTTCGTCCGTGCGCCGCTGCTGTGGCGGCTGCCGCTCATTTTCATTTTTTACGTTGGCTCGCTTGGGTACTTCCAGTCGCGTGACAAGACATGAGTCCGCCTCGCATCGCGCGGTCTGCGCGACATGGACGGAGGGCCGGAGCCTATCGCGAATTCCCGCGAGCTGGAACAAGTTCGACAGCAGGCACGCACGGTTTACGCGAAGTCGGCAATCTCGGCAGTCATCCTGACGGCGGTTGCACTCGTTACGTAGCGCGACGCGCTTCAAAGTGATCGGAGCACCCCAGGCGCGCTTGCTGGTGCTTGCCATCGCGCTCGCCCCCGCAATCGCAGATGCACAATCTCCTTCCAGACTCGACGCCTTCCTGCGATTGCAGCGTGACAGTGGGTTCGCCGGAGTCGTGCTCGTCGCGCGGGCAGATTCCGTGGTTTTAGAGCGGGCCTATTCGCCGACAGCGGGGCCGCCCTTGACGCTGAACAGCAAGTTCAACATCGGCTCGATCACCAAAGGATTCACCGCCGCGGCGATCCTCAGACTGCGCTCCCAGCATCGTCTCGCTTTCAGCGATCCCGTTTCACGGTTCTTTCCGCACGCCCCCGAAGACAAGCGCGAGATCACCATCTTCCACCTTATCACCCACACCTCGGGCATCGCGTCGCATTCGGCTGGTAGTGGCATCATGCGCCGCGACGGCGCTGTCACCGCGATTCTTTCACAGCGTCAGGAGTATCCGCCGGGCACCCACTACCTCTACGCCGACGACGATTATCAGTTATTGGCGGCGATCATCGAGGTCGCATCGGGCGAAACCTGGGAGCGTTACATCGAGCGGGAGCTGTTGGTGCCGGCGAAGATGCGCTCGACAACCTTTCAGGGTGGCGACTGGGGGCACAAGGGCGCCAACGGAATGCGCAGCACGGTCCGCGATCTATATCGCTGGGTTACTGGAATCCACGATGCGCGGTTATTCGGCAGGACCGAAAGCAGAGAGCTGGAGTCGCCATTGATGCACATCCGCAGCGAACCTCCCTACGAGATTCATTACGGCTACGGCAACCGCATCTACGTGCGCGGCGGCAGGGTTGCCGAGGTCATGCATTCGGGGAGCGGCGATGCGCGGAACACCAGCATCGCTCGAGTGCTCGCCGACGGAACCGTTGTGATCGTGCTGGCCAACTCCGGCCAGCGTCACGGCAGCACCTGGGCGTCGTACGTCGCGCAACGTCTCGCCACGCGGAAATAACTAGACCTTGCTCGTTTTCCAGCGGCCTTTTCGGAACAGCAGTCCGCTGACGACGGCGAGCGTGGAATAGGCGAGCATTATCGAGATGTACACCCCAGCCGGACCGCGATGGAGCGCGACCGCCAGCACATAAGCGAGCGGAATCTCCCACATCCAGAAAACGACGAGGTTGATCCAGGTCGGGGTCCACGTATCCCCGGCGCCGTTGAACGCGCTCGTCAAAACCATTCCGTATGCGTAAAATGGAAAACCGAGCGCAACCGTGCGCAGACAGCCCGTTGCGTAGGAAGCGACGGTCGGATCGGCCGTGAAGATCGAGACGATCGGACCCGCGAGCGCGACGAAGATCACACCCACTCCGCCCAGGAACCACACATTGTATTTGCCAGCGATCCACACTGCCCGCTCGGCGCGTTCGGGCTTGCGGGCACCGAGCGCCTGACCCACCATCGTCGCCGCCGCATTGCTCAACCCCCACGACGGTAACAAAGCGAACATCACCACGCGCATGCCGATGGTGTAGCCGGCGAGAGCGGTGCTGCCGAAGGTGGAGATGACTCGCACCAGCCCGATCCAGCTCGCGCTGCCAACCAGAATCTGAAACGTTCCGGATCCGGACAACCGGATCATCTGCCACATCAAGGCTGGATCGAGGCCGAAGTGATGTGCGCGGACGCGAACGCGGGCGCCCGGCCGCACCAGTCGGCTGAGTGCGTAAAGAGCACCGGTACCACGGCCAATGTTGGTCGCGATGGCGGCGCCGACTACGCCGAGTCGTGGAAAGGGACCGACACCGAATATCAGCATCGGACCGAGGAAAATGTTGATCGCGTTGGCCAGCCAGAGCACGCGCATGGCGATCGCTGCATCTCCGGCGCCGCGAAAAATCGCGTTGACGAGAAACAGAGTCAGCACGACCGCGTTTCCCCCCAACATGACGCGGGTGAAGTTGACGTTGGCGATCACCCCGGACGACGCACCCATCGCGCTGAGAAGCGTCGGCGCCAACGCGACACCAGTCGCGCCGAGTACGACAGCGACGATTATCGCCAGCACTACTGCCTGAGCCGCGGCGTGGGATGCGCCCTCGGGATCGCGCTCGCCGATGCGGCGCGCCACCGTCGCCGTCGCACCGATACCCAGTCCCATCGCCAGCGTGTAGATCAATACCATCATCGACTCGGTGAGCCCGACGGTGGCGACGGCGTCAGCTCCAAGGCGGGAGACGAAGAAGACGTCGACGACCGCGAAAACACTCTCCAGCACCGTCTCCATCACCATCGGCACGGCCAGCAGGAAAATCGCGCGACCGATCGGACCATCGGTGTAGTCGTGGTGCGCGCCGCGCAGCGCTTCCTTAATGCTCTCCCAAGTCCCGCTCGAGGAGAGCGGCGGCGACGACGCGGGAATCGCGACTTCCTGGGTGTCAGTCATGGCGTTACAAAATAGCGGGGGCCCGCAAGGCCTCTGCGCTTACTACGCTGTGCCGCTCGGCGGAGTGTTCTGTCCGGGCTGCTGCGCCTGGTTGGCGGTCAGCGCAATGTAAGTTGCGCTGTCCCAGGCGTTGTGGATGCCGACGAACAAGAGAAGCAATGCGGACCCGGCGATTCCAAAGAGCCCGGTGGTCGAGCCGAGCGGCAGCAGACCAGCCGAGATCACCATCACTACGTAGGCGAGAAGCGGCAGCACTGTATGCCAGATCCAGTCTTCGAGTACGGGTTTGTACAGCTTCGTCTGCCGGGAGCGGCGAATCACGATCACCGTGTAGACGATGCCGGTCGCACCTGCAAGCCAAAGCACCGTTGCCACGGCGGTCCATCCCGCCCACGGCGAGCTGAGAACCGCCGAGTTGAACAGTACGATGCAGAAGTGGACGATCGTCGGGGTGGCAAAAGTGTTGATCTCATGCTCACCGGCGCGCGCCTGGGAATCCGGTATGAGCGCCATCACCACGAACTGGAGGCCGGTCAGCGCTCCAGCGGAAGATCCGACGATTACGTAAAAGTTTTCCCAGAGGGAAAGCGTCTCGTGTACGGGCATGGCTGGGAATTGACTTTGGCCGGCCCACTCTCGCCAGAGTCGAGCTCGCGGCTCACGGCAGAATGAGATGCATGTCTCCGAATTCGTGCCAAAGATAACGTCCTCGGAGCAACGCGTCGTAGGCGTGCGCGAGATGCTCGCGGCCGGCCAGCGCCTCCAGCATCGACAAGTGCGACGCCTTTGGTCCATGCAGTCCCGTGAGCATCGCATCCACCATTCGAATGCCGCGCTCCGGCGTGATTACGAGATCGGTCCATCCGCCGCCCGCGCGCACGAAGCCGTCCTTGCCGACGGCGGTCTCCAAAGCGCGCACGACGGTCGTGCCGACCGCGACGACGCGACCGCCTAGCCGGTGCGCCGCGTTCACGGCCAGAGCCGTTGCGTAGGAGATATGGTATCGCTCGGGATAGGGCGGCTCGTCGGTATCGAGGCTGGACACGCCCGTGTGCAGAACAAGCGGAGCGATGCGGACTCCTTTGCGCCCGAGCTCGTCGAGGAGGTCACCGGTCAGCGCTCGTCCGGCGGAAGGCATCTCGGCGCTTCCCGGCTCGTCCGCAAAAACCGTCTGGTAATATTCGAGCGGCCACGGCTTCGGCACGTACGAGTAACGAATGGGCGAGCCGTAACGCTCTGCGTAAGCGAGCGCGCTCTCCGGCAGCCAGAGCTCGGCGATCCAAAGGCGCACTCGTCCGGGATCGGTTGGTGGACGCCCTGGATTGTAGGGGGCGACCAGACGCGCGGTCGCTCCCGCGGGAAGGCGGAGGATTTCGTCGGGCTCGGCATCCAACAGCGGACCAGTCGCGGTTGGCGAGCGGTGGCGCAGCTCGACGACCCAGGGTTCTCCCCTCCCAAACAATCTGGTCGACAGGTGCAGCATGACGTCGCTGACGCTGCCGTCGCGCGATTGGCGCGTCGCCTCGAACGCGGCGTTGATCGTTTTGCTGGTGTTGATGACAAGGACATCGCCACGTTTCAGAAAGTCCGGCAAGTGTGTAAAGCTGGTGTGGCTGATGTCGCCGGCGGCGATGCGTGAGACCATCAGGCGCACGCCATCGCGCGCGAGTCCGCGCGCCTCAGGAGGTTCGTGTGCAATCAGCTGCTCGGGCAATTCGAACGCGATGGACTCGAGCGTCGATGCGGGGAGGGCATCTCTCAATGCAACGCCCGTCATGCTGCCTCCGCTGCGAGATGCGCCAGGGTCGACGCAACGTAGCGCCCGCTTGGCAGATCGCCTTCGAGCAGGGTGATGAATGCCGGGACGCGCGTCTCAGGCAGAGGCCGATCGCTGATGTCTTCGCCGGGAAACGCGGCCTGGTGCATGTCGGTGCGCATATCGCCGGGATCGACCCAATAGACTTTGAGCGATGGATTTTCGGCGGCGAGCACCGCTGAAAGTTGTTCGAGTGCCGCCTTGCTGGAGCCATAGCCGCCCCAGCCCTGATACGGATTGACGCCGGCATCACTGGTCACGTTGACGACCCGGGCGCCGGGCTTGAGCTCGTCGCGCACGGCCTGCAGCACGCCGAGCGGGGCGATGACGTTCGACTCGAAGACTTCGGCGAGATCCTCGAGTGGATACTCCAGTAGCTCCGGCAGTGGACTGGGCCCGAGGGTGCCCGCGTTGTTGACGACGGCGTCGAGTCCGGCGTGGCCCTGAGCGAGAATTCCAAGAGCGTGGCGGTGGGTGGCCGTCGTGACGTCGCCGCCGATGGCGGCGACGTGGGTGATCTCAGCCAACTCGTCGCGAACAGTGCGCAGACGCTGCTCGTCTCGAGCGGTGAGGATGAGATTCCAGTCGCGGCGGGCGAGCGCGCGGGCGAGCGCGAGTCCGAGTCCGCGGGAGGCACCGGTGATGAGTGCGGTGCGTTGCTGCTGTCTGGTTTGCATGTGCTCCTCGTCGAATGTCCAAGTCTCCGCGCAATGTACAAGTTCAAGTGAACTTGAAGTCAAGCCCGTGATTGCGTAGATTCGCGGCATGTCGGAGCTACTGGTGATTGGCGAGGTGGCGAAGCGGAGTGGAGTGGCGGCTTCGGCGCTGCGATTCTATGAGGAGCGGGGCCTGATCAAGTCGATGCGTGAGGGCAGCGGCCAGCGACGCTACCAGCGCTCGGTGCTGCGGCGGATCGCATTCATCGTCTTTGCCCAGCGGATCGGCTTGACGCTCGACGAGATCGCGACCGAATTGGCCAAACTACCCCCCGACCGAGCTCCAACCGGCACCGACTGGTCGCGCCTCTCTAATACGTGGACCACCCGGATCGACGAGCGAATCGCCGAGCTCGAGCGCCTCCGCGCAGGCCTGACCCAGTGTATCGGCTGCGGATGCCTTTCTCTGGATCGCTGCACGCTCTCCAATCCCGGAGACCGCGCCGGTCGTTTGGGGCCCGGGGCCAGGTACTGGCTGGGAGACAAGACGACCCGTTAGGCATGTCGATTTTCGGACTGGTCGATCGACGAGTAGTGTAAGGCGCTCGTCTAGCGAACCGCTCGTCTAGCGAACCGCTCGCTGCCGCCGACTGTTCTCGACCATACGGTTCACGACCTCGACCAAATGCTCGCCAATCTGTCTCATCCCAATGCATTGAACGCACGAATGCGCGCCCTCGAGCATCATGTAGAAAAGATTGGCGGAGAGAGCCGCGTCCTCGAAACCCGCCGCCTTGCACAGACGTACTACGCGCTTGTGCTCGCGTTGCTTGTGCTCCTGGATCACCCTGCGCGCCGGATGGTTGGGGTCGGGCAATTCGGCGAGGGCGTTGCCGAGGGCGGATCCACGCTCTTCCATCGCGCTGAGTTTCTCGGAAACGCGGCGGCTCCAATCCTGGAGCTGGCCGTGCGGATCGCCGCGGTGTTTGGCGTTGAGATCCTTCCACTCTTCTTCTTTGTGGGCGATGAGGCCGCGCACCCACTCCGCGATCAGCTCGTCCTTCGAGTCGAAGTAGCGGTAGAGCGTCATCTTGTTCGTCTGAGCCGCTTCCGCAATGGCTTCGACGCCAACACCCCGGATTCCGTGTCGGTGGAACAGATCGCCCGCCGCCACCAGGATGCGCTCTCGCACCGGTATGGCGGACCGAACCTTTTTGCCGAGTTTTTTTTGGTTCGCAGGAATATCTGTTTGCACGATATGTTCTACCCGGGCTTGACTAAAATGTTACCGATCGGTAACATTGGCCAGTTGTCGTAATGTTACCGATCGG
>Ga0066687_10000451_pt1 | contig 10866 bp, 9 predicted proteins | sample GraSoiAngelo_136_FD_65630 | JGI IMG/M metagenome (GOLD analysis project Ga0066687, IMG submission 65630) | Grasslands soil microbial communities from the Angelo Coastal Reserve, California, USA - 14_0929_09_20cm | ecosystem: Environmental > Terrestrial > Soil > Grasslands | place: USA... | reverse complement strand
TCCAAATGGATTTGAAGGGGTACGGCTTCAGCGAAGCGTAGCCGTACCGTTTGCAGCTGGCCTAAACCGGCTTAGAGCCGCTGAGGGACTCTTTTTTAGATAAGAAACTCCCTCAGTGGCTAAAGCCTGATTTGAGGCGCCGCTTTGATGGCATGGCTCCGCTTCGCTGAAGCCACGCCCCTTCAAAATCGTCTTCGAAACTGCGTGATGCCCAATTTGGACAAACCTGGTGACCAAGCAACTCTCCCTGATCTTGCTTTTACCTTCGTGCCCTTCGTGTTCGCCTCTCGGGTTTTGGTTCCTCCAAAATCGAGAACTGCAGCTTGCGTTGCGCCCGATCTATGCGGTCGAGGATCACACGAATGCGATCGCCGATCGAGTACGCGTGTCGGGAACGCTCTCCGATAATCTGGCGCGTGTTCTCGTGATACGCATAGCGATCGTCAGCCAAAGAGCCGATTGGAACCAGTCCTTCGATGAACAGATCATCGAGTTCGACGAAGAGCCCATACTTGGTTACGCTCACGATGAGTGCGCTGAAGTCTTCGCCGACTTTGTCCTCCATGAACTTGATCTTCTTCCACTCGATCAGCTCTCTCTCAGCATCGTCGGCGCGGCGCTCGGTTGTACTGGAGTCGGCGGCGATGTCGTGCAGCTCATCCAACGGAATGATTTCCGTCAGGTGCTTTTGGCCATCCTCACTCTGTTTTATTTCTCTCCGCTTCGACCACGGAGAAGGTTGATGATCGTCATGACTGACCGTGGATGCCGCTTCCCTCGACCGCGGCTTCCCATGTGCACCGCTCGAAAGCCGCGAGGAATCCGCTGATCCATTGTTGAGAACTGCCTTCAAAATCCGATGCACGATCAAATCGGGATATCGTCGAATCGGAGAGGTGAAATGCGTATACGTCGACGCGGCCAGGGCGAAGTGTCCTTCATTCTTCTCCGAGTAACGCGCCTGCTTCAGCGAACGCAGCATCAGGTACGACAGAATGCGCTCCTCCGGCTTGCCCGCGATCTTCTGTGTCAGCTTCTGGTACATGCGTGGGGTTATATGCACATCCTGGGGAACCTCGTGCTGGCGAGGATTGCGACCGCTGCCATGACGCTCGCGGCGCTCTCCGCGTGTCTGGAAGCGCCTGACCGGCAGATCAACGCCGAGCGAATAGCCGAAGGCGGCAGCAAGAAGTTCGAAGTCATACACGCGCTTTGCATCAGGCTTTTCGTGGATGCGGTAAATCGAAGCGATGTCATGACTCTCGAGATGAGCGGCAACGCACTCGTTGGCCGCCAGCATGAATTCTTCGATGAGACGATGGGAGAACTTCCGTTCCGAGCGCTGCACGCCCTGCATCAATCCGGCTTCGTCGAACTCAATCACGGGCTCCGGCATGTCAAAATCGATGGAACCGCGCTTGACGCGCTTGCGGTTAAGGATTTTTGCGAGTACTTCCATACGTTCGAATTCGGTGACGAGCGAAGCGTACTGCTGACGCATGCTGTGATCGCCATCGAGGATCGCCTGCACCTCGTTGTAGGTCATGCGGGCCGCGGAGCGAATGATCCCTTCGTGAATCTCGTAACGGACGATCTCGCCGGCATGATCGATCTCCATGACGCAGGAGAGAACCAGCCGCTCAACCTGCGGACGGAGGCTGCAGAGGTCCGTCGAGAGTTCCAGCGGCAACATGGGAACGGCACGATCGGGAAAATATACTGATGTGCCGCGCAGCCGCGCTTCAGCATCGATCGCTGAGCCTTCTGTCACATAGTTGGCCACATCTGCGATGTGCACTTGAAGCTCGTAGTTCCCGTTTTGCAACTGGCGTACCAGCACGGCATCGTCAAAGTCGCGCGCCGTTTCGCCGTCGATGGTGACGATCGGCAAGTTGCGATAGTCGTGCCTGCGCGCGACTTCATTGCGAGGGAGTACAGGAGTGAATGACTCGGCTTCCTCAAGTACCTCGGCTGGAAATACATGCGGAATATGGTGCTTGCGAATCATGATTTCGACATCGACGCCAAAGTCATCCTCGTATCCAAGTATCTCGATAACCTTGCCGCGAGCGTTCTGGGTGCCGGAAGGCCATTGCACGATCTCGACGTCCACGACCATGCCTTCGAGATCGGCAGGCGCCTTCCGGCGCGCCTCTTTGCCAATCACGCGATGACGAGTCGATTGCCGTGGTAGAGACGCAGCATGCCGCGTCTCCACCATGCCGATCGCATTATCACGAGTGTCAGGTACGCCCATGCCTCCTCGTGAAGACGCAGCATGCTGCGTCTCTACCGGTGGAACTTCCATGCCTCGGGGAATGATCACAGGATCGGTGAGCTTGTCGTCAATCGGCTGGACATAGTTGTAGCGATCGCCATGATGGAAGATTCCGACCACAGTCGGGTGAGCGCGTCCTACAACTTTGACGACGCGCCCTTCCGCCCGTCCGTCTCCGCGCCCGGGACCCAGTTCGACTAGCACATTGTCCCCATGCATCGCGGCGTTCATGTCGCGAGGAGAGATGTAAATGTCGCCTTCAATCCGGTCTCGGACTGCGGAATCTTGCGGGCGCACGAATCCATAGCCGTCACGATGAACCGAAAGCTCGCCTGCGACCAGGTTGTGCTTGGCGGCGGCTTTTGGCAGTGCGTAGCGATCGCGTCCCATCAGAACCAGCTCGCCGCGATCGACCAGCTTCTGCAAGCGTTCCTCCAGTTGCCGACGGTCTTCCCCGCCACGCAACCCCAATTCGCGAACAAGCTGCTTGTATCCAGCCGCATGATTCGGCTGGCGCGAGATGCGAGCGAGGATTTCACGGTCGTTAGTCATGGTTTGCTGAAAAAACTAGGGGACAGGTGTCAGGTTACAGGGGACAGCGGACTGAGGGAACTACTCCATATTTTGCAGCCAGGTCAGAAAGGCTCTGGGAGTCAGGACGCGCGGTTCAGCCTTCTTTAATTGTGTTAAGTGAGCATCGCCGGATATGAGAAAGTCCGCCGATTGCGATGCGGCAAGGGCAAGCAGGTAATCGTCCCCAGGGTCAGGACTGACTGGAGCCACCACCCTCGCATCCGGGACCATGGTGGCGAATCGGCGGATAAACGCGATGTAGGCCCGCGCTTCCTGAAAGCTCACGTACTGACGGAACTTTTCACGCTCAAGCACTCGCTCCAACTCTGCAAGAAGCTTCAGGGACACAAGTAGCTCAAACGCGCCTTCGATCCAAGCTCGAATCAGCAATCGGGGAGCACCGGTGTGGGAGAGCAGAGCGGCTATGAGTACGCCAGGATCAATGACGACCCTCGTCACTTAGCTTTTCGGCTCCTGTGCACTTCCTCGTACGCCAGGCTCATGGCCTGCTTTTCGCCAAGTCCGAATTTCGATCCGGCCTTCTCCAGAAGTTCCATGCCTAGATAGCTGCGCAACGCCTCCTCCACCAACTGGTAATCGTGTTGTCCGGTACGAGCCGCCGCAATCTTGAGCGCCCGGAGCAGCGCGTCCTCCACATAGATGGTAGTCTTGCGTTTCATTTTTTCAATTTTAACAGAAAAATGTGCAGTTTTTGAGGTTGTCTATGGGCGCAAGGCTTGGGTTACCCGCTCCCAATATCACATCGCCGCTATACTGCGATGATGGACGTCTTACGCCACGTTTTGACAGCCGCCCTGCTTGCTCTGGTTCTTAACTGGCTCTGGAAATCGTCACGAACCGGAAAGGCCAAAGAAGAAGCCGGTCGCAGGATATTCGGGCCGACTCGAGCCATACAGATTGTGACCGTCCTGTGCGGCATAGTGTTTACAGGCCTTGTAATTGGTTCTGCTGTCGCATTGCGCAAGCCGAATGAATGGTGGGTTCCGTTTCTCTTCGTGGGATTTCTTGCCATGGTGCCGTTCATGTATCCACCGGTGCTGGCCATTGAGTTGGACGGCGTTTCATCGCGCGCATGGTATGGGAGCGAGAAGAAGATCCGCTGGGAAGATATAGCGAGCCTGCACTACAACAGCGGCAACAAACAGTTCACGATTCGAAGTAACGACGGTCGCAAGATCACGCATGCCGGTTTTAATGCCGATGCAGACGGCTTCCGGAAAGCAATCCAGAGTCGTACGCGACTGCCCTTGAAAATTGCCCAACCAGGTACTTGGAAGACAGAAACGATCGAAGTTCCGTATGAGGAAAACCAGGGCGTCGGGTAATTCAGGAACGGAGCGCCTCGCGCCGCGCCCTCGCGCGGCGTAGCAGGACTGTGATGAGTACAACAGAGGAGGCACGTGGACCTAAACGGGAAAGTAGCTCTCGTAACCGGCGGTGGTACCGGTGTGGGTCGCGCCATCGTTTTGCAACTGGCGCGCCTCGGCGCGGCCGTTGCTGTGAACTACTCAAAGTCCAAGGACGAGGCTGAGGCGACGGCCAACGAAGCTCAAGGTCATGGCGTGCGGGCTTTGGCGATTCAGGCGGATGTGGCCGACGAGTCTCAGGTCCAGCGTATGATTGAGCAAGTGGGGCAACGGCTGGGTCCGGTTGAAATCCTGGTAAACAATGCAGCCTTTACCAAATTTACTGATCTCTCCGACCTCAATGCCCTGAGCCAGCGAGACTGGGACCGTACCTTCGCCGTGAATGTGAATGGCACTTTGTATTGCACCCGTGCCGTCGCTCCGATGATGAAGGCACAGAGTTGGGGCCGCATCGTCAACATATCGTCGGTGGCGGCGTTTACTGGTGGAGGAAGTTCCATAGCTTACTGTGCGTCAAAGGCGGCCATGCTTTCGCTGACTCGGTCGTTTGCAAAAGTTCTTGGGCCGGAGATCACGGTGAATGCCGTAGCTCCGGGCCTGATCGAGACCCGCTGGATCGCCCCCATCAAAGGACTAGACGAATTCAGAGAAAGATGGAAGAAGGAGAGCGCTCTCGGCAAAGTGCTCACTCCGGACGATGTCGCAGAGGCGGCTGTGAGCCTGATCGTCAGTATGAACCTCGTCAGTGGGCAGACCATCGTTGTGGATGGCGGCTGGCGGATGTAGGGTCGGGACAGGAGCCTCGACACGCCGGGAAAAGTCGTCAAGACAGCAAAACGTTCCCTGATAGTTCCCTGTTATTTTTGCGAATCTCGGCCTGAATTGCAGTAAGTGCTCTGTTGATGAAGGCTTAGCGAGATATCCACAGAATTCCCTGTTAATTCCCTGCGTAAAGAGAAAATTTGCAGGTTTTGGGCAAAATTCGACGATTTTGACCAGCGATTTGAAAAATGCCCTGTTATTGTCCCTGTTCCCTTGCGTGGCTGCTGATTTTTCTTACGCCCGTTCAAGTGCTTCCGCCGAAACCTAAGGGATTTGTCCGACGAAAGAAGTGCTCCGTCGGCACGCAAGTTTTACATCGCAGGGGCTTTGTAACTGCGTGGATCGCGTGAAACCGGAGTTGCTCAAGTGGTGTTCTGGAGCGGGGTTGGGCCTAGTTCGGCTTAAGAGGAAAACTTCGGAACTTTAGGTGCTCATGTGGTTTCCACAGTCCTGCGCGAGCGGTACACTCAGCTAGCAAAGCAAGACGCCAGCACCTTCCCGGTTCGCTCTTGGCCAGCGTCAAGGAGCTGATAAGTTAGAGTTGGAGCTTGCGGCACTTGAACTCGAAAGAGAATTGAAGGAGACAAAACTCAATGTGGAAGCCAGCCAATCCCCCAACGTCGAACCAGCCGGGCAATAACAATCCGACTGCCGGCTCGACTCAAACCAAACCGGCACCGACCCCGTCCGTGGAGACGCGTCCTACGCCCGCCGCTGTTGAACCAACTCCGGCCCCAGCCAATCGTAACGCCGTCCTCAACACCCAGGAACAGGCGACGATCGGCAAGAGCCTTGTCATTAAGGGTGAAGTAACCGGTTCCGAGTCGCTGTACATCGACGGCAAGGTTGAAGGCTCCATCCAACTGCCCGGTAATAGGGTCACCGTTGGCCGTAACGGCCAAGTCTCCGCCAACATCAACGCCCGCGAAGTGGTCGTGCTCGGCAAAGTGCGCGGCAACCTGAACGCCAGCGATCGCGTGGATATCCGCAACGAAGGTTCGCTCACGGGCGATGTCGTTGCGCAGCGCATCAGCATCGAAGATGGCGCCTTCTTCAAGGGCGGCATCGATATTCGCAAGCCTGGTCAGCAGAAGAATGATTCGAAGGAGCCTGTCTCCATCGAGTCGTCGGCTGTGGCCGCCGCTCGCGCCTAAGTCTGCTTTTCTGACGGCCTGTCTTGTCCGCTGAGCGGATGGGACAGGCGACGTCAACGGAATAAAGGTCGAATTGAGATGTTGGAAAAATTTCTGCAAGTCTTATCGCTAAGCTGTCGTCATCGTCATACATCCAAACCCTTCGCGGCCGCGAGCGCTTCGGCCGGTCGTAACTCCGACTGGGAGCCTATCGGGCAGGGCGGTCACTACGTCGTTTGTCTCGATTGCGGCCAGAAGTTCGACTACGACTGGGGCAGGATGCAGGTAGTGAGAAAAGTCAGCTAAGAAGACAGCAATTGGCACTAAGCTTGAAGAGCCAGCGACTACGCTGGCTTTTGTCTTTTTGAAGTTCCTGAGCGTTTGTGTTGGTGTTGCTCTTCGCTTATCGCTAATTGCTTATCGCTAATCGCTGGCTTTCACGCGCACACTAGCGACCCCACCTTTTCGCCCGTGATCACACGGCGAATGTTCCCGTGCTTGTTCAGATTGAAGATGATCATCGGTAGATTGTTGTCTTTACAAAGGCTGATGGCCGTGGTGTCCATGACTTTCAGGCCGCGTTTGATGATTTCCATGTAGGTGATCTGCTGGAACATCGTGGCGTCCTTCACCAGGAATGGATCGGCGTCGTAAATACCGTCTACCTTGGTGGCCTTCAAGATCACGTCTGCTTTGATTTCCATTGCCCGCAGCGAGGCAGCGGTGTCGGTCGAAAAATAGGGGTTTCCCGTTCCCGCTCCGAAGATGACGACGCGATCTTTTTCAAGGTGGCGTATTGCCCGGCGCCGGATGAAGGGCTCTGCCACCTGATTCATCTCAATCGCAGACATCGCCCGCGTATGAATATGCTGCTTCTCAAGCGCGTCCTGTAAAGCCAGGGCGTTGATCATAGTAGCTAGCATGCCCATATGGTCCGCAGAAACGCGATCCATGTCGCGCGCCTGTTCAGCTACCCCTCGAAAGAAATTGCCGCCACCTACGACGATGGCCAACTGCACGCCAAGCGCATGGACGTCGGCGATTTCTCCGGCGATTTCATGGACGCGGTGTACATCGACGCCAAACCCCTGGCCAGCGGCCAAGGCCTCGCCGGATAGCTTCAAAAGAACGCGTTTAAAGACAGTCGACATTGTGATTTCAGTATAGAACGACCAAAGTTGCTCCTAAATGCCGTGGCAGGCCATCTCCAATCTTCGAAGAAGCTCAGCATGGTCATTTTGACGCGCCGTAAGTCACAATCCGGGGTAAGATTCCCCTCCGTACATTCCGAGGACCCCGATTCTGGACGGCCCAATGGCCACAAAAATTGCGCTGATCGATTTCGACGAAGGCTTGCTGGAATCCAGCCGGGCTGATCTGGAAGGCAGAGGCTATAAGGTCCGTACTGCCACAGATGGTGTTGCCGGACTGCAATTGATCGAGCAGATGCAGCCTGAGATCGTTGTCCTCGAGCTGGTTCTCCCCAAGCTGCACGGATTGCAGCTGTGTGCGCGTCTGCGCAAGCATCCCGATCTGCAGGCCAAGGTGATTGTCGCAGCATCGCCGACGTTTGCTATCGACATCCGCAAGGCTCGAGAGATGGGTGCGGCGTCCTTCCTCAACAAGCCGTATACGGTGGAGGATCTGGCGCGGGCGATCAAATCAGTGGAATCGGTTCCGATTCCTCATAACGAGATCCAGCGCATCGCTGCCCTCAGGTCGTACGACATTCTTGACACTCTGCCCGAGAAGTCCTTCGATGATCTTGCGCAGCTTGCTGCAATTATCTGCGAGACGCCGGGAGCAATGATAACGTTCGTTGATTCCGACCGGCTGTGGTTTAAGTCCATGGTTGGATTTGTTGCCAATGAGGTACCCCGTGAACTTTCGTTCTGTGCCCACGCGATCATGCATCACGAAGTAATGGTTGTGGAGGATGCGACGAAGGACGAGCGGTTTGCTGGAAACCCACTTGTCTCATCCGTTCCGCGGGTGCGCTTCTACGCGGGCTCGCCGCTGCATACGCCTGATGGCGAAGCCTTGGGAAGCGTTTGCGTGATTGCACAGGAGCCACGCTCGATGACCGATCAGCAAAAGCGAGCGCTGCGTCTTCTCGCCAACCAAGTGCAGTTGCTTCTGGAATGGCGGCGGTCCATGAATAAGCGTGGAGTGACTACTACCGCTGCCACCGCGTAGTTCGTGGTTAAGACGCAGCATGCTGCGTCTCGACCATGTCGCCTGCCGAAAAAATTGGGCGGAACCTACATTCTGGTTCCGCCCTCTCCGGTCAGGGGTGAATTTGAAGTTATTCGTTGCCGCTGGGCTGTTCCATGGCGGCGCTCATGCGATTGTTGCCTTCGAAGCTCACGATGCCTTCGTAAAGGCTGAGCGCAAACATTCGATCCCGCATTGGAATTGCGCGGTGCAATGGCAGACCTGCGTCTTCCATGCGATGCCATTTCTGTCCGTCGGCGCTACCGAACACTTCGCTGGAGCCATCGACAATAGCGAGCAGATGATGACTGCTCTGGTCGTAATCCAGTGAAGTAATCTTCGCCTTCGGCAGGTCAGTGGACATTGGCTCCCAGCTTCCGCCCTTCTGTTGGCGGAAAAGGCCTTGGGCCGATGAGATCCACAAGTTCTGATCGGTATCGACCGCGATACCCGTGATTAGCGTTACAGGCAGGCTCTGCTCAACGTTGAAGTGTTTACCTCCGTCCGCCGAGACCAGCAGGGTGGTGTACGTCGCTGCGGCCACCATTCCGTTGTTGGCGCGAACCTTGAGAAATGGTTCCTTCTTGGCAGCGTGCTGTTGAGTCCAGGTCTTGCCCATATCGCGTGAGATGAGCAGTGCGCCCGATGTAGTGGGCACGAACATACTATTGCCAGCGATTGCAAGATCGGGAACGTTGGGCATCATTCCCGGCAGAGCCACGCGCGTCCACATGCGGGTGTTCTGCGCTAGGCGAAAGAGACCAGCGTTGGTTCCGGCGTAGACGTTGCCCTTTTCATCCTGGGCCAGCGTGAAAACGTCGCGCCCGTTGAGTCCGTTGCTGAGCTGGGACCAGCGCTGTCCAGCGTCACGAGTGACGAAGACACCGCCGAATTCCTTATCATTAACCATGCCGGCATAGAGAACACTGGAGTTCTTGTTGTCAGCCAGCAGAGCGCGCACCTGACGGTGAGCGAAGCCTTCGTTCGATGCACTGAACGATGCCGAGTTGTTGGTGCTGATCAACACGCCGCTACGATCGGTTGCGAGCATCACTCGAGTGGAATCGCGCGGATCGATCATGACGTCGTTGACGATGATGTTCGGAGCAGTTACACGGTGCCAGGTTGTGCCGGCATCCTGCGTCTTCCAGAGACCTTCGGTCGTTCCAGCGAAAACTACTTCCGGATGATTCGGATCCTGTTTCAGCACGCGCGTACGGCGCGCCGAAAACGGGATTCCCTGAGCCTTGCGGAAGAGATCGCCGCCGCTCGTGCTCTTGTAAATGCCGGAGCAGGCGCTCAAGTACACGGTCGATGGCTGGTTCGGATCAATGATCAGCGAGAAGACGTCAGAATCATCGATGACGCCATTTTTGATCTGATGCCAGTTGTTTCCACCGTCTTCGGTTTTCCATGCAAGGTGCCACGTGCCGGCATAGATGACATCTGGATTCTTGGGATCGATCGCAAGCGATTCGATGTTCTTAATGTCCTTATGACCTTCGGGTGAGATGCGGGTCCAGCGATCGCCAGCATCCTCGGATCGGAACACGCCATCAAGTGCGCCGGCTATGAGAATCTTGGAATTGGAAGGCGCCATGGCGAACGAACGAATCGACTTGCCCTTCATGGCATTCAGCGATTCAAAGGACTTTCCACCGTTGTGCGAGCGGAACAGCTCGCCGGTTTCACGTTCAATGCTCCAGGCCGCAACGTACAGTTTCCGAGAGTCGCCCGGATCAAAAATGATGTGGTCGAGCACGTAGTCAGGTCCCGTGCCGACATGAGCAAAGCGCGCCCAGGAAAGTCCGCGATCGCGCGATTCAAAAATTTGTCCGGAGCTGGTACCCAGCAAGATACGGTCGGGATTGTGGGGATCGTAGGCCAGCGAACGAACATCGCCCCCATCGGGGCCGATCATATGCGGCGTCGCGCCATGGGCATAGCCGATGAAGAAGGAAACAACGCAGGCCGATGCCAGGGCGAACCACCATCGTTTGCGCAACATTGACACTGTCCTCCAGTGACTTAGGTAACTCGCGAGTTTAGGGAGAAGGGCGCGTTAACAATGCCACCGGCGGCGCAGGGTGGATAGATGACGAAAGGTACTCAGTTTCTAACTGGACCTTGGTCACTCATTGGCAAGTCATTGAAAGCAGAGTAGATCATGAGGGGTTTCTTTCGATTCAGGGAAATACCTGAAGTTACGGCTTGTCCGTGGGAAACGCTCGAAAGGAACTTAGAGGTACTCTCAGCCTGCCTTTGGCTAAGAAGCTCCAGTGATATGTCGGATCCACAGATTCTGAGTTGGCTCACGGAAAAGCGCGGTGGCGCAAGCTAAAAGGGATAGCTAGCATCGAATTTTTCAAAGGAAAAACATGCCTCGCCGAACTCCATTGGTACGAAGCGCACGGAATCGGAAGAAGGGACTTAAAAGTAAAACAAGTCCTAAGGGTTC
>Ga0066687_10000449_pt1 | contig 10878 bp, 8 predicted proteins | sample GraSoiAngelo_136_FD_65630 | JGI IMG/M metagenome (GOLD analysis project Ga0066687, IMG submission 65630) | Grasslands soil microbial communities from the Angelo Coastal Reserve, California, USA - 14_0929_09_20cm | ecosystem: Environmental > Terrestrial > Soil > Grasslands | place: USA... | reverse complement strand
GGTGCAAAGTAGCCTCAACAAACGCAATGCTGTGGCTAGTAACAGGGGTGAGTTCCTTAGGAAATTCCACATCCTCGGTCACACCCCGGGAGCCCCAAGGAGTTCACCCCTCCCGCCCCTGCTGCTTCCAGTGGAGTTCCAGGTTTCAGGTTATCAGTGGCGTCTAGGCTGCCTACTCCTGCTTGTTGTAAGTGTTGCATCTAATAGAGTTACGGTCACCGTTATACCAGTGTCGATTCTAAGACACTTAGCCGCTCAGCCATAAGTCTCTTCGGATGGCAGGGGGCCTCAGATTCAATAGTTGTCACTTCGGCTGGGCCTGCTTTTTTCTCTCCTGCTCCTTCTGAGCTTCCGCGCGCCGGGCAAGCGCTTTCTTGCGAACTTCTATTTGCTGCTCGGGAGTCAGCACCTTGTAAGCCTGACCTCGCTCCATGCGTTGGTATCCTTCGAGCATCGCTGCTTTTTGATCTGGGTTTAGCTTCTCGTCTTTTACCACGACATCCGCACGTGCCTGGAAATCCCGATGGATCTGATTGATCTTTGCCTTTTGCTCATCGGTGAGCTTCAGCCCGGCAAAATCGTCCAAAGGGCTAGCAACTCTTTTGGGTCGGACCGCGGGTGAGATCTTTTGTGGTGGCTGCGCGGGAGCGGGCGGAAGGCTTTGCGCGCAAGCCAGTCCTGATACCGCCCACAGAAGAATGAGTCCGGCCCCAGCTGCGATAGGTTTCGCAAAACCCGTCTTGCTCATTTCATTGCAACCTTTCTTGAACGAACCGTGGGCCATAACTGGATCTCAATTCACGGGCTCCAATGTTGTTCGCCTCGCAACGCGTGGCCCGGAAGTGCGAATTGTTGACATGCCCTCGCGGAGAGAATATCACTGCAGCGGGACTTGAGAAAGTATGTAGTGCGAGCGTTGGGAACATAGTTCACCTTGCCATCGATGTCGTCGCGGTGGAAGAATCCTGTTTTGGTCAAGAAATAGTTATTCGATGGCGCGCCCCGCGACGTTGGGCGCCGGGATCAGCTTCAGCATGGCCAGGAAAGCAGGATCCACGTCCGAAAGACAGATCTCGTCCGCAACGCCATTGCAGGAGATCGCAGCGACGGTCCGGGGATCCTAGACATCGAGAGGAGTGCCAACTCCGTTTTTAATCAAGCCGCGGCGTTTGGCGCCTGCACCTGGCGCGTCGATTCCCAATCGCCAAAGAAGAAAAGCTTGTCTCTTTTGATTGGGCCTCCCAAAGCCCCGCCAAACTGGTTAAAGACGTTCAGTGGCTTGCGCGCGGTTGCGGAAGGGCTGATTTCTGCACCGAGAAGGTGCAGGGTGCTTCAGGCGATGGCGGCGTCGGCTTGGCTTCTGGTACCAAACGCGTTCGCAAATTCCGCAAGGAACTGGTCCATGGAGATGGGGGGACGGCCGAGCAATTGTTCCAGCAAGCCGTCGACCTTGCCGCCTTTGCCGCTCACGTAATAGGCCTGGAGGTCGAGCAGCACGTCGGCTTGCCATTCGGGCATGCCTTGATCGAGCATGGCTTTGCGCTGCGCGGCGGCAGGAATGTTCACATATTGGACGGGGCGGCCAGCGTGCTGCGAGATTTTTGCGGCCAGCTCCGAATAGGTGAGCGCTTCGGGCCCGTTGAGCTCGTAGGTTTTGCCGGAGTGTTCGCCGCCGGCCAGAGATTTGGCGGCGACGACGGCGATGTCGCGCACGTCGAGGAAACTGACACAAGCGTTGCCCATGGAGGCGGAAAAAGTTCCTTTTGAGCGGATGGAAGGCGCGTAGTAAGTCAAGGCGTTCTGATGGAAGCTGTTGGGACGGAGAATAGTAAACGAAATTTTCGTGGATTTGAGTTTGTCTTCCACGGTGCGGTGCCAGCTCGGAAAGGATTTGCGGTATTCGCGGGCGCCCATGGCAGAACTCAAGACGATGTGTTTCACGCCGGCGGCGACGCAAGCGTCAATCATGTTCCATTCCAGCTCGACGAGCTGGGGAATCGGCGAACAAACCAGGTAGACGCTGGTGATGTCTTGGAGCGCCGTTGGCAGGGTGTCTTTTTTGGCGAAATCGGCGATAACGGTGGAAGTTCCTGCGGGAGCCTTGGCTGCTTCGGTGTCCGAGCGGTACATCGCGCGGCAATTTTCGCCCGTTTTTGCGGCCTCCTTGGCGACCTCATTTAACACCGCTTTTCCCATCGTGCCACTTGCACCGGTAACTAAAATCATGTTGGTGCCTCCTGGGGTCGCACGCCGAGTGCAGGCAGGCCGGGGTAGCGAAAGGTGGCGTGGCTAGTTTTCCCATTAATAATATACAGCTTTGGCTGACAGGTCTAGCTAGAGATTTGGTGTCAGCGCCGCGAAACAGGCGACACCCGCGCAAAGCCGCGCCAGGAGATTGACGCACGGGATGCGGTGGTTGAGACACATCAGATGCAAATCATCGGCGGTCAAGATGCCGATTAGCGGGTGATGGGAGGCACCAAAGTGTTTTCGCGGTCGTAGGGGTGCTGGCGCGAGCGAGCATAGCCGGTAATCCAGATGACGGCGTACCAGAAGATGGTGTAAATCAGAAAATTGCAGGTGAAGGCCAGCACGGCCCAGAATCTCGACCAACCTGCCATGAGACCGCCCGGCTTATTGAGCGCGTCGACAAGGTGCGTCCCCGGGGCGGTAAGGGCTTCGAGAATCCTGGTCCACAGCGGACTGTAGGCGAGGTTTATTTTGGCTTCGAGTAGAAGTACAGAGGTAACCACTCCCAGGATGAAGGCCCAGAGAATTTTTGATTTGAACATATAGGCACCCAGACACTTGAAAATAGAAGCGCGCTGGGTGGCTTCTTGAACCTCGCGAAAATGCCAGCAGGAAAGAAAGGCGTCAGCCCTTCGTCCCTCAGGGCAAACAAGCCGCCGCACTCCAAAAATTACGGCTGGGAGTCGGGCCGGCGCTTGAGTGTCGGCCGATCGTCATCGCTGGTGCTGTTCGGATCCGTGCTCGTGGGCTGCTTCTTGGATTGTTCGGTCTTGGTGCGCAGCGTCGGCTTATCCTTGGCATCGGTGACCTTGCGCGTGAACATGATGTTGCGCAGGCGCGCCTTCACATTATCAAATTCCGAAGTCGTGACAATGTATTCCTGGCGAGCCGGGAGAATGCGCGCAATTTCTTTTTGCGTGTTCTCAATGCGCTCCGGCGTGGGCGGATGCGTCGAGAAGGCCTTCGGAATCGTGCCGGGGCGGCGCTTGTCGTCAGCCTGGATGCGCTCGAAGAAGGTCACATACGCGTTGGGATCGTAGCCCGCTTTGTACATGTATTGAATGCCGAAAAAATCCGCTTCGCGCTCGGCATCGCGTGAAAACTTCAGAAAAGTGAGAGGAATTGCCAGGTTCATACCCTGATACATGGCGTATCCCGCCCAGGTGTAGGGAATGAAGATCATCGCAGGAATCGAGAGCAATTGGGTAAGTTCGCCCTTGGTGGCTTGGCAGGTACCGTGGCGCGCAGTGACGTGCGAAATTTCATGGGCCATCACGCCCGCCAGTTCCGACTCTTCCTGCGCCCGCAGGATCAACCCGCTGTTCACGAAGAAGAAGCCGCCGGGAAGAGCGAAAGCGTTCACTTCGTCCGAATCGATCACTTTAATCGTAAAAGGAACCTTCGCGTCAGAGTTGCGCACTAGGTTCTGCCCCACGCGATTCACGTATTCCGTGACCACGGGATCGTCAATTAACTTGGAGGAGCGCTCGACTTCCTGGGCAAGGCTCTTGCCAAGAGCCATTTCCTTCTCGATGGAAAACCAGTTCATATGGCAACTGACTTTGCGATTGCCGATGGCTTCCACATCTTCTTTGGAGTTCCTGGGAGTGACGGTGTCTTTCTGGGGCACCGGCTGCTCCGAGCCAGCCTGCTGAGCCTGTTGCTGCGGTTGTTGCGCAGGCTGCTGCGTTTTGGATGGGTCCTGCGGAGGATCCTGGCTTTGCGGGGCAGCAAACGCGGGAATTGCCAGGAGGGCACTGCCGAGTATAAAGCTCAGGGTTTGCCTCAGGATGGCGTTCATAAGCACCTCCGCCTACCCAGTAGTATACACCCTGAAGCGCTGGGCCGGCGTCAAAAACACTCACGGGGTATGATGGTGGATGGGGAAAGAAGGTTATCCAGCAGTGAATTCTTGAGAAGCGCCGCATTTTTGGGCCGCAAAACAGGCACAATTGCTTGCACAGCGGTGCGGAGCGCTGGGCCCCGGAAAGTGCTCTTTGCGCACGGGTTCTGGGAGGGTTCTGGGCGGTGCCAGTTGACACTCTTTTGGCTGCACTCTACAGTCAAGACAGCCAAACTCTGCTTATGCGTCTAACCAAAATTCAGGTGGGCCAGCTTTGGAAGAAAGATGCCAGCGGTGATATTTACCTGGTAACCCGCCTCTATTCCGAGGCTTTGCATACCATGGCTGTGTTGCGTAAGTCGGGCGCCGAGGGTGAAGCGCAGGTTCGTGTGCGTGTGGAGCGGGGAAGCAAGGGCCAGACCCTCCAAGGTTTCTCGCCGGCGCAGGAAGAGGAATCCTACTAGAACCTCAGTGGAATGTAGTCGGCCCTAAATCGAGCGAACGTCCATGTTTACAACATCTTCCACCTTCATGAGTTCCTTTTGCAGGAAGGGCTCGCCGTACTGAACTCCGATCATTTGGCCGTAATGGCGCGCCAGCTGGTTCATCTCTTCTTCGAGGCGGTCGATGGCCAGGGGGACCTTGCTGGCCCGCTCAGCTTTCCCTGGGCGAAACTGCGAAGCAAAGGCCAGGATGGCTTTGCGGCGCTGCTCGAACTGGTCGGAGATGTCCACGACAAAGGTGGGGCGAACATGGGCATAGGACACGGAATACAGGATTTTGAACGGGCGGTGGGCTTCTCCGGCAATGGGCAACTGTTTCAGGCCTGCGAGAAAGCAGCCTTCGTAGGCCAGCTCCGAGGCGTGATAGTGGTCGGGATGGCGCGCTTCCCAGTAGGGCAAGATGACCGTCTTAGGGCGGAGCTGGCGAATGACTGCAGCCAAGCGCAGTTTGTGTTTTCGAGAGGCATGCACGTCGGAGTCACGCACACCCAGGGTGTCGCGCCAGCCTACGCGCAGGAGCTTCGCAGCTTTGGCGGCTTCTTTGGCGCGAATCTGCGGCGTGCCGCGCGTACCCATCTCGCCCGCGGTCAAGTCGAGAATGCCCGTCTGGTAGCCGAGCTGAGCCATTTTTAAGAGCGTGCCCCCGCAGGTGAGTTCTACGTCGTCCGGATGGGCGGCGATGGCGAGAAGGTCAAGGTTCAAGACGTGGCCTCCGGGTCGAGAAAAGGGGGATTCTACACCGGGCGCGCAGGGGCCCAAAGTTCTGCGAAGCAAAGGCAGCAAAGGCGCCTGGGTATTGGACGCGGTAAGCGTCACTTGGTGCGAAGCGCGACCATGGGGTCCAGGCGCATGGCCCGGCGCGCAGGCAGGAAGCAGGCGAGAGCCGCGATGCCAGCAAGCAGGAAGGTGACGAAGCCGAGGCTGAGAGGGTCGAAAGGATGAACGCGAAACAGAAGGCTGCTCATCAGGCGCGCGAGCACGAGCGAAGCGGCTATGCCGACGGCGAGGCCGAGTAGAACGAGCTTCATCCCTTGCGAAAGGATGAGGGCGAGAACGCTTTGGGGATGTGCCCCGAGAGCCATGCGAATGCCGATTTCCTGCGTGCGTCGGTTGACGTTGAAGGCGAGGAGGATGCCAACCGCTGCCAACGCCAGGGCCAGCAAAGCAAAAAGTGCGAGGAGAAACAGTTCAAAGCGCTGGCGGGCAGTCGAGTGCGTGACGATATCCTGCAGCCGAGTCACTTCATAGACAGGAACTTGCTTATCGAGCGCAGCGACCTGTACACGGACCGCGGCAACACGGCTCGCGGAATCGGCGGTGCCCTGCAAGACAAGATTCATGGTGCTCCACCAGTTGTAAGGCGTGTACATTTCGGGCGGGCTCTGCGCATCGAGCGCGAAGTCCTTCACGTCGCCGCCGACGCCGATGATTTCGCTGACATTTTCCGGATGATGATAAGGACTGACGAGACGCTGGCCGATGGGATCGCCGCCGGGCCAGAATTGGTTGGCCATCACTTGATTGATGACGGCAACGCGGCGGCCTGCGGCGACGTCGGCTTCGGTGAACTCGCGTCCACGCAAAACAGGAATCCCCAGCGTGCGGAAGTAGTTGGCGCTGACGCCACGGCCTTCGACCGAGGGCGCGTGAGCGGCGTCCAGCAAGGGCCGGCCAACAATGTTGATTCCGCCCCAATTGCCTTCGCCGGAAAGAGGGAGGCGGTCGGTGGCGGCGGCCAGCTGGATGCCCGGTGCGGAGCTAAGGCGCTGTAATAATTCTCGAAGAAAGGCGGTGCGCTGCTCGGTTTTGGGGTACAGAAAGTCGGGCAGGGCGATTTTCATGGTGACGAGATTTTCCGCGCGGAAGCCGGGATCGACCTTTCGAAGTTCGGCGAAACTGCGGAGCATCAGGCCGGCACCGGAGAGCAGAAGAAGCGTAACGGCAACTTCAGAAATGATGAGTATGCTGCGCAGGTTCGTGCTGCGGCGCGAGAGTCCGGTGCGTTGGCCCTGCTGCAAGGATTCGACCAAGGAAACGTTGGAGGCGTGCAAGCGGGGCGCGATGCCGACGAGCAGCGTGCTCAACAGAGCCAGCAACGCGGCAAAGGCGAAGACTGCGCCGTTGATTTGCGGTTGATGGAAGCGCGGGATGCTGCCGGCGCTGAGTGCGACGATGACGGTGAGGCTCGCTTTGGCAAGGAACAGAGCGAGAGCCGTGCCGGCACCGACCATCAGCAGGCTTTCCGTGAGCGACTGGCGCAGAAGTCGGGCGCGGGCGGCACCAAGCGCTCCGCGAATGGCAAACTCTTTTTCGCGGGCGACGGCGCGGGCGAGCAGCAGAATAATTACATTCGTGCAGGCAATCAGAAGAACGAAGGCCGCGGCGGCCAGCAGGACCCATAGGGAAGTGCGGACGTTGCCGACGAATTCTTCGAGGAGGGGCTTCACGGTGACCAGCCAGTTTGCGTCCGTGTCGGGGTAGGCGCGCGCGAATTGGTGCTGGATGCCGTTCAACTGCATTTGCGCTTGAACGACCGTGAATCCTTTGCGGAGGCGGCCGATCATCCAGAATTGGTGCGAGACGCGGTCTTCGGGCAGTCGCGCGCCGAGGGTGCCGATGGGAAGCCAAATGTCGCAGGTACCGGGGAAATGAAAATCGGCCGGCAGGACACCGATCAAAGTGTAGGGTTCGCCGTCGAGCAGATAAGTTTTTCCGAGGATTTGGGGATCGGCACCGAGCTGGCGACGCCATAGGGAATTGCTGGCGACGAACACTTTCGCAGAGGCTCCGGAAACCGCTTCGGCCGCGGTGAAGGTTCTTCCTAGGACCGGTTGAACGCCGAGGATTGAGAGGAAGCTGTTGGTGACGACAGAGAACTGCAGGCGCTCTGCCGAGCCGTTGACGCCGAAGACCATGCCGTCGCCACCGCTGACGTCCCAGTAGCCGCCGGTCTCTTCAAAGACGGTGTTTTGCGCCGCGCGAGTTTGATAGCGGATGTACGGGCTGCCGGTCCTGGCCACATTTCCCGGGTTGTACTCGTTCACCAGGACGAGATGATCGGAGTCCTTAAAGGGAAGAGACCGCAGCAGGACGGTATCGACGGCACTGAAAATAGCGGCGTTGGCGCCAATGCCCAGAGCGAGGGTCAGGACACAGACCGCGGAAACTGGGGGATTGCGCAATAGCTGACGGAGAGCAAAGCTCAGGTCGAAGAAAAAATCTTCCAGCCATCGGGCCAATGGATTCATGGGCTCACCCCGGATAGTACACCGACCTTGAATGGAAGGATTCGGCTTTTAAGACGCAGGGGATCCGGTGAGCGTTAACACCGGAGCAGGACTAGAGCGATCCTTCAACTCAAAGGGGCTGTTCGCGGACGGAGATCAACCGCGCGTGGTTTGGGCGAATGCGCTTGTATCGTGGTATTTTCTTCACCCATGAACGTTCCTTTACAAGGTCGCGTCGCGGTAGTGACGGGGGCTGCCAAGCGGCTCGGGCGCGCCGTAGCGCTGTGCTTGGCCGAACAGGGTGCTGACGTGGTAGTCCACTATCATGCGTCGGAGCCGGAGGCTCAGGACGCCGTCAGGGAAATCGAAAAACGCGGCCGGAGATCCGTTGCCATCCGGGCAAACCTAGGCGAAGTTTCGGAAATCGAACGGCTCGTCGACCAGGCCGGGAAACGTTTTGGGCGGCTGGACATTTTGGTGAATAGCGCGGCCAATTTCTTGCCGGCGAGCATGGTTTCCACGACGGAGGAAATCTGGGATGCCTCGCTCGATACGAATTTGCGCGCACCGTTCTTCTGCGCCCAGGCAGCTGCGCCTTTGCTGAGAAGAACGCAGGGAGTGATTATCAATTTTGCGGACACCGGCGGGCTGCTGGGGTGGCCGGGGTACATTCCGCATTCGGTTTCAAAAGCGGGCGTAATTATGCTGACCAAGGTGCTGGCGAAGGCACTGGCGCCGGAAGTGCGCGTAAACGCCATCGCTCCGGGCACAATTACCATGGAGGGCGACCCGCCGGAGTGGGAGACGGACTTTATCGCGCTGGCGCCGCTGCGGTGTTCCGGCAAGCCGTCGGACATCACCGACAGCGTCCTGTTCCTGGTCGAGTCGAAGTTCATTACCGGGCAGGTACTGGTGGTCGATGGCGGGCGGACCCTCTAGTTGCCCTGTAATTTTCACTCGGACCCCGATAGGGCCGGAGCCAAGCCAGGATTGCTCGCTTCGTTCGGAATGACGCGGGCAGATGGTGGGCGTTCCAATGCCGAACGGGGTAGCGCGGCGCGATGCCGCGCCGTCTGACCAGTGTGGGCTCATGCCTCGGCGTTTTTTGGAAAAAGTTCTGTGCGCAGCCGTGCAGAGAAGCACGCCGCGGTGTATCCTAATAAATTGTGAATATTGCGAAATGGCGGGAGAAAGACGTTGGCATCGCCACAATCACAATTTAAGGGATCAAATTCCGAGATGAATAGCGAGACGGCCGTGCGGCCGCAACACTCCATCGACGACGTCGAAATTCAGGAGTGGCTCGAGTCGCTGGACTCCGTATTGGAGTCCAGCGGCCCGGAAGTTGCGGCGAAAATCCTCGAGCGCCTGCGCGCGCATGCGACGGTCAACGGGATCGACCTGCCGTTCAGCGCGAACACGCCTTATGCGAACACCATTCCTGTGCGCCTGCAGCCGCTTTTCCCCGGTGATCAGGAACTCGAGCGACGCATCAAAAGCCTGATTCGCTGGAATGCGCTGGCCATGGTGGTGCGCGCGAATCGCGTCGAACACAACATTGGCGGGCACATCTCCACGTACGCCTCGGCGGCCACGCTGTACGAAGTCGGCTTCAACCATTTCTTCCGGGGCCGCACGGAGGAATTCGAAGGGGACACGGTCTATTTTCAGGGCCATGCCGCGCCCGGCATTTACGCACGCGCGTTTCTCGAAGGGCGAATCAGCGCACAACAACTGGAAAACTTCCGCCGGGAGCTGAAACCCGGCGGCGGGCTTTCTTCGTATCCGCACCCGTGGCTGATGCCGGATTTTTGGGAGTTTCCGACCGTCTCCATGGGCCTCAGCCCGCTGATGGCTATTTATCAAGCGCGCTTCAACCGCTATCTCGAAGATCGCGGGTTGAAACCGCGCACGGATGCGAAAGTCTGGGCGTTCCTCGGCGATGGCGAGACGGACGAGCCGGAATCGCTCGGCGCCATCACGCTGGCATCCCGGGAGAGGCTCGACAATTTGATTTTCGTCGTCAACTGCAACCTGCAGCGCCTCGACGGTCCAGTGCGCGGCAACGGCCAGATCATTCAGGAACTGGAGTCGGCGTTCCGCGGCGCCGGTTGGAATGTGATTAAGGTGCTTTGGGGCAGCGAGTGGGATCCGATCCTGGAGCGCGACACCGAAGGGCTGCTCGTCAAGCGCATGGGCGAACTGGTCGACGGCGAATACCAGAAGCTCGTGGTTTCTTCTGGCGCGTACGTACGCGAGCATTTCTTCGGCAGCGATCCGCGTTTGCTGCAACTTGTGGAACCCTTGCCAGACGAGGCTTTGCGCCGTCTGCGCTTGGGTGGTCACGACCCAAGGAAAGTCTATGCTGCTTACAAAGCCGCCGTGGACCACCAGGGCTCGCCGACGGTGATTTTGGCGCGCACGATTAAAGGGTATGGCCTAGGCGAGGCTGGGGAAGGCAAGAACGTCACGCACCAGCAGAAAAAACTCAACGAAGACGAGCTTCGAGAGTTTCGCTCGCGCTTTGGCGTTCCCCTCAACGATGAAGATTGCATCGAGCTTCCGTTCTACCGGCCGCCGGAAGACAGCGCCGAAATTCAATATCTGCGTGCGCGACGGGAAGCGCTTGGCAGTTATGTCCCCCAGCGCAAAGTCCGCTCGAAGCCGATCGTTGCGGACCACGACGAGCTATTTAAGGAATTTTTCGAGGGCAGCGAGGGCAGAGAAGTTTCCACGACGATGGCGTTTGTGGGAATGCTCCGCAAGATGCTTAAGGACCCGGAAATTGGCAAACTGATCGTGCCCATTGTTCCCGACGAGGCACGCACGTTCGGCATGGAATCGCTGTTCCGCACGGTAGGCATCTACTCGAGCGTGGGCCAGCGGTACGAGCCCGTGGACGTGAACACGCTGCTCTACTACAAGGAAGCGAAAGACGGGCAGATTCTGGAAGAGGGAATTACCGAAGCCGGCTCGATGGCATCCACCACCGCCGCCGGAAGCGCCTACTCCAATTATCACGTGCCCATGATTCCGTTCTTCACCTTCTATTCCA
>Ga0066687_10000448_pt1 | contig 10885 bp, 10 predicted proteins | sample GraSoiAngelo_136_FD_65630 | JGI IMG/M metagenome (GOLD analysis project Ga0066687, IMG submission 65630) | Grasslands soil microbial communities from the Angelo Coastal Reserve, California, USA - 14_0929_09_20cm | ecosystem: Environmental > Terrestrial > Soil > Grasslands | place: USA... | reverse complement strand
AGTGACGCTTCATCGGTCCCCATAAAACCATCGAGCGCGGCCTCATCGAAAGCTTTCTTCAGCATATCGTAACGAAAGCCCTGGGGGGTCTGCGCCAGAACCACGCGTTCGCGCGGCAAAGTTGTCTTGATTAGAGCGCCGTCAGCCGTACGCTCAACCTGCTTCACCGTGTCGACGGAGGGCAACCCGGCGATGGCGGCGCCATATTTTTTAACGGCTTTAATCACATCCTCAATGATGTTCGGCGTTACGAACGGGCGCACCGCGTCGTGCACTAGAACCACATCATCGTCGGATGCCGTGAGCCCAGCCAATGCGTTGGCAACCGAGTTTTGCCGGTGTTCCCCGCCTCCCACCAACTCGACCGGCTTTTTCAGTTTCGCTTCATCCAGCTGGGTGCGAAATCCGGCAATCTCATTTTCGCGCAAGGCAATATGAATCTCGGAAACCTCGGGCGTATTCACAAACTTCTGCAGGGTATGCATCAGGATGGGTTTGCCGCCTAGCTCGGTGAATTGTTTGGAAGCCGCCGGTTTTTTTGTTCTCGATCCCGCGGCCGGGATCATCCGTGTGCCAAGGCCAGCCGCCGGGATGATGACGAACACCTTCATCGCGGGCGTTAGTATACGAGCGGCTTACTCCTTACTTCAAATAAGCAATCTAAAGCCTTTTGGGTACGCCAATTTTGCTGCGCCTGCCGGCAATTATTTCTTGGCGCGCGCCCTCCAGCCGGCTCACGGCAGTTTCCACCGGCACCAGTTTCGCGATTTAAGAAAGAAGGAAGGTGATTGCTTAAGCCAACCTGAATGGCATGCGCATTGCAGCCGGTTTCAGTAAGCCGCAATCATTCGTGGCAGAGCGTTGGGAGGGGTCCTGTGGAGAAGGAATCTAAGTCGTGCTTCGCTGTTCTGAGCTTTTGCGCAACTGTGGCAACGGTAGCAGCTTTCGCTCTAGCAATCCTGGTCGCGAGCGCGACTCTTGCGTTCGCTCTGGCTAATCGGCTGGAATCGCCAGCATGGAAAGCTGAGGCTACGGCTACCACGGCTGAGGCTTCAGCGCTGCCAGCAGCGACATCAGAATATCCAAATCAGGCAGCTCAGAAATCTCCAGTGCTAACCGCCAAAGGGCAGCGTTCGCGCCGCCCCCGCTGAATTTACTCTGCAGGGCGCTCAACCATGATGGGTGCCGGCTGCGATTGCAACTTCCTGGTCTCTGATACCGGCTGCAAGGAAGAAGCAGCAGCCCCGTTTACCAGTGGAGCCGCAACTCTCGGCTCGCTGCGCATGCTGGCGCGCTCATCCCACTTGCCAAATATCATTTTTCCGGCGGTTGTCTGCAAAACTGAAGTAACCGAGACCTCAATGGTCTTTCCGATCATCTTTCGGGCGTTATCAACCACCACCATGGTTCCGTCGTCCAGATAAGCTACGCCCTGGTTGTACTCTTTGCCTTCTTTCAGGATGAAGACCTTCATGGTCTCGCCCGGCAGTACAATCGGCTTCAAGGAATTTGCCAGTTCATTGATGTTCAGGACTTCAACACCCTGCAGCTGCGCGACTTTATTCAAGTTGAAGTCATTGGTGATGATCTTTCCCTCGTACAGTTTCGCCAGTTCAATCAACTTCAGATCGACTTCGCGAACCGCGGGAAAGTCATCCTCGATGATTTGAATCTGCATGCATGCCGTCTTCTGCAATCGCTGAAGGATGTCGAGCCCTCGGCGTCCGCGATTTCGCTTCAGCGAATCGGACGAATCAGCCACCAACTGCAGCTCGCGGAGCACGAACTGTGGAATGACAATTGTGCCATCGAGAAAGCCGGTCTCGCCGATGTCGGCAATACGGCCATCGATGATCACACTGGTGTCGAGAATCTTGTAGGTCTTTCTATTCTGCTTCTCTCCGCCAAACACACCGCCCAAAGCCGTAAGGTTCAGCAAGTCGCCTTTGTTCGCGCCCACAATCAGGCCGACATAAGACATCAGCAGCATGATGAGAATTTCGAGAAAACTGCGAGTGTGTTCTTCCGCGATGCTGTGGCGAATGACCAGAGCAAACAGATACGCGCCAAAGATGCCCAGCACACTCCCGATTGCGGCGCCGATAAGCCGCTTGAGGCTAACCTGCCGAAGGCGCCACTCGAACACGACAATCGCCAGCCCGATGGCAGCGCCTACGGCAGCATCAAACTGAGCGGCTAATCCGAATGGTCGTAGCAGATAACAGATGGAAGAAACAATCAGGACGAGAAGAATGCGAACTAGAATAAGGTCCACGGATAAACCCTCCCGGTACCCGGCTGACACCGCTTTGCGCGCAGCCGGATCCCGCACCCATCGCTTGTAGCTCTTGGCGATGGACATTTAAGCGGAGCACATAAAAAATATGAAAACGCCCCGCATCCGGCGGCTAAAGCCACCGGATCACCCCTTACGCCCCAGCAGTATATACCCGCGCAGCGCTATGCGCCGATCGCAGCACCCGCAAATTGGTACACTTCCGGACATGAAGGCTGTAGTGATTACCCGGCTGGGAGGACCAGACGTTCTACAGGTCAAGGACGCCCCTGAACCCACGCCCTCCGAAAACCAGGAACTGGTTCGCGTACAGACTGGCGGGGTCAACTTTGCCGACACCATGACTATGCACGGCGGATACCCTGGAGCACCGAAGCCTCCGCTTACCGCGGGTCGCGAGTTCTGCGGAATTGAACAAGGTTCCAAGCGCCGGATGATGGGATATGTGCAGTACGGGGCGTTCGCGGAAGTCGTAGCGGCTCACAGGAATCTGTTATGGCCTGTGCCTGAATCATGGAGCTCGGAAGAAGGCGCTGCATTTCCGGTCAACTACTTCACTGCTTACCTCGCATACTGGAAGGCGGGGCTGATTCCGCAACATCAAGCTCCCGCACAAATTGAACCATTTCACAAGCCCGTCAGCGTGTTGATTCACGCAGTTGCCGGCGGAGTTGGAACCGCGGCAGTGCAAATCGGGAAGCTGCTGGGTATAGAAATGTTTGGAACTTCGTCTTCTGATGTCAAACTGTCGCGCGTCAAGTCACTCGGCCTGCAGCACGGCATCAACTATAAACAAGTTGATTATGAACACGCCATTAAGGACCTTACCAAGGGAGAAGGCGTTGATGCCGTCTTTGAAATGCTGGGCGGCGAACACACTGCAAAGAGCACTCGTTGCGTGCGCGATTTCGGACGCGTGATCGTATACGGTAATGCCACCGGTCAACGCGCAGAACTCGATACGCGCGCCTTGTATGTCAAGGGAGCAAGTATTCACGGCCTGTGGCTTACGTACTTATCCGCCAATCAGTGGCTGATGCAGCAAGCCTGGAAGCAACTTTCAGCATGGACAGCAGAAGGGCATCTACGACCGATTGTAGGACACGTGCTGCCTATGACGCAGGCGGCAGAGGCTTACAAACTTCTGCTGGAGAGAAAGAATTTCGGAAAAGTAGTTTTGAAGATAGATTGACATCCGGGTAACAAAACAACGCTTTCCTGTCGTGATACTTCCTTTTCCAATAGCTTGCTAACAAGGCAAGTGGTGCAGCGTCCAATCAAACAATCAGAACGTTGAGTTCGACGGAACTTTTCAGCCTTACATTGCGTAACTCAACGCGGAGACAGGAACCGGAAGGTAGGTTCCGCGAAGATCAGGGGTTAAAGGGACGATTTCACTCTCGGTTTGGCGGCCCAGGTGAAACCTTCCCTCCAGCGTAAGCGCGGACTCTCGCGAGTTCGGCCCTTGTGCTTAACCCCGAGGCAGCATTTTAGGCCATTGACGAAGAAACGCAAGCGTTTCTCGTTGCTGGCAAAGGCGGGCCGCCCGAACCGATCTCCCATTAGCGGGACAAAAAAAGGAGCATCATGAAATTATTCAAGGCTTCAACTCTGGTTCTTGCGTCGGCTCTGCTCTTGGCATCAACCGCGCTTGCTGCCAGCAAAGGCTCACTTAACATTTCTGAACCTGTAAACGTTAGCGGAACTCAGCTTGCGCCCGGCAGTTACAGCGTGCACTGGGAGGGCGCCGGCCCGAATGTTGAACTGAAGATCATGCGCGGAAAACAAGTAGTTGCCAGCGCACCCGCGCGGCTGGTTGAGCTGAGCAACTCGGCCAACAATGATGCCGCTGTATTCAAGAGCAATGGTGACGGGAGCAGGTCATTGTCTGAGATTCGTTTCTATGGCAAGAAGCAGGCTTTGGCAATCGGATCAGAAAGTGCCGACTCCGGAAATTCGACCAAGTAATGGGGTCAACGGTATCCCCACCCAGCCAAGAGATGGGTGGGGATTTCCGTTAAAGTCGATCACGGCGAAGCCAACACGTCGTCGAAGTAGTTGAGCATGGCGCGCTTCGGCATTTCCTTCAATCCCTTCAACGGTACCTTCTGTTCCACACTGGTATTTCCAGCTACTCGAGCTCGACCCAGGTTTACCACGTGCCCATCGGCCAATTCCAGATAGATTGGTATAAGCATGCGGAATTTGTCATCGACATTTGATTGCGTGACTTTCAACCCGAACACCACGTCTCCACTGGAATCCTTCTCGAACGTATAGTCGAGTTTGTAAGTCGGCAATCCTGTGCCGTAAACGTACTCGTCGAAGAACCAATCCAGCTTGTGATTTCCGGTCAAGTCCATTTCAGGGGTCATGTGCTTTTCCACCATGGCCTTGAACTGTTCCGTTGTGGCGGCCTGATTAGTGTAGGTTTTAACAAAATCGTGCATCGTCGCCTTGAAATTTTCGTCTCCGGTGCGGCGGTCCCACATCATCATGCGGACCATGTGTAAGATGTAGCCGCCCTTAGGATAAATAAGCCGCCGAGTAACACCTTCCCCGGTGCGAGAGTTGCTCATGCGATATCCCATGGTCACCGGGCCGGCATCAATAGCGCGCCATCCTTCTTTGTCGCGTTCCAGCAGCAGATCGCGCTCATCATTCCAGAAACTAATGAACTTCTGCGGATTCTTTTCGACCATCTGCAAATAAAGCGAGGCTGACATTTCGGCAAAACCCTCGCTCATCCACTGGTCGCGATACGAGCTAAAGCCGACTGTGTGTCCCCACCACTGGTGCGCGACTTCATGCGGGGTCACAATCTTCCAGTAGCCACGGTCGTAATCCATCCCGAGTTGGTGGCGGATGGTAGTGTCGTAGAAATAACACATGGGAATCCAGACCAGTTCCGGCCATGCCTGCCCATAATTGCACGCCGTCTGCTGGGTAATAGCGAGCCGCTTGTAGGCTGAGGGGCCAAAGTACTCGTTGTAAAGCTGGACGGAAAGGGTTCCTTCCGCCAATGCCTTTTTTATAAGCGGAACGGTACTCATATTGCCCAAGGCCACACTTTCAGCCTCGTGCGGGCCTTGTGTAGGCAGGTCATGCTGCGCATAGTTAAGAAGCGAGCGCACTTCGTCGGGGGGCTCTTCGTTTGCATAGGACTGCACCAGATAGTCCGGCTTCTCGATTCTGTTTTCCTGCATTTTGAACCTGCCGAAGTTGAATCCGGCCACCGCTTGTGGCCCGCTCTTCCACACGGTGACGTTTTGGCCGCCATCGTTCTGATCGCTCACAAGATCTCCGGTGGCCGCAATCTTCATGCCTTTGGGAATGCGAAACGTCATATCAAAAGAGGCGTAGTCGCCCAGGGTCAAATTTGGACCGTTGGGATACCAGTCATCGCGCGCAATCGGGTAATAATTGCCTCCGCCCGTGTTCACCACCGCATCTTTACCGCCGTAAGCGATGGTCACCGCATATTTTTGTCCTGCAGACAGAGCTCGGGGGAGAATCACACGGAAGTCGGCATCGTCGTTTTTGTCTTCCTGAATAAACCCCAGAGGCTGCCCATCCGGCGCGCTGACGCTCTGCACCCGGAGAGTCGAGAATAGCCGGAATGGAATAATGCGCACCCCATCCCGATTAGCTATAACCGTAGTTACCGATCTGCCTTGCACATTCGCGCTCTTCTCGATCCTCACATCGAGTTGCTGGTGAACGATGCCTGTCTGACTGCGATGGTTCGCCGGATCATCGCCTTCCCCCTTCAGATGAAACGATGCCCATACACCCTGCTTGCTCGCATCGTAGGTCATCAGTTCCACTTCTTCCGGCGCAACTTCAGGAGCGCCATTCGGATCGATGAAGAAGATTTCTTTGTCGTTGTAGCGTTTGCCGTGAACGAATGCCACGAACAGTCCGCCCGAAGCTGAACCGAGAAGATCTTCAAGAATTCGCCCTTCCAGGTTGTACTTCAGCATGCGACCATGCCGCATGACATTCTGGCTGTCGCGCAGCAGGCCGGCATCGCATGAACCCGATCCCGGCGATCCGGCTTTCTTAAGTTCGGCGTAGGTGGAATCAGTGAAGCGCAGCACAAGCTGGCCAAAGTTTTCGCTGAATTGGTCCTCTTTGGTGAGCAACTTCAAGCTGGCGCGTTCGTCAGGCGTGGGTGCATCCAGAACCATGTTTCCATCACCCACAAAAACTGCCCCGGTCACCTTACCCTGGACGGCCGGGACAAAGCACACCGTGCCCGAGCGCAGGTGAAATGTCGCGGCATCGCGTTGCAATGCGATATTGCTGACGGAAACCGACTCACCGCTGAGCGTGAGGCTCCGAAGTTGCTGATACCCGGGATCAGAATTCGGAGCGAGGGACGATTCAACGGCCGCATTCGGTAGGGTGGTTGCGAGACAGACGAGCAGGCATCCCAGAGCGCGCAAACCTAACATCAGGATTCTCCTTCGGGGGAAGGAACGGAGCGCCCTATTATGAAGGGTTGCACCGAAAATGCAACAGCTGTTTGCGCCGGAAGCTACAAAACTAGCGGGCTAGTTCCTGGCGGCAGTTTCAGGCACAGTGCCATTTGCGTTCTGGCCTGAATTGCTCATCCTGTTCACCTGCTTCGGCCAGTCTGCCGCGATCGCGGAGCAGGCGTCTTTCACCGCATTGCCCAGGATGCGGGTGGAGCGGCTCATGATCGAATCGCCGTCGCGATTGAAAACCACCACTTTGTTATCCCGCGAGACCACTTCCTTGCCGCCCTCGTGATCGAGAAGTACGACGTAGTCGGCTTTTTCCTGCTTGTTGTTGATGGTCACCGTGGGGCAGCGCTCGCCGAAAGTCTTCATGATTTCGGCCGTTTGTGGACGAGCTCCGCCGGCTGATGCTCCGCCGAATCCATCCGCGGTGCCGCCTGCGCCGCCTGAAATTTCCCAGGATTTGCTGTCGGTGATGAACACTCGCGGTTTATCTGCGGCGACTGCCACCATAGAAACTGTGATCACGATGCAAGCTGCCCATGCGGTATTCATGATTGGCTCCTTCGGTAACTTGGAACCGGAGCCGACGTAAGAAGGTTGTCTCAGGCGAGAGGCGGTCAGGAGCACAGAAATGGTTCCAGAAAGAAAAACCCCACCCAACGAAAATCGCATTGGGTGGGGCACCCTGTCATACGGATTGCCTTAGTACTTCGGCATGCTGGGATCAACCCGGTCCGCCCATGCCAGAATTCCTCCCGCCAGGTTATGGACTTTCTTGAAGCCTGCCTGGCGCAGGAAGTTCACCGCCTTCGCGCTGCGCACTCCGGAGCGGCAGTGCGCCACGATCTCGCGGCTGGAATCGAGCTCGTGAACACGCTTCGGCAACTCACCGAGAGGTATGAGATGTCCATTGATATTGCAGATCTGGTATTCGTGGGGCTCGCGCACGTCGAGCACGAACAAGTCTTCACCAGAATCCAGCCTGCGCTTTAAGTCTTCCACTTGAATTTCAGGTACGCCAGCTTCCACCGGGGCCTCCTCACCTCGAATTCCGCAAAATTCATTGTAGTCGATGAGTTCGGTCACGGTCGGATGCTTGCCGCACACCGGGCAATCCGGATTTTTGCGCAGCTTGAGTTCGCGAAACTTCATGCCCAGGGCGTCTATGAGCAGCAGGCGCCCGATCAGAGGATCCCCGGAACGAAGAATCAGCTTTATAGTCTCAGTGGCCTGAATCACGCCGACCAGCCCGGGCAGAATTCCCAATACTCCGCCTTCCGCGCACGAGGGCACCAGGCCCGGGGGTGGCGGCTCAGGATAGAGGCAGCGGTAGCATGGACCCTCTTCAGTTGCGAACACGCTCGCCTGACCTTCGAAACGGAAGATGGAGCCATAAACATTTGGCTTGCCGGTCAGCACACAGGCATCGTTTACCAGATAACGCGTCGGGAAGTTGTCCGTGCCGTCCGCGATAATGTCAAAATCCTCGAAAATCTCCAGCGCATTCTCGCTGGAAAGACGGGTCTCGAATTTGCGGATCGCCAGGAATGGATTGATCGCTTTCAGCTTCTCTTCCGCAGAATCAAGCTTCTTTCGGCCCACGTCAGCGGTGGAGTGAATAATCTGCCGCTGCAGGTTGGTGTAATCCACAACGTCAAAATCGACCATCCCCAAAGTGCCGACACCCGCGGCTGCTAAATACAGCGTCAGGGGCGAACCCAAACCACCGGCTCCAATGCACAACACTTTCGCCGCCTTCAGCTTGATCTGCCCTTCCATGCCCACTTCCGGCATGATGAGATGGCGCGAGTAGCGCAGAATTTCATCGTTGGACAGATTCGCGACTTCCGGTTTCAGTTCGGTAATGGCGGCCATAATCGGCTAAACCTCAGTTACAGATTTTTTAAGGAGAAGTTCCGGCAGACAACTATCGACAACAACACATGCAGCAGCAACAACAACCACAGGCGGGTCGGTATTGGGAAGTCCTGGCCATGACTCAGCGGCCCCCGGCTATTGAAGGGACGATTGAAATGTTATCACTATCGGCCACAGTGGTCGCATCTTTCTGAAGATAGCGTACGTCCTCGTCATTCAGGTAGACGTTGACGAAGGCCCGCAGCTTGCCATCCTCGGTGTAGAGGTGCCGTCGCAGCTCAGGATGCTGTGATACCAAGCCGTTCAAGGCTTCGCCAATCGTGCCCGCTTTTACATCAACCGCGGGCTGTTTTCCCGCATACTGCCGTAACGGCGTAGGAATGTGGATCTTAGGCATGCATAGAAGATGCCAAAGGCGCTCCTCGGGATTCAGGGCCGCGGTCTAAACAGAAGGTCCTGAGTTCGCTCGGTTATGACATTGTTTTAGACTTGGAATGAATGCCCGACACTTACATTCTTGGCATTGAAAGCTCATGTGATGAAACTGCAGCCGCCGTGGTGCGCTCCGGCGAACAGGTGATTTCCAACGTAGTTGCTTCTCAGTTCGCGACCCATGCTCCCTACGGCGGAGTGGTGCCCGAACTGGCCTCGCGCGAGCACCTCAAGGCAATCATCCCGGTAGTGCGCAAAGCTCTGTCCGATGCAGGTAAGACTTACGAGTCGGTCGACGCGCTTGCAGTGACCCAAGGTCCGGGCTTAGCGGGCGCGCTGCTGGTCGGCATCAGCTATGCCAAAGCGCTTGCGTTTGCGCTTTCCAAGCCCCTGATCGCCGTTAATCACCTGGAAGGGCACATACATGCGGTTCTGCTCGAAGAGCGGCAACAGGGCAACCGGGAGCTGGGTTTTCCTGTGTTGGCCCTGGTGGTTTCGGGTGGACATACGCACTTATATCTCGCTGAACATCTTGGCGATAGCTGGTCTTACCGCAACATTGGCAAAACCCGCGATGACGCCGCGGGCGAGGCGTTCGACAAAGTGGCCAAGCTGCTGGGGTTGGGTTATCCCGGCGGGCCGGTTATCGATCGACTGGCGGCGCATGGCGATCCGCGGGCGGTGAAATTTGCTCATTCGCAAATCAAGCATCCTGATCGCAGGCTGGGCTCCAGCCCTGGACAGAAAATCAGCAACGACGACGACGCATATGGCCAGCGTTTCGATTTTTCTTACAGCGGGATCAAAACAGCTGTTCTCCGCTATCTTGAGACCCACCACATGCAGTCCTCCATCGAGGCGCGCCGCAGTGCGCTGGCCGGCAACCCTAAACCTGAACCGGAAAATTACCTGGGACTGTGTGACAGGCCTACTCTGGATCTGATCGCATCGTTTCAGCGGACGATGATTGAAGATCTGATCAGCAAAACGTTGGCTGCAGCGCGCGCTTACGAGGTCGCGACTGTTTTTGTTACAGGCGGGGTTGCTGCCAATCAGGAACTGCGGCAAAGCTTCGAGCGCAAGGCGGCACAGGAAGGTCTGCCGGTTTTGTTCCCTTCCCGTCCGCTATCGACCGATAATGCAGCCATGATAGCCGCCGCCGCCTATCCCAAATTTCTGGCGCGCGATTTTGCGCCGATGGACTTTTCGGCCGAGGCGGGATTGGCCCTGCATTGAACTCAGGCGCAGCTTACTTCACAGCGATTCTGGTGGAGAGATTCGTGAGACTCTGAAGTGCTTTCCCCAACTGCTCTTCTATATTTATATCCTTAAATATTGCGAAATCGGCGCGCTTCTCTTTATTCTCAAAGCCGCTTTGCTTGCCGGCAACTATAAAAATTGGAATATTGCAGGTTTCAGCTTTGCCCTTGAGGGCAGTTATCAACTGGCTGCCACCCATCTTGGGCATTTGCATGTCGGTAACAATCAAGTCCGGCCGAAAGCTTTTCAAGGCTTCCAGGGCTTCCTGACCGTTACTGACCGTTTCGACTTTAAATCCGTGCTGTTCTAGAAAACGGCACACGGTGTGACGAATCAGCATCGAGTCGTCCACAACCAGGGCACAGAGCGGCATTGCGCTCTCCTTAATAAGGCGAGATTCCTCCTGCAATTCACAGTAGCAAGCGGTCTAGTTGCGGACAAGGTGAAACCCGCCGGTTGCGGTTACTCCAGTCACGAAGTAATTGGGAACCTCGGTAACAATCGCGATCTTCAATTTTCGGGAGATGCGCCG
>Ga0066687_10000447_pt1 | contig 10891 bp, 8 predicted proteins | sample GraSoiAngelo_136_FD_65630 | JGI IMG/M metagenome (GOLD analysis project Ga0066687, IMG submission 65630) | Grasslands soil microbial communities from the Angelo Coastal Reserve, California, USA - 14_0929_09_20cm | ecosystem: Environmental > Terrestrial > Soil > Grasslands | place: USA... | reverse complement strand
GGACGCGTGTACCAGAGCTACGGTTATGAGGGAGGTGGAAAACGATTGCTGGACATGGGTGTGATCTTCGCCGATTTCCTGTCAGGTCAGAAAGCCCGTATCAAGGTCATGCTTGCCCTGGGGCTTGCCGGTAGCACTGACCTCCTGCGTCGGATATTCAATTCGTGATTCCAGTCGCCGTTGAAACGTGCGGTTACCACCAACGCCCGCTGTTATCGTGCCTTCAATCGAACCCGATCGCCGAGAAGCCGGATTTTTCGCTGCATCGAGAACTACCAAAGAACTACGCTCTTTTTCCTTGACTTGCGGTTGTTTAGGGTCTATTGTCTGGCCCTACGTTTGAGAAACTCAGGGTCCTGAGAACCGCCTTTGGGCTATGACGCAATAATACCTGGAGCGCGGGACCTGCGAGTCGAGTCTGAAGAGCAGGGAAAACACCACCCGGTCTGGTGATCCAAACTACAGCTTCAGAATCAGCCGAACTCGCGGATATCAAGGAATTCGAAGGAAAATCATGTGATTCACCCTAGTGGTAAGGCCGGATACGCTCGCCCGTATTACAAGCTCGGGCGCGTACGAATGAAATGAATCTCGGGCGCATCCATTATCCTCGCGGAGGAAGACGGAGATCAAGCGTGGGCACTCGTAATGTAGGTAACCGAGAAATCGGCTCTACTGCTCTTTCTATAGTGCTCTTGGATTTTTATCGAAGTACGCGCTTTGATTTTTCGTCCATGGGGTTAGTGGAAGTTCGAAAGAGAAATAGGGGACGAGAGAAAAAAATACTCGCGACCTGGCACTTTAATTCTAAAGGAGATTAGTAAATGAGGAAGATCCGATTAACGTTAAACCTTCTCGCCGTTTCAATAGTGTGCCTGATGTGCAGCACGCTCGCCAATGCACAGGCGACGCGAACCTGGGTATCAGGAGTAGGCGATGATGCGAATCCCTGCAGCCGCACCGCGCCGTGCAAGACTTTCGCGGGCGCAATCTCAAAGACAGCCGCTGGCGGCGAGATCTCTGTGCTTGATCCCGGCGGCTTCGGAGCTGTGACGATTACAAAATCGATCACGATCAACGGTGCTGGGACGCTCGCCGGAATTCTTGCCGCGGGAACCAACGCTATCATTATCAATGCGGCGTCGACTGATAAGATTGTTTTGAAGTACCTGCAGATCAACGGCGCGGGCACAGGCCTGGATGGAATCAGATTTCTCTCAGGCAAACAGCTCACCGTCGAAGCTTGCAACATCTGGGGCTTCACGGGAGACGGAGTCGAAATCGCTTTGCCGGTAGCGGGCGGAACGACCTTCATTAAGGACACGGACATCACCGAATGCAACACAGGCGTAAGGATGACCGTAGCCGCGACCGGCTTCGCAACAGCATCGCTTGAAAAAGTTCGTCTCGAAGGCATGGTTAACGGTGTTAACGTCGGCGCTGCCGGCACCTTCATGCAGATCAACAATTCGAACATAAGCACCAACACGAGCAACGGCGTTCTCGCGTCTGCGGCGTCTGCGGTGATCAATGTTGAGAATTCGCAGATCACCTTCAACAACAACGGCGTGAATGCGAGCGTAAGCGGAACGACCATTCGAGTGGCCAACAACGGCATCTACCATAATACGGCAGGCATCGCCGTGATTCCGGCGGGCGCAATTGTCGCCTCCGACGGAAGCAACCGAATCGGCGGCAACTCGGCATCGGCCGCGCCAAACCAAGTACTGGTCAAACAGTAAGTTCAAGAAGAGATCTTTAAGCTTAAAAAAAGCTCTTTTCGATTGAAGCCCTCCGGTGAGTCGATCACGGAGGGCTTGTTTTTTGCACGAGGCCTCCCAATCAACAACCCCAAGCCCTCCTTTGAGAGATGCAAGCTGGTAACTCTTCGGCGTCTTAGAGAATGAGATGTGTTTGTCTTGGGAGAGCAGATGCTCTGGATTGGGTACGGATTGGGTATAGATTGGGTACAGATTGGGTATAGATACATTCTTGTATTGCTGGATGTATCGGAGGTATCGGCGCCAGGATTGACAACAGTGCAGATCTAAGTAGAATAACCAGTCTCGCGGGCCGTTAGCTCAGTTGGTAGAGCAGCTGACTCTTAATCAGCGGGTCGCAGGTTCGAGCCCTGCACGGCTCATCAAATAAATTCAAATATTTAGGGTCACGCGAGCGCGTGGCCCGACGTGTTTTTGAGTGGTTTGACAGCAACCGAGTCTGAAACGATGGGGCTTCACTCGCAGTTCTGAGGGAGCAGACGATCCGATCCGGTCCGCATCTGTGAGGTGTCGACATGGCTACGGTAATAGGCCCTGCAAAATCTCCACCAAGAGCGCCAACACTTCCTCTTCTGCTTGGGAAGGGCTATTTCCCGCGCGAGTTGCCACCTGTATTTCACACAGAGTCCTTCGCTGCATATGCGGTCGGCACGGGTACTGCTTGGCCAGATGGCAGGTGGACCGCTCTTGTACGACACAACCTCGCTAGACCTGGGGGTCTCCGGCGACCCCTGAGAATCCCGAATCCGGTGTCATATTTCAAACTCGCTGAGATATTGGTGACGAATTGGAAGGCGCTGAGAAATCACACCTGGGCGGTCAGGGTTTCGCTTACTAGACCCTATGTCATGAAGAACAGCCCTCGCGCGGTCGTGCCGCGGTACGCTTACCGTGAACTCCCACGCCTACGCGCTCTGAGGAGAAGGGGAGCGCGTTATCTCCTGCGGACTGACATTGCTGAATTCTATTCCACTATTTATACGCACACCATTCCTTGGGCTTTGCACACTAAGAGCGTGTGTAAGGCTGCTCTCAAGAAAAAGAAGGGAATGCCTCTTTTGGGTGCCGTTGTTGATGCCGCACTCGCAGCTATGAACGAGGGACAGACGCACGGAATACCCATCGGCCCGGACAGTTCGTTACTATTAGCCGAGACGCTTTTGGCCGCCGTGGACAAGTGCCTCATCAAAGACTACGGTTCGTTGTTTCGGGGCTTCCGATACGTGGACGACTACGAGCTATCGTTCGCGACTTTGAGTGACGCCGAAACGGTCCTCACAGCTTTGCAAGGTCTGCTTTCAGAGTACGAATTGATTCTTAACCCACGCAAGACCAAGATTGAGGAACTACCGAAGCTTCTTGACGATGAATGGGCTATAGATCTTGGCCGATTCAACCTCCGCGATTCATCGAGTCCTAAGGGACAACGAAATGATATATTGGCGCTTTTTAGTCGGGCCTTCGAATTCGCTGAAGATCATCCGCATGAGTCAGTACTTAGGTACACAGTCGGGCGGGTGCGAAGCTTAGATGTTCATGCCAACGCATGGCGTGCCTTTCAGAACTGCCTCTTGAACGCAGCAGGTGCAGATCCTTCAACGATGGCCGGGGCCTTGGGAACTCTCCACTTGGTAGCAAACGCTGGTGGCCACACAGTCTTCAAAACTGCGCTCGCAGAGACCTTCGAGAGCGTGATCCACCGACACGCGCCCCGAGCAGAAGGAAGCGAGGTTGCCTGGGCGTTGTGGGGCGCGCTTGCGTGGTCGGTGCCTCTGAGTGAAGAAACGGCGAAACTCGTAAGCAAGATGGATGACGATATTGTCGCTCTCTTAGCCCTAGATGTAGACTATCGCGATTTGTTCCCTCCGGGTACCTTGGATCGGAGTTTGTGGGCAACAGTGGTTAACGAACCCGATGTACTTTCAAGCCAACATTGGTTGTTGGCGTATGAAGCAAATCAGAAGACGTGGCTTGAGTGTCCCGGGGTGGCAGCCGATCCGATCTTCTCAGGCATGTCAAAGGCAGGCGTTAGTTTCTACGATCCGTCCCGTGGTGCGCCAATGTTTCCAGAAGCGGCCCACGCGCTGCCGGGCGGGCTCGTTCCAGATTATTATGCTTAGCCTTCACTGGAGGGAGGTGGCGCATCCCCTTTGGCTAAGACGAGAGATTGCATTCGCGAGCAATTACTTATCTGTCTCTAAGACCTTGTCCATCATTCCCAAGGCCATGCGGTGTGTCTCGGATACGACGTGGCCGTAGATGTCCGCGGTGATGCTAATCTGACGTGACCAAGAATATCTGACACTGTCTTGAGGGGCACACCCTGAGCGAGCAGGAGAGTCGCGCAGCCGTGGTGCAGATCGTGAAATCAACGAAGGTCCAGTCCCGCGTCCGTCAACGCCTTGTGATACTTTCGCACGACGTTGCGTGCATCGAGCGGCGTCCCGATCCTGGTCGTAAAGACAAACCCGTTCTCCTGCCAGTCCTTCCCCGCAGCGAGCCTTTCCTCAAGTTGACGGCTTCTGTGCGCTCGCAGGCCGGCGGCAATCACGTCAATGAGGGGTAAGTCGCGACGGCTACTCTTGGTCTTCAGTTCACTGAGCACGAGCTTCTTATTGATACGCTGCAACGAGTGTCTAACGTGCAAAACGCCTGCCTCCCAGTCTACATCTTCCCACCGCAGGCCCAGCGCCTCGCGCTGACGTAGTCCGATGGCAAGGGCAACCGTGAATAGAGCTTCAAGACGGTTCCTCTTGCAGTTGGTGAGGAACGCCTTCGTTTGCTCAACGGTCATGGGTCGTATCTCGGGTTTGACGGTGCGCAGGGGATCAACCAGGGTAGCTACGTTGCGAGCGACGAGGCCCCACTTATGAGCCTTGCCCCAAGGCACGCCGGAGAACGGCTCGAAGATACTGAACGGTGCGAGGGGCGAGCCCTTTTATCGGATCTGTCTCTTTCTTCTTCACGGCGCCGCGCGCGAGCCTGTCGTTAAGAAATGTCTGGACATGCTCCGGCCGGAGCTTCGAAGGGCCAGGTGTCCCAGTTGCGGTTTGATGTGAAGCCTAACGAGTTGGCTGTAGCTCGCGAGACCTAGAGTGCCGGTATGGGCGGTGGTGGATGAAGTCACTGACAGCAACCTGCAAAGGTCAGCCTATCAAAAGAGAGCAGAGGCGGGAAAACATATGATGCGAGGTGCGGCTAAAATATAGAGTAGGGGAACCTAAATGAAAGCTGAGGAATCGCAGGAATTTGGCTCCTTGGGGAACTCGCATTCAGGAGGCCACGGGTTCGAGTCCCGTCAGTTCCACGAAAACGAATCAAAGCCACTCCGAACCGTGGCCCTTCGTTTTTGTGGGCGTTTTGACACCACGTAACACAGATGCGCTGGCGCGAGTCAGGACTTTCAGTTCACAGCGCTTTTTTTCTCGCTTTCCTGATGTGCGAGATGGGCTTTTACGATCGCGGTGAGTGTCCGAACTCGCGTGGCAGGTTCCTGAATGCCCCGAGCCAGCATTATCGAACCGTCTCGATCAGAGGCGGAGAACAGAGCCATTGTGTCCAACAGGCTGAAACGTTCAGCTTGATCCGAGTTTCCGAAGAAGCGGCCTTTCACATCGTTCTGACAGGCGAGATCGATCTGGCGCAGGATTGAGAACTTATCGACGTTAACAGCTTCGGATCGGTTTAATGCCTTGATGGCCTCCCTCAGTACCTCTTCAGTCTGAATTCTATCGAACTGCACCAGCACGGCGGCCGCGGCCAACAGCGTAGCGACTTTGCCTTCGGAATCCGCGACGCCCTCAGCGAGACGCCGAGTTTCAATGAGCCACTCGTTAGCCCTTGTTCGGTCCTTTCTGTTGACGGCCGATTGCGCAAGCTTCACGTACAGAAGCGTGCGATTATCTTTCGCTGACACTCGCTCAACGTATCCCTGCGCGGTCTGCCAATCACCTCTCTCGATCGCGGCACACGCGAGGTCATAGTAGAGATATTGATGAACGTTCTCCTTTAGGGATGTATCCTTAATTTTTCCGGCGACGCCCAGGGCTCGGATGTTCTCCTTCGAGAAAGCTATCGAGATCGCCGCTTCGGCGTATGCGCGGTCTCGTTCACAACCCTCAGGCGCTTTGTCTCCCCGTTCGATCGCTACGTCAATTCTCTCGCTCGAATTTGCCTCAGAAGACTGTCGCTTTTTCATAGCGATAAGCCTGTTGTTGAGCACAACCTGAATCTGCCCGGCGGCTTGTTGTTGCTGGGCTTCAGAAGCGCCTCCAACGGCCTGGTCGTTTAGCACCTTCCACTCGCTCAATCGCTCTGATTGATATCGCGCGGCTTCTGGAAACAGATACGTAGTTGCGAAGAGCGCCAACCCACTCAGGGCGGACCTGACCGGGGCCGCCGAGTTGTTCGCGCGGTTGAGCGTGTCGGTCACCGATCGAAGCGCGAGGTCGAGGAATGTCCGCGCCAGCGCAGGATTCGAGGTGAGTCCACCGACATTGCGCCCTCCGAAACCCATAAACCGGGCTGGATCGTTGTTCGAGAAGCCGTATGCCTCGCCATATCCAAGACCAAACCCCGCCAGCCAGAGGACCTGACCCAGAGGAATGTTGGCATTCAGGGCACACTTGTTGAGATAGGCGCTATAGACCTTTTCGGCTGCAACAATATCCTGTTCGGCAAGCTGGAAGATCAGATGTGCCGCTGAATCGTTCGTCAGGCCCGATGGCGCGGCCGCTTCCGCGAGTTGCGCTGCTCGAGCGGAATCGTACTTCAGAAGATCGATTGCCGCCCCAACCGCTTCTGAAACCGAACGGCCCTCTTTCTGTCGCTGCTCGGTAAGGCGCTGATTGAGACGAGCCCCGAGGGCGCCGTCACGTCTTGCAGCCATAGCGATTACCCCGCGAATCGCCTCGCTCGCCTCTTTTCCCGGCTTAAGAGCCAGAGCAGCTTCCAATGCTGAAGTGAACAAGTCGGCTGACTTGGTCGCATCAACGCTCCAGAAGGCGTCGGCTATTTCAGCCATCACCTTTGGCCTCATCGATTCGTTCTGCAGACGCCGCGCCTCGTCGCTCAACTGGTCAAGGAGAAAAACCAACTGCTCGATTTCAGCCGATCGATGAGCGCTTGATTCCGGTTTCGCGAGCGAGTTCTGCTGAGCCGTCTTTCCTTTACTCTTTTGTTCCTGGTTCTGCTTACTAGCGTCTGGTGTTTCCCCAGAAGATTGTGGGCTTGCGGCGCAGTATGAAAGAGTCATCAAAGCCGCAGCCAGCGAAGACCAGGCCTTGATCCATCTGGAAGCTCTGTATATGCCGTTTCGCACTGTAGCCCCCTGTCTTTATTACGCCCGCGGCTTTCGGTTCTCGTCGGTGTGGGAAGCGCTCCGAAGAGTGAGAGAATTCCATATTTCAGGTTCGCCGCGGAGCTCCGTCTGAAGTCGAGTCGAAGCGCGATTTTGATGGTTTGTCAACTTCTCCACCCATCGAGTTCGACCTCCTCAGCTCCAGACTCGGCCCGCGGCGAACTCGTGCCCGCAACGCTGTCTAGCTTAGCTAAGCTAAGCTAGTCCTTCCTCGCAATCAACAAACAACTACTCTTCGCCACCGCCCCCCTTGGTGTCGGCGGCGCATGTAACGATGCTGCCATCATCACAAGTGATAGTGCATCCGCTCTTCGATCCTGAGTTCTGACACCCTACTGCGCCTGAGCATCCACGGAGATCGTTGCAGAATAGCGAGGCAAATACAGTCTTTCCTCCAAACGCGGCATCGGTGAGCGCGCCCAGTGAAAGCACGAGCAGGCTGATGACGATCCAAGACTTCTTCATACTTTTCCTCCTCTGTTTATTGGTTACGTGAATGTTTAGCGTCGCAGCAGAATTATGTCTAACGCCGCTACGACGCAAGTTCGATGAGCGAAGCTGAATCTTGCCGATCAGAAGCAATCAGCCAGAATACGTATCGGCCGTTTATCCGGCGAACATCAAAACCCCGGTACGCCTTTGCTAATGACGGGAGTGCCGCGCGATAACGGTTCATTTCGGCCCCGTTAAAATCGAACTCGACGATCTCAGGTTGCGGGAGATCCAATAAAATGAAGAGCCGCTCGCCGATTATGCGAGCGCCGGACAGGTATGTCGGCAACCGGTACTTGTCGGGGCCGGGATGGCTGAACGATTGGTCCTTGCCCAGGGTGTCCAAGCCAGAGAAGGACGGATGGCTGACATTGAATTCGCGGATGAAATCGCCCGCCGTGGAATAGATGCGCACAACCGGCCTATGCTGGAAAGCAGCGATGACCACATCGGCCTTAGCGCAAAGATAGACTTGATCGTCGAACCCAAGCAGATTGGCTCTGTTCAAACGAGCACCGAAAGACTTCAGTCGCTTTCCGGTACCGTCGACTTCAACGATCAGCGGATCGGACGCCTTCTGCTTCCTGAACATGGGATTTATGTAGATGACTCCGTCCGGCCGCACGGCAAAGTGATGAATTTGATAATAGACTCGCGCCAATCGTTCGAATGAGCCGTCTCGCGCAAAGAACTTGAGGCCGTCGTTATCCGAAATCAGTATCCGGTCTCGCCACATCTGGATTGTCCCGGGCCAGGAGAGCTTTGCCGAACCCTGCAGCGACAACGTCTGAATAGAATCCGCATCCGGCCGGCAATAGTGAATCAGGTGCGCATTGTTGTCACTTATGAAGAGCGGGCCATGGTCAGACGCAGCCAACGAAACGGGATAAACCCATCCACCGCCTCCACCCAGACTCGACTCAATCCGGCGGATCTGGGTTAAAGGCCTTACGTCTCCTGTATAGCCCTTACTTGAGATCTTGGCCTGGTATTCAACGTCATCGCGACCGGCTTCGGAGTTCGGCGCGGAGCCGGAGCTCTCACCGACCGACTTGCCCGTGCAGCCTGCATATAGCATCGCGAAGGCGGTAAGACTTAATGCCGCTATTTTGCGGATGATTTTCATGATGCTCGGAGCCTCTATTGAGCGAACCTTCTCAACATCTCTCTGGTTTCCGATAATTCGGTTTCAATCGATACGACCTTACCCTGGCTGACAGCAATAACCGTCCCGTTTATAAGCCTTGTTCCGTAGGTCTGGTCCAGAATCGACCAGCGACGGGAAAGCTCGGGGTTGGCGCGCTCGACATCGAAAGAGATGTCCAGGTTAGTTTTGAAATTGTCCGCGTCAGAGGCTTGAAACGAGTTCGGGAGCAAGGCCAGATAAGCGATTCCCTGGTCGTTTGAAGCACGCGCCCTGAGCAGATCGATCAGGTAATGTTCGGGACAGCCAGTACAGGCTTGCGAGAAGATCACTCCCACGGCCTTGCCACGCTTCGAGCGCGCCGCCCTGGAATGGAGTTGTTCGAGCAAACCGTCATCGCTTATCTTTATAATCGTCGCCAGCAGCATATCTCGAGAGAAAGGCGCGTCTCCATTCACCAGGTGGAGCAATGAGCCCACTGCGTCGCCCTCATCATACTTGGCCCAACCCCGGAGTCTTCCGGTCTCGTCGAAAAGGCGCCACTCTTCGCAGCATTTTGGAATATTGAAGAGATCGCTCAATCGCTCGTAATTATCCTCAACGACGATCAGATCGCCGGCATCTTTCGGCATCCTCCTTCTAAACTCGCGGGAGTCCCTGGTAATAATCACCCACGAGATTGGGCGCCGGAGGTTCTGTCCGCGAACTCGCAGGAACGAAGCGATCTGCGGCTCAACGTATGGATTGACGAATTGAACGAATAGAGGTGATCCGAGAAGGGTCGACGTCTGCATGGCCTGGCCGGCGTCATCTTTCAACTCGATCAGGGGCAAGCTCTGAGTCAAAGCCAGAGGCAGAGGACCGATCGCCTTAGCAGTGCCGCTTCTACGTGCCAACAGATAGCCAGCGACGAGGATGTTGGCTGCAACCAAGACGGCTAAGAGAAGCCGGCGACGGGAGTTGACGATCGAGGTGCACATATTGAGTTCACGGATTCGGAGCCCGAGAAGCGTTCACCATAAGCCTCTCCGGGAAGTAAAGAACAGACGATCTAGACAATTAGCGTCATCAGCGGCTGAGCAGCAAGCTCAGCACGCTAGACCCCTCACCCTCAAGAGGGTAGCGAAATGACTACACTGCAAAACCGGTCGTGATTGGCCCGGTTCCCGTGCCCAGTAATCACCTGAACAACACCAGTAATCTAGTTCCATGAACCACAAAAGAAAGCGCTCGCGCATAATACGATCAGCTTACCGTTGAAGTCAAGAAATTTGTGATTCACCTCACCGTTGCAAGCGCACGGCATCGCAAGAGCACAAGCCTCTGAGCCCACCGGCGTGATTGATTCTCCATCCGCCGCTCATGAAATATGGATCCGGTTCACGACCACAATGGCATCGGCAGGTTTAATATATAGGCTCCGAGATCGCGCATGCGAGGGAACACAAAGGATGCTGACTGGCCGGAACAATCGCGCGGATTCCGAATTGCCCGATCAGGTTCAGGTGCAGCTAAAACACATAGACAGTGGCGCGCCGATATCGGTGCCGGCTACGTATTTTTCATGCCCGATTCTTTAGCCTAAAACACTTGAAAAGGTGGTGTCATTAGCAATATGGCGCATTGACAATAGGCTCTACGCTTACATAGCCTATGACTAGTCAGACTACTGAGCGTTCTTACCTTAGGTGAGATCCGAAAGGCCATCGCGCTCCTAGCCCAAGGCAAACGGCGGACTCGCCTGGAGACATGGCTCGAAGTTCAGTTGAAAGCACGCTTCGCCGGGCAGATTTTCTCGATTGACTCAGGAGCGATCAATAGGATCATGACCGCTCACCCGAGTCCCTACTGAAGCGCTTACGTAACCTCCAGCGCGAGGATATCGCTGTAGGGGACGTGTTCGACGCCAGGCAACGGTGAGCTACTTGTGCTCTTGAACAGTGATCCACTCGAAGGGCACGGCTTAGAGCAGCCCCAGCACTGACGAAGAGGAGCCTCAGCAACATCATCCGCGCCTAAGGCGTGCACATCTGGATCGATCGAAGGGGTCACTTTTGGCGGGCAACCCCCTGTACATTTCTCGCGAGCGCCGGAGCCAGACGCTATCAGCCTTCT
>Ga0066687_10000445_pt1 | contig 10916 bp, 9 predicted proteins | sample GraSoiAngelo_136_FD_65630 | JGI IMG/M metagenome (GOLD analysis project Ga0066687, IMG submission 65630) | Grasslands soil microbial communities from the Angelo Coastal Reserve, California, USA - 14_0929_09_20cm | ecosystem: Environmental > Terrestrial > Soil > Grasslands | place: USA... | reverse complement strand
TCTGGTACGCGCTCGTCCAGTCGCTGCGGGTGATGGCGCCGATTCTCCCGTTTCTCATGGACCACCTCTGGCGCACGCTCGTCCCGGACGGCCCACAGTCGGTGCATCTCGCCGGCTGGCCCGACGTTCCCGATCCCGATCGCGCGCTGCTCGACGAGATCGCCGACGTTCGCCGCGTCGTCACGCTCGCGCACCAGGCGCGCGCCGCCTCCGGCCTGAAGCTGCGGCAGCCCTTGCGCCGGCTCCTCGTCGAAGGCGCGCCCGGGGTGGCCGCGCATGCGGACGAGGTCGCGGACGAAGTGCGCGTGAAGGAGATCGAGTTCGGGCCGGTCGAGGCAGAGCTGCGCGTGAAGCCGAACCTGCCCGCGCTCGGCCCGCGGCTCGGGAAGGAGCTGCGCACGGTCCAGCAGGCGCTGCAATCGGGCGCGTTCGAGGAGCTCCCGGACGGCCGCTTCCGTGCGGCCGGCCACGAGCTGGGGCCGGACGAGGTGCTGGTCGAGCGCCTCGGCCGCGAGGGCTTCTCGGTGTCATCCGCGGACGGCGTCACCGTCGCTCTCGACACGACCCTGGACGACGACCTCGTCCTCGAGGCACGCGTTCTCGACCTCATCCGGCTGGTGAACGTCATGCGCAAGGAGCAGGGCTTCGAGATCACTGACCGCATCGTGCTCACGGTGCCGAGCGACGCCGAGCCACTCCTGCGCTGGGAGGAACGGATCAAGAACGAGGTCCTCGCGGTCGAGATCCGCATCGACGGCGACGCTGCCGTCTCGATTGCGAAAGCAGACGCTCGGGAATAGGGTCCGGCGATGGCCGCGTGCCGGCGGTGTGGTGGAACGCTCGAGGCGACGTACCGGTTCTGTCCGTGGTGCGCGGCTTCGCAGCGGCAGAAGCTCGTCGAGTTCTTCCGGCCCCATCCACGCGACGCAGGTCTCGCGTTACGGGTCTCGCGCTATCTCGGCGAAGAGCCGCAGGTGCGCTTCAGCGTGTGGGACGACGGCGTCGCACAGGCGGCGGTATCGTTGACGGAAGAGGAGGCGGTGCGACTCACCCGCTTCCTCGAGGTCAGGCAGCCGAGCGCTCGGCGCGCCGCAGCTCGACTGGAAGACGGAATGCGACGTCTTCGTGCTCTGATCTGAGCTCACCGATGTCGCGCACACCGCGCGCCCGGAACCAGTCGCAGACACCTCGCACGAGCCGTTCCGGCGCGGAGGCGCCGGAGGTCACGCCGACGACGTCGGCGCCGGCGATCCAGCGCTCGTCGATCTGAGACGCGTCGTCGACGAGGTGAGCGTCCTTTCCCGCCGCGCGAGCGACTTCGACGAGCCGCACCGAGTTGGACGAGTTGCGGGAGCCGACGACGAGCAGCACGTCGACCTCGTCGAGCAACTCCTTCACCGCGCGTTGCCGGTTCGTCGTCGCATAACAGATGTCCTCACGCGCTGGCCCCTCGATCTGAGGGAAGCGCCGGCGGAGCACGGCGATGATCTCGCGCGTCTCGTCCACCGAGAGCGTGGTCTGTGTGACGTACGCGATGCGCGCTCCGGTCAGCGCGACGCGCTCAGCGTCGTCGACGGACTCGACGAGCACGATCGCATTCGGCGCCTCGCCGGTCGTGCCCTCGACCTCCTCGTGCCCGGCATGGCCGATGAGCACGATGCGGTAGCCCTGCTCGGCGTAGCGGCGCGCCTGCGTGTGGACCTTCGTGACGAGCGGGCAGGTTGCGTCGATCGCGGCCAGCCGTCGCTGCGCCGCCGCGTCCCGTACCGCGGGCGCGACGCCGTGCGCGGAGAAGACGACCGGCGCCCCCTCGGGCACCTCGTGCACCGAGTCGACGAAGACGGCGCCGCCCGCCTCCAGCTCCCGCACGACATGGGAGTTGTGGACGATCTGCTTCCGGACGTAGACGGGGGCCCCGTAGAGCGCGAGCGCGCGCCTGACGGTCTCGACGGCCCGCTCGACACCGGCGCAATACCCCCGCGGAGAGGCCAGAAGGACCCGCTTCACCAAACCGGAGGGAGGGTAGCGCCCTTCCGATGAGGCTCGGGTTAAGAAACCTCCGGCCGAGAAGACGACCGACCCAGCGGGCGGGGACGGCGAAGCCGCCACCGCCCGCGCAGAACGGAACAGCCGCCAAGAACCTTAAGAGGAGGCGGGCTTTGCCCGACTCCGCTCCGGCGAAGCGGGAACAACCCCCGGGCGGAAGTGCGCAGCACATTCGCCCGATTTAGGGGGAGCCCGCCGCTCGGGGGGGTCGGTGCGGCGGGCTCTCCCAAGTTGCTCACCGCGGCTGCGAAAAGCCAGGACGCACGCCGCAGTGTGCATCGCCCAGTGCTCAGGACGGTAATCGGGCGCAGGTCCCGGAACAATGGGCCGTCCGGCCCATCTTTACAAGACGTGCAGACCCGGTTATCAGGACCGAAAACGTTCTTCGCCGACCTCGGCGGCCCGTATGATTTCGCCGCCCAGCATGTCCACAGTTGAGCTGCAGCTCACCGGGCTCGTCGGTCTCGCGGTGGCGTGGGAGAGCTTCGCCGCGGCCGTCGGAGCGTTGCTCGTAGGTCTGGGCGTCGGCACGGCGTTCAGGTTCCGGGCTACCCGGCGGCACAAGGCGACGATCGCCGAGGGGGCCCGTGGCCTCGAAAGCCTGCGCCGCATCGCATCCGAGCTCGCGCGCACGCCCGACGTCGAGGGTGTCGCCCGCGCCCTCCTCGACGAGATCGGCGTTCTCTTCGGCGTCGACTTCGCGGCGCTCACGTTCGTCTCGGAGGACGGGCGGGAGGCGTCGGGCTATCTCGCGCGCTCCCACGGCGAGGACGTCGAATGGTGGAGCGACGTCCGGGTCGATCTGCTGCAGGAGCCGTCCGGGATCGCGACCGCAGTGCGCGAGGCGGCGGCGTTCGCCGTGTACGACGTCGGCGACGCGCGGGTGAGCGCGCGGCTCGCTGTTGCGACCGGGGCGAAGAGCGCGGCCTACATCCCGTTGATCACCGCCGACCGCGTCATCGCCGTCATCTCGGTCGCCACGCAAGAGAGGCATCGCTCGTTCTCCTCCGACGAGCTGACGCTCATGCAGGCCTTCGCCTCCGAGGCGACGATCGCGCTCGAGCGCACGCGTTCGACCATCGCGCTCGGCGAGGCGCTCGATCGCGAACGGCTCGTGATGTCGATCGGCCGCCGGCTGCGTACGGAGCTGGAGCTGACGGACGCGCTCGAGGCAGCGGTGGCAGCGGCCGGCCGTGCGCTCGGCGCGAGCCGCTGTTTCGTGCGTCTCGACCAGGGCGGCGGGGGCGCGATCGTCGCGGAGTGGACTGCTCCGGGCATCGACGCCTTGAGCGGCGCCGCGGACGAGCTGCCCGCGTCGAACCTCGCCGAGCGGCTCCAGCGCACGGTCGCGATCGTGGACATCGAGCACGCTCCCGAGCTGCTCGACCCCGAGGTCGGTGGGGTCGATCGCCTGCGCGAGCTCGGCGTGAGGTCGGTCGCGTCGACACCCGTCCGCTCGGACGGGCCGCAGCTCGGCGTGCTCAGCGCGCACAGGGACAGCCCGGGCGCGTGGACGCAAGGAGACATCGCGCTACTCGAGGCCGTCGCCGTCGAGGTCGCGCTGGCGCTCCGGCTCGGCCACCTGATCGACGAGAACCGCGAGCGGCTGGGCGAGCGCTCGGCGCTCCTGCGGGCGACCGAGGTCGTGAGCGGCGAGCTCGAGCTGACAGCGGTGCTCCAGCGTCTCGCAGACGAGGTGGCGGCGCTGCTCGAGGCGGACGCCTCGGACTGCTACCTGTACGACCCGGAGCGCGGTGTGCTGCGTTGCGCCGCCATCCACGGGCTCGATCCCTCCCTCATCGGCTTCGAGTTCCAGGGCGACCGCGGTCTCTCCGGGCTCGCGATCCGGGAGGGGCGCGCGCTGATCGCGACGCAGTACGGGAGCGTCGCCGACGAAGTGCCGCACCCCGCGTATGCCGGGTTCACCGACGCCATCGTCGCGCCGATGCGCTGGAGCGACGAGATTCGCGGCGTGCTCGGCGTCGGCAGGCGTGCCGCGCGTCCGTACGACCAGCGCGACAGCGACGTGCTCGAAGCGTTCGCCGGCCTCGCGTCCCTTGCGCTCCGGAATGCGGAGACGTTCAGCCTGAGCACGCGCCAGGCGCGCGTCCAGCGCGGCTTCTATCGCATCGCGGCGGTGCTCGGGCAGTCCCTGTCCCGCGCTGCGACGCTCGACGCGGTCGCGCAGGCGGCGTCGGAGGCGCTCGGCGGCACGGCTGCTGCCGCGCTGATGCCGTCCGGCGGCAGCCTCGCGCTGGCCGGCTCGTACGAGCTTCCTCCCGCGCTCGTTCCGCTGCTGGCGGACTCGCCGGCGTCGGGGCTGGACGCGCTCGCACGCTCGGCATCGCACGGCCGCGTAGCGGCGGTGCCACGGCTCGCTGACGACGACCGGCTTGCCAGCGAGTGGCGCGAGGCCGCGATGCGGGCCGGTTTCGGCTCACTCTTGTCGGTGCCGGTGCTCAGTCCGCGCGACGGCGCCGGTGGCCTCGTCGCCGTGTTCTTCGAGGAGGCGCGCACGTTCACGGAGGACGACCTCGAGCTTGCGCAACACCTCTCCGGCGCCGCGCGTGGCGCACTCGAGCGCAGCGAGCTGTACGAGGCCGAGCGCAGCGCGCGCTCGCTGGCGCAGCAGCTCGCCCGCACCGGCCGTCTCTTGACGACGGAGCTCGATCCGGAGGCAGTCGTCGACGAGGTGGTACGCGAGGCGCAGGAGTTGCTCGGCGCCGACACGTGCGCGATCCGTGTGCTCGACGAGGGCGACCTGGTCGTGACCGCTGCGAGCGGGATGGGAGCCGCAGGCGTGGTCGGCGCGCGCAGCTCGGCCGGCGGCTGGCTCTCCGGCGACGTGGTGCAGTCGCGGTCGCCGGTTGCGCTCGAGAACGCAGGGTCGGACCAGCGGCTGCGTGAGCTCGACCCGATCCTCGCGGCCGGTCTCGCCGCCTACCTCGGCGTGCCGCTCGGAGGCAGCGGCGGCTCCCCGCGCGGCGTGCTGTGCGTGTACTCCGCGCAGGCCCGCGTCTGGCGCGAGGAGGAGATCGACGCCCTGCTCGCACTTGCAGCGAGCACCTCGGCTGCGCTCGCGAATGCAGAGCTCTACCAGCGCGTCGCGCTCGAGCGCGAGCGCAGCGTCGCCATCCTCGCGAACATCGCCGACGGCATCGTCGCCGTCGACCGCGAGGGGACCGTCGTCCTCTGGAACGCCGCCGCCGAGAAGATCACCGGCGTGCCCGCCGCCGACGCGCTCGGTCGCACGCCGTTCGAGGTGCTGCAGCGCAACCTCGAGTCGGATCCGGACACGCCGCCGGCGGAACGGCTCGTGCCGATCATGCGCGGCCGCGAAGAGGTGTGGCTCTCGGTCAGCGAGGCGGTCATGCGCGATCCGGTCGGCGCGGTCGCCGGTCGCATCTTCGCGTTCCGCGACATCTCTGCCGACCGGCTCGTCGAGCAGATGAAGTCCGACTTCGTGTCGACGGTGTCGCATGAGCTGCGCACGCCGCTGACGTCGATCTACGGCTTCGCCGAGACGCTGCTGCGCCAGGACGTCCTCTTCGGCGAGGAGGAGCGGAAGACATTCCTCGGCTACATCGCGTCCGAGTCGCAGCGGCTGACGCAGATCGTCGACGCACTACTCAACGTCGCGCGGCTCGACACGGGCGACCTGCAGGTGCGCATCTCGCCCACCGACGTGCGCGAGGTGGTCGGCGAGGCGGTGGAGAACATGCGGCTCGGCACGTCGAACGGCAGCTCCTTCGTCGTCGATCTGCCCTCGGAGCCCGTGCCCGCGAACGCCGACCCGGAGAAGCTGCTGCAGGTCTTCGCCATCCTCCTCGACAACGCGGTGCGCTACTCGCCCACCGGCGGCACCGTTCGCGTCGGCGCGGAGATGAAGAGCGAGACGGTCGAGCTCGTGGTGGAGGACGAGGGGATCGGGATCCCGCTCTCCGACCAGGAGCAGATCTTCCGCAAGTTCTACCGGGGCACGGACGCGGAGGCGCGCTCCGGCGCCGGAGGCACCGGCCTCGGTTTGTTCATTGCCCGCGGCTTGGTGACCGCCATGGGTGGAAAGATCTCCGTCGTGTCACGGGAAGGGGAAGGCTCCACGTTCGCGATCGAGCTGCCGCTGGCCGGCCCGGCGGGGACGTCCGGATGACGCGCGTGCTCGTCATCGACGACGAGGCGCCTATCCGGTTGCTCTGCCGTGTCAACCTGGAGGCGGAGGGAATGGAGGTGCTCGAGGCGGGCGACGGGCCGAGCGGCCTCGAGCTCGCGCGCGAGCAGCAGCCCGACGTCGTGCTCCTCGACGTGATGATGCCGCGCCTCGACGGCTGGAGAGTCGCCGAGGAGCTGCTCGAGGACGTACGGACCAACGAGATCCCGATCATCTTCCTGACGGCGCGGGCCGAGTTTCGCGATCGCGCGCGCGGCCTCGACATCGGCGGCGTCGACTACGTCACCAAGCCGTTCAACCCGCTCGACCTCGCGCCGCTCGTGCGGGAGCTGCTCGAGCGGATCGAGCGCGGCGAGCGGGACGAGCTCCGCGGCGAGAAGCTCGCCGAGCTGCGCTCGCTCATGCAGTCCGAATAGACGAGGGGCGCCTTTCGGCGCCCACTCGTAGCCTCCCGACGACCCGGCAAGAGCCCTCGCCTGTGGACCAGGGTGGCAGACTGCAACGCGCCCGTCTTCCCTCGAAGGGGTTATCTGAGGTCAGCGAGCCGTCTGTGCGAGGCCGATGCCGCACAGGACGACGGCTGCGCCGGTGAGCTGCACCGGCGAGAGCGACTCGCGCAGCCAGACCCACGCGGCGACGGTGGCGACGACGGGCTCCAGCATGGCGGTGACGCCGACCTGCGTCGCGGTGATGTGGCGGAGCGCGCCGACGATGAGCGCGAACGGAAGCGCGGAGCCGAGCACGATCACCCACAGGACGAGAGCCCAGACGGGGAGGTGGATGGACGAGAGGTGGCCCTGCAACGAGATCGTTCGCGCGACGGTGCTCGACGGGAAGCTCCACCAGGGCTGCACGATCGTCCAGAAGACGACTGCGAAGAAGAAGCCCCACGCGAGGAGCGGGATCGCCTCGCGCCGCTTCACCTCGTGCTCGGCCATCAACAGGTACCCGGCGAAGACGACCGCAGCGATCAGCGCGAACGCGACGCCGAGCCCGTCGAGGGTGACGCCGCGCCAGAGCTGCACCATCAACGCGAGACCGGTGAGCGACAGGGCGAGCGCGAGCCAGATGCGCCTGCGGACGTGCTCGTGGCCGAACGTGCCCGCCCAGATGGCGACGAGCACCGGCCCGATGTACTGAATGAGAAGCGCGATCCCGACCGGTAGCCGGTGGATGGCGAGGAAGTAGAAGAGCTGGACGAACGCGACGCCGACGATGCCGAAGACCGCAAGGCGCAGGAGCTCTCGGCGCTCGATGCGCAGCGACGACGGAGAGCGTGCGAGCGCGATCAGCGTCAGCGCGACGCACGCGCCGGCCGATCGGGCCTCGGTCAGGCGCAGCGACGAGAGGCCCGAGGCGAGCGCGACCTTCGACACGGCGCCGTTGATCCCGAACAGCGTCGCGGCTACGACCACCATCGTGTAGCCGACGAACGGCCGCCGGTCGAGCGGAGGCTCCCGCGGCGCGAACCACGGCTCGGTCACGCGGGCACGCTAGCCTCTGGGGTACGGGGCGTAGCTCAGCCTGGTAGAGCGCCCGCTTTGGGAGCGGGAGGTTTCGCCGGTTCGAATCCGGCCGCCCCGACTACTGACGTGACGCGGCCACGGCGGCCGCCACCTTGCGGGCGGCGATGCTCCCCTCGCGCAGCTGGCCGCCGAGCGTCGGCGTGAAGCCGACGAACCACAACCCCGGCAGAACCGGCTCGCCGTCGGTCTTCTTCGGCAGCCCGCGCGGGCCGAGCACGTCGAGGTGCCCGACGAGCGGCTCGAGCCCGGCACGGAAACCGGTGGCGGCGATCACCGCGTCCGGTGTGAGGCGCGACCCATCTGCGAGCACGACGTCCACGCCCTCGAAGCGCTCGACGGCGGCGACGACCTCGACGCGTCCGCGTCGAACGGCGTCGACGATGCCGACGTCGAGGATCGGCGTCGTGCCCGTCGTGATGAACGAGGTGCGGATGCCGTGCTCGGGACGCAGAAGCCCCTGCGCCGAGAGATCCGGGATCGAGAGCTTTCGCTGTGCGATCGAGAACGGGTCGACCCAGTCGGGCGGCAGCTTGCGGATGCCGATGCCGATCAGCTGCGCAGGAATGCCGGCGGTCGCACGCCGGACGATCTGCGGCGGTGTGCGAACGGAGAGGCGGCTGCGTGCGGCGCCGCCGTCGGCAACGTCGGTCGCGATCTCCGCGCCGGAGTTTCCGGCGCCGACGATCAGGACGTCGCGGCCCCGGTATGGCGCCGGATTGCGGTACTGCGACGAGTGCACGAGCTCACCCGGGAACGCGTCGCCTCCGGCCCAGTCGGGGACGAACGGCGCGCCGTTGTAGCCGGTGGCGACGACGACCGTCTCCGCGTCGATCGGCCCCGCGGAGGTTTCGAGGCGCCAGCCGGGATCGATGCGCTCGACGCGCACGCCGGTGCGCACGTCGAGGTCATGCGCCTCCGCGTACTCGCGGAGGTACGCGAGCAGGTCGTCCCGGGCGACCCAGCGCCCGAAGCGGCGCGGGATCCTCCGGCCGGGAAGGCCGGACAGGAGCCTCGGCGTGTGCAGGCGTAGGCGATCGTACCGCTCGCGCCACGCCGCTCCGGGCTCGCGACCCGCCTCGAGCACGAGCGGCTCCAGGCACTCGCGGCGCAACAGCGCCGCGGTGGCCAGCCCGGCCGAGCCGGCTCCGACGATGACGAGGTCGCGGCGCTCCACCGCGGGGGTCATACCATCCCGGCCCGCAACTCCTCGGGGCGAGCCTCCGTTGACCGTAAAGATGATCCTCGTCCACGCCTGCAAGCGCCTTATCGCGCACAACGGGACGATGCTCGCGTCCGCGCTCGCCTACAGCGTGTTCTTCGCGATCCCCTCGGTCCTGCTCGTCGTCGTCGGCGTCTTCACGCTCGCCGTCGGGCCGGGGACGATCACGTCGCTCATGCAGCGCTTCAACCACGTCATGCCGTCGGAGGCGACGAGCCTTCTCGGCTCCAGCCTCCAGCGGCTCGACGCGCATCCGGCGCAGAGCGTCGCCGTCACCGTCGTCGGCTTCGTGCTCGCCATCTGGGCGACGACAGGCGCGATGACCGGCTACATGACCGCGATCAACCTGGCCTACGAGCGCAAGGACACACGGAGCTTCGTGCGCAAGCGGCTGATCGCGCTGGAGATGGTCGTGGTCATCGGGATCGCGTTCCTGCTCGTCGCGGTGCTGCTGATGTTCGGGCCGCCGGTCGAGCGCCTGATCGCAGCGCACGCGGGCGCCGCGTCCGGTGCCGTCGGCTGGATCTGGTGGATCGCGCAGTGGCCCATCCTCGTCGTCGGCCTCGTTGCCGCGTTCGAGACCCTGCTCTATCTCGGCCCCGACGTCCCGAGGCGGCGATGGCGGCTCGTCTCGCCCGGCCCGCTCGTCGCCGCGGTGGTGTGGCTGGGGGCCTCGGCGGCCTTCGCGTACTACTCCGGGAGGTTCGGGTCGTACAACAAGACGTGGGGCTCGCTCTCGGCCGTGATCGTCATGCTGACGTGGCTATGGCTGAGCGCGCTTGCACTTCTGCTCGGCGCCGAGATCGACGCGCTCAGAGAGCAGCCGAGGCTCGAGTCGCAGCCTGCTGAGCAGCTTCGGCGCACCGCTTCGCATCCGCAACACGCTCGTCATCCGGCGACGCGGTGAGGTTCGTCGCCACGAGCGCGACCGCGCCACGTGCGGCGCCGGCCGCGACGTGCGCCGCGGCGATCGCATCGGCGCGCAGCGCCGGATCGGCTCCGGCGGCGACCGCGCCGCCGAGCTCCGCCACGTCGGCGGCGATGCGGGCGAGCTCGAGCGGCGGCTCTGCCGCCTGCGCGTAGGCCAGGCCGATCTCCCAGTCGCGCCGGTCCTCCGGCAGCGACGCGGTCGTGTCCTGCGCTGCGAGCGCCCGTGGATAGCGAAGCGCGTTGACGCGCGCGGCGCCGGCGACACGCAGGCGCAGCTGCTCCGCTTGCGCCGCCAGCCCCGCCTCACCCGATGCGCGCGCGACGTCGGCGAGTGCCTGTGCTGCGGCCGCCGCCGCCGCCGCGAGCGCGGTCGCGCCGATCGGCTCGGGCTGGGACGCCATGGACGGGATCATCCGTCATGGCGCCCCCGCCCGCAGTTCAGCCGGCGTCGAGGTGGAGACGGAGCGAGGCGAGAACGGAGGGAGTCGCCTCGACGCCCGTTTCCTCGAGCGCGGCTTCGAGATCGGCGACGAGTCGGGCCCGGAAGGCTGCGTCGGCCTCCGCGCGCGCGACGATCGACTCGATCGCGGCCCGGGCGAGTGGAAGCTGCTGTGCCGCCTCGATCCACCCCTGCGGCGGTGGCGGAAGCAGGCGGAGCAGTGCGGCGATCCGCTCTTCGTCGTAACCGGTCATCTCGAGCTCAAGACGGACGAGGCGGTCACGATCTTCCCTCCAGTTCGGTGCGGAGCTTCGTCAGGCAGCGAGAGAGCCGGCTGGCGACCGTGCCCGCGGGGATGCTCAACGCCGCGGCGATGGAGCGGTAGCTCTCGTCGCGGCAGAAGAACCGGTCGAGGATCTCGCGGCAGGAGTCGCCCACCGCGTCGAGGCCGGCCCGTACGGTCATCGCCTCGTCCAGGAGCGCGAGCGTCTCGTCGATCTCGCCGGTGTCGAGCTCATCCGTCTCAGCGGGGCCCTCGCGGCGGGTCTCGCGGAGGCGGTCGATGCAGATCCGCCGCGTCAGCTGCCC
>Ga0066687_10000444_pt1 | contig 10936 bp, 10 predicted proteins | sample GraSoiAngelo_136_FD_65630 | JGI IMG/M metagenome (GOLD analysis project Ga0066687, IMG submission 65630) | Grasslands soil microbial communities from the Angelo Coastal Reserve, California, USA - 14_0929_09_20cm | ecosystem: Environmental > Terrestrial > Soil > Grasslands | place: USA... | reverse complement strand
CGCAAAACTGAGAACCTCGCCGCCGCAGATCACGGCTGGCTTATCCGGCAGCGACTCGGCGTGGCTCGCCAGGAAGTCGAGCTCCATGGCTGTGATGCTAGGAGTGCGAGGGGCTCGCGGTCGCGGTTGGCGCCGGCGACGGCCTGGCCGAGCACAGGGTGTTGCTCGCCAGGCCGAAAGTCGTGGCGACCGGCGCCACGCTGCCCGTGATCACGACCCGATACCGATAGCAGCCGCCCAGCAGGGCCCAGGGGTCAGTCGCCGCCCAGTGGTGGAACAGCACCCCGGCGCTCATTGGTGGATATGTGGCGAGCACCGTGGCGGTCGCGTCGGCGATCGCACCTATCGGGGATGTCTTGGTTGAGTCGAACCGCCACATGTAGACCTTCGTCAGTGGCCGGTTGGCGCTCGTGTCTGCCTGCGCGGGCAAGCTCGTCACGGTGAGAAGCGCATCCACCGTCGCCTGGGGTCCGGCGCTCGGCTTCACCATCGCGTACGTTCTGTCGGCGATGGGTCCTGACCACGCGAGGCCGGACACGTTCGCGCCCGTCAGATATTTCTTGGTGGGGGCTGTCCCATCCGCCGCGCCGGCGGCGTACAGCTGAATCTCTCCGGCCACGGCGAGGGCCAGCTCCTTCGCGTCGGGACTCCACGCCAGACCGTCCGGGTGCTGCAGCTTCGAGTTGACCTTCTTCGGGGATAAGGTGGTTGGGCTCGGATGCGGCGAGGGCGTTGCCACGGCCGTCCCGCTTGGGCTTGCGGACGCGACCGGGAGCGCGCTGTTGATGGACTGGATGACCGCGCCGTGGTCGGGCAGCGCCACCGCGACCATGGTTCCATCGGGGCTGATCGCGATCGGGCCATCATCGGGGCCTAGCGCCAGGGGAAACGGATTCAGCACTCCCGCGTCGGCGTTCAACCAGTACCACGCCCCGGTGCCGAAGGCCCGCACCGCGAGCAGGCCGGAGCTACCCGGCACCGCACCCTGGGTGAAGAATGCCGCCTGCGAGGGTGGCTTCGAGAGCACCTTCAGAGGCCCGGTCGCCTGCGTCAGGTCGAGCGTGTCGACCTCGTACGTGGCGCAGCACCCGACCGTCAGGCTGAGGTAATGCGCATTGGCGACGAGCCCGATTGGGCCTTCGCTCTGCGAGTCCTGCGAAGCCGCGATCGGCTCAATGGTTCCAGCGAAGGGATCGACGCGAAACAGCCAGTCGTAGGGGACGACCCCCGCCGTTGTCCGCCTTTCGGCAGGCCGGTCATCGTGCACGGTGAAGTAGAGAACTGGATGGTCGACGTTCGGCGCCGGCGCCCAGACCGGTCCGGCGACGCGAAACAGCCCCGCCTGGAGCGGAGCGACGATCGTCGACTTGCCGGAGGCGGGATCCAGCACGCCAACTCCTCCGTCGGCGACGTAGGCGATCAGCCCTCGCGCCAGACCGCCTGCGAGGGGCGACGGCGAGGCGACAGGGGCGGCCGTCTTTCCGCTGCAAGAGGCGAGCACGAGGGCGGCCGCGAGCGCGGCAATGAATCTAGGCACTGGCAGGCGATCTTATCGTCACGAGTTACCCGAACGACGGCGGGGGCGTTTCCGGTACGGAGATGCATTCCATAGGTCACTTCATTGCCGGGGTTACCCGCAAGAAATTGGTACGTCCTGCATGCTGGCAACGGGATGAACAACTGGTCGCATCCTGAGTCACGTGACACGTCGGTCATGTCGCCCATCGTCGACCCGGCGGCCACCGCCGCGCGAGGGGTGACGCTGGCCGCATTCGAAGCCAAGAAGGCGGGCCAGGCAGAGATCATCTCGAATGCCTCACCGAACTGCTCGCCCGGTCAGGCCTGTCCGATGTACCTCGCCGTGTATTCGCTGAAGGTAACCGTCACGCCGTAGCGGGTGTCGACGCTGCGCGGATCGCCGTGGCGATCGCGTCGAGCTGAGCGCGGGCCGGCGGACGCTCGTAAGCGTGCGGGAACGTGAGCCCGAAGCCGTCATTGGGATAGCGCGGTATGACGTGCACATGAAAGTGAGGCACATCCTGAAACGCAACCTCGCCGTCGGCGACGAACAGGTTCACGCCTCCCGCCCCAAGCGTGTCGCGCACGAGCGCGCCCAGCCTCCGCGCGACTCGAAACGTGCGCATCGCGGCGGTTTCGTTGAGGTCGGACATGAGGACTGCGTGCTCACGCGGCACGACGAGCATGTGGCCGTGTGTGATCGGCTGAACATCCATGAACGCGACCACGCTGTCGTCCTGGTACGTAAAGCTGGCGGGCGACTCGCCCCGCACGATCTCGCAGAACACGCACTGGCCGCTCAATTCGACCAGAAGCTTAATCGGACGTTCAGGAATCCGAGTCGGTTTGAGCTTCGATCGGCGCCGGCTGAGCCTGGGGCGCATTCGCTCCGTTGGTTGAGGCTTCAGCCTCCACCGGAGCGGATGCCGGATCTGAGCCGTTGGTCGAGGTCGTGGCCTCGCCGTTGGCCGGGCCTTCAGCAGGAAGGCGCTGTCCGCGCCGGCGGCGCCGCGACCTCCGCTCGCCGCGGTGCGGCCTCGACAGGCGCTGGACCTGGGAGCGTATGCCCACGCGCTGGCACGCCGTCACCACCGCGCCGACGCCTGCGACGAGGCCCTCTTCCTTGCAGTGCTCGAACAGCGGGCCGAACAGCTCAGGCGCGCCGCCAATCACGGTCTTGGAGTCGCCCACGATGACCAGCAGCTTCTTGGCGCGGGAGATGGCGACGTTGACCCGATTCGGGTCATTCAAGAAACCGATCGCAGCTCGGTCATTGGAGCGGACGAGGGAAAGGATCACTCCGTCCGATTCCCGTCCTTCGAATGCGTCGACGGACTCGATATCGTCCGGCGGGACGATGCCTTTGAGCGAACCCTGCAGCCGGTTGACCTGCGAGTTGTACATCGCGATGACCGCCAGCTTGGCTTTGCGCACGCGCCGCCGGATGATCGAGGTGATGTCCTTGCACAGCGCGACCTCGAACTCGTTGGCCACCGAGCGCTGGGCGTCGCGGTACTCATCCTGCGCGCCGGTGTCGACCCAGACCAGCTCGCGGTCGAACGGCCATGGCAGCGGCATCCGCGGATGCGGAGCCTCATGGATGAGCTTGCCTTCGTAGAACAGGTCTGAGACGACGCGGCCGATGGGCTCGCGCATCCGGTACTGGCGCGGCAGCATGATCTTCGAGCCGGCCGGCACCTTGTCCCAGATCCAGCCGTAGAAGCTGTCGTCCCGGACCAGCTCGTCGAGCGGCTGCTCGACCTTGAAGGTCGACGCGGCCTCCTCCATCACGGGTGGCAATTGGTTGAGGTCGCCGATCATGACCCAGCGCTTAGCCAGGGGCATCAGGGCCAGCGCCTCGTTGGCGCGCACCTTGTTGGCCTCGTCGAGGATCAGCCAGTCGAAGACTTTGAAGCGCAGCCGCGAATCGATGGTGAGGCGGTTGCACGTGCCGGCGACCAGGTTGTACGGCTCGAGATCGTCGCTCTCGACGAGAGTCGGGCGCAGCCGGCGGGGCACCTTCCCCGGTTCGGCGATGCGGGCCTGGCGGACGTGGGAGAAGCCGAGGAGCCGCTCCTGTCCGGTGTCGACCGCGTCGTTGGAGTGCGAGGACATGAGAATCGACGCGTTGGGGTTGCGTCCGAGAATGCGGCGGATCGACTCCACGATGGCGGTCGTCTTCCCGGTTCCCGGCGGGCCCTGAATCAGATAGAGCTGCCCCGGCCTCATGCCCATAACGCGCGCGACCGCCTCGGCCTGCTCTTCGTTTGGATCGGGAAGGTGATGGGCCTTCTTGCCGTCCAGGGCGACCCGCGGCGGGCTGCCCAGCCAGCCCGTGTCGGCAAGCTCCGCGGCGAGGGCGCCCGTGCGTGGGCTGCCGATCTGCAACTGGCGGATGACCGAGCGCTGGGCTTCGAACATCTCCACGCTCGCCGTCGGAAGCACGATGCCTTCGTCGGGCAGCGGGTCGTAGCGGCGGAAGCTCACCCAGAGGTTGGAGCCCTGGACCCGGTCCAGCGCCATGCCGCGGTACTCGGGGAAGCCGGCCGAGCGAACGGTCAACGAATCAATGCCCCGGTAGATCCGCCCGTCGGCATCGTCGACCAGGTGCAGGATCGCGCGCACGTACTCGCCGCCGCGCATGTCTTCCCCGCAGTTGGGGCAGTGGATGCCGTTCGAGGTCGGTACCTCGGTCTCGCATTTGGGGCACTCGATCCACTGCTCGGTCGCCTCGTAACGCCTTACGGCGGCCTCGGCGAGCTTTTCCCTGTAATCGCGCAGGTGCTCGATGAACCGCATGGTCGAGTCGAGCATCGGGTGGCCCTTGGCCTGCTCCCGGAGCACGATGGCCGTGAACCCTTCCAGGTCTCCGTCCCACTCCTTGACCACGTGCAGCTCCTGGTAGCCGAGCCGCAGGCGGTTCTTTTCCATCTCGTAGGCGCCCTCGAGCTCCTGCCAGTCGCTGATCTCCAGGGCCAGGCCCATCGGTGTCCGGCCGAGCTTGCCTGTCAGGAGGGTGGAGCTGACCTGGCCGATGAACTCCAGAGGCTTCTCAGGCTTGACGATCGTGTAGGTGCCGTCGATGACCTTCTGCTCCTGGAGCACCTGGCGCAACAGTTCCGCGCCCCCGTGGGCTTCCAGGGCGAGGACCTTGGCCGCGGCGGGCGTGCCCGGGCGCACGCGGATGCCGAGCCTTCCGGTCTGGATCTCCTCGCCTGGAATCTCCGGATTCCAGAGCGGGAGGACGTCCCCGGGTATGGGCGTGCTCATGCCAGGTGAGCCTTGAGAGTTGTGAGGAGGAAAGTTTTGATCGGGATCAAGTGAGGTTAGAGGGGTCCCCAGGCGGGACCTAGCACCCCAACGGGCAGGGCCTACGTTACCACACCCCGCCGTGGGTCAGAATTTGAACGCATTGTGGAAGAACCGGCTGAAGCCCTACGACCTGCTGTCGAAGGACGAGGTCAACACCATCCACGAGCATGCCATGACCATCCTCGAGGAGATCGGCGTCGACTTCCTACACGACCGGGCCCGTGACCTCTTCCAGAAGGCGGGGATGCGGATCGAGGACAACCGGGTGCGTTTCGAGCGGGCCTTCGTGATGGAGCAGATCGCGAAGACGCCCGCGACGTTCGAGCTCCAGGCCCGCAACCCGGCGCGCACCGTGACGCTCGGGGGCGACAACGTGGTCACGGCGCCGGTTTACGGGCCGCCCTTCGTCACCGACCTGGAGCGCGGGCGGCGCGGGGCGACGATCGAGGACTTCTCGAACTTCGACAAGATGTCGCAGGCGATCGACCAGATCCACTGCGCGGGGGGGACGACGGTCGAGCCGGAGGACCTGCCCCTGGGGACGCGGCACCTCGACATGGTCTATTCCCATATGCGGTGGACGGATAAACCCTTCATGGGCAGCGTCATCTCCTCCGAGAACGCGCGCGACACCATCGAGATGGCTTCAATCGTGTTCGGCGGCCGGGAGAAGATCGAGAAGACGCCGGCGGTGATCAGCCTGATCAACGTCAACAGCCCGCTGCGCTACGACGACCGCATGCTCGGCGCGCTGCTCGAGTACTCCGAGGTCGGCCAGCCGGTGATCGTGACGCCGTTCCTGATGGCGGGCGCGATGTCGCCGATGGGCCTGGCCGGCACGCTTGCGCAGCAGACCGCGGAGGCGCTGGCGGGAATCGCTCTGGTCCAGCTGATCAGGCCGGGCACGCCGAGCGTCTACGGATCGTTTCTCACCAATACCGACATGCAGTCCGGCAGCCCGGCGTTTGGCACGCCGGAATCTGCGATGGGCATCCTCGCGAGCGCCCAGATGGCGCGCCACTACAACCTGCCGTTCCGCGGCGGCGGGGCGCTGACGTCGTCCAAAGCCCCGGACGCGCAGGCCGCGTACGAATCGATGATGTGCATGTGGCCGACCATCCTCGGCCGCGTGAACTTCGTCCTCCACGCCGCGGGCTGGTTGGAGAGCGCGTTGCTCGCGTCCTATGAAAAGTTCGTCATCGACGTCGAGCAGCTGCGCATGTTCGAATGGATCCTCACGCGCGGCATGCCCGTCGATGAGGAAGGCCTCGCGATGGACGCGTTGCGCGAGGTCGGGCCCGGCGGTCATTTCCTTGGCGCCGAGCACACCCTGCGCAACTACCGCACCGGCTTCTACAGGCCGTGGATCTCGTCGACCGAGAACTTCGACCGCTGGAACCGTTTCGGCGCGCGCACCGCTGACGTCGTGGCGGCGGAAAAAGTGAAGCAGCTCCTCGCGGAGTATCCCGACCCGGGCATCGATCCTGGGATAGACGAGCAGCTCCAGGAGTTCATCACCAAGCGCAAGGCGGATATTGGCGACTCCTGACGCGGCGGCCCGCAAGCGACTCGGTTACCTGCTGAGCAAGATCGCATCGGGTGCGCCCGCTCCGGCGAGCGGGTCGGCCGCGGCCGCGGTCGTCGCGACAGCCGCGGCCCTCTCGCAGAAGGTAGCGATTCGCACTCCGGGCTGGCCCGGCGCCAAGGCCGCGCATACGCGCGCTGAGGCGTTGCGCATGCGCTCGGAGGAGCTCATCGAGCTCGATTCGCTCGCCTACCTCGCTTTTGTCGAAGCGGTGCGATCGGGCGACGGCGTCGAGGCGGCCCGCCAGAAGACGATCGATGTGCCGATGGAGATTGCCGGAGCGGCGGCAGATGTGATGGAGCTTGCGCGTGAGCTCGAGGCCAATGGCAACCCGAACCTGCGGGCGGATGCGGTCGCAGCGGCAATCCTGGCTGAGGCGGCTGCTGCGACCGCCGCCATGCTGGTCGAGGTCAACCTCGCAGCCAGTGCTAGCGCGTCACGTGGCCGGCCAGCCGTTCGAGGCCGCGCAGATGATCGCGGTCGTGGCGAAGCGCGATCTCGAGATAGCGATCCACCGTCACGTTCCCGTACTTCTCGTGGACTCCCGTCAGCACAGTCCGGTGGTCGGGGTCAAGGGTCTTCACGTAGCCGATCAGCATCAGCCGCGTCGCGGTCCACTCGTCCAGCGCGTCGTCAAGGTGGATCCCGCTGAAATCGGCTCCGTCGTTGGTGAAGAGATCGAACGTTGGATTCTCTCCGGCGGCGATGGCATGAATTCTCGGCACGTAGCAATCGCGTTCCGTGGCCGCGAGATGCGCGGCGATGTCGCGGAGGTCCCAGGCGCCAATCCTCGCCGTCGAGTCTTCGGCCGAGATCCTGAGCATCGCGGTCACAAGCTGCTGGCTGGACTCCAGCTCATCCAGGATGGTGTCGCTCACTCCGGATTCAACAGCCTGGAGCGGGGATTCGATTCCGTCAGCTCGTCGATCACGGCGCTCAGCACCTGGTCAGGCACGCCCGCGCGCTCCTCGATAGGACCCCACGCCCAGCCGTCGAGGTACGCATCCATGTCGGTCGACCCATCCTTCATCGCGTAGGCGTCGATCGCCGCCTGAAAGTAATCGGGAAGCATGCCCTTGACCTCGGTGCTGTCCTCCCACGCCTTGACCTGGGAGGGGATGTGCTTCCAGTACATCACCTGGTACTTGGCCACGGTGTTATGAGACGAGGGCCGAAGGCCGGGAGGGGGTAGCCGCACACTCCACTAACGCGGCAAGTCGGTCTTCGAGTTCCCCAAGGCCGACCTCCTTGATCTCGAGCGGCAAGCCCAGGTAGTCGGCGATCGCGGCGGCCCGTGCGGCCAGGCGCGGGTTCGGAACCTGGCGCAGGTACAGGACCGCCTCGTAGTTTCCAAAAAGCATCGGCTTCAGCCCGGGTTCGCGATCGAGGCCCAGGCCGCGGACCACGGCCCGGTCGAAGTTGCGGACGAGCCAGTCGGTCAGGAAGAACGTCCCCGGCCGCTGGTCCGTGATCTCCCGGAACTGCTCCTCGCCCGCGTACATCTCGTAGCAGTGCGGTCCGCGCAGCCGTAGCGCACCAACCTCTTCTAGGAGCGGCTCCAACTTCCCGGTCGTGCCGCAATCGCCGTACACGACCACCAGCTTTTCGTAACGAGGACGAAGGGCATGCAGCTTCTCGCGCAGCTCGTCGACGATGCGCGACGGGTAGAGGTGAAGCAGGGCCGAGACTCCGTAGACATCGACGTCCCACTTGCGCCGGTCGACGATTTCCTTCACCTCGCGGCCCAGCGCGCCGCAGATGATCAGCGCGGTGCTGCTCACGTGACCCTCTCGAGTTGGGGAAAGCCAAGCACCGAGATGAACGAATCGTTGAAGTCGGAGCGCCCGGACAGCTCGATGTATTCGATGCGCGATGGCAGCTCGAACGCGACCTGACGCTCGCGGTACGAAAGCAGGGCGATCTTTGCGCCCTCGCCGGCGGAGTTACCCACGGCGATGATTCGATCGACGTCGACAGGCGGCACCAGGCCGATGATCTTTGCGCTCTCCGGATTCAGGTATGACCCGAACGAGCCCCCGAGGAGTACTTCGTCCAGGTCATCCGCGCTCACGCCGAGTATGTCCATCAACACCTTGATCCCGGTCGCGATCGATCCCTTGGCGAACTGCAGCTCGCGGATATCGCGCTGGGTGAGGTAGACGCCGTCGGCGAGCAGGAAGGCTCTCATCCCGTCGACGTCGATCAGCCGGTCGCGAAGGGGATGGTCGGGCACGTCCTCGGGCTTCTTGAAACGCCCCGAGTAATCGAGCAGGCCTGCCAGCAGCAGCTGCGCCACGGCGTCGACGAGGCCCGACCCGCAGATGCCCTCCGCGCGCATGTCGCCGCCGATGATCTGGAGCTCGACTGTTTCCCCGAGCTGCACGCCTTCGATGGCTCCAACCGTCGCGCGCATGCCGCACTTGATCTGGCTGCCTTCGAACGCGGGCCCTGCCGGTGCCGCGGTCGCGAGCGCGCGCTGCGCGCTGCCCAGCACGATCTCGCCGTTGGTGCCCACGTCGACGAAGACACGGAGGCGGTCTTCGCGTACGACGCCCGTCGCGAGCACGCCGGCCACGATGTCGGCGCCGACATACGCGCCCAGCGCGGGCAGCGTCTGGATATAGCCGTGCGGATGAATCTGCAGCCCGACCTCGCCCGCCTCGACCATGAGCTGGTCCATGAAGGCGGGAGTGAACGGCGCCATCGCAAGCGGAGTCGGATCGATACCGAAGAGGAGGTGAAGCATCGTGACGTTGCCGACGACCACGGCCTCGTATGTCTGTTCGGGCGTCACGCCGGTCTCGCGGTAGAGCTCGGCGAGGATCGAATTCATGGTTGCGATCACCGCGGCCTGGAGTTCCTGGATCGCCTCCCGCCCCGCCATGCCGTGGCTGATGCGCGAGATCACGTCGGCGCCAAAGGGGGCCTGGCCGTTGAGCGTCGAGAGCACTGACGCCGCCATGCCCGTGCGGAGGTTCATCAGCGTCCCGACGAGGGTGGTCGTGCCAACGTCGAACGCGACTCCATAGCAATCGCCGGTTGTATCGCCCGGCTCGACCGCGACGAGCTGCTCGCCTGAGAGGACGGCCGTGACGCGAAAGCCAGCCTCGCGAAAGACCGATGGGAGTGTGCGCAGGACCGATACGCCGGCCACCATGCCGTGCCCCTCTGCGGTCAGCGCATCCTTGAGCCGCGCGACATCGCTGCGCTGGTCCTCCATCGACGGCTCGGCGAGCTCGAGGTAGACCTTTCGGACGTTCGGGTCGAGGATGACCAGCCGCCCCAGCCCCATGGTCGCCGCTTTCGGGACGCGCAGCAGCTGCGGCACCTCGCACGTCATGTCCTCGTACACGTGCGCCTGGCACGAGAGGCGCCAACCCTCCGCGAGCTCCGCCGGACGCAGCTGGCGGTGATCCGCAGTCTCGGCGTCCTGCCTTCCCGTGATGACCCGAACCTTGCACTTGCCGCAGGTCCCCCGCCCGCCGCACGTCGAGTCGATGGGGAGGCCGATCCAGTGCGCCGCGCTGAACAGCGTGGTGCCGGACGGCACTCGCGTGGTGCGCTCAAAAGGCAGGTAGGTGACCTCGAGCTTGCGCTGGATCACTGGCCGGCTCGGGCGAGATCCGCTCGGTACGTCGAGATCCATCGCATCGCGTACTCGTCATGTCCTAGGAGAAGGTCCCCGGCCAGCACCGCACGTCTGATCTGAGGCTCGAGCGGGTTGGTGATCGCGCATGTCAGGCCGGCATGCATCGCCAGGGGAAGAAACGCCGCGTTGACCGCCGCGCGGTCGGGCAGCCCGAACGAAACGTTGGATGCGCCGCACGTCATGTTGTTGCCGAGCTCGTCACGGATGAGCCGCATGGTCTCGAGCGTGATCAGGCCGCACGTCGGGTCCGCCGCGACAGTCATCGCGATGGGGTCGATGATCACGTCCTCCTGCGGGATGCCGTGGTCGGCCGCGCGTTCGATGATCCGGCGCGCGAGCGCAAGCCGCTCCGAGGGCACCATCGTGATGCCGGTCTCGTCGTTGGCCATCCCGATCACCGCGGCGCCGTGCTTTTTGACCAGCGGAAGGATGCGCTCCATTCGCTCCTCCTCCGCGGTGACCGAGTTGACGAGCGCTTTCCCCTGGTACGCGCTGAGTCCCGCCTCGAGCGCCTCGATGATCGACGAGTCGATGCAGATGGGCAGGTTTGTCACGTCCATCACGGCCTTGATCGCCGCGACAAGAAGCGCGGGTTCGTCGACGGCCGGGATGCCGGCGTTCACGTCGAGCATGTGGGCGCCCGCTCCGGCCTGCGCCTCCGCGTCCGAGCGAACGCGGTCCATGATGCCTTGCTTCATCTCGGCGGCGAGCACCTTGCGCCCGGTCGGGTTGATGCGCTCGCCGACGATCACGAATGGGCTGTCGCCCGAGATGACCACCTCGCGACCTCGCGAGAAGAGACGGGTTTCCACTAACCCTTGCGGAGGGTCTCGTCGATCTTCATCACGGCCTGCTCGAGCGCCTGCGCGCCC
>Ga0066687_10000443_pt1 | contig 10945 bp, 9 predicted proteins | sample GraSoiAngelo_136_FD_65630 | JGI IMG/M metagenome (GOLD analysis project Ga0066687, IMG submission 65630) | Grasslands soil microbial communities from the Angelo Coastal Reserve, California, USA - 14_0929_09_20cm | ecosystem: Environmental > Terrestrial > Soil > Grasslands | place: USA... | reverse complement strand
TTCACGATCGGCCGCGGCACCGAGGTCTGCGTCGCCGCGATCGAGGCGCTCGCGCCGCACGTGGTCGGGGCGACGGTCGAGGAGCTCGTCACAGACCTCGGAGGGCTGTGGCGGCGGCTCGTCACCGACAGCCAACTGCGCTGGCTGGGACCGGAGAAGGGCGTGATCCACCTTGCCACGGCCGCCGTCGTCAATGCGGTCTGGGATCTGTACGCGAAGCGCGAGCGCAAGCCGCTCTGGAAGCTGCTCGTCGACATGACGCCGGAGGAGCTCGTCGCGTGCGTCGACTTCCGCTACATCGAGGACGCACTCACGCGCGGCGAGGCGCTCGAAATCCTCCGCCGCAACGAGTCGACGAAGGCGGACCGCGAAGCGACCCTCCTCGCGGAGGGCTTCCCGGCGTACACGACGTCGGCGGGGTGGATCGGCTATCCGGAGGACACGCTTCCAGACCGCGCGCGTGAGGCGCTCGCCGCCGGCTTCACCCATCTGAAGCTCAAGGTCGGGGGCGACATCGACGTCGACCTGCGCCGCGCGCGGCTCGTGCGCGACGCCATCGGCCCCGACTACCGCCTCTCGCTCGACGCCAACCAGGCATGGGGCGTCGACGAGGCGATCGACGCGATCCGCCGGCTGTCGGAGGTCGATCCGTTCTGGATCGAGGAGCCGACGAGCCCCGACGACGTGCTCGGGCACGAGCGGATCCGCACGGCGGTCGCTCCCGTGCGCGTCGCGACCGGAGAGCACGTACAGAACCGCGTCGTCTTCAAGCAGCTGCTCCAGCTCGGCGCGATCGACGCGTGCCAGCTGGACTGCTGCCGGCTCGGAGGAGTGAACGAGGTGCTTGCAGTCGTCCTCCTGGCTGCGAAGTTCGGCGTCCCGGTCTGCCCGCACGCGGGCGGCGTCGGGCTGTGCGAGTACGCGCAGCACGTGTCGATGTTCGACTACGTGGCGGTCGGCGCCTCGCTCGAGGATCGTGTGTGCGAGTTCGTCGACCACCTGCACGAGCATTTCGTCGACCCGGTCCGGGTCGTCGGCGGTCGCTATCTCGCGCCGACGACGCCCGGCTACAGCATCGAGATCCGCCCGGAGTCCCTGTCCGAGTTCGCGTTCCCGGACGGGCCGGGTTGGTGGAGGGAGCAGGAGATACCCGCGTGACCACAGGGAGGAGGAGACGGTGAAGATTCGCTTGTTCGGCGTGCTCGCGCTCATTGGGCTCGCCGGCGTGCTGACGACGGCGGCGTTCGCTGCCGGTCAGGGGCACGCACAGAAGAGCAAGACCATCACCATCGGCGTCTCGCTCGCCGGCTACAGCACCGATTTCTGGAGCTCGTACGTCGCGTTCGAGAAGCAGGCGGGGACGAAGTACGGCGTGAAGCTCGTCGGGCCGATCTCGTCGGACGGCGACGCCGCGAAGCAGGCGACGCAGATCAAGACCCTGATCGACCAGGGCGTGAACGCGCTCATCATCAACCCGGTCGACAGCGCCGCGATCGCGCCGACGCTCGCGTACGCGGCGAGCAAGCACGTGCCGGTCGTGAGCGTGGACGTCGCCCCGACGAAGGGGCACGTGTACATGATCGTCCGGGCCGACAACCTGTTGTACGGCCAGAGCGCGTGCAAGTACATCGGGACGCATTCGAGCGGCACCGGCCACGTGGCGATGCTCGAGGGCGATCTCGCATCGATCAACGGGCTCGACCGGAAGAACGGCTTCCTGAACTGCATGAAGGCGTACCCGAACCTGAAGGTGGTCGAGTACGCGACGAAGTGGGACACTCCGACGGCGGTGAACGACGCCAAGACCGCTCTCAGCACGTACTCCGATCTCAAGGGGATCTACGTGCACTGGAGCGGCCCCGTGCCGGGGATCATCTCGGCCGAGAAGGCCTCCGGGAAGTTCACGAAGGTCGGCGCGTCCGGCCACATCGTCCTGTTCAGTAACGACGGAACGCCGCAGGAGCACGGCTGGATCCGGGCCGGCGAGGAGGACGCGACCATCTCGCAGCCGGCGACGCTGTACGCGCAATACGCCGTGTTCTATGCGAAGCAGGCCGTCTCCGGCGCGAAGTACCACGCCGGGATGAAGACCGATCACGGCAGCAAGATCGTGAACCTCCTCGGCAACCTCGAGGACGCGATCGTCGCCCCCGTCGTGAGCAAGGCGAACGTCAACGACCCGAAGCTCTGGGGCAACTTCAAGGGGAAGTAGTGCGGGAGGAGCAGGAACCGGCCGCCGCGGAGGCGGAGGCGATCTGGAAGTCCTTCGGACGCACGAAGGCGCTCCAGGACGTCTCCGTCTCCGTTCGGCCCGGCGAGTGTCACGCGCTCGTCGGCCGCAACGGCGCGGGGAAGTCGACGCTGGTCGGCATCCTCACCGGCCTGCTGAAGCCGGACAGCGGCAGCGTCCGTCTGTACGGCGAGGCGGCGCCTGGCCTGGGCGACCGGGCGGCGTGGCAGCAACGCGTCGCCTGCGTGTACCAGCGCTCGATGGTGGTCCCGTCGCTGAGCGTGGGAGAGAACATCTTCCTCAACCTCGGCGACGGGACGATCGTCCGCTGGCGGGAGCTCCGCCGGCAGGCACGCCGGCTGCTGCTCGAGTGGGGATTCGACCTCGACGTGGACGCGCCAGCAGCCGAGCTCTCGGTGGAGCAGAAGCAGGTCGTCGAGATCGCGCGCGCGCTCGCGATCGGCGCGCGCTTTCTCATCCTCGACGAGCCGACCGCCGCGCTCGAGTCGCACGCAGTCGAGCGGCTGTTCGAGCGCGTGCGCCGGGTGAAGGCGAGCGGGGTCGCCATCCTCTACATCTCGCATCACCTGGAGGAGATCTACGAGATCTGCGACCGCACGACCGTGCTCCGCGACGGGAAGGGGATCGTCACCGCTCCCGTGGCGGAGCTCGACCACGAGCGGCTGGTCGGCGCGATGGTCGGCGGAGAGCTCGCGCACGCGATCCACGAACACGATCCCTCCCGTGCGGCCGCACCCGACGGCCGGCCGAGGCTCGTCGTTCGCGGGCTCTCCGTCCGGTCGCCCCTCGGCTCGGCCGAGGACGTCAGCCTCGAGGTGCGGCCCGGTGAGTGCCTCGGGCTCTTCGGGCTGCGTGGATCGGGCACGACCGCCATCGCGGATGCGGTCGCGGGGCTCCTCAAGCCGTCCGCCGGGAAGATCGAGCTCGACGACTCGGGCATCGGCTACGTGCCGGAGGACCGCCACGCGCGCGGCTTCGTTCCGACGCTCGGCGTGGACGAGAACCTCACGCTGACGATCCTGGAGCGGCTGTCTCGCTTCGGCCTCGTCTCCGCGACCCGGCGGCGGGAGGCCGCCGACGCGCTGAAGGAACGGCTGCAGGTCGTCGCGAGCGGCGGCGACCAGCCGGTCGCCGAGCTGAGCGGCGGCAACCAGCAGAAGGTCGTCGTCGGCCGCGCGCTCGCATCGCAGCCCGGGCTGCTCGTCGTCGTCAGCCCCACCGTCGGCGTCGACGTCGCGTCGAAGGAGGCGCTGCTCGGCGTCGTCGACGACTCGCGGGCGCAGGGAACGGCGGTGCTGCTCGTGTCGGACGACCTCGACGAGCTCCGGATCTGCACGCGTGTCCTCGTCGTCCACCGCGGCTCCGTCGTGAAGGAGCTGCGCGACCCGCCTTGGGACCGCCACGAGCTGATCGCCGCGGCCGAGGGACTGGAGCCGGCGGCGGCGTGACGGAGGCGGCGATCGAGCGTCCCGAGGTGGTGCGGCGCCCCGCGCGGCGCGTCCTGCTCGGCTCCGTGCGCGAGCTCGCGCTCGTGCCCGCGATCGCCGTGCTCTTCGTCGTCGGGCTCTTCACGAGCCCCGCGTTCTTCACCACGTCGAATTTCTCGAACACGGCGCAGTTCTCCGCCGCGCTCGGGCTCGTCGTCGTCGCCGAGTCGCTGATCCTGCTGACAGGGAGCTTCGATCTCTCGCTGCAGTCGATCTACGGGCTCGCGCCCATGATCGGCGCGTGGCTCATCGTCCCGAAGGACGCGCAGGGCCTCGGCACCAACTGGAACCCGACGTTCGGCATCCTCGTCGTCGTCGGCATCGGCGCGGCAGTCGGTCTCTTCAACGGCTTCATGATCGTGAAGCTGAAGTTCAACGCGTTCATCTTCACGCTGGCGATGCTCATCCTCCTGGCCGGCCTGCAACAGGGGATCGTCAGCGGACGGACGATCTACGAGATGCCGCCGTCGTTCACCTATCTCGGCTCGGCGTACTGGGGCGGCTTCCCGGTGTCGGCGTGGGCGACGGCCGCCGTCTTCCTCGTCGCCGGGCTCTTCCTGCGGTACCACCGCGCCGGCCGCGCGATCTACGCCATCGGCGGCAACCTCGACGCGGCGCGCGCCGCGGGCATCAAGGTCGACCGCATCCGCATCGGTGTCTTCACCGTGGCCGGCGCGCTCGCCGCCGTCGCAGGCCTGATGATCGCCGGCCAGGTCGTCGCGGTGACCGCGAACCAGGGGAACAACCTCATCTTCACCGTGTTCGCGGCGGCGGTCATCGGCGGCATCGCGCTCGAGGGCGGCCGCGGCCGGATGCTCGGCGCCTTCACCGGCGTCGTGCTCCTCGGCCTCGTCAACAACGTGCTCGTGCTGCGGAACACGTCGACGTTCTGGATCGACGCCGCAAACGGCGCGATCATCCTCATCGCGCTCGGGCTGGCGCGGGTCGTCGCCCTCGTGCGAACCTGAGGCGTGCGGCTCGAGGGCAAGGTGTGCATCGTGACGGGCGCGGCGTCCGGCATCGGGCGCGCGTCGGCCGAGCTCTTCGCGGAGGAGGGCGCGACGGTCGTGGCCGCCGACCTCGAGGGCACGGCGTACCGCGTCGACGTGGGCGACGAGGAGGAGACGCGGGCGCTCGCCGACACGGTCGTCGCGGAGCACGGTCGCATCGACGTGCTCCTGAACAACGCGGGCGTCGCCGGCGTCGGCGACGTGGGGGAGACGACGGTCGAGCTGTGGGAGCGCGTCATGCGCGTCAACGCGCGCGGCGTCTTCCTCATGTCGCGCGCCGTCGTGCCGGCGATGGTCGCTCGGCGCTCGGGCTCGATCGTGAACATGTCGTCCGCAATCGTCGAGACCGGGCTCGCGCGGCGGGTCTCCTACGCGGCGTCGAAGGGCGCTGTTCTCGCCCTGACGAGGTCGATGCAGGTCGACCTCGCTCCTCACGGCGTGCGCGTGAACGCGCTCCTGCCTGGGACGATCATGACGCCGTTCGTCGAGGGCTACCTGCGTGAGTCGTATGCGGATCCCGAGGAGGGGCGGCGCTCGATCCGCTCGCGGCAGCTCACCGGCGAGCTCGGGCTTCCCGAGGACGTCGCCCGCGCTGCGCTCTATCTCGCGTCCGACGAGTCGCGCTTCGTCATGGGCGCCGGCCTCGTCGTCGACGGCGGGCTCAGCGCCGGGAAGCTCTAGACGAGGATGTCGGCGAGGCGGAAGCGTCCGCCGCGCGCCGGCAGCGTCGGTGTCCAATCCGGCGCGATCGCGAGGTACGACTCGGGATCGCGGCGGATCACCTCGACGAGCACCTCGGCGACGATGCGTCCGCCGACCTCGCCGAGGCGGTCGCCGTCGTGCCGCGCCGACGACTCCCGGAGGACGTAGAGCCACAGCGGCGTCTCGCCCTCCCAGCCGTGGCGGCGCAGGTCGAGCTCGTCCTCGCTCAGGGGCTCGATACCCATCGCGCGTGCTATCGCCTCGCCGGACGGCAGCCCGGTGCCCTGGCCGCGTTCGAGGTCGCGCGCCGCGAGTGAGCGGTACGCCTCCTCCTCCACCGCGCCGGTGATCGCCTGCGGCAGCTGGATGAGCGACGTCGGCAGGACGCCGTCCATCGGCTTCGCGCGCTGCGCCGGTGGACGACTCGGCACGTCGAAGAGCAGCGACCAGTCGATGCGGCGGTCCTCGATCGGGCGGAAGCCGAGGAGGTCGGGAAAGACGGGGAGCAGCGGCCCGCCGTCCTGCAGGCGGTAGAACTGCCGGATCTGCGAGTGGCCGTAGCGGTACCCGGCGTCCGCGAACTCGACCGGGATGTACGTCCCGTCCGACGGACGGTAGAAGCGCGCGCCGTTCGCGACGACGTCGTCGACGAGCCCGCGCCCGACGAGGATCGGGAGGAACTCGTCGAGGATGACCCACTGGTAGTGCCAGGTGAAGACGCGCCGCGCCTCCTCGAAGCCGCCGACGCGGTCGACGAGGGCGTTGTGCGCCTCGATGAAGCGCAGCTGCATCTGGCTCATGAAGGCGTGCACGTCGTTGCGCGGGTCGCCGATGAGCGCTATGCCCTCGTGGTTGCGCGGCAGGTCGCCGTCGCCGGTGAGCAGCTTCGCCGGGTCGTCACGCGTGTACATGTACGGCGAGCCCGTCGGGCCGCCGCCGTAGAGCGACTCGAGATTCGCGCGCGGCGACCGCATGTTGCGGAGCGATTCGAGGTCGGCGTGCGTGCGAAGCGGGGAGCGGTCGGCGGTCAGGTCGTGCGCGACGTACTGGCCGAAGAACGGCCAGCCGGCCTCGACGCTCGCGTCGCCCTCGCAGTCGCCGCCGTCGCAGAGCCCGCCGGCGGCGCCGATGCGGTGCAGGAGCGTCTCGTCGGCCTCGAGCGCGGGGAGGTCGAACATGCGCCCGTACCGCCCGCCCTCGCCGAGCGGAGCGTCCACGCGCTCGGGTGCGAGGCAGTGGTCCCGGATCGTCGCAGGCGTCGCGACCGCCATCGCGTCAGCGTAGTCCCCTCGAGCCGGTCTACGCTCGCTCCGTGGGCCCGCGTGTGACCGACAACCCGGCCGAGCTTCGGTACGAGCTCACCGTCGACGGCGAGCTCGCCGGCGAGATCCGGTACCGCCGCGTGCCGGGAGGCCTCGCCCTCGTTCACACGGAGGTCGACCCGAAGCGCAAGGGCCTCGGCTCCGTCCTCGTCCGCGGGGCGCTCGACGACCTGCGGGCGCGTGGGCTTCGCGTCGTACCGGTGTGCCCGTTCGTCCGCGCGTACATCAAGCGTCATTCGGAGTACGAAGATCTCCTGATGCAGGACGACGCTCCACCGGAATGAGCGCGACCGCCGAGACCGTCCCGTACTCGGGCCGCACCGCTTGGGTGCGCAACCTGGAGACCCCGCTCCGCAGCTTTCTCGCGACGGAGACCGGCAGCGCCGCCGTCCTCCTCGGTGCGGCCGTCGTCGCGCTTGCGTGGGTGAACGTGGACGCATCGTCGTACGAGCGCGTCTGGCACACGACGCTCTCGCTGCGCGTCGGTAGCCACGGCCTCACGCACGAACTTCGCTACTGGGTGAACAGCGGCTTGATGACGCTCTTCTTCTTCGTCATAGGGCTCGAGGCGCGCCGCGAGTTCGACATGGGGGAGCTGCGCGACCGCCGGCGCCTGACGCTTCCGGTCGCCGCCGGCTTCTTCGGGATGGTCGTGCCCGTCGGGATCTTCCTCGCGTTCAACGCCGGCCGTCACTCGGCGCACGGCTGGGGCGTGGCGATGTCGACCGACACCGCGTTCGCGCTCGGGATGCTCGCGCTCGTCGGCAAGCGGTTCCCGCTGCGCCTGCGCGCGTTCATGCTCACCGTCTCGGTCGTCGACGACCTGCTCGCGCTCGTCGTCATCGCCACGGTCTACTCGTCGAGCGTCCACGTCGTGCCGATCCTCGTCGCCGCCGGGCTCGTGCTCGTGATCGTCGCCTCGGTGCGTGCGCGCGTCGCGCGTGGGTTCTCGTGCGCGACGCTCGGCATCGCCGCCTGGGTCGCGTTGACGAAGTCGGGCGTCGATCCGATCGTCATCGGGCTCGCGATCGGCCTGCTGACCGTCGCGTCGCCGGCCGCCCGCGGCGACCTCGAGCGCGCGAGCGACCTCTTCCGGCTCTTCCGCGAGCAGCCGACGCCGGAGCTGGCCCGCGACGCGCGCATCGGCGTCACGAGCGCCATCTCGGCGAACGAGCGGCTGCAGCAGCTCTTCCATCCCTGGACGAGCTACGTCATCGTGCCGCTGTTCGCGCTCGCGAACGCCGGCGTCGCGATCAACATGAGCTTTCTCGGGCGCGCGTTCGCATCGGCGATCACGCTCGGCGTTTTCATCGGCTATGTCGTCGGCAAGCCGATCGGGATCGTGGGCGCGAGCTACGTCGTCACACGCCTCAGTCGCGGCCGGCTGCACCCGCCGGTGGGCTGGGCCTCGCTCGCGGGCGGCGGCGCGATCGCGGGCATCGGCTTCACCGTGTCGCTGCTGATCGCCTCCCTCGCGTTCCACGGACAGGATCTGGCCGAGGCGAAGGTCGGCGTGCTGAGCGCGGCCCTGTGCGCGTCCGTGGCGACGTGGCTCGTGTTCCGCGTCACGGTGCTGCTGCCGCGGGCGCTGCGCCTGCGCGCACTGATCGGGACCGGCGAGCCGCTCGTCGACCTCGCCGTGCCGTTCGACTCCGCGCGCGACCACGTGCGCGGGCCGGTGGACGCGCCCGTGACGCTTCTCGAGTACGGCGACTTCGAATGCCCGTATTGCGGGATGGCGGAGCCGGTCGTGCGCGAGCTGCTGCAAGGCACGGGGGACGTGCGCTACGTGTGGCGGCACCTACCGCTGAACGACGTGCACGTCAATGCGCAGCTCGCGGCGGAGGCGGCGGAGGCGGCCGCTGCGCAGGGGAAGTTCTGGGAGATGTACGACCTCTTGCTGGCGAACCAGGACCATCTCCACGCTGCCGACCTCGTGGGGTATGCCGAGCAGATCGGTCTCGACGTGGACCGCTTCGCCGAGGACCTCGAGAACCACGTCGGCGCCGCCCGCGTCGCCGAGGACGTCGACGGTGCCGACCTGAGCACGGTCTCGGGAACGCCGACGTTCTTCGTCAACGGCCGCCGCCACTACGGCGCGTATGACATCGACACCCTGAAACGGGCCGTTCGCGGTGCGCGCGCCCGCGCAGCCGTCGTCACCGATCCGTAACCGAATCGACTCCAGATCGCTCCCGCTCCGCACGCATGGGGTCGGCCCGGGCGGCTACAGGACCCAAGGGGGTCGAACACATGCGGAAGGCACTCAGCTCGTCAACTACAACCCGATCGGCTCCGGCGGAGGGATCCAGGCGATCTCGACGCGGCAGGTGCTGCTCTTCGCGCCGCTGCCCAAGCCCGTGCTCGTCGTCGGCGAGCGCACCCTGAAGAAGATCCACTCCTAACCGACGGAAGGCCGGTGTCAGACACCGCATTCGGTGTCTGACACCGGTGAACCGTCCTCAGCCGCTCGGGAGGTCGTCGCCCGCGCCGGCGCAGTACCCGGCGCCCGCCGCGGAGGCGTTGCTCCACAGCGACTGGACGGCGTACTGCTTGCCGTCGTTGCCGGTGATGTCGTTCACGCCGCCGGGGATGACGCTCGGCGACGCGATCCCCTCGGTGTAACCGACCCACGCGCATTTGTCGCCGTTCTCGTACGCCGCGTAGTCGTACCAGCCGCCGAGATTCTGGCCGTCGATCACGTCCTCGGCACCGGGATCGGTGATCGTCTCCTCGACCTCGTGGCCGAGCACGATCGTGAACCCGTCGAGCCGGCCCGCGTAGTACCCGGTGTTGACCGAGTTCTCGCCGCAGCCGGCCCCCGCGTTGAGGACGTACGGCATGTTCGTGAACGAGATGCCGGGCTGGACCCCTGGGTAGTACTGCGGTTGCGTGTAGTCGTGCCACGCGCAGTAGCCGACGCCGCCGTTGAACCCGGCCTCGTTGAGCTTCTGAGGCTGCGCGATCACGAACTGGCTGTTGTCGAGGTCGGTGACGCCGAAGTGGGCCACCGCCCGCTGGGCCTCCTGCGCCAGCTCGAGGCCGCTGACGTTGTCGTGGATCGGGTTCGTGTTGTCGTACCAGGTTCCGGCGAGGATGTTGCTCGGGTTCTGGATGTAGACGTTCTGCCCGCCGACCGTCTCGTAGTACTGCGTCGAGACGTTCGCCCACCCCGTGCCGCCTGCGGCGGCGATGAAGCTCGTCATCCGCTGGGCGGCGCCGTCCGGGTCGTACGACGGCATGCCCGGGGTGGCGTGGTCGAACGCGCCCGGCTGCCCCCAGCCCCAGAAAACGAGATAGACCTTCGGCGTCACCTGCACGTGCCCGCCGAAGTACGCCATGTTCACCGGAGCGGGCTCACCGGCGACGGGCGGGCCGACCGGGCTGCAGCAGATGGGCGGCGGCTGCAGCGTCGGGCTCGCAATGTGCTGCGCGTCCGGCATGTAAAGCGGATGGTGCGCGGGCGTCGCGCCGGCGGAGCCGGCACCGAGCGCCGTGAGAACGAGGACGAACGCGAGGATTCTCATTTGGTCACCGTGAAGGTCGAGCTCGCCGTGGCCGACGTGTCGTATCCCTGCGTCGAGCGGGCGTAGACGGTGTGCTTGCCGACGGCGGGCGTCGCGACGGCGACGGTCCAGCTCGAGCCGTCGAGCCGTGCCGGCACCGCGTTCGCGAACGTCGGGTCGTCGATCGAGACCGACACCGATTCGTTCACGCTCGCTGCGTGGCTCGGCATGTCGACGTACGACGCTCCGTTGAGGCTGACGAACCCGCTGTAGACGTTCGGCCCGTGGATCTGCACGCGCAGATCGAGCGCCTGTACGTCCGAGCCGTCGAGCGAGAGGTTGGGTTGGATCGTGAACGGCACGGGCGTGTCGTTCCCCGTCGGATCGAGGACGGCGCTGCCGGTTGTGCTGCCGATCGTCACCGCCTGCCCGCCGACGAGCGCGGCGAGCGTGACGTCGACCTCGGCGATGCCGACCTGCGCGCCGGTGAGAGCGATCTGGCCGGAGATGGGCTTCGTTCCGTCGAGTGCGAGCGGCATGCCGTCGCTGGCGGGGAAGTCGATGAACGCCGACTGGTCGACGTCGCCGACCACGCCGACCTGGTTGATGATGAGGCCGCAGCCGTCGCCGGCGTCGGTCCCGCTCGTGACGCTCAGGTGCGGATTGT
>Ga0066687_10000441_pt1 | contig 10970 bp, 9 predicted proteins | sample GraSoiAngelo_136_FD_65630 | JGI IMG/M metagenome (GOLD analysis project Ga0066687, IMG submission 65630) | Grasslands soil microbial communities from the Angelo Coastal Reserve, California, USA - 14_0929_09_20cm | ecosystem: Environmental > Terrestrial > Soil > Grasslands | place: USA... | reverse complement strand
GGCGGCCTCTCGCCGCCGGTGCCGCTGCCGCGGACGGGTCAGAGGCCTCTGTTCGCGTATCCTGCCAAGCTTGCAAGCATGACTGCCAATGCGCTGGCGGATTGCCAGGGTGTCATTATTCTGATCGACCCGGACGACGCATCGCGACCGCCGCAAGCGGCGCTGCAGGTAGCCTTTGGATTGAGCGAGGCCGAGGCTCGGCTCGCGGCGCGATTGGCTTCGGGCGAGCTGCTCGAAATGGCCACGGAGCAACTCGGCATCGCCAAGGAAACCGGCCGAAGCCAACTCAAGAGCATTTTCGCAAAGACCGGCGTGCATCGGCAAGCCGAACTCGTGGCTGTGCTTGCGCCTCTGTTGGCACGGACCAAATAGGATCGCCGCTTGCGAAAACCGCAGCCATCGCTTCCGCGTGGCTCAGATTGCTTCTCATTGTGAATTGTTCAGCTCGTACGGCAGGAATGAGCCGCTAACTCCTGCTTACGGCATATATGTGCGGTAACCAACGCGCCGGGGCGACGCTTTATGATCGATGACCGCCCCTCGGACCGAGCGTTCACGCGCGATACAGGTGGCAAAATTGTCTTCCGTTCGCTTGACAGGCGTGTTGGACGCAAGTCAACTGTTCGCAAGGGGGCGACCGGCATAGTATTCGCAATTCTCCGCCGCTATCGCCCATGTTGGTGCCGACATGGGGCTGGCAATTTGCGTACGGAGGCGGCCGGGCGCCGCGGTTGCTCCGAATGGTCTGCGGGCCATCGCAGCCTTGCTGATATCATTGGCTTGCTGCTCCTGTGCGGGCCGCCCGTTAGAAGGTGTTCTCGTCCCGACGGCCGAATCCGCGGAAGGCTCATCGCGCGTTCCTATACTGATTGCCACAACGCGGCAGCGCTCGACGGACACCGGAGAGATGTTCAATACTGAGCGCGCTCCCGAAATGTCCTATGCGCGGATTGCCGTTTCAATTCCTCCCGACGAGGCGCGCAAGATCGGCGAGATCCAATGGCCGCCCTCTCCACCAGGAGATCCGCACCGGGACTTCGTGACTGTATCGGCCGAGTACCTGGACAAGCCAGCCTTCAGCGCCGCAGTTGGCAGCGTCGCGAAGGCGACCCGCCGAAGCAAAGCGATCATATTTGTGCATGGATTCAACAATCGTTTCGATGATGCGGCGTACCGCCTCGCGCAGATCATCCAGGACTCGAAGGCTCCTGCGGTCCCCATTCTTTTCTCGTGGCCATCGCGAGGTGTGATTGGACTGCGTGCCTATGAGTACGACCGTGAGAGCGCGAGCCAGTCTCGTGACTCGCTGGATCAATTGCTCGATTCGGTCGCCCTCAGTCCAAATGTGAAGGAGGTAACCGTGTTGTGTCATTCGATGGGCTGTCAGCTTACGCTCGAGGCGCTGCAGTCAAGATCGATGCGCACCGGCAAGATCGGCGCAAAGGTCAAGAACGTGCTGCTTGTCGCTCCCGACGTGGACTTCAACGTGTTTCGCGATCGGATGCAGCAGATGGGCAATTCGCGGCCCCGCTTCGGGTTATTCCTTTCGCAAGACGATCGCGCGCTCAAAGTATCGAAGTCGCTATGGGGAGGCGCAACACGGCTCGGCGATGTCAATCCCGATGAGGAGCCGTACAAGAGCGAACTCAGTCGGGAGAACGTTCTGGTATTCGATTTGACCCATCTGCAGGGCGAGTCGCATTCGAGGGCGTTTGACGAGGTTACATCGGTCATGGGAATGATTAAGCGCCGGCTTGCCGATGGGCAACAGCTCGCAGGAAACGAATCGAAGGCGGGCGTTGTCAGCCAGCAAGTTCTGTCCCCGCAATGAAATTGGAGGAGACTCCATTAGCGGCACTTGCGGACGTCCTCGCTGCTCCGAAGCTCAGCGTAACGCGAGGCCGGCCACTCCCAACGCAAGATTGACTCCCACCTGCCCCTGAAGGGCGAGCGGCTGCAGCGATATCGTATGATGCGAACCGCCGACCAGCAGCTTCCCGCCAGCGCCCAGGCCAAGCGAGATGTCTCCGCTTGCTCCAGCGTAGTTGCCTCGGAGAGCGCCATGTGGAACCGCGGCTGTCGGAGCGAACACGGCCCATCCCATGACGCCGCCCGCCCTAAATCCGACATCGAGACCCACGCGCGTGACGGTTCCTGAGTAGAGCTCAGAAGCGCCGCCCGCGTCGGGGGTAAATCGACACTGCATATGCTGGCGAGAGCCAACAATGAGGCCCACCGATGGACCCATCTTGCAACTCAACAAGCCCACTTTCGCACCGTTTTGGGCGGCCGCCGGCCCGGCAAAGAGCAGAGCTGTGGCTGTTATCAGCAAAAACCAGCGTTGCCTCATGGGAAATTCCCCCGATCCTGGAAGCTGAACCGAATTGTGAGCCGTAGTGGGCGGCTTCGCAAGGCCAGCGATTTCGCATTCTCGCCAGCAGCGGCGAGATCACGGCGATATTGGAGGCTCGGCTGGGCTCCATCGCTGCGGTCATTCCGCCCCCGCGCGAGCCTCAGTCGAAGAACTCCACCGCGCCGTTCTCCAAATTGTACATGGCGCCCGCAATCTTAATGCTGCCCTTCGATTCCAACGCAGCAAGCACAGGACTATCTTTCCGAATGTTTGCGACGGTGAGCTCGACGTTCTTTCGCGCGACAGCATCCACGAAGGCGTAGTTCTTCGCAGATCGCTCGCCCGAGTAAGTTGTCGTTTCGACCGCCGGCTTGATCTTAGCGAGCAGCCCGGTCAAGTTGCCGAGCTCCGCGTTGTCGATTGCGCCTTTGATTGCACCGCAGGCGGTGTGGCCCATGACGAGCACGACTTTCGCACCGGCGAGTTTGCAGGCGAACTCGATGCTCCCGAGAATATCGGGATTTTCGATATTGCCCGCGACACGGCTGTTGAAGATATCGCCGATGCCGAGGTCCATGATGACCTCGGCCGGGGCGCGCGAATCGATGCAGCTGAGCAACGCGGCCGCCGGATATTGTCCCGAAGCGCTTGCCCTTTGTTCCCGCAGATAATTGCGTTCTTTCCTTTCGCCTTTTCGAAAGCGCTTGTTTCCGTTTTTCATCGCCTGAATGATTTGATCCGGCGTCAGCTTGTCGCGCAGCTCCTTGGTCAGGGCGTCTGCGCGGGCCTCATCCGCGAGGAAGAGGCTGCCGCCGCTCACTCCAACCGCGGCCGCACGGCCCGCCATCATGAGAAAATTCCGCCGAGCCAGGCAATTGCAGTCTGTGGGATGTTCGGGTTGGTGATGCACAGGCGCTCCTCCTCCAACATGGTTGTATTTTTTGACCAGTACGCCTGCGCGGATGCTAGTTTTGGTTGATGTTGCTGGCAAGTGCGTCGAAACCGAGACAACCCGGTCGCTCGGTCGATTCCAGCGCGAGTTCGCAGGAGCGAGCTCTCGCGAACCGTCTCAAATTTCGATAAACTGAATTGGCGCTTTCCCGACTGGAGGCTGATGATGCCCGGAACGGCTCAGCGGCAAATTTGGAGAGCTCTAGCCAGGTGGCGCTGGCTGTGGTTGACACTCGCGCTGCTCGCATTGCTTGCTGCGATGAGCCAATGGGGGACCGGCGGCCCCGATCCGGTCGCGGAGCAGTCTTTCGTCTCGCGTGCCGACGTTCGCGAGCGGGGCGCGGTGACCGTCCGTGCCGCCGTGCTCACGGACGACGAAAGCGAGCGCTATTTCGGCGCGTCGCTCGCTGATCACGGCATTCAGGCAATCTGGCTCAGCGTGAACAATGGTGCTGATTCTCCGCTGCAGTTTCTGCCAATCGTCACTGATCCGAACTACTTTTCGGAAGCCGAGGTTGAACGGCTGCTTCGAGCCTGGTGGAGGGGCAGCGCGAATGCATCCATTACAGCCGCGGTCGCGCGCACAAGGATGCCGGAGATCGTCCCAACCAAGCAAACCGCCGCGGGGTTCGTCTTCACGCATCGCGAAGGCGGCCGGAAACTATTTACGGTTGGATTCGAAACAGGCACCGAGGAACTCCTGTTCAGGTTCGCGCTGCCGATCCCAGGTGTCCGCGGCGTTTCCTATGCGATCGAAAAAGTCGATTTTGCAAACATCTATCCCTCAAGCATGGTCGAGGAGGTCGACCTGCCGACGCTGCGCGAGAAGCTGGCGCAGCTACCATGCTGCGCCGCGAGCAAGAACGGCGAAAAGAATGGCGATCCGCTCAATATCGTGATTGTCGGCCGCGGACTGGATGCGCTGTTTTCATTCATCGGGCGCGGGTGGAAGCTTGACGAGCCGTTCGATCTTCACAGCACCTACCGAACGATCCAAGCCTTCCTGTTCCGCAACGAATATCTCAACGCGCCGGTGAGCCCATTGCACGTTTTCGGGCGCGAGCAGGAGGTGGCGCTTCAGAAGGCGCGCAACAATATCAGCTTGCGCAACCATCTTCGGCTATGGCTCGCACCGTTCACGATCGACGGACTGCAGGTCTGGATCGGCCAAATCAGCCGCGACATTGGAATCAAGCTGACCACGCAGGTTTGGTACTTGACCACGCATCGGATCAGCCCCGATGTCGATCAGGACCGTTTCTATCTGCTGCAGGACCTGATGATGTCGGGCGCGGTTTCGCGCTTCGGTTATGTGCGGGGCGTCGGCGCATCGACGATGCCCAATCCGCGCGTGAATCTCGGTGGCGACCCGTACTTGACCGACGGCCTGCGGCTTGTTGTTTTCCTCGGCGCGTCGCGTCGGGCGTTAGACCAAATTGACCTTCTCGACTGGGAGCACCCTCATAGATGAGCCGTCTGTTTTGTCTGTCTGTCATGACGGCTCCCGCGCGGCCGATTTCGGCAAAGAATAGTGCTCGGAGCCGACTGAAGCGGATCAGACGTATCGACGCGAGTTCTCCTTGCGAGCCAGCGCCTGCATCAGGATTCCGCCAACAGCACATCGAGGTGAGCGGTGGATCGCTCGCCCAGATCATCGGCGTGAGCATCCAGAAACTCACCCGCGGCGCGCCGTCCCTCCTCGCGCAACAATGCGAGGAAATCCCACTCGGCGTTGAGCTTTGAGGAGGCGCCAAAGGTCGCCAGCAGGTCCGACTTGATCCAGTGCGTGCGCATCTGTGCCCAGCGGGCACCCTCGCCGCTGCCCGGATCGACCACCTGTCGCAGCAGTGCGATCATGCGCAGTTCCTTGGCGAGCGGCGAATTGAACGATATCTCGTTCAGCCGATTCAGGATCTCCACCGCCGTCCGCGGCGTCTCCGCCCGCTCTGGGGGGTTGATCTGCACCAGAATGGTGTCATGCGCGTCGCTTTCACGGACCAGCGGCGTGATGGTTGGGTTGCCCGCGTAACCCCCGTCCCAATATGCCTCTCCATCGATTTCGATCGCCTGATACATCGTGGGAAGGCACGCCGACGCAAGCAGCACGTCAGGCGTGATCCTCGCCATTGCGGAAAATCCGTCCGCGGCCGGTTCGCACTTTCGTGGCGGTGACGAACAGCTTGATCGGCGAGCGGGCCAGCCGGTCGAAATCGATGATTCCGGAGAGAATGCTGCGCAGCGGATTAAAGCCCATGAGATTAAGATCGTAGGGAGAGAAGACCCGACTCATCAAATCCATCGCGAGATAGGCAGGTGACGTATCCAGCGTCCACCGACCCATCAAGCGATCGAGCGGAGAGCGCTGCAACGGGCTCAAGGCAGCGGCGCGCGATACGCGCTGCCAGAATTCTTCGAGCGCAGCGCGAGCGCCTTCGGCTCCTCCGTCGGTCCAGCCATCCGCCAGCACCGCTGCGTTCATCGCACCCGCCGATGTGCCGGAGATGCCGGCAATCCGCAACCGCTGCTCCTCCAGCAAACGGTCGAGCACGCCCCAGGTGAACGCCCCATGGGAGCCGCCGCCCTGAAGCGCTAGGTCGATCAATACGGGATCACTTCTGCTCAAGCCATTCCCCCTTCAGGACTTGCGAGGCGAACTGGATATGGGCTTTCGAGGTTAGCGCAACCTGACCGTCACGCCGCTGAAGGCGATGGATAGCTCAACCCCAACCCGTGCTCCAGCGAGCTGAAGAACAACGCCCTTTGCATTTCTCAGCCGTACGCCACCTTGTCCGATGGCAAGCGCTGCCCCGGATCCGATCGCAGTGTACGTTCCCTCGATGTCGGCCGGCTTTTTCAGGTGGTAGGCATGTCCGCCCAGCTTCGCCGTCGACAGGCCGATGGTCGCGCCGAGACCCATGCCGCCGAAAACCAGCGGATAGCTGCGATCGTGAAAGATCAATGTACCGCGCCCGCCGCCGACGCCGACAATAAATCCACCCTTCGTGACGACGGCCTGAACGATACCGGAGTCCGCCCGCACTGGCGTTGCTGTTGCCGTGACGATCAGCAAAGCCAGCGCGATCGAGCGGATCGACATTGATGGAACTCCGTTCGCCAGGATTCTCATTGTGAGCTGATCAGTCCTCTTCATGCAATTACCAACGGACTGCTTGCGGTGCACCAACGAGCAAGCTCACTGCCCTTCGCAAAGCACGCCATGCCCACCGATGGTCTCGTAGAGCGTTTTGGTCTAGCATGAATGCTGGGCAGCATTCGAACTTCATCCCGTGTGGACGGCGATCGTGCGGTCCGACCGCAAAGCTCCAGCGCGTATAACGGGCCGAGCCGCCTCCCTGGGCGGCGTCGCATCCCCGAGGGCCGTGCTGGCGTGGGCTGCGCTGCTGGTGGCGATCGTCGTGTCGTTCAGGCCCGCGGTTCCTGTCATCTGGGGCGATACGCCCTCCTTTGTGGAATCGGCGTTTCGCACGCTCGAGGCAGGACAGCCGACCGTGGCGGGTGGGCGCGATCCGGGCTACCCGGCGTTCCTGGCCGTGACGTTCGCGTTCGGAGGCGGCCTCGGCACGGTGGTGCGCCTGCAGCAGGCGGCGTGGGTCGTCCTGATGCTGGCGCTTGCAGCAACCGCCCACGCGGCGACGCGAAACGCCGGTGGGCTCGTGCCGATCATCCTCGTGGCGACGTATCCGGGCCTGCTGCTGTTCAAGAACGTCCTCACCGCAGAGCTTCTCTTTGCGGTCTTCCTCAATCTGGCAATGGCTGGATTGCTCGTCGCCACCTGCGTCGGCAAAACGGCGCGATGCTGGATGATCGCTGCCGCCATCCTGTGCGCGGCGCTCGCGGCGTGCTTCAGATCGCAGGGTCTCCTGCTCCCGATTGTCGCCGTCCTGGTGGGCGTCCGCCTCGCCGGGCCGGACACCTCCGCGCGCCGTGCCGTGATTGCCGTGTCCGTCGCGGCGGCACTGGCGCTCGTCGCCGCGGGTTCCCGGTTCGGGGCTTCCGACTCCGACCAAGCCTCGGTCGTGTTCGTCCCCAAGACACTGTTCTGCAATCACCTGAACATCGAACTTGCAAGCGATGCAGCTCGACGCGAGATCGCATCAGTGGCCGGCAACCGCACCGACGCCACGATGGCGCGGCTTGCCGCCGACTTCGCCGCGGAGCCGGGTCGCTGGCCCGTACTCGGGTTCTTCGGCGACGCGTGCCTCTTCGACACCGCACTGGATCGAGACGTTGCCGACGATACCGGGGATGCGGTCGGCGTGGCCGCGGCCTATCGGCGCATCTTCCTGGCCGCCGTGCGCGACCGGCCGCTGGCCTACGCGGGAAAATTCGTCCGTCAGATGGCCTATGGGGCCTCGGTCGCATGGCCTCCTTTCGGACTCAACTCTGCCATACCGGTATCGACCGACGATGTGCCGCACGTGTCCGACATCATGACGCGGCACGGCCGGGCGGTTCAGCCGCTCGATCTGCAAGGCGGACCAGTTCGGATCGGCTTTTTCGCCGATCTCCCAGGTATCTCCGCCTGTCTGTTCAGGGCATTGTCCGCCGCCTTCGTTATCGCCGTCATATTTTGGACGGTGACCGCTGTGCGGCGTCGGCGCCCCGCGTTCTTGACGCGTGCAGGTATCGTGATCGTGATGTGGGCGGCTTCGATCGCGACGGCCGCCGGCGCCCACACCCTCGACGTCTGGCGATATCTGATTCCCGCAGTGCCGATGGTGGGCCTCATGCTGTCCCTTTTCGCCGCCGAACTGACAGAGACGATCGCAGCCTAGACGGACTCTCCATCAGACTTCTTCCGCAATGGATATTCGGCTTCCGTGCCCGTCATCGATTGGCCGATTCAGGCCAAGGAGGATCGCTCGCAGCGATTTATGTCACGTGGCGCAATGCCTGGTGGCTTAGACGAGCGACTAGCGGCAGACCCACACCCCGTTGACCAGCACGCGGTGACAATATGCGCCGGCTGCACCTACGGTCGCTGCTCCCACGGCCGCTCCTCCCACAATCGCTCGCCGTGTCGTTCGGCGTGCAACGCCAGCGACGCTTAGGGGGGTCGCAGGTCGCCCGATGCGCGCTTGCGCGCTAGCAACCGACAATGAGGGGCCTTCGCTGTTTGACCACTCGACAGAACCGGAAACCGCGCTGGCAACAACGACGGCAAAGAGCAATGCTCGTTTCAGACTGATCTGCTTCATGGCTGTCCTCCCGTTGATAATTTTCGAAACTGAGAACTTCATGGCGAGTCTCCCAACTACAGCGGAGTATCCTCTCCGAGATCCGAGGTACGTGGTGTGCGCAATTCCTTATTCAGCAGCGACGTGGTGTGAATGTTCCAGTGAAGCCGCCTCAGGCTTTGCGGTTGCAGCCTGCTTCAGCGAAGGACGCGACGCCGGCCGCAACCGTTCGCGTATCGCCTGGAACATCACGTAAAGCGGCGGGATCGCGAAGATGCCAATGAATGAGGCCAGGATCATGCCGCCGAACACCGGCGTGCCGACGCCGCGGCGCGCCAGCTGCGATGCGCCTTCCGCCACCACGAGCGGATAGAGACCGAGGATGAAGGCAAACGATGTCATCATCACCGGCCGGAAGCGCAGCCGCGCGCCTTCGGTCGCCGCCTCGAGCAGGGGAACGCCATGCTCGCGCTTCTCCTTGGCGAACTCGACGATCAGAATACCGTTTTTCGCAGCCAGTCCGATCAGCACGACCATGCCGATCTGGGCGTAGAGGTCGAGCGTCAGCCCGCTCAATGCGATCGCGCCGTAGGAGCCGAGAATGCCGATGGCGACTGACAACAGCACCGGCACGGGGATGCTCCAGCTTTCATAGAGTGCCACCAGGAAGAGGTAAGCGAACAGAATGGCGAAGCCGAGAATGATTGCGGTCTTTCCTTCCGCTCGCTTCTCCTGGAATGCGGTTTCGGTCCACTCGCCGGCGAAACCCGGCGGCAGCGTCTTTGCCGCCACTTGTTCAAGCGCTTTCAGCGCTTGCCCTGACGATACGCCGGGGGCCGGGCCGCCCTGGATGGTCACGGCGCGAAGGTTGTTGTAGCGAATGATGGCTGGCGGGCCGACGACCACGCGCGTTTCCGCGAGGCTCCGCAGCGGGATCATCTTGCCTTCGCTATTGCGCACATTGATGCGGTAGATGTCGTCAATAGACGACCTGTCGGCGGCTTCGGCCTGGACCTGCACCTGCCAGGTGCGGCCGAACAGATTCATGTTGTTGACGAAGTAGCCGCCGAGCGAGGCCTGCAATGCCTGGAAGACATCCTTCAACTGCACCCCCAGGATCTGGACCTTGTCGCGATCGATATCGAGATAGATCGACGGGTTGGTCGCCGAGAACGTAGAGAACACGCCTCGGAGCTCAGGATCAGCATTGGCTGCCACCACCAGCCCGCGCAGAACCTGGGCGAGTTCCTTGGGATCGCCGCCGCGAAGATCCTCCAGCACATAGGCGAAACCGCCTCCAGTGCCGAGACCGACGATTGGCGGCGGCGCCAGCGGCACGATAGTTCCGCCTCCGATCTGCCGGAGTTGTGTCCGGAGCCTTGCGATGACCGCTTGCGCGCCAAGCTCGTGACCCTTGCGCTCCTCGAAGGGCTTTAACGTCACGATCATGAAGCCGGCGTTTGGCTGGGAATAGTTGTCAATAAAGTTAAGACCGATCACCGACGTATAGTCAGCTACAGCGGGGTCCGCCTTCACGATTGCCTCGGCCTGCCGCATGACTTCCGAGGTTCGTCCGACCGACGCACCACCAGGCAACTGAGCGACGACAAAGATGCCGCCTTGATCGTCCTCGGGCACGAACCCCGTGGGTGTTATCCTGGAGAGAGCAACCGTCCCCGCTCCTGCAACGAGTACCATCACAATGCCGATAACCGAGAAGCGGACGATCCGCGCGACAATGGCGCCGTAGCCATCGCGCACCCAGTCGATCGATCGCATCCACCAGCCGATAATGCCGCGTTTCGGCCCATGGCTTTGGCTCAGCAGCACGGCGCAGAGCGCTGGCGATAGCGTCAGCGCGTTAATCGCGGAAAGGAACATGGCGACCGCGACCGTCACGGCAAACTGACGGAACAGCTCGCCGGAGATTCCGGGAATGAACGCGATCGGCACGAACACCGAGAGCAGCACCAGCGTGATCGCGATCACCGGCGCGGTAATTTCTGCCATGGCGCGCTTGGTCGCGTCGGCCACGGACAGCTCCGGATGCTCCTCCATGATCCGTTCGACGTTCTCGACGACAACGATCGCGTCATCAACGACGATGCCGATGGCAAGCACGATGGCGAGCAGCGACACCGTGTTGGCCGAGTAACCCACCGCCTTTAGCGCGATGAACGTTCCGATCAGGCTTACCGGCACCGCCAGCGTCGGAATCAATGTGGCGCGCAGGTTACCGAGAAACAGGTACACGACCAGCACGACGAGAATGAAGGCCTCAAGCAGCGTCTTCTTCACCTCATGCATGGTATCGGTGACGAAGATTGTCGGATCGTAGGTGATCTTCCAGGCGAGATCGTCGGGGAAGCGCGTTTCCAGTTCGGAAAGCTTGGCTCGAACGGCAGTGACTGTGTCGATCGCGTTGCTGCCAGGAGATTGATAGATAACGATGGCGGCGGCGTCCTGAC
>Ga0066687_10000440_pt1 | contig 10983 bp, 7 predicted proteins | sample GraSoiAngelo_136_FD_65630 | JGI IMG/M metagenome (GOLD analysis project Ga0066687, IMG submission 65630) | Grasslands soil microbial communities from the Angelo Coastal Reserve, California, USA - 14_0929_09_20cm | ecosystem: Environmental > Terrestrial > Soil > Grasslands | place: USA... | reverse complement strand
AAGAGTAGATATGCGACTCGCGGGAGAAGGGCAGAAGAAAACAGTGTGGACAAGATGGGGCGGATCGGAGATCCGCCCACATACGAGAAGTCGCCGAGCTTCGCTCGGCCGCCCAGACGAGGCGTCTGGGCCTGCAGGTTTTAGCGGTGCGCCAGTGCCGGCTCTTTGGCTGACTTGAAGGCTTCGAAACGCTGGTTGATCTCGTCCCAGTTCACGACATTCCACCAGGCCGCCAGGTATTCGGGACGGCGGTTGTTGTACTTCAGGTAGTAGGCGTGCTCCCAGACATCGTTGCCGAAGATCGGGAACAGGCCCTGTGATATGGGGTTGTCCTGATTCGGGGTGGTGATGATCTGCACTTCGCCGCTGGGCTTGCCCGCCAGCCAAACCCATCCGCTGCCGAAGACCTTGGTGCCGGCGTCGTTGAACTTGGTTTGGAAATCCTTGAAGTTGCCGAACGTCTTTCCAATCACGTCCTTGATTGCGCCGGTGGGATCGCCTCCGCCTTTCGGCTTCATGATCTTCCAGAACATGGTGTGATTGACGTGGCCGCCGCCATTGTTACGGACCGTTGTGCGAATGTCCTCGGGAACGGCGTTGAGGTCACGTAGAAGATCTTCCGGGCTCTTGGACTGCAGATTGGGATGCTTTTCCAGGGCGGCATTCAGGTTCTTAACGTAGGCGCCGTGGTGCATGTCATGATGCAGTTTCATGGTCTGCTGGTCGATGAAGGGCTCCAGAGCGGAGTAGTCGTACGGCAGAGGGGGTAGTTCGTGTGCCATGAGTTTCCTCCAGAGGGTTCAGATGCAGTTAAAGCGGTCAAGGGTTCAACAGCAAGAGAACAACAGCAACTTGCCATCCTTAATGTTCGCCCAACTATTGTCTCGCAAAACGGCGAGTCGTGCACGGGTGGGTAGCCGGACAAGACTGTCCGCGCCACATCTTATTTGCGGCCCAGGAAGCGAATGCGGGCAGTGAAGGCGCGGTGCTCAATCGCGCCGAAGGTGAGGAACTCAGAGGAATCAATGTTGTTGTTGACTGCGGCGGGGTTGTGGCGGTTAGTGATGTCGTCGAAGCCGCCTCGGATCGCCCAATGCCGCCCGCGAAAATCGAAACGTTTTTCCAGAAAAAGATTGAGCGAGAAAAAAGTCGGAAAGCGGCGAGCGCCGGGGGGCTCGACCAGTTGCTGTTTGCTGTTTACGACATAGAAAGGAAAACCGGTGCGGGCCTCGGCGGAATACTCGATATCGACGTGCTTAAACAGGGGCACCCAGCCGGGCACGATGCCGGTGGCGAGAAAGCGATTGGGCGCATCCCACAAGAATGGTCCTGACAATTGGGCACTGTACACCGGGTTGTCGACGTTGAACTCGATCACCTGGTTAGAGCGCGCTTTCGAACGCGTGTAGGCGCCCATCAAGCTGTACGTTTTGTGGAAGACCTTGCGCGCACTTAGCTGGAAGGCGTCATAGTGATCGCGGCGCCTGTTCTCAAGTATGAAGTTGCCGCTCAGGGCAGGAGAACCCGGCGGAAGGTTGTAGACGAAACCGTGAACGCCGTGCCGCTGAATGAATTCCGCCTTCATGTAGATGTCGGCGGGCAGCTTGCGCTCGAGGGCCAGGCTCCAGTTCAGAAAACGGGGAGCCTGCAACGTATGCTGGTTGACGGCAAAACTCATGAGCACCGGTGGTCCGATCGGAATGCCTTGCGAGTCGAAGAAGTAATCGAGGCGCTGTCCTTCAAACGGGCGGGAGAGCAAAACCATGTTGGTTGCGTCGTAGAAGATGCCAATGCCTGCGGAAATCTTGGTGTCTCCCTTGCGATCGAGGAGGTAGCTGCCGGCGAGGCGGGGCGAAACCAGAGAATCGGCGACAATCTCGTCCCAGTCGTAACGGAGGCCGGCTTCGACTACGACGCGGTCGACGGGAGACCAGCGATCCTGAATATAGGTGCTCACTTCTCCGTTGTGCTTCTCCATCTGAGGGCCGACCTGAAAAAACGAATAGCGAGAACAGGGCGACGGGGTAACCGTCAAGCAGGTCTGGTTGGGCGCAAGTGCTGGAGCACCGGGACGTAGATATGCGATAGGAGAGCGGCGGATGATTGGGTTATACGCGAGCCGGTCGAGATCAACGCCAACCTTCCATTCGTGACGGCCATGCCATTGATGCGGGGCGAGCGAGAGATTGACGATTCCCTGCCAGCGGCGAGCACTGGTGTCGGAGGTCAGATAGTAGCTACCCTGGGCCGCTTGGCCGTTGTTGACGAAAGCTCCGGCGCCATGCGGAACGACATCGGATGTGTATTGATCGAAATTGAAACCGACTTCGAGCAATTGTCCTCCGGGTAAGTAGGCTTGGTCATGGAGCATGGCGAAGTCGCCATGTTCCGTGTCGCTGGGCGTCGTGGACGGTGGCGAGAAGATAGACAATCCCAAAAATTGGTCGTGCTGCCTGTTGAGGAGGTAGCTCGCAGTCAGAATGTTGCCGGGCGCGAGGTTAACTTGAATTTTGGCGAGGTTTCCGACTCGCCAAAAGTGATCGTGATTGGCGCCCTTGGGCAGTTCGGAAATGATGTGGTTCTGAAATTCCCCGTCAATCCCCTCAAAGAACCAGATCCTGCCTTTGCTTATAGGGCCGGAGACGGTGACACGAGGAACGACCTTGTCGAAGGCGAATCCGTTCTTCACCTGGAACGAGGGAAGAAAGTTTGTGGCCGCGAAGCGGTAGTGGTCATCGCCGATGCCAGTCGCAATGCTGAGTACGCCGCCGGAACCTTTTCCGTACTCGGCTGAGATGCGGCTGTTTTCTACGTTGATGGCACGAATGGCATCGGTGCTGACACGCAGGAGGAGCATACCATTGGCGGGTTGAGTCAGATTGAAGCCATCGAAGAGGGTGAGGGTCTGGTAAGTTTCTGCTCCAGCAATATGGGGCTGGCCGCCATCATCTTGCACGACGCCGGGAATATAGTTCAGGACATTACGGTAGTCGTGGGTAGAAGGATAAGGAATGTTCAGAACGTCCATACCCGTGAGTTGCTCGGTCGAGGCGGTCTGGGTGACATCAATGCCGGGAGGCGATTCGACGACATTGACCAGTTCATGGACCTCCTGGAGATGGGCGAGTCTGACATCCATGCCCGCGGTTTGGCCGACGTTCACCGGCGTGGGGGGAAGCGCATAGAAGCCCTGCTTTTCCACGCGCAGCTGATAAGTGCCGGGTGTGAGATGTTGCAGAGAGCAATGACCGGAAAAGTCGGTTTCGCAGCGCACGAATGCAGACGTCGCTGTGGACCGGAGCAACACCCGCGCGCCTTCTACGGCAACACCATTTTCATCGTTGACGGTAACGGCGAGTCTAGAGCCGGCGGAAGAGGAAGGGGCGCGGCGGGCCGACGCTTTGGTCTGCGCGAATGCGAGGCTGCCCATGAAGGCCATGAGAGACACTGCCATCGCACAGCGCAAGACCCGGCTTAGGAGAGACATGGCCCTTCAGGTTCTTTGGATATTGTCTTAGGTTAACAGGTTGCTAGGAACGACCAATAAATACAGGCACCTACAAGTATCACGAGAAACAGTTCCGTAACCTTTTCGGGGTCACCGCAGTTTATACCAGTGAGTGAGGATGATGGCGGGCGGCAAACCTGCAGCGCGAGGGTCGCGGGAAGAGACGCGAGAACGTCTGCTGGTGGAGGCTGCGCAGAAGGATCCGGCAAAGTTCTCCGAGTTATACGAGCGGAATTTTGAGCGCGTATATGCCTACATCGCCAGGCGGGTGCGCGACCGTAGTGTGGTGGAAGACCTCACCGCCGATGTTTTCCAGAAAGCCCTGGCGCATCTGCCCAATTTCGATTGGCGCGGGGTGCCGTTTGCGGCCTGGCTATTCCGGATCGCGAGCAATGTCGTCGCAGATCAGTGGAAGCGGCAGGCCAAAGAAGTGGTCGAAGATCCTCCCGAGGCAAGCACCGAGACTGATATGGAGGAAGTGGAGCATCGAGCCAGGTTGTTCCGCATGGTGGAGAAACTTCCGGTGGACCAGCGGCGGGTCATCGGCATGCGTTTTGCCGAAGGCAAGAGTATTCGCGAGATCGCGCGAGAGTTAGGACGTACGGAAGGTGCGGTGAAGCAGTTGCAATTCCGCGGATTGCAGACCTTGCGCGAGCAGTTGGGTGAGCAAAATGGCTAGGCGGAGCGTGATCGAACAACTCGATGAGGCAGTCCAGGAGCTGTTGGATAACCCCGAAGCGCAGCTGCCTCAGGTGGACGCTCGCATTGCGCCCTTGCTGCGGGTGGCCGCCGACCTCCGCCAACTTCCGCGCGCACAGTTCAAAGCTCGTCTTCAGGATGAGCTGAGAGGAGAAAAAACTATGGCAGCGATGACGGAAACGACGACCGGAACGGAGAAAACCTCGCGCGCAAGAACAAGTTTCATACGCCCCGGATTCCGCACAGTTACGCCTTACATCATGGTGCACCAGGCGGAGCAACTGATCGATTTCGTGAAGCAGGTGTTTGGGGCCGAGGAGTTATTCCGAGGCTCGGGCGGCGGAGGCGGGATGCACTGCGAAGTGCGGGTCGGCGACTCCATGATGATGCTGGGCGGAGGTGGCACTTGGGCAGGGCCAGAGCGGATCGCGGCGATTCACCTCTATGTGAAGGACGCCGATGCTGCGTACCAGCGCGCGATCGAAGCGGGGGCCACGAGTTTGCGGGCACCCGCGGATCAGTTCTACGGAGACCGGGAGGGCAGCGTAAAGGATCGCTTCGGAAACTACTGGTATATCGGGACGAATGAGAAAACGGGAGGACCGCCGGAGGGAATGAACTCGGTTACTCCGTCATTCCATCCCAAAGGGGCAGCGCAGATGATTGAGTTTCTGAAGAGCGGATTTGGCGCGGAAGAGATTTTGCGGGCACAGGATCCCGGTGGACATGTGCATTATGCGCGAGTACGACTTGGAACATCCGTAGTCGATGTGGGTGAAGCGCATGCAGAGTTTCAGCCCATGCCAACTTCGCTTTACTTGTACGTGGAAGATGCGGACGCACTCTACAAGCGCGCTCTGCAGGCTGGAGCCACGTCGCTATTCGAACCTGTGAACCAGCCGTATGGCGATCGCAACGGAGGCGTGCTGGATCCGTTCGGGAACGAGTGGTTTATCGGCACGCATGTTGAAGACTTGGAGTAGTGTAAGGGTAGAAGTGGGGAACTCCCAGACATCAAATAAAGGAGAGACAGTTATGGCAGTGAAACCGATTCCCAGTGGCTATCATGCAGTGACACCTTACTTGATCGTCAAGAACGCAGCCAAAGCGATTGACTTCTACAAGAGCGTATTCGGGGCGACCGAAAAGTTCCGAATGGCTGACCCGAAGGGGCGGGTTGGTCACGCGGAACTCAATATTGGCGATTCGGTCGTCATGATGGCTGACGAACATCCGGAAAGAGGATTTGTGAGCCCGCAGACTCTGGGCGGAACGCCTGTCAGCTTGCTGTTGTATGTGACGAACGTGGACGAGGTCGCCAAACGGGCTGTGGATTCAGGATCCAAGCTCATGATGCCGGTGCAGGATCAGTTCTATGGCGACCGCACGGGAACTGTGGAGGATCCTTTTGGGCACGTCTGGACGGTGGCAACGCACAAGGAAGACGTGTCGCCTGAAGAAATGAAGCGGCGGGCTGAAGCGATGATGCAGCCGCAGTAAGAGCGACATCGTCAAGGGGTCACGGGTGCTCCAGTGACCTTGCGATTTTGTCTTTGTATTCGCGAGCCTTGGCCAGTACTTCCGGTTCGTTGATGGTGAGCAGTTTGCGATCGCGCATGACCACGCGGCCGCCGATAACGAGTGTTTCCACATCGCTGGCCTTAAGGGCGTAGGCGAGCTGCGCGTAGACGTCGTACATAGGGACAGCATTGGGTTCATCGAGGCTGATGAGGGCTATATCTGCCTTCTTGCCGGGCTCGAGGGACCCAATTGCTTTTTCCAGGTGGAGTGCCTTCGCTCCATCGATCGTGGCCATCTCGACGACGGCTTTGGCATTCAGCGCGAGCGGATTCATTCTGGTGATCTTGGCGAGCTTGGCTGCAAGGTCCATCTCCTCCATTAAATCGAGGTCATTATTGCTGCCTGCCGGGCCATCGGTGCCGAGGCCGACGGCAACTCCGGCGGCGCGCAAGTCGGGAACAGGCGAGACGCCACTCGCCAGCATCATGTTGCTGGAAGGATTGTGTACGCAACCAACATGGCGGCCGGCGAGAGTCTTTTGGTCCGCTGGATCGACGAAGATGCAGTGCGCGGCTACGACATCGGGACCCAGCAAGCCGACCTGCTCCAGGTACTGCACCGGCGTAACGCCGTGCTGGGCACGGCTATCGTCGTATTCCTTTTTCATCTCGGCGACGTGAATCAGAATCGGTGCGTGATAGCGGCGAGCTAATGCGGCTGCGTCCTGCAGCGTCTTTTTCGAGCAGGTGTACATGGAATGTGGCGCCACCGCGGCGTGTATGAGCGGGTCGCCAGACCACTTTTTCAGGAACGCCTCGGTGTAGGCGAGCATGGCAGATTCGGTTTTGTTGTCGGGCGCAGGAAAGTCGATCAGCGTTTCACCCAGTACTGCGCGCATGCCAGCAGCCCTGGTTTCTTCGGCGATGGCATCTTCGAAGTAGTACATGTCGGCAAAAGTTGTGACCCCTGCGCGAATCTGCTCGGCGGCGGCCAGCCGAGTACCCCAGCGCACGAATTCCTCGGTCACATTCCTGGCTTCCGCCGGGAAGATGTACTTGTGCAGCCAGTCATCGAGCGTGACATCATCATGCAAGCCGCGGAACAAGGTCATGGGCACATGGGTGTGGCCGTTGATGAATCCCGGTACTATCAATCCGCCGTGAGCATCGATGACCTGCGACGACGCATAGCGCGCGAGGACGTCGCTGCGGGAACCTACAGCGACAAGCGTGTCGCCGCTGATAGCTACGGCCCCGTCGCCGATGATCGCGCGGTTGGCATCCATGGTGACAACAGTTCCGCCTGCGATGATTAAGTCAGACTTCTGCCTGGCGGCCTGCGCATGCAAAGTCAGAGCCATTGCCAGCAGGAAAAGCGGAAGAACAGCGAGACGAATTGCCCGATTCTTACTGTTCAAGATCGCAGCCTCGAGTCGAAGAATGTTGCAGAGTCGTTTTACCACGGATCGCGGGGGAGTGCGGCGTCATCGAAAACGGCAAAAATCATTGTCGGCAGAACCTAAGATATGTATTCTTGCCGGTGATCCCCAACCACGAGGTTGACTCGACTTCCTACGCATGAATTCACGGGCCCCCAGCTTTCTTGTGGCAGTACTGATCCTGGCGGGCACGCGTTTCTGGATATCACTTGCAAAGCGCCATGGGCGTGGTTTCTTCACCGCGCCTGAACTGAAGGAGTGGAGCCTCAAACAACTTCTACTCGCGAGCTTTCTTACCCTGTTTGCGGAGCTCGCCTTGATCCGTTGGATCGCGGTCGAGGTCCGCGTCTTCGCTTATTTCAAAAATCTGGCGCTGCTGCTTTGCTTCGTAGGATTCGGACTAGGGTGTGCGCTGGTAAGCAAGCGCGTGCGATGGCCCGCCGCTATCACCGCGCTGCTCGGCTTACTGGTGGTGGTGCGCGTCCCGCTGCAAGACGGCAGAGTTTTGGAAGAACTGTCACAAAGCCTCGGCGCTGCCCGAGACGTGGAAATCTGGGGTACCGGAAACGCGTGGCACGGCCTCGGTTTTCTGACAGGAGCCTTGCTGGCCGGAATACTGTTTCTGCTGATTGTGTACATCTTCACTCCGCTTGGACAAGTCGTCAGCCGGCAGATGGACCTGGCGCGCAGCCCACTGTCGGCTTATTCATGGAATCTGTTAGGTAGCCTTGCGGGCATTCTGGCGTTTCTCGGCGTGAGCCGCATGATGTTGCCGCCGGAATATTGGCTGGGCGCGGTGTTACTCGGCTTTGCTGTTTTACAGGTAAATCGGCGGGATGCGCTCCTGGTTGCGAGTCTGCTGATCCCCATGATCCTGCTCCTCCACAATCCACGAAAAGCGGAGACCGCGATTCTATGGACGCCCTATCAGCAGATTCAGTACACGCGATACTTTGCACTCAACGGCGATCTGTGGAAGGGCATGGTGTTCGTGAATCACAGCGGATATCAGAACATCGTGAATCTGTCTGTGCCGTTTCTTTCGCGCCATCCCGCGTTGGTCAAGGAACCGCGAGACGAGAATCCATACAACTTGCCTTTCCGTTTTAGTGTGCCGGCGCCGAGCGTTTTGATTGTCGGCTCCGGGACGGGCAACGACGTGGCGGGGGCAGTGCGAAACGGCAGCAGCTTCGTGGATGCGGTCGAAATTGATCCTGCAATTCTGAAACTGGGACGACTGGAACATCCGGAACACCCTTACGATTCGCCTCGAGTTGCAGTGCACCTGACCGATGCGCGGGCGTATCTGAAGCGCACGGCACGACAATATGACTTGATTTTGTTTGGGCTGCTCGACTCCCATACGCAATTTTCCGACTACGCCAATATGCGAATCGATAATTTCGTGTACACCGAGGAGTCATTTCGGGAGGCGGCCCGTCACCTGAGTCCCGAGGGCGTGTTGTTTGTCAAGTTTCAGATCAATCATCCCTGGATGGCCGTGCGGTTGGCGGAGATGCTACGAGCGACATTTGGTAAGGAGCCCGCAGTTTTCTTTGCCGATTCGAGTTACACGTCGACCGCGACCTGCTTTGCGATCTCTCGCAGCAGGCGAGTGGAGGATGTATTGGCGGCGGACCAGAGGCTGGCGCGTTTTGTGGAAGCAAATCCTGTGGCGACAGCGGGAACGATCCCGCTCACCACGGATGACTGGCCCTACCTATATCAGCAGGGGCGCTGGATTCCACGCACGTATTATTCGATCGCTGTTCTGGTGATTGTGCTGGCCCTGGGTCTTTATTTGCAGATTGATGAGGCTCGACGTCGACCCCCTTCGCTGTTTTTCTTCGCTATGGGTGCGGGATTCCTGCTGCTGGAAACCCAAGTCATCAGCCGTTTGGCATTATTTTTTGGGACGACGTGGCAGGTGAATGGAATTGTCATTTCGGCGTTATTGACGGCACTGTTGCTCGCTAACCTCATTGTGGATCGATGGAAGAAACAGATTCCTCAATTCTGGATTGTCGCCGCCTTGCTCGCGGGACTGGCTCTGGCCTATTGGTTCCCTGTGAACCGCCTGCCGGGATCTGCCACGATGGCAGGACTGATTGCGACTGTAATTTTTTCTGTGCCGGTGTTCTTTGCGGGAATTCTGTTTGCGTCGGAATTTCGGAGGGCGGAGTCTCCTGCCGCGGCTTTGGGTGCCAATATGTTGGGTGCGGTTGCGGGCGGACTGCTGGAGAACTTGTCTCTTCTGCTTGGCAGGCGCGCCCTATTGTTGATCGCCATGGCACTCTACGCGCTGGCCGCCATCGGATTGCGCCTGCGGCACCGTACGGCTGGCGTCCTCCTGCGATAAAATTGCTTCTCAATGCGACGGTTCTATGCCTTCTTCTTTCTATCCGGTTTTTGTAGTCTCCTTTACGAGCTGATCTGGCTGCGGCTCGCCGTGGCTCAGTTTGGAGTCACGACCACCCTGGTTGCCAGCTTCCTGTCCGTATTCATGGCAGGTTTGGGGCTGGGTTCGTGGCTGGCTGGACGGCTGATCCGAAAGTACGAGCCCCGACTGAAATTCTCGCCTCTCTACATCTACGCCATTATCGAACTCCTCATCGGGATTTCGGCGATGCTCGTGCCGCTGGAGTTGGGCTGGGGACACTCGTTACTGTTGCGAGCCGGAAGCCAGGTATCGCTGTCTTCGGTGACGTATTACCTGCTTTCAGGAGGCTGGCTCTTCCTCGCGCTGGTGCCGTGGTGCGCGTGCATGGGCGCAACTTTCCCTGCGGCTATGGCTGCCCTAAATGTTGCCCGAAAGCGCGAGTCGCGGTCGTTCAGCTTCCTGTACCTGGCGAACGTATTGGGCGCGATGGCGGGAGCGGTACTCCCGTTGCTGCTGATTGAAAGACTGGGATTCTCGCACACGCTCAAAGTGGGCGCGCTGCTGAACTTGATTGTGTTTACGTCAGCGTGGCTATCGGCGCGCAAGCCGGAGTTCACGCCGCGCGCGTCGAGCCAGACAGCCGCAGCGGTTCCCAACGGAAGCACACGCCGGAGGTCAAGCGCGGAGCGATGGCTTCTGTTTGGGACGGGCCTGACCAGCATGGGCCTGGAGGTTGTATGGGTGCGCATGTTCACCCCGGCGCTGGGCACGGTGGTGTACAGCTTCGCCACAATTCTCGGTATTTACCTGCTGGCGACTTTTCTGGGCACACGTTTTTACCGCAGGTGGGGCGGGAGGGAGATTTCGAGCAGTGTGATCTGGAGCCTGCTCGGGTTTGCGGGCTTACTGCCGTTGGTAGCATCGGACCCGGCGGTGCACATTTCTGCTGTGGCGCGCGTGCTGTTGGGGATCGGGCCGCTGGCGCTGGCAGCGGGATTTGCCACTCCCATGCTGGTGGATCGCGATTCAGGAGGCGATCCGGAAATAGCCGGGTCGGCCTACGCCATGAACGTGCTGGGATGCGTAGTAGGTCCGCTCATTGCCGGCTACGTGTTGCTACCGCTTATGAGTGAACGCTTAGCCCTGGTGACATTTTCAGCGCCATGGTTTGTGATCGGGATGGTCAGTAGTTTAGACAAGGCTTCGCGGAGCAGGTCGAAGGAACGAGCTCGTCTTTGGCCTTCAATGGCGCTGTTGGTGGCGGGCGTGCTCCTCTTCGTATTTACAAAAGGTTTCGAGCGGCGGATTCACGCACCAGTGGTTTTGCGGGATCCCACAGCAACCGTCATTGCGACCGGCACTGGCCGCAACAAGCATCTGCTGGTGAATGGGATCGGGATGTCAGCCCTGACGCCGATCACGAAAATGATGGCGCAT
>Ga0066687_10000437_pt1 | contig 11036 bp, 7 predicted proteins | sample GraSoiAngelo_136_FD_65630 | JGI IMG/M metagenome (GOLD analysis project Ga0066687, IMG submission 65630) | Grasslands soil microbial communities from the Angelo Coastal Reserve, California, USA - 14_0929_09_20cm | ecosystem: Environmental > Terrestrial > Soil > Grasslands | place: USA... | reverse complement strand
AACGTTCCCGGCGCGGGCCTAACGCTTTACGAGCAGATGGGACTCGCTAACAAAGCCGACCGCTTCACTAATAGCGGCCTTGAGCAACTGGGAGCTGGACCGTTCAACCAGAACCTCCAAAGCAAGCAGTTCGACCGGTTAGAAGAGTTTGCGAAGCTGAATCGTCCGCCCGCAATCAAGTTCAAGGATCTGGACGAAGTTGTCACCAGCAAAGTTCGTTACAACCTCCTTCCCTTCGACGTTCGAGCCGATTTTGTACGTGTGACCAGCGATACCGTCCTGGTACCGGTGACCCTTCAAATCCGGAAAAAGAATGTGACATACGTTAACAAGGACGGCGTCGAACGCGGAACGCTCAATATCTACGGTCGCGTCACCACTCTCACTGGCCGCATCGCGCAGACATTCGAAGATACCGTTCAGGATGATGTGCCGGTGGAGTTGTTGTCCAAGGTTCTCGAGAATTCTTCTATCTACTGGAAGGCACTGCCGCTGCGTCCGGGCCGCTATCGTTTCGACATCGTGGTAAAGGACGTGAATGGCGATCGGATGGGAACCTGGTCGCACGGGATCATGGTTCCCGACATGAGCGACGACAAAGGATTGACCAACTCGACGCTTATCCTTGCTGACGTGATGGAGAAGGTTCCGTCTAAGTCGGTAGGCGCCGGCAACTTCGTGATCGGCACAACCAAAGTTCGGCCTCGGCTCGATAGTGCTGACGGCACTCCCGCGAAGTTCAATCGGAACCAGAAACTTAACTTCTGGATGCAGGTGTATAACCTCGGGATCAACGATCAGAACAAGAAGTCTTCAGCGCAAATTGAATACAACATCGTGAACTCAGCCACCAAGAAGGCTGTTGTGCACACAGTGGAAACGACCGATCAACTCGGCAATGCCGGCGACCAGATCACACTCGAGAAGAGCATGTCGCTGGCCAGCCTTGAACCCGGCATGTACGAGTTGACGATCAAAGTGAACGACAATATCTCCAAGCAGTCGATCGCTCCAACGGCGAAGTTCCTGGTTCAGTAGGAAGTTCAGCAGGAACTTGAGTCCATTTCGTACTGGGGACCGGGCGGTCGACATGAACCGTGCCGCTTCTTGAATGGAGCGGGCATAGGTTCCTTATCCAGGGGTGGATAAATGGCAAACCGGCTCAAGTGGTTGGTTGTGCTGTTAGGCGCAGCGCTCCCAGTGTGCGCTGCGACCCAGGGCTCCATTGCAGGGATGGTGAAGAGCGCCGACGGCACTCCGCAAATGGGCGCACTGGTTGAAGTTTTCGCCATGGGAAACCTTCAACCGATCGTAGCCTTCACCAGTCAGGCGGGTTCCTTTCAAGTCGCTAGTCTCGCGCCAGGGAGTTACCGCCTCAAGGTTACAGCTGCCTCATTTTTGCCGTCGCTCATCGAGAATGTGGTCATACGTTCTGGGGGACGCGCCATTATCAACGTAACCCTGAATACCCTCGCGGAGGCAATACGCTTCCTGCCTCCGCGTCAGCTTTCCGACCAGGACCAGGATGACTGGAAGTGGATACTTCGCTCGGCATCCAACCGCCCTATTCTGCGCTTTGATGACGATAATGGGCTTATTCTTGCCAGCTCGGCAAACAACGAAACTCGCGATAGCCATGGCGTAAAGGGGAAGGTCGCATTTGTGGCTGGCGCGCAGGCTGACGGATTTGGTAGCGCTCCGGATTACGGTACCAGTTTCGACGTCCAGCAAGCCTTGTTTTCGGCAGACACGTTGTCGTTCGACGGTCGCGTGGGCAACGGAAACGGTCAACCTGCGGGAGTGATCCGCACCGCTTACAGGCATCAGTTTGCCAACGGCGACACGCCTACAGTGGCGGTTACGCTTCGGCACACTGCGCCTCCGGGCAGTATCACTGCCAATGCACTCAGTTCGGTAGCCTTTACTTTCTCGAATACCACCAACATCGGTGGGCTGGTCGACCTCAGCTATGGGAGCGAAGTGCAGGGCGTTCAATTTATCCGCCACATCAGTGGAATTCGTCCTTTCGCTACGGCTGGGATTCATCTCCGCAAGGACATGGTCCTGGAATATCGCTACGCTACGGCCGAACCGGCGAGTGCCTTTGATCGTGCGCTGGACAATCCCGGCGGGAGTGATGATGAGGCCGTGCCGATGCCGCGAATGTCGGTTGTAGCTTTTGCACCGGCTCTGGAGCGTGATCGTCACCAGGAGATTTCGCTCTCCCGCAAACATGGCGACACAAAGTTCCAGGCGGCTTTCTTCTTTGATCGCGTCTCCAATCTTGCTTTGACCGGTTCGGGTGATGTCTCCTCGATCGCCTCGGACGTAATCCCCGACGTCTCCTCCGATACCTTCACGTTCAATGGTGGCAATCTTGAAACCCGCGGATTCCGGTTGGTGGCGGAGCACACCTTCTCGCCTGAATTGACCGCACTTCTGGACTATGCCTATGGGGGAGCTGTGACAGCTCCCGACTGGAACTCGACAGGGTCTTGGGCGGAAGTGCGCGAGGCACTCCATGTGGAAAACGCGCATTCCGTTACTGCGAAGCTAAACGGAGCAATCCCTGAGTCTGGAACGCGGTGGGCGGCCTCCTACAAATTGATTAGCTCCAACGCAGTTACCCCGGTTGACCTATTTAACGCCTCTCCTGGACATGCCGATCCGTTCTTTAGTTTTGTAATTCGCCAGCCGATACCTGGTGGGTCCTTTATTCCCGGACATGTGGAGGCAGTGCTCAACGTGCGCAACCTACTGGCCCAAGGCTATCGTCCTTTCCTCAGTCCGGACGGACGTACACTTTACCTGGTGCAGTCTGCGCGAGCGGTGCGGGGTGGCTTGGCGTTTACGTTCTAGGAGAACCGCAGCGCAAAGTTCACTGATAATTCATTGTTAATCGCTGTTCCGAAAACGAGGTTCTGCATATTTTCGGCGGAATTCTGGAACTTTTACGTTATTTTCGAAGAATTCGCTGTTATTTTCGCTGTTATCTAGTATTGCTGGTCGATTTTTCCGCAGCTTGTGAACCCTCTAGATGCCGATCCTCAGTAAGGCCGGAACTGATGAATTCCACTCGCCGCTGGAACGGTTGCTGGCTTCCATAGCCAATCTGCGGCATCAGCCCACGTCCAAAGGTGCACACTTCTATCGCACCAGCCTCCGGCGATTCCAGGCGTGGAGTGAGATTTTTCATCCCCACATCGACCCAGAACAGCAGCAAACGCTGAAGTTTCTCGATAGGCTGCGCCGGGCCACGGGCAAGCTGCGCGATAGCGAAGTCCATCTCGATCTGCTGGCGGGCCTCAAGGACCTAGAATCCAAGGAAAAGAAGCGGCTGGAAAAGAGCTTGAGAGCACGTAAAAAGTCTTACCGCAAGAAGTTGAAGTCCGTACTGCGCGATTCCATTCTGAGTGGGATCTGGCGAGCTCTCCGCGTTCTGGACGAATCGCCGGGGCAGCCCAGTGAGCCGGCGCATCCCATAGACGCCGCTGCAGGGTTGGCGCTCCAGGAATTCCGCGCATTTGTACAGCGCCGCGGCCCTCTCTCAGGCGGGAATCTGCATGAATACCGACTCGAGTGCAAGCGCTTTCGATACACCGCCGAGCTTGCGGGAAAGACTCCCCAGGGAGAGATGCTGATCGCCGAGTGGAAAGCAGTGCAGGACGTGATCGGCGAGTGGCACGACTACCTCACGTTGTCGGAACTGGCCCAAAGCGTCCTGGGCGACTCGGCCCTGCATGCGAAGCTAATGGAATACACGCACAATAAATATCGGGAATCTTTGCGTGCCGTCTCCAAGTGTGAAAGGAAGTTGCTCGCACCGGCAGCTCGCGTTCCAAAAAAGGAACCAAAGCGTGCGCGTACAGGCCGCAGCTCCTCGCCTGCGGCCTGAATCCACGTAATATCTCGCGACCCCTATGCCCGTCTTTGCGGCAGTAGATATCGGCGCAAATTCTGTACGACTCAAGATCGCTGAACTTATTCGACGTAAGTTCAAAGTGATTCACGAGGACCGCGAGGTCACGCGCCTTGGAGAATCCGTGTTTCGCAACAACGTGCTCGCGCCCGATGCCATGGCGCACACGGTAAAGGTCCTGACGCGCTTTTATCGAGCCACGCAGAAATTTCGGGTCGAGCAGGTACGAGTAGTGAGCACCAGCCCATTGCGCGACTCAAAAAACTCCCGCGCATTCCTTGAGTGGGTAAAATCCGCCGTCGGATGGAAAATCGACATCATCTCCGGCCTGGAGGAAGGCCGACTCATCCACCTGGGCGTGCTCTCCAACGCTCGTATCGACAATCGAGACGTGCTCATGTTTGATCTTGGCGGTGGCAGTTGCGAAGTCACAATTTCCGAAAAAGGGCACATTCGCGAGATGTTCAGCCTGCCGCTGGGTGCAGTACGACTCACGCAGGAGTTCCTGCTTCATGATCCGGCAAAGACAAAGGAAGTTGCCCGGATGCGTGAATACATCGCGGAGCAAGTCAATCGTATCGCTCCCGCGATTCGACGCTATCGAGTCGACCTTGCGATTGCTACGTCAGGCACCGCGGCAGCTTTGGCGGGAGCTGCTCGAGCGCTGCAGGCAAGATCCAAGTATTCGTATACAGTCTCGCGCAAGATCGCCACAAAACTGGCGCACGAGCTTGCCGAGAAGTCGGTTCAGGAGCGCGCACAATTTCCTGGGATTGGTCCTCGTAGATCCGAGATCATCGTCGCCGGTGCTTTCGTCTTTGCCGAGATGATGGCCCACTATGGCTTGCCCTCCTTCCAGTACTCGCCTCTTGGGCTGCGGGATGGGCTGCTTGCACAAATGGCGGCAGACGCCGATATTGGAACCCGCCAGCATCGACAGCTCGAGGCCGAGCGAGAGGATGCGTTGAATTCCCTGTGCAAGAGGTACAGCGTGGATATCCGCCACGCCACGCACGTTCGGGATTTGTCTCAACAATTATTCAAAGCGCTTAAGGGAATTCACGGGTTGCCCACCGAATATACGGAGTGGATCGCGGCAGCGGCGATGCTTCACGAGTTGGGCTCATATGTGAATCGTAACGGAAGGCATCGCCACACCTATTACTTGATTGCCAATTCGGAACTCTTTGGCTTTTCGCTGGAACAGCGTCACATCATAGCGTCGATTTCCCGATACATGGGGAAGTCCCGGCCCAGTGAGCGCGACCGCGAGGTCCGTAACTTGCGTCCGTCGGCTCGCGAATTTCTCGATCGCGCGGTTGTGCTTCTCAGAATCGCGCGCGCCTTGAACCAGGGGCGCCGAGGCATTGTGCAGAAGGTTCGCGCGAGAGAATCGGGAGCGGAGGTGACGCTTGAGTTGCGAGGAAAGCCGGGAATGGATCTCGAGGTGTGGACGGCCGAAAAAGAGCGCGGCTATTTTCGCGACGTCGTTGGACGAGACCTGCTGGTCCGAGCAGCTTGAAGCTGCTTCTTTTTTTTCTTCTTGCCTTTTTTGCCTTCAGCAGGTATGTCCTGCCCGGGTCCGCTTCCATTTTGGGAGATGGCGATCTGCCCGGATGAGCCTTCGCTCACGCTCGCATCTGCGCTTGCCTTGGCGAGCCGTGGAGTTAGCAACCAATGCAGCACGAACTTCTTCTGCTCGGACTCAACTTTCGCGATGGCGGCTTTCTTCAGATCGACATACGCACGATCTCCATTCGCCACCATCATTCTGCCGAGGAACTCGCTGAAGTTGGGATTGTGCCCGACCAGCACCAACGCTTCGAACTTGGAATACTTGCGCAACATCTCCCGGAAATGCTCGTACTTCGCTTCTGGCCTGAGCGCGTTCTCGATGTTCAACTTTCCTTCGTGACCGATCTCATTCGCAATCAATGACGCGGTCTGAGTAGCGCGTTTCAGTGGGCTGGAAATCACTGCGTCCACGGCAACTTCCATCGCTGACAAAATCCGTCCCATCTGAGTACATTGGTGAACGCCTTCTGCATCCAGTGAGCGCTTTTCGTCCTTCTTAGGACTGAATCTCTTCTGGCCTGCGCTAGCGTGACGGACGAAATAGACGATCATAACTGCTCAACTCTGGGACGATAGCGAGAACGCTGCGGTCGGGCAGCCGGCGGGGGAATTGCTGCCAATGACTCATTACCCTGCGCTAATCCTATCAGGAATTCCTGGGCGTTGAATAAGACCGGCGCTCGGCGGCGGCCATTCACGCGTGCGCCGACGCGCTCGTAATCGCCGCTGGCATCGAGAATCCGCGCCTTCGCTGTATCAGCAAGATAGGATTCCAAAATTTCCTGGCGAACTCTCTGCTTCAGTAATGGATCGAGCACCGGAAAAACGACCTCGACGCGCTCATATAGGTTGCGCGGCATCCAGTCTGCGCTTCCCAGGTAGAATTCCTCCTCGCCAGCGTTCGCGAAGGAATAGATACGGCTATGCTCCAACAACCGCCCTACAATGCTGCGCACACGGATTCGATCGCTAATCCCACGAACTCCGGGGCGCAGAGCACACATGCCACGAACAATCAGATCAATCTCCACTCCAGCCTGCGACGCGCGATAGAGCGCTTGAATTACCGACTTGTCGAGCAGCGCATTCATCTTCGCGATAATGCGTCCCGGACGCTTGGCCCGTGCATGGTCAGCTTCCCGCTCAATCAGTGCAATCGTGCGCTCGGCGCAATCCACCGGAGAGACGAGCAGCGGATCGTAATGAGGATGATCTGCATATGCCGTGAGGAAATTGAAAACCTCCTGCACTGCTTCGGTGACTTCTTCATTAGCAGTGAAAAGGCTCAAATCGGTGTAGAACCGAGATGTAACCGCGTTGTAATTGCCTGTGCCCAGATGGGCGTATCGACGCGTCACGCCATCAGGATCGCGGCGTACCAGCAGGATGAGCTTGCAGTGAGTTTTGAGTCCGACCAGACCGTGGAATACCTGCACGCCCGCATCTTCGAGGCTACGCGCCCAGCGAATGTTTGAAGCCTCATCGAAACGCGCTTTCAGTTCCACTACGACGGTCACTTCTTTGCTCGCCGCAGCCTCGCTCAGCGCTTGCACAATCGGCGATTCTTCACCGGTGCGGTACAAAGTCTGGCGCATCGAAATTACATCAGGATCTTTGGCGCCCGTCTCAATAAATCCCACAACCGCATTGAATGAGTCGAAGGGATGGTGCAGCAGAATATCGTGCTTACGGATCTCCTCGAAGATGTCCCGAGACTTTCCCGTGAGGTGCAGTTCTCGCGGCACAAAAGGCTTGAACTTGAGATCGGATCGCTGAGTTTGCTCGTAGATGCTCGAAACTCGCGATAGATTTACCGGCCCGGGTGTGCGGAAAATCTGCCATTCGTCGAGGCCGAAATTCCCACGAAGGCGCTCGACAATCTCAGGCGCCGCAGCTGCTTCGATTTCAAGTCTTACAGCGTCGCCTTTGCGGCGATTGTGAAGTTCCGTACGGACCGACTCCAGAAGATTGCGCGACTCTTCTTCCTGCAAATACAGATTGCTGTTGCGCGTCACGCGAAACGCAGCGGCCGATACAATTTCGTATCCTCGATACATCTTGGCAGCATGAGATGCAACGAGGTCGGCAAGAAAGACATAGTCATGTGTCCCCTCTCGCGAGGGGACTCGCAGAATCCGCGGAAGCGACCGCGGGACGGTAATCACACCCATGTACACAGCGGAGGACCGCCGGCGGCGACGCAACAGAAATGCCAAACACAACGCCTTATTGACTACTCGCGGGAAAGGATGTGCAGGGTCGATGGTGATCGGCGTAAGCAGCGGATCTACCTCGCGCTCGCAGTAGTCGTTGAGAAAGTCCGCTGCGTTCGTATCCAACTCGCTTAGCTCAAGAATCCGAATGCCGCTCTCAGCAAGAGCGGGACGCAGACGGTCATTCCAGCAGGCGTATTGCGCATCCACAAATTCATTTGTCTGCTTGATCACCAGTTCCAGTTCCTGCTCGGGAGGCAGACCGTCCGGACCGGGCGTGGTGTGGCCATCCTCAATGCGCTGCAGCAGACCAGCAAGACGAACCTCAAAGAACTCGTCCAGGTTCGATGCCGTGATGCTAAGAAACTTCACGCGTTCGAGAAGCGGATTATTTTCGTCCTCAGCCTCCTCCAAAACGCGCATGTTGAACTTGAGCCAGGAAACCTCACGGTTCAGGAAATATTCAGCTCTGTCGGTCGAAAGAGGCGGCATTCTCAGATGTAAGGGGAATAACGATTTGTCTAATGGGATCCGTAAGGAAAGTGTATCGCAGGGCGCGCCAGATGGAAATTTCGTTCATGCTCTCAAGTTCCGCTATCCAAATGCACATGGAAGAGTGCCGCTAGCGAATGGCGACTTGCTGATACCCAAACACTCATTTAGGATTAGTCTCAGGTCAACGCATCCCTGCGCAGGCCATCTGGTGTGCGAATCTCGCCGGAACCGCGTGTCATCTGTGAGTCACTGAAATCGGCGCACATTCCACTTCATTTGCAGGTCCTCATCGTAACGATGGGCGCGTAGCTCAACTGGCAGAGCAACTGACTCTTAATCAGTAGGTTGAAGGTTCGATTCCTTCCGCGCTCACCATTTCTTTTCAATGATTTGCGCCAGAAAAAGCCCGCACGGAAGCACTTTCGACGCGGTATTGAAAAGGCGCGACTTAGCTCGTATCGGCTCGAAGCGTATGGCACACTTACGGCACACCTCAAAGCTTTGCTAATGAATATTGCGTGTTCCATAAGTAGCCGGAGAAGGTGCCGCAGCGTGGAGCCCGTTTTATGTCGCGAATCCCACCACAATAAAAACGACCCACTTGGGAACTAGCCGCTACGCTGCTTGGCGTAATCATCTTGCCGGGTGCCCCCTTCCAGCGATCAGTGTGCCCAATTCACGATGGAAAACACCGGCCAAATGCCAGCAACAATTTTGGCGATCCCTGGATGCGAATCTTGCGCCGGAGCAATGCCCATACGAGATTGGCTTCCTTGCGCAGAAACCGCAGCCACGTTTGGCTATCCGCGGTCAATTTCAGATCGGGTTGTCCGACGTGACCTTCCGAAACCAGCAACTTCTCATCGCGGATGGTGACCGTTGCCTTTACTTCTTCCTTACCGGTGAACGTGAAGTGGTAAACCGCGTTGATGCCCTTAGATTTCCCTTTTTGAAAGACGAAGTTCAGGCCGCGCAGAAAGCTGCGAATGGTGCCTTGGCCAGCTAGACCGTTTGATACACGCTTTGTCTTCTTGTGTGGAAATCGTCGTGCGACATACTCTTCAGCATCGGTATTCGGAACGACATAGATCGTCTCTGGCTTGTTCTGTAGTGGCCGAACGACATCGTTCAGAAATTGCTTGCGATTCGTAAGAAACGGCCCGATCACGTCTTCGCCAGCCGGGCAAACAGCCATGCAATACGCTGCTTTGTAATTGGCACCGAACGAGAGGCTCTGCCACATCGATACAGTCTCAGCTCCTGAGACCTTCTTGCGATAATCGCGAGCGTTTTTGCTGTCGGCAATGTTCTCCACCCAGTCGCTGAATCCGCCCATGAACTCGCGGTAGTTGTGGGTGTAGCAAGCCGAAAAGTTAAACTGGCCATCGGGGCTGATCGCACCGGTCGGGCAGGCGGCAACGCAAAGCTTGCATTCAAGACATGGGCTATACACGATGGGATGCGAGTATTCCGTGACTGTCGCATCGACTAAAACCGTGCCGAGGAGAATGAAATTGCCAAACTTCGGATGAATCACGTTGCGGTGAATCCCCATCTGCCCCAGCCCGGCAGCAACTGCAACAGGCTTGTGCGAAATGACCCACATCTTTGATCCCCAGCGGTCCGTTTCCATCGGAAAGCCAGCCGCTCCGCCGTTGATCGCCCCGACTCCAATTTTTTCGAGACTCGACACAATTTGTCGGGCCACGTCATTGGTTTCGTCTGTCGTGTGGTGGAATTCGAGATTCGAGATCGACCGAGCAGGTGTCCGAATATTGTCGCGGTTCATCCGACAAACGAAGCTGATGAGGGTCTTCGTGCGTGGAAATACCGATTGGATTTCTGGTTTTTGGTCGGCGATCTCTGGCCGATCACTCTCGACGAAGCCCACATCGTCTGCTCCGGCTTCCAGGCACAATTGGCGAAGCCAGGCAACGTCGAGAACTTGAGTTTCTGGTAGGTGTGTCCGACCTGCTCTCTGCTCGCGGAACTGTTTAACCGTGGGATGTTCTGCCAATTGCGTCATCGATACTCCCCTTCGAACCGCTCGACCATGAAGCCTTCATGATTAGCCGGCCTGTCCGACTGCGACGGGCACGAGCTTCCTAGAAGCCTTCCAGAGTTGCCCGTTGATGAAATCGGGAGCAAGGCGGCGCATCCTGGCAAGCGTCTTGGATTGCCCGGGTCGGATCTCCAGGGCGCCGGCCTTCAGGGACGCAAAAGACTGCTTCACCAGCTCATCAGTTGTGATGAGGCTGATCGCGCCCTCCGGAAGCGCTGCCGTCATGTCCGTCTTCACCGCGGGCGGCATGAGCTCGATAATCTCCACGCCGCTTTCCTCCAATTGGAAGCGCAGTGATTGCGTGTAAGAGTGAATCGCCGCCTTGGTGGCGCTGTAGATGGGCGCGGCTGGCAGCGGAACGAATGCCAGCGCGGAGGAGACGTTAATCACCGTGCCTTTGTTGGCGGTGAGGATGTCGATAAAGGCGGAGGTCATGCCGATCACGCCGCCGACGTTGATGTTCACCTCCGTCATTAACGCGGCGAGGTCGGTCGCCGGAGCTCTGAGATTTTTGTAGAGCATGATGCCTGCGTTGTTCATCAGCACGTCGAGCTTGGGTAAATCCGCCTTCACGCGCGCAGCGAGACCGGCGATTTGCGCGGGATCGGCCACGTCGCTCTGAATCGTATGGAGCTTCGGGTATTTCGCCTTTACCTCTTCCAGCACTCTTTGGCGACGACCAGTCACGATGACTTCATTGCCGAGTTCGGCGAACTTGAGCGCGAACGCAAGGCCGATTCCGGCGGAGCCCCCGGTGATGAGAATGGTGCGA
>Ga0066687_10000436_pt1 | contig 11051 bp, 9 predicted proteins | sample GraSoiAngelo_136_FD_65630 | JGI IMG/M metagenome (GOLD analysis project Ga0066687, IMG submission 65630) | Grasslands soil microbial communities from the Angelo Coastal Reserve, California, USA - 14_0929_09_20cm | ecosystem: Environmental > Terrestrial > Soil > Grasslands | place: USA... | reverse complement strand
ATCGTCCTTTGGAAGGGAATCAGCTCGCGATCTTTACCGATGGACGTGGGCTATCAACGGAGCAGATGCAGGCGCTGGCGCGAGAGACGAATCTTTCGGAGACGACTTTCATTCTGCCTCGGGAAGTTGAAGAGGAGCGCCGCGACGGTACGCGCGTACGTATTTTCACGGTTCAGGAGGAGCTTCCGTTTGCCGGACATCCGACGCTGGGTACGGCTTATTACTTACATCGCTTCGGAGGCAGCAGAGAGATATGGCTTGATCTCAAAGTTGGGAAGATTCCGGTGCACTTTCGCGAGGAGGACTCTGAGAAATCATTCGGCGAGATGCGCCAGCGCGATCCTGAGGCTGGAGCGGTACATGACAAGGAGGAGATCGCGCGCGCTGCAGGATTGTCACTCAATGACATCGCCCCGCATCTTCCCGCGCAAACATTCTCGACGGGTTTGTCTTTCATCATCGTGCCGGTCACTTCATTGCAAGTCATCCGCAAAATTGGGCCGTGGAGCAAGTTGGCCGAGTACCTTGAACGTAGCGATGGAAAATTCTTCTACTTTGTCACTGCAGAGACAGTGGATCCGCATGCAAAGCTGCACGCGCGCATGCCGTTTTATAACGGCGACGATCCCGCGACCGGTTCAGCAGCAGGATGCTGTGCTGCATGGATGGCGATGCATGGTGTGATCGAACGCGGCGAGAGCGCGATCATCGAACAGGGAATCGAAGTGCACCGTCCGAGTCGCATTTATGTGCGTGCAGAAAAGTCGGGTGACAAGGTGGTCAATGTGCACGTCGGTGGATATTGTGTGGAAGTCGCGCACGGAGAAATTTGGATCTAAGCCGACTCGCGTCGCTACTCTCAATTTTTCGGCAATTTTTGCAAGATTTTTTTCTGTCAGTTTCTTGCCAAGAAAATTTTTCAATTGGCGGCCAAGGCACTTTACACGAGCGACCACTCAGCCGTAGGATGCAAAAACGTTTCTCACGAAACGATCGCCCTTTCGAAAAGAAAATCTAGAACAGGCAGGCCGTCCTGGACGCGAGTTCGGACGCTGCGAATGTTGAGCTGAGCGTCGCGCATCTAAATTGATGCTGTGCCTCTTCTTCGGGTCCATTCGCGCGTCCCTCCGGGTCCGCGACTGACCTTCCGCTGCTCTCCGCCCTGGCGGAGTGGAAATATACGGACCTTCATGCGACCTAAGAAAGTGATACTGTGCATCGACGACAACGAACAATCCCTCTCCATCCGAAAATTCATGCTGGAAACGCGCGGGTATCGCGTGTTGGCCGCGAGTAGCGGCCGTGAAGCCATCGAAACGTTTCAAAGTTCCGGAGCCATCGATCTTGTGCTAACCGACTTGGTTATGCCCGAGATGGATGGCGCGGAAGTAATCCGAGTTCTCAAGGAACTGGCCCCTGACACACCAATGATCCTCTTCAGCGGCAAAGTGAAAATGTACGAAAAAGGAACTTGCGCCGACATATTTCTGCCAAAAGGATCTTATCCTCCATTGGATTTGCTGGAGAGGATTCGCATGATGCTGGTAAAGAAGCGTGGACCGAAGAAGACTCTGGCCCATGACTTCGCCGCGGCTCACCCGAATCCTGGCAATCAAGTAGCCGCGAGTTGACTGCCGCGTATTGGCATCCCAAAAATTCCCATCGTTTGGTAGAGACGCAGCATGCTGCGTCTTCGCGAGACTGTATGGAGCTGCGTCTCCGCGAGACTGTATGAACATGCGAATCAGCGTAAGTTCAGCAGGCGGCATGGTGTCAGACGCGGCATGCTGCCTCTCTACCTCGTGTAGACTGAACGTTTGGCATGCCGCACATCATCCAGGCAGAGAATGTCAGCAAGATCTATCACGTAGGCAAGGTGGATGTCCCTGCGCTGCGGAACGCAACCTTCAGCGTGGAGCGCGGAGAGTTCGTCAGCATCGTGGGTCCTTCCGGCAGCGGCAAATCCACCCTTTTCTACATCCTCGGCGGTTTAACTCGGGCAACCAGCGGCCGCGTGCTGATCGACAACGTTGATTTCGCGCAACTGTCCGACGCGAAGCGCACGGCTCTGCGCAAGTCCCGAATCGGTTTTGTCTTCCAAAAATTCAATCTTCTGCCAACGCTCGACGCGATGACGAACATTGCCATCGCGCACGAAATTGCCGGCAGGAATGGTGACTTGAACCGCGAGTACTTAGACAGGATCGTCGAGCTGCTCGGCTTGAAAGGAAGACTCCATCATCGTCCGAGCGAACTCTCCGGCGGCGAGCAGCAGCGCGTCGCTCTGGCGCGGGCACTGATCAATCATCCGGCGATCATTCTTGCCGATGAGCCTACCGGCAACCTCGACACCAAAAATTCCAACGTGGTGCTCAACATGCTGCGTCAGTCGAACGAGGAGCTCGGGCAAACGGTGTTGATGATCACTCACAATCCCGATGCCGCAGCGATCGGCGATCGCACGATTCACATGCGCGATGGAGAGATCGTCGATTGACTCGGAAGCAGCAGACCAAAGGCAAGCCTCCAACTCACCAGCCGCTAGTTCCGCAAAATCGCGAAATGACCGAGCCGATTCTAGCTGGCACGGCGGCCACGGATTACGAACGCTATCTTCGGACCGACGAATTGCTCGCACTGCAGAAGTCGCCTGAGCAACGCTCGCACCCTGATGAGCTGATGTTTCAAGTCGTGCATCAGGCGTCGGAATTGCTGCTGAAGGGCACGGCAAACGAGTTGGAGCGTTCGCGTGAAGCCATCGGGACAGGGGATTATGTCCGAGCGGTAAAGCTGATGGATCGATCGTTTCGCATGCTTGATCGCGCTATCGATCTCCTGCACGTGCTCGAGACGCTAACGCCATATGAATACCACATCATTCGCGCGGGACTCGGGCACGGCAGTGGGCTGGATTCTCCGGGATTTCTCTCGCTGCTGCACCTTGCTCCCAGATTGGGACAAGCATTTTTCGGTCAGCTCGACGGCGCTGGAATCAGCGTTGAGCAGCTCTACCGACGCAACAACGAATTCCTGGCGCTACACGAAGTCGCAGAGAAATTGCTCGATTTCGACGAGCGCGTTCAGCTCTTTCGCTTCCATCACATGAAGCTCGCGCATCGCATTATCGGCGGTGATGTCCTCGGCACTACGGGTCGTCCCGTAGACATTCTCAGGCAAAGACAGGAGCACGTCCTCTATAAAGAATTATGGGAAGTGCGAAATGAGATTACAGCTCGTGTGAATGCGAAGACCAGGATGCAAGACCAGGGTCACGGGCGATCTGGGTGAACGCTCTTCACCACGGAGACACGGAGGCACGGAGAACAGCCAAGGAAGCTGAGATTAATAGTTGCTGGCGTCACTGAGTCTCTCTCATAACGTATCAAGATCCTGGGCGTTTCCTGTCGCAACCGGCTGTTTCTCGCCTCGGTGTCTCCGTGATGAAAGCTACTTCAACCCCACGAAACCGTTCGCATCCTTCACCAGCTTTGCCGGATCGTAGCCAATGCCATCTTTAAACACGATCTCAACGTTTTCAACATCGGAGATTCTTGTTGAGGGATCGCCTTTTACTACAACGATATCGGCCTGCTTGCCTGGGGCGAGAGTGCCGATGCGATCAAGCTCGCCGAGATACTGAGCACCGTTGTAAGTGGCGATATGGATGGCTTCCAGCGAAGTGAATCCGGCTTCGACTAGCAGCTCTACTTCGCGCTGATCGCCATAGCCCGCTACGACTGCGCCATTGCCGGTTGGATCCAGACCAGCCAGCAGCAGGCCTCCCGCCTTGGCAAAGGCATGCTCGAACTGCATCTCCTTCTGGAATAACGCAGGCCAGGGAGATTGAGCTGCGTTCTTTGCCATGGTGTCGCGCGTCGCAAGATATTGCTCACGAGCTTCAGGAAGCATTGCATCCAGGTTAGCTTGGCGCAATGGCGGACGATTGGGCACGAATCCTTCAAAGACCGGAAGAGTTGAGGTCATGGCGACATGGTGCGAGACCAGGTCTTTGATCATCGACTGAACCTGGTCGCCGCTGATGTCGAGCTTCCCGAGCGTGTCGCGAATGTCTTTTTGGGGTGGGCACTTGTCGGGCTGCTTGCTGGATGCGAATTCCGAGTCCACCACGATCCCATGTTCGAGATCGTCAATGCCGATCGCCGCAGCCTCGCGAAAGCCAATGGAGCAGAGATGCCCCGTGACCTTCAGCTTGTGCTGGTGAGCTTCTTCGACGGCGGCGCGAAGCTCATCGTGAGTGATATTCATATACGCCTTGAAGTTGGTTACGCCTTCCTCGATCCAGTAATTCACGGTACGGCGCGAATCGTCCGTATCCTGGAGCTCGTGCATCTGCGGAGTGTATGCGCCCTTGCCCTCCAGGTACGGGCCGGTGACGTACATCTTCGGTCCGGGAATCTTGCCCGAATCGATGGCCTTCTTCAGCTGCAGGTCTGTGTAGGGCTCAACCGAGCCTGTTGTTCGGATTGTTGTTACTCCTCCGGCGAGATATAGGCGCGGAAAGCTCCAGGCGTGCTCGGGATACAACGCCACATTGCGTCCCGGCGCCGGATAGTAAAGGTGATCGTGCATGCCGACGAGGCCCGGGATCACGCTGTGGCCAGTGAGGTCGAGCACCTGCGCCGTTTGTGGCGGGTTTTCGCTTGCAGCAGAAATACTCTGGATTCTTCCGCCTGCGATAACCAGCATTTGGTCATCTTTCGCAGCGGAACCCGTTCCATCGATTACGCGGACATGGTTCAACACGATCAGCGGCTGGTCATACTTCACGTACGCCTTCGCGTCCTGCGCCGGTGTTTGAGCAAGGGCCGCGGAACAGAGCAGAAGCAGAGAAACAAATCGCATTAGGCTTTCCCTTTCAAGAGCGCAACAGGATAAACCGTTTGCGAGAGCCGGCGTAAGCTGCTGTGTGGCACTCGAAAAGCTGAAGTGGGGATCGCTTCAACCGATCACCCGATGACCCGCGCACCCGATCGGCAAGGTGTCTCGCTGGTTAACCCGTTTTCCTGCCAGCGATTTCCCTTGCGTCTCCGCCGATTTCCTCAGTAAAATCCGCGAGCTACAAGAGTCAAAACCTCTGGAATCCCCAGCCTTCCCGCACGGAAATTTCCACTCCCCTGCTGCGGCAGGTTGGCGTGCAAGTTACCGCCTGACGCTTTGAGTGGGTGGTATCTGCTTACCTGGGAGCCGAATGTTGAACAAGAAATTCAAGTTAGCAGTAGCGGACGTGGTTGTGGGCGCAGTTGTTTCGTTACTTGTGCTGGCGGCTTTTTATATGCAGTGGGGCGAGAGCATGGAGCTCAAGCTTTACGATATGCGCGCCAAGTTACGCGCGCGTGCCCGAGCCGGCGAAGCTGTTGTGCTGGTGGGAATCGACGATCAGAGCATTCGCGAGATCGGTCGATGGCCCTGGCCGCGCTCCTACATGGCCGAGATGGTGAACCAGCTGGCTGAAGCTCAGGCAAAGGTGATCGGTATTGATGTCCTGATGAATGAGAAAGAGCTCAATCCGGGGCTCGACGAGATCCGCACCATCAGGCAGGCGTATGCAAATCAGACGATTGACGCAAAGCCTGGAGATGCGAAGCAAGCCGCAGCTGCTACCGCCACGCTGGTTGCTGGCCAGCAATTTGTGAGAATCCTCGACGACGCCGAGAAGAAGCTCGACAACGATATTCGGCTCGCCGACTCACTGGCATTGGCGCAGAACGCAGTGATGCCGATGTACTTTGTGGTCGGGGAGGGGAACAGCAGCAAGCAGCCGCCCGAGGCTGTCGTTAAGAATTTCGTCTCGGGCGTGAAGTCGGATGGAAGCGTCACGCCGGCCACCGATTTCGTTGCTCCTTATGATCTGTTTGCGAAAAATTTGAAGGCGATCGGGCAAATCAATCTCTCCACGTCACCGGACGGTGTGGAGCGCGCCATTCCACTCGTAGTCGACTACAACGGGAGGCTCTTTCCATCATTTGCGCTGCAGGCTCTGCGCGCGTATTACGGGCTCGAATCGGATGATTATCGCTTTGTGCCGGGCAGGGAGCTGGTTCTTGGCAAAGCTCACATCCCGGTCGATGCCAATGGGCGATTGCTGGTCAACTACGTCAGCCGTGAGACGTTCCCGAGATACGGTTTCTCTGACATCCGTAACAAGAAGGTCCCGCTTGAAAATCTCCAGAACAAGATTGTTCTGATCGGAATGATGGCGACTGGGGCCGGCGATCTGCACATCACGCCGGTCGGAGATCTGTTTCCGGGAGTCGAGATTCAGGGAAACGTCATCAACTCGGTCCTTCAGAATTCGTATCTGATCCGTCCCGCATGGGCGCAAACGCTTGAGCTTGGAGTGATGTTGCTCTTTGCTCTATTCGTCTCACTCGCGATTCCCCACTTGAGCGCAGGGAAAAGCGCGATCCTTGCCAGTGTTCTGCTTGTGGTGACGGTCGCCGGCGGCATTTACGCCTTCACCTCGTACGGATACTGGCTCAAGATCTTTTATCCATCGCTGATGTTGGTTGCGGGATACATCGTGGTCATCTCGAAGCGATATCTGCTGACGGAGCGCCAGAAAGAGCGGCTCGAAGGCGAGTCAGTCGAGACCAACAAGATGCTCGGGCTTTCTTTCCAAGGACAGGGCATGCTCGATATGGCCTTTGAAAAGTTCCGCAAGTGCCCGGTAGATGAAGGAATGAAGGACACGCTCTATAACCTCGCTCTCGATTTTGAGCGCAAGCGGCAGTTCAACAAGGCGGTCTCGGTCTTCGAGCACATCATGACCGTCGACAAGAACTTTCGCGATATCTCAGTGCGCATGGATAAATTGCGCGTTGCCAGCGAGACGGTGATCCTGGGTACCGCTGGGTTGAAGAAGGGCACCGAAGCCACGGTAATGATTCAAGGCGGCGTGTCAGATTTGGCTAGGCCGACTCTGGGCCGATACGAGGTAATGAAAGAACTGGGCAAGGGTGCGATGGGCGTGGTCTATTTAGGGAAGGATCCCAAGATCAATCGGGAAGTTGCCATCAAGACGCTGCGCTTTGAAGACGAGTTCGATGCCGGCGATATGAAGGGCATGAAGGAGCGTTTCTTCCGCGAGGCAGAGTCGGCTGGACGTCTCGTTCATCCGAACATTGTGACTATCTATGACGCGGGCGAGGATGGCGACATTAGTTATATAGCCATGGAACTGCTGAATGGGACGGACCTCAAGCAACACACTACGAAGGGCAAACTGCTTCCGGTGAGCGAGACGCTGGAGGTAATCGCCAAAGTCGCAGATGCCCTCGATTACGCCCATTCGCAGAACGTAGTTCATCGCGACATTAAGCCGGCAAACATAATGAAGTTGAAGAACAGCGAGATCAAGGTGACGGACTTTGGCATCGCGAGAATCACTTCCCAATCGAAGACCGCGACGGGTACAGTCATGGGGACCCCTGCGTATATGGCTCCAGAACAGCTAGCCGGGAAGAAAGTCGATGGCCGCGCTGACCTTTTCTCGCTGGGCGTTACGATGTATGAACTCCTTACGGGCGAGAAGCCGTTTATAGGTGAGAGCGTGGCTACACTGATGTTCCGCATTGCCAATGAGCCGCACGCGCCGGTCTTATCGATGCGTGCCGACCTGCCATTAGCGCTCAACGACATTGTCAATCGAGCCTTGCAGAAGGATCCAGAGAAGCGATATCAACGTGGATCGGAGCTGGCGGCAGATATCCGATCGCTGTCTCAAGCGGTAGCGGCAACTGCTTAGTTTCCTCTGCTCGTTCCGCGAATTATGATCGAGCCGTGCATAAGAACGCAGCAACCGTCGCATTGGAATCAAGAACAGGAAATGCGGAGTCACTGTAGAAAGGGAGATCTCTCAACGCTCGCATGACCCTGGCGGCTGAAGTAACGGGCAAGACCGACATTGGATGCGTCCGCAAGAATAATGAGGACAATCTCGGCTGGGACCAGCGAGTATCCCTGTACGTCGTTTGCGACGGCATGGGAGGCGCTCTGGCGGGCGAAGTCGCCAGCAAGATGGGCGTCGATCTGATGCTCGGATATTTCCGCGAAGGTAAAGAGACCGGAATCTACCCGGAATTCGGGGACGTCGGCGGCGATCTGTCTCCTGCGGGCCGGCAGCTCTTGAGTGCGATCCGGCGCGCAAACGCCGCAATTTACGAGGCCGGCCAAGCCAAGCAATCGCAGCAGGGCATGGGTTCGACTATCGTTGCGGCCCTGCTTCAGGAAAACTTCCTCACTATCGCCCACGCCGGCGACAGCCGCATTTACCGCCTGCGGAACGGCGTACTCGAGCAGCTCACTCAGGATCATTCCCTCGTCATGGAGCAGGTACGCCGTGGGCTGATCACGATGGAGGAGGCCGAGAAGTCCGAGATGCAGAACATCATCATCCGCGCCCTGGGCTCCGAGGAAGCGGTCGAACCTGATATCCAGGAGCTGATCGCCCTGCGCGACGATATCTATCTGCTCGCGACCGATGGGCTTACCAAACTGGTAAAAGACGACTTGATCAAACTGATTCTGGAGCACTCGCCTCATCTTGATGTCGCATGCGAAGATTTGATCAAAGCGGCTAAGGAAAAAGGCGGGGACGACAACATTACTTGTCTGCTGCTGCGGGTAGTTGAAGTGCCGTGGTATCAGAGGTTCCTCAACTTCCTGCTCGGCGGAGGACAATCATGGCAAAACTCTTCCTAAAGTATGAGCAGGCCGTGCTGAAAGAGATTCCACTCTCCCAGGGAGTGACAACTATCGGCCGCCTTCCGGACAACGTGATTCAGGTCGATAACCTCGCCGTCTCAGGTCATCACGCCAAGATCTATTGGGACAACGAGAAGTATGTAATCGAAGATAACAATTCCCTGAATGGGACATATGTGAATAACGCCCGAGTCAATCGTCGTGCCCTCAAGGACGGCGATAATGTGCTGATCGGGAAGCATATTCTGTCGTTCAAGGAAGATTGGCGGGAAGATCGTTCCGGCAAGTCCGTTGCTGCGGGGCCCTCCGCATCTCCTATGCCGAAGCTCGATCCAGCGGTGATGCTCGATACCAAGGGAATGAAGGAACGCCTGTCGAATGTTGCTCAAGAGGCAGGCCCAAGTCCTACGCGTCAGTATTCAAACCTCCCCGGAGGCGAGAAGGTGGGAACGCTCACCATCCTGAGTGGAAAGACCGATGACATCCAATATGTCCTAACCAGCAAAATGAGTGTGATCGGCAAATCCGATATGGCATCCATCAAGCTCAAGGCGTGGTTTGCTCCGAAAATGGCTGCTCTGATCTCGAAACGAGAGAACGGATATTTCATCGCTGCCTCGGAGAAACGCATAAAGGTGAAAATCAACGATGAAGAGATCGCGGGGCAGCGAGCCCTCGCGGACGGCGACGTAATCGAAGTTGCGGGGATTAAGATGAGCTTTGGATTCCAGACCTAGACGCGGGCCGTGATTCGGAATTTCCCATGGAGTTTACCAGTGAATGAGCCCCGGTCAGGACCGGGGCTTCTCTTTGTCAAAAACACTCATAGGTTAGTGCTTATCTTGAGTTGCGCGAGGTGATCGATGTCCTGTGATCGAGAGCTACTACGAAATGTTCCGCTGTTTGCCCTTTTGGATGACGATGAGGCCGCCGTTCTGGCCAGCCAGGTAGAGATGAAGCAGTTTGCCGCCCGGCAGCGAATCTACAAAATCGGCGATGAAGGAGGGCGCGGATACATTCTTGTCTCCGGAAAGGTCCGCGTTGCAACTGTTGATCAAGACGACCAGGAGGTCGTAATCGACGAGCCGGCGCAAGGCGAGTTTTTCGGTTTTGCTTCCATGCTCGACGGCTTGCACCACATGAGCCATGCGACCGCTCTGGAGCCCACGGTCTGTATTGAGGTCGATCGCAAGGATATTGCCGTACTGCTGGAACGCAAACCCCACTCAGGCATGGATATGCTTACTGTCCTCGGCCGCCAATTCCACAGCTCCCAGGAGCTTGTTCGCTTGCGGGCCGCACGCAATCCCAACGAGTTGATCGAGGAAAAAACGACGCTAGGGGAACACGTTGCCGACAGCGTCGCGCGGTTCGGTGGTTCGTGGAGATTCATTATTACCTTTCTCGTCGTGCTTGTGGTGTATACCGCCTTGAATATCGCGCTCGGACGAAAGGCATGGGATCCGTATCCCTACATCCTGCTCAACCTGTTTCTCTCGATGCTCGCTGCGATTCAGGCGCCGGTCATCATGATGAGTCAGAACCGGCAAGACGCGAAGGACAGGGTTCGAAGCGAACTGGATTTCCAGGTGAATCGGCGATCCGAGTTCCAGATTCAGGGCCTTGCCCGCAAGCTGAACATGATGTCGGACAAGATTGACGATGTTCAGGATCTACTGAGGGGTAAGATTTCCGTCACTGAGTAGTTCCTCCAAGAAGAGCAAAAAGCCTTGCATGAATACCGATTCCGTCCGGGAATTCTGTCTTGCGATGCCTCATGTCACGGAATCCGTGCAGTGGGGCAACGACCTGGTGATGAAGGTCGGAGGCAAGATGTTTGCCGTAATGGCATTGGAGCCGGCCTCCGTGTGGCTTTCTTTCAAGTGCACACCCGAAGATTTCGCTGAGCTGACGGAGCGTCGCGGAATCATTCCTGCTCCTTATGTCGCGCGATATTACTGGGTCGCGCTTGAGAACCAGGATGCCCTGACGACCGCGGAATTGAAGCATCAGCTTCGGCGGTCGTACGAACTCGTCTTCGAGAAGCTTCCGAAAAAGGTACGATCAGCCTTGGAGTGATCCCATTAGATGGACGATCTCAGGGACGCTGGAGTCTAGTAATTAGACGCTGGAGTCTAGTAAATAAAGGGATGTGGCACAACCGCCCTGGGCTGTGTGACAGCCGAAACCGCACTGTCTGTGTTGAAATCAATAACTATGAATCAAGAACAATGGACCGCTGTTGATCGTTACATAGGTGAAACTGTCGTACCTTCAGACGCGGCACTGGACGCAGCCATTGAAGCCAGTGCCAAGGCGGAACTGCC
>Ga0066687_10000434_pt1 | contig 11076 bp, 9 predicted proteins | sample GraSoiAngelo_136_FD_65630 | JGI IMG/M metagenome (GOLD analysis project Ga0066687, IMG submission 65630) | Grasslands soil microbial communities from the Angelo Coastal Reserve, California, USA - 14_0929_09_20cm | ecosystem: Environmental > Terrestrial > Soil > Grasslands | place: USA... | reverse complement strand
TACCTTTGCTGCCCCGTACACGTCGAATCCCATTTTCACTGGGACAATACGATCTCGCTTCCCGTGGGCGACCGATACTCGTACGTCGAGATCAGCGACGGCCCGTCGGGTGTCAAAGTGGATGCGAGAGATCGCGCGCCAGACCAGCACGACCGGCGGCGAGACGATGAGTCTCGCCATTGCGCGTGCGGACGTGAAGGGAGACTGCAGCAGCAGTGCTGCCGGCGGGTGGATTTCCGCGAGCTCTGTCGCAATAGCGCTTCCCAGCGAATGACCAAAGTAGGCTACACGACTGCGATCGACTGCATATGAAACTCGAACGTGGTCGTACGCGGCACGTGCGTCGAGCCTGGTACTGGCGTAGCTGGGCATGCCGCTGAGCGACATGTAGCCGCGGTATTCGGCGAGGAAAATGGCGAAGCCCGTGCGGTGGTGTACTGCGCGTGCCCAGCCGATCTGCCACACTGCGAGATCCGCGTTTCCGTGAAAGCAGATGAGGACTCCACGAGAGTCTCGTGGGTCTCCGATGAGGAAGCCAGCGAGCCTTTGCCCGTCTATCGCGTCATAGCTGACCCTGCCGGTAGTGGGAACAGGCTCGGTTAAATGCGGTGGCTGGAAGAGTATTCGCTCCTGCTTGTGCCACAGCAGGAGAAGCGCACCTAGCAGCAGTGCGGCGAGTACGGCGGCGGCAGTCACGTACAAGTTTCGAGGGGGTTCCAACGGGTTTGCATGCCGGGCAATTTACGTCAATGCGAATTCCCGTAGAAATCTTTCGCCTCGACAACGGGCTGTTCGTCACCCTGTCGGAGGATCACACTGCGCCGATTGTGGCGGTCAATCTCTGGTACCACGTCGGCTCGGCCAACGAAAAAATGGGCAGAACCGGATTCGCCCACCTGTTCGAGCACATGCTGTTTCAGGGATCGGCGCATGTAGGATCCAACGAGCACTTCGAGCTGATTCAACGCGCGGGCGGTACGCTCAACGGGTCAACCTGGCTCGAGCGCACCAACTACTTCGAGACGATCCCGTCCAACGAGCTGGCTCTTGCTCTCTGGCTCGAAGCTGATCGCATGGGTGAGCTTCTGCCGGCGATGACGCAGGAAAAGCTCGATACCCAGAGGGATGTCGTTAAAAACGAACGCCGGTGGGCAGTGGACAACCAGCCCTACGGGACGATGCTCGAAAAGATGCAGGAGCTGGTCTTCCCTGTCTCACATCCCTTTCAGCATTCACTCATTGGGTCGATGGAGGATCTTTCCGCAGCCTCGCTTGATGACATAGCTCAATTCTTTGCCACCTACTACACGCCCGACAACGCAGTGCTCTCGATAGCGGGCGACTTCGACGCGTCCCAGGCACAGTTGCTGATCAACGAGTACTTCGGCCCCATTCCCAGTGGAAAGGGAAAGCCACCGTTGCCATCGATGGATCTTCCGCCGGTATTCGGAAGGCGGCTGCGAGAAGTCGTGTACGACAACGTGAGTCTACCACGATTGTTCCTGGCGCTGCGATCGCCGGTATTCGGAAGCGATGACTACTACTCAGCGAGCGTTACAGCGGCCTTGCTGGGATTGAGGAAGGGCAGCCGGCTGCAGCGTGCGCTGGTTCGAGAGCGCCAGATCGCCGCGGACGCCGGCGCCTTCACCTTTGATCTGGCGAAAGGATCGGATCTCCTTGTCATCGACGTTACAGCGAGACCGGAGATTCCCGTTGCTCAGCTGGAGGAAGAGGTCGAACGCGAGATCGACTTGCTGCATCGGAAGGGCGTCTCGAAAGAGGAAGTGGAGAGAGCAATCGCACTGATCGAGACAGACCTCATCGCATCACTCCAATCTGCCGGCGAGAGAGCCGACAGACTGTCAATGTTCGCAACCTATTTTGGCAGTCCGCAGCTGATAAATGAGCAGGCCGACCGGTATCGCGCAGTGACGCTGGAGAGCGTGAATGCGCTCGTCAGCGAGAGGTTTGGTGAGGACAATCGGGCAAGTCTCATCTATGTGCCGAGAGAAGGAGTCGAGTCCGAGAGCATGCTCGCCGCCGCTGCAGGTGCAACCTGATGGTTACTTCGCTCCGTCCCAAGCCAGGCCCCGTTCGCAGTTATCGGTTTCCGGAGTTCGTCGATCGGATGCTGCCAACGGGGATCCGGCTCGTGACGGTGCCGGTTGCGAAGCTGCCGGTAGTTACGGTGCTGGTGATCATTGATGCTGGATCGACCGATGATCCGCCGGGCAAGGAGGGTGTCGCCGCGTTAACGGCGGGATTGCTGCTCGAGGGTACTGCTCATTTCAGTGGAGCGGAGCTGGCGGAGAAGTTCGAGCGCCTCGGAGCATCCGTCGAGTCCGGAGCGGACTGGGACAGTGCGTTTGCCAAGATAACGGTGCTCTCTGACCGGGTGGATGAAGCCACGACCCTTCTCGGCCAGGTTCTGAGTGAGGCTGCTTTCCCGGAGCGTGAGGTCGAACGCCTCAAGGCAGAACGCCTTGCGGAAATCCTGCAGCTGGAAACCGAGCCGCGTGGATTGGCGGACGAGAAGTTTTCAGAATATCTGTATTCGCCGGAGTCCCGGTACTCGAAACCTGATGAAGGAAGCAGCAGCAGTGTAAGTGGGTTATCCCGGGATGATGTCGAGCAGTTTTATCGGGCGCGATATCGTGCCGCATCTACGACAGTAATCGTGGCTGGTGATGTAACGGTCGATGCTGCGCGGGCATTGGTGACGAAGGCTTTCAAGGGCTGGACAGCCGGCACAAGCGAGCGCGCACTGCTCGTAGTAACCGCACGGTCTAATCGTAAGAACGTTCACATAGTAAACAAGGACGATGCGTCTCAGTCGGAGCTGCGCATCGGACATGTCGGTCTGCCCCGGAAGAATCCGGATTTTTTTGAGACTCTCGTGATGAACGCCGTCCTGGGCGGGCTATTTGGGTCGAGAATCAACCTGAATCTTCGCGAGGCGCATGGCTACACGTACGGTGCATCCTCGTTCTACGACTGGCGCCGGGGACCCGGTCCGTTCGTCGTCTCCACCGCTGTGCAAAGTGAGGTGACGATGCCGGCGCTGCGTGAAATACTGACCGAGATCGAACGAATTCGCAGCGCGAAAATAACTGAAGACGAGCTGTCTCTGGCGCGAGATTATCTCGACGGCGTTTTCCCGATTCGATACGAGACCACAGCGGCCATAGCATCCGCTCTCGCGACGCTGGTGATCTATGGACTGCCAGCCGATTACTACGACACGTATCGAACCAATATTCGTGGAGTGACTGTCGACGACGTCCTCAAAGCGGCCAGGAGCCATCTGCATCCCGACGAGCTCCAGACGGTAGTCGTTGGAGACGCGAAGATCATTCGAGAGTCGTTAGCAGAGCTGGATCTCGGAGATCTGCGGATTCACGAGTCCTGAGCAAGTGGCGAAGACACCAGTAGTGCCGGGCTGCGTGAAATCCACGCGCATCTACACCGGCAGGATTGTGTCGGTCGACGTCGATACGGTCAGGTTTCCCGATGGCTCGATCGGCGAGCTGGAGATGATTAGGCATCCGGGGGCGAGCGCAGTCGTGCCGTTCCTCAGCGATCCGCGTAGTGACGATCCGCAGGTTCTGATGATCAGGCAGTACAGGTACGCCGCGGACGGATACCTCTATGAAATTCCGGCTGGAAGGCTCGATCCTGGCGAAGATCCCCGGGACTGCGCCATCCGGGAGCTCAAAGAAGAAACGGGCTGTACAGCTGAGCAGGTGGAGTATCTGCTAACGATGTACACGACCCCAGGGTTCACGGATGAAAAAATCCATATCTACATGGCAACCGGATTGGTTGCTGGTGAGACTAAACACGAAGCGGATGAATTCCTGGATCTCCACCCAATGCTGCTTTCCAGAGCGTTGGAGATGATCGAAGCAGGCGAGATTCGGGACGGCAAAACCGCACTTGGTCTCCTGTTCGCCGCAGGGTTTCGCGCAGGCCGTTAACCCTTCGAGCCAAATTGGCGTCTAATCACTAGTGGACGCTGACATGTCATGTAAATAGGACAGAATTGGCAGAATATGGACAAGCTCAGGCCATGAGCCGGAGACCATAAGTCGTTTGAACATAGGCAGTTAACTGTTGCGGTGCGTCGGGCATGGGCCCTGCGTTAGACGTATACACAGAAAAGTTCCAGTAGAGATGTGCACGGCTGAGAGGCTGTGAGAGTCTCTTATATAAGGAGAGTAGCATGGCTGACATCGTCCGTAAGCAAGTTGTATCGGTTGAGGGGCAGACCGTCAGGGAGCGCCTGCAGGCGATGGATGACTCGGCCGTCGTCACAGCATTCCTTGGTGGGGAAGAGCGCGCGTTCTCGGAGCTCGTGACCCGTTATCAGACCCGCCTCCTGAACTTCGTCTACCGGACTATCGGCGACAGGGAGAAGGCTGAGGACCTGGTGCAGGAAGTTTTCATCCGTGTCTATCGGCATCTGCATCGGTTCGATCGCTCTAAGAAGTTCTCGACCTGGGTCTACACGATCGCGTCGAACCTGGCGAAGAACGAGCTGAGAAATCGTTCACGTAATCCGCTCGTTCTCTTTCAGACGGTTCAAAAGAATTTCCAGGATGAGGATCGTCCCCTCCAGTTCGAGGACACGACCTCACGTCCGGATGACATGTACAGGAAGCGTCATCTGAGAGAGATCGTCGAGGAGAGCGTAGCGAAGCTCCCCGAGCATCACAGAAATGTCTTCATTCTCCGTGAGCTCGAAGGGAAGTCCTACGAGGAGATTGCGGAGATCACCGAGTGCAATCTCGGCACGGTCAAATCGAGGCTTAACAGGGCTAGAAACTCGTTCGCGGAAATCATTGCTCCATACGTAGATTAGGTTCGTCGGTTCGGGAACCGGCACCCCACAGGCGGGTACCTGTTTCCGAACCCTCAGCCTATCTCCATGGATTGTCGCGAGTTTTGTGATCAGCACCTTGCCTTTGTAGACGATACACTTGCCGGTATCGAGTTGGTTCGCATGCAGCGGCATATCGCTGAGTGCGAGACCTGTGCGAGACACGATGTAAAGATCCGCCGGGCGCTTCTCCTCTTCAGAAACCTTCCTCCAATTGAGCCTTCAGCGGACTTCTCGCGACGGCTCGAATCGCGCCTGAAAGTCTGCCAGGCCGAGCAACTGGCGAGCACCCATCGCAACCTCCGATTTGGCGCATTCGCCGCTACTCTCGCGAGCGCAGCAATGATCGGTTACATCGCGACGACGCTCTACAACCACGCCAATGTGTCCAGTGATCTCGTCATGGCTCCTGTTGTCGCGACTACCCCCGAGCTCGAGTTCACGCCGATCACGAATTCGACGCCGGCGATCGTTGCTTCGACTCCCGCTGGATTGACCATTTGGCCAGCTGCGCTTTTTGCCGAGCAGGCACCAGTGCGATTTGCGCACTCCAAGCTCGAGCTCGCGAACTTTACGCCCTAGTTCGGAAGCATCGGCAGCTCTAAACAGCGGCCATATATTTCTGAGGATGCCGGCATCCTCCCTCAAAACACTGCGTGATGCGATTAAGCGCCGCTCATTCGACGGTGCTTATTACATCATCGGCGAGGACGAATACCAGAAGGACGATGCGATTCGGCAGCTTATAGAAGCCGCAGTCGATCCGATGGCCAAAGACTTCAACCTCGATGTCAGACGTGCCACCGAACTCGAAGCGGAGACTCTCGGCGTGCTTCTCTCGACCCCACCGATGATGGCTGAGAAGCGGGTGATCGTGCTCCGCGACGTAAGCGGGCTGAAAAAGGACGCGCGCAAGGTGCTTGATGACTATCTCCAGAAGCCGGCCTCCGACCTCGTGCTGATTATGGCGGCAGCGGGTGGTTCCAAGCTCGATACTGCACTCTCGTCGATGAGCACCCTGCTGCAGTTCGATCCATTGTCAGGCGACAGGATCCCGCGCTGGATAGCACATCATGCGGATACAGCGCTTGGAGTGAGAATCAGTGAGTCAGCTATCGAGCTCCTGCAAGCTGCGGTCGGGAACGATCTCCATCAGCTAGCCAGCGAGCTGGACAAGCTGGCGAGCTTCGTGGAGGGCAATGGGCACGAGATCGGTGAAGATGCGGTTGCTGCGGTGGTGGGGGTTCGTCGCGGAGAGACCCTGTCGGATCTTCTGGACGCTGTTGTCGATCGGAACGTAGCACGGGCGCTAGATATGACCCCTCACGTGCTCGCCCAACCGAAAACAACCGGGGTTTCAGTCGTCATGGCTTTGTCGACACAAATGCTCGCGATCTCATGGGGGCGTGCCAAACTCGATGAGGGTCTTCCGAGAGCGCGCTTGACCCAGGAGTACTTCAACCTGTTGAGGGAGACGGGGGCATTTACAGGGAGGCCCTGGGGGTCGGCTGCTGCCGTCTGGACTCGTGCGGCGGAACGCTGGAGTCGCGAGTCGCTCGATCGCGCGCTCGATTCTCTGCTCGAAGCCGATGTCGCGCTAAAGGAGAGCAGAGTCTCGTCCGAGGAACAACTGTTGGCTTCTCTGTTACTGAGCTTGTGCGTCGGAGACGTGAATACCGCCGCCGCATGAATGAATAGGAGAGTAGTGAGATGTTTAGATGGATGGTCGTGGTCGGTGTCATGCTATGCTTTGGTGCGCCAACGGTTAACGCGCAGGTTCCTGCTCGACCGGCCGATCCGGTCTTTGTCAGGGCGCAGCAACTTGTCAGCGACGGAAACGGAGCGGCGGGAAGAGCGCTGATCGATTCGGTAATTGCCGCAACACCGCCAATAGCTCCTTTGTATCCGCAAGCGCTTTTCTGGCGTGCCAGTCTGGCTGCGAGTGCAGCCGATGCCGAGAGTGATTACAAGCACATAGTTGTCGACTATCCGCTTGCCTCACAGGCTCCCGACGCTCTGTTGCGACTAGCGCAGCTCGAGCTCGCGCGTGGGGATCGAGACGGTGCTCTCGCGCATCTGCAGCGGATCCCGCGCGACTACCCGCGCTCCAAATCACTGGCGCGCGCGAGCTACTGGACTGCTCGTGTTCTCTTTGAGAAGAACGACCTGCCGAACGCGTGTGCCGCCAACGCCAGCGCTCTCGCGCAAACCGACAGCACGGAAATTGAGCTGCGGAACCAGATTCAGTATCAGGGGCAGCGGTGTCCATCAGCTGTTGTCGCGACTACCAGCTCGCCGCCAGTCAGCACTCCGTCGTCCAATCAGACGCCGGTGACAAATGCCACACCAGCGACCAATGCCACGATACCCGCTACACCCATGGTGCGCACCAGTGAAAGGGTCGCACCCCAGGATAGCGTTGTGCAAACGCAGAGGCCGAAGCCCCCAACCGAAGCCAATGATGCGAAACCAAGTATTGTAGATCCGACAAAGGCGCCCAAGGCCGCGGTCGAGAGACCTCCGACCAAACCAGCACCAGTTGTCGAAAAGACCGAAGCCAAGCCGGCTGTATCAACTGCTGCATCCGTAAGGACAAGTGGATATTCTGTGCAGGTGGCAGCATACACCAAGAAACCCGCGGCCGAAAACCTCGTCTCGACGCTCAAGAAGCGCGGCTACGAGGCGAGGGTCGATGGATCCGTCGCACCATTTCGCGTTAGAATCGGCCGCTACGCGACGGAAAAGGATGCCGAAGATGCGCTCAAACGGATCAAGGCAAAACACATGGAAGGATTAGTAGTGAGAGCACCAGCAAGGTGAATCGCGGCGCATCAACTCCTTTGATGCAGCAGTATCGGGAGATCAAGTCGCGTCACCAGGACGCGATTCTGTTCTTCCGGATGGGTGATTTCTACGAAATGTTCTATGAGGACGCCGAGGTGGCGTCGAGGACGCTGGGCCTGACGCTGACATCCAGGAACAACGGCGGCGCCAGTGAAGTCCCTCTTGCCGGCGTTCCCGTGAAAGCTGCCGGCGAATACCTACGTCGCCTGATTCAGCAGGGTTTTCGCGTATCGATCTGCGAGCAGACCGAAGATCCGAAGCTCGCGAAGGGCATTGTCCGACGAGAAGTGGTGGAGACGATCACTCCCGGAGCCGCGTTCTCCGACGATCTCCTCGACGGCACTCGAAATAACTTCCTCTGCGCGCTAACCCAGGTCGGCGACTCGGTCGGCGTAGCAGCTACGGATCTTTCAACGGGTGAGCTGAAGCTCACAATGACGCATCTTCGCGATCTCGAGTCCGTGCTGTCGCGGTTCACTCCACGCGAAGTGATTCTTCCACGCGGTCAGACGCTGGCTCACCTGGTGAAGGGACCTCTTGGTGAAGAAGGACCGATGGTCACCGAGCGGGACGCCTGGGAATTCGACCCGGAGCTCGGACGCGATCACCTGACGAAACATTTCGCTGTCAACTCGCTCGAATCGTTCGGGATCGAAAGCACCGATGCAGCGCCTGTGGGTGCAGCAGGGGCGCTGCTTCGCTACCTCAATGAATTGCAGCCATCCGGGATGCCACACCTGGCGCGTCCGCGATTGGAACGGCCGGGTGGAAGTATGCCGCTCGACGAGATGACACGGCGAAATCTCGAGCTCGTCGAGTCCATGCGAGGTGGCGAGACCTCGGGCACCCTACTCGGTGTGCTCGATCGGACCCTTACGCCAATGGGCGCGCGTCTTCTTCGGCAATGGCTGCTGGCTCCGCTGATCGATCGCGCCTCGATCGAGGCCAGACTTGCGGCAGTAGATGGGCTTGGCGACGCGCTCATCCGCTCGGCACTCCGTGAAGCGCTTGACGGTGTGCGCGATGTTGAGAGGCTTGCGGGCAAGGCAGCGGCCGGCCGAGCATCACCAAGAGAGCTTCGCGCCCTTGGGGACTCGATCGCCAGGCTACCCGCCGTCGAAGCGGGTCTCACGCGAGCGCGCAACGCCGCGGGTACAGAGGGGGACATCGCGTTCGCTCGTCATGCAGGGTTGTGGGACAGCTGTGCAAACATCGGTGATGAAATAACTCGCACGCTCGTCGATCGCCCCCCAATTACAATCGGCGATGAGCCGAGCGTGCGTGAAGGAATCGATAAAACGCTCGATGAATGGCGCGCGCTTCGGGACGGTGGCAAGGATGGAATCGCCAGGATTCAGGCGGACGAGCGCGCTCGCACCGGCATAAGCTCGCTTAAAGTCGGTTACAACAAGATCTTCGGCTACTTCATCGAAGTAACGAACAGCAATGCTCATCTCGTGCCCGCCGACTTTCAGCGGCGACAGACACTCGCCGGTGCGGAGCGGTACGTAACCCCCGCTCTTAAGGACTACGAAGAGAGAGTGCTGACAGCCGCCGAGCGTGTCGAAGAGCGTGAACGTGAGCTCTTCGAGCAGCTACGCTCGAGTGTTGGTGCGGAAATCGGGCGGCTCCAGGCAATCTCTCAGATCGTTGCCGAGCTTGATGTGCTGGCGTCGTTTGCCGAGGCCGCGGCGAAAGAAGGCTATTCGCGCCCGGAGCTCACCAGTGACTTCTCGCTCCAAATCACTGCGGGACGCCATCCTGTCGTCGAGCGGATGATGGCGAGGGAGAAATTCATACCGAACGACGTCGCGCTGAGCGAAGACGCGCGGATGATCATTCTCACCGGGCCGAACATGGCCGGAAAATCGACAGTGCTCAGGCAAGTCGGCCTCATCGCATTGATGGCGCAGGTGGGAAGCTTCGTACCCGCCGGCAAGGCACGCATCGGGGTCATCGATCGTCTCTTCACCCGGGTCGGCGCCAGCGACAACCTCGTGCGAGGACAGTCGACCTTTATGGTGGAGATGTCGGAGACGAGCGCGATTCTTCACACTGCGACATCGCGGAGCCTGGTGCTGCTCGACGAGATTGGGCGCGGCACCTCGACATATGACGGCATCTCGATCGCCTGGGCGGTGAGTGAGCACCTTCACGACTCGGTAAAGTGCAAGACGATCTTCGCGACGCACTACCACGAGCTCACCCAGCTCGCCGATAGTTTAGTAGCAGTTCGGAACTATAACGTGCAGGTGCGCGAGATTGATGACCAGGTTCTGTTCCTGCATCGGTTACAGCCGGGCGGAGCTGATCGATCTTACGGGATCGAGGTTGGAAGGCTTGCCGGACTGCCGCCGGCCGTTCTGGTTCGCGCCAAAGAGCTACTTCGGTTTCTCGAGGCGGAACAGATCGTGCCGCGATCAGGACGCGCTGTATCGCCGCCGTCGGCGGAGGCCGATGACCAGCTGGCATTGTTCAGCGTGATGACGCATCCTGTCGTGCAGCAGTTGAGAACTGTCGACCCAAACAAAATGACGCCAATCCAAGCGCTCGATATGCTTGCCCGACTCGTCGATGAGGTTAAGCAAGAGGAGGGTATGGCTTGACCATACTATCCGCGTCAAAACGGTTGCTGATACTGGTGGTGGTAGTCGCCGTCGGATGCAAGAAGGGAGAAAGCTCCGGCCTCCCCTTCCAGACGGTAGGGCGGCAGCCGGACGTCGCACCCGTAATGCTCAATAAGGAGTTGCCCTTCCGATATCCGCCGGCGCTGTATGCACAGAAGGTCCAGGGGAACGTCACGCTCCGGATATTCATCGACAGCAACGGCGCCATCGTACCCGACTCGACTCGTATCGCTGAGACTTCGGGCTTCACCGCACTTGATTCGGCGGCGATGAAAGGCTCTCGAGATCTCAGATTCGAGCCGGCGAAAACCCTTGGGCAGCCGGTTCCTGTTTCAATCCTGCTGCCGGTGTATTTCAGGCACCCCGACGCGCCACCGCTCGCCGGTGACTCGATAATCAAGCGCGATTCTGGTACGGCGAGCAACACTGCGAAGCCGGCGGATACTGCGAAGGCGGAGCCACAGCAGGCTGCGTCGACCGCCAAGAAAGCACCAGTCAGGAAGGCGACAACTCGGCGAAAGACAGCTCGGTGATGAATCACGAACGGAACCGCCAGCCTTATGACAGCGTCCTCGACACCATTGGTTGGACGCCGCTCATAAGGCTGAATCACGTAACCCGAGGGATTCGCACTCCGGTCTACGCGAAGGCGGAGTTCTTCAATCCCGGCGGCTCGGTAAAGGATCGAATCGGTCTTCCCATCATCGAGCGCGCGGAGCGTGAGGG
>Ga0066687_10000432_pt1 | contig 11104 bp, 15 predicted proteins | sample GraSoiAngelo_136_FD_65630 | JGI IMG/M metagenome (GOLD analysis project Ga0066687, IMG submission 65630) | Grasslands soil microbial communities from the Angelo Coastal Reserve, California, USA - 14_0929_09_20cm | ecosystem: Environmental > Terrestrial > Soil > Grasslands | place: USA... | reverse complement strand
CGTCGCGTAGTGGCGGAAACTGCTCCACCTCCAGTCTTCAGGCCGTGCCACCAACCCACGTTGCACCGGATTTCGGTGAATGTAGCGCAGCTTCTCGACGAATTTGTTTTCGCTCCACACATTGAAGTCGTAATAGCGGGCTTCCCAGAAGGGATCTGCCGCTCGCAAGGCGAGCCTTCGCGCGACTCCCTGCTTGAGAGACTGCATAGCCTGCGCCAGCGTGCCCCGCTCGGGTTCGTTGACCAGCAAGTGCACGTGTTCCGGCATCACCACGTATCCGTACACGCAAAGCGCAAATTGTTCTCCGGACCCGTTCCAACGCCGACTCGAACGTGATGCTAGACTCGGGGCTGGCGAAATTCGGCCGCCTGCGATAACAACTGAAAGTGAGGAAGTGAAGCTGTCGGGATTGCTGAAAGCGCTTGAGTCCCCAAGGCAGGAGACCCGCGCTGATCACCACTCTGTGACACGTGAACACCCCCGCCCAAGCGAAGCTTGGACTGGGCACCCTTCAGAGTTATTTTAAGACCCGTTTAGTTGACCGCCCCACAATAAAAGCTCTTCGTTTTCGTAAAAAGTGGGCGCTAACGATAGAGCAGGATTTCCAACCACACTCAAACGGGGAGCGCTCGCGAGGCGAAACTTAGTCGCCGGACATGGAGGCCACGGCTTGAGCTTGCCGTCCCAGAGCAATTTCCTTGGTTGCTTTCTGCTGTTCGGTCTTGGCTCGGGCTCCGAAGCCGAGAGTGGCGGTCCACATGGCAGCCGCACCGGTCCAGTAAGCAGGATTGGCAGTGCGATCATGGCAATACACGAAGATGCCGCCAATAGTCATGACCAGCGCCGAAAATACGGCTGCCAAGCCATTCAGCAGATAGATGAGCCGCGTCGAGGAGGGTCCCTGTCCGTGGGTAGCCGAGATCAGACTTTGTAAGAAGCTTTTCATCTTTCTACCTCCTGCACCTGAACCGTTGGCTCTGGATCAAAAGTGCTGGTCTAGTAGAAGGCACGTGATATGCCACGATGTTTAGTGTCGGAAATGGCCTGGCTTTGCTGTAACTCGCTGATTTCGCTGATTTCGGATTTTCGCACGATGGGTGGGGCTCGGATGCGACGCTATCCACTTTGGCTATGGGTTAGCCATCGGGTTAACGAGTGAGCAGCTTACAGCGAAAAGGAGCCGAGAACCGGCCCCGTCCAGGCATTCGCGATCGACGACTTACTGCGCCATTGCAACCACATGGGATCTCTGGTAAGCGGTGCTCGCGATCCTACGAGTCCCTGCCAGCCGTAATAATAAGTGGCGGTTCCGTTCGGAGTTTGGATAACACGTTGCATCCTCGCACGCCGTGTTTGCCCGCGAGCTAGCCCGGCATTAGTTCCCATTGGTCGCAGTATTTGCGAGCAAGTCTGGTTGTGGGTGAACCAGGGACGCTACGAACCGCTGTGACAGGGCGTCCTAAGCAGCAGATTTTCTGCTTTTCTTCTCCCGCTGCACTCTCCGCGAAAGTAATTCCTTGGCGCGGTTCAATTCAGCGCGGCGGGCTGCGGTGAGTCCGCGCCCGGCGCGATTGAGGAAGTAAGTCAGCATCCGCATGCCCGAGCCGGGGCCCTTGGGCGACACCTTCCTGGAAGCCAGGGCTCGCGCGATGGTAGGGGCACTCTTCGTGAACAGCCCTTCGGGCGGGTGCGTGGAATCGGTATGCACGCCCGCGACCCACCGTCTCTTCGGCTTTGTGGTCGCGCCCGGAGTCTTTTTGCGTGTGCTCGAGCTAATTTTTCTAGGCATAATCCTTTCCCCTGATCTCGAACTGAGATGCACTTCCAGGTAAAACGAAACGGCGGGTTTTATGGTTTCCAGCAAATTCTTTTGCAAATCGGACTAACCCGTTTTGCCGGATTTCGTCAGTCCGACTAAGATGATCGCGCATTATCACAGGAGGAAGAAGGCGATGAAGCAGATATTTTCCCTGGCAGTGCTGATGTTGTCCATGACGGCTGTTCCCTCAGGCATGCAGGCGCAGGAAGCAGCTAAGAAGGACGCGGCGGTGAAGCCGGCGGCGAGCACGTCGCAGGCAGTTCTGGAGCAATGGAACGACATTGGCCGAAAGCTGGTGGCGATGGCAGAAGATTTTCCCGAGGACAAGTACGATTTCAAGCCGACCCCGGCGCAACGCAGCTTTGCGGAACAACTACTACACGCCGCGGGCGCCAACTACTTTTTCACCAACCTGGCCATGGGGCAGAAACCTCCCGCAGAAGAAGACCCTAAACGAGACCAGTACAAGACGAAGGCGGACGTGGTGGCGTTCGTGAAGAAATCAATGGCGGATGGCGCAGCAGCAATCAAGGCCAAAGGAGATGCTGGAATGGCGGCGCTAGTGGTAGAGCCCTTCAGCCATCAGCAAATGCGGATCAGCGATATGGCCTACGGTTTTGCCGAGCACATGGGCGAACACTACGGCCAGTTGGCGGTGTATTACCGGGTCGCGGGACTGGTGCCGCCGGAGTCGCGCCCGAAAAAGTAACCCCTCAGATGTTGGTGCGCTGCTCGGTATGACGTCGCAGATACCAGCACGGCGGGTATCGGAAGTGCGGAAAGAGCGAATTCAGGCAAGGCTGGGTTTCCGGTGGATTGAAGAGAAACTCGGTCTTGCCATTTTTTTCGCCGACGGCGTAGTAACGGCGCACCTGGACAGAGCCAAACAACTCGCGCGTCGGAGGAATATGGAATCGGGCGGCAAGATAATCGCCGCCGTAAAGGACAGCGGACAGCGCGACGAGTGAAATTACAACTCGAAGCAGCGTCTTGCTGAAACTCCACATCATTATTTAGTGTAGCTGCCGTTATCGAGTCGGTGTTCTTCCTGTCGGTCTACGCAGCTTTCAGCTTATCCACGTGGTGCTCTTTCTCTTTGATCTCGATGTGCTCATGCTTAATGTCGAGGCGCAGGCGAGAGTAGATGCTCATGAACTGATTTGCAATCCACACCAGGGAAAACAAAGCGACGACGTAGCCCCGCCAGTCGGGATAGAGCAACCGGAAGCGCGTGATCAGCAGAAAGAAAATGGCGACATAGTGACTGAAGCAGTACTCACAGGTGAGAACGTAGAAGAACTTGCGGCGTAACAAGCTGCGCGAATGGCTGGTTTGGTTCTGGCAGAACTCGCGCGGTTCGCGGAAAAATTCCTCGTGGGTGACCGTCCAGGAAATGCAGGCGATAGGAAGAGCAAGCAGCAGGAGCACGACAATCTGCAGGCTGAGCGACATTTTAATTCGATGCGCGGAATTCCAGGGAAGTCGAACGTGCCTGATCGAGATGGTGTTTAAGCAGAGTTCAAGAAAACGTGAGTAGATGGTTGTGTTTTGAGCGGAACACAACAAGGCAAAACTCCTGAAAAAGAACAGAGATAAGCGCGATGATTCTGCGTCAGGTCAGGTATCCGCTGTATTGCTTATGTCCTATCAACCGGTAGCCTAGGTGGAGCGTTGTCGTTGGGAGTCGGAGCGGGAACGTGGATAGTAAGAAAGTGAGCTCTCATACGTTTACTCTGGTCGGAGGTCGCATTGACCCGCATTCTTTTAGTGGACGACAATTTCGAGATCAGGAAAGCGTTACGTAATCTTCTGGAGCGCCACCAAGATTGGTGCATCTGCGGCGAGGCGACGAATGGCCGCGAAGCCATAGAGACTTTCGAAAAGGTCAAGCCGGACGTCGTGCTACTCGATTTCAAAATGCCAGAAATGAATGGCCTGGAAGCCGCGAGGGAAATGTCGCGACGCGCGCAGGTAGCTATATTGATGGTTTCTGTGTTTCTCTCCGATCAACTGGCCGCGGAAGCGCACAAAGCAGGCGTGCGAGCGACGTGCCCCAAGGAGCGAATCGGGTGTGTGGTTCAGGCAGTAGAAGCCCTATTGCGCGACGACGAACCCCGGCGGGGGTATGCAAGCCGCAGCCTGAAGTCCAGCTGATGCGCTTTTTTCTAAGTCAGATTCGATAAATATCTAAGTCAGATTTCATAAATAGAAGTCGGGTATCAGGTCTCAGGCATCCTGTATCAGAGACTTGCCACCTGAGACCAGACCCCCGATGTGGTTCTTTTTCCTGAGGCAAGGTAGGTTCAGCGGGGGAGGATAATTCCATCAAGAAAGTTTTATGCCTTGACGACGAGCAGCCAGGCCGGATGCTGCGCTTATTGGAGTCTTCAGGTTTCGCCGCTGACAGCGGATAGCGGCAGGGCGGGTCTGGACATTGTCCATTCCAACCGGTCGACGCGGTGGTCTCGCTGGTATCAGGCGGCGATGCCAGAACGAATCACCCGCCGGATACGCTCCATCTTTCCGGGCTGGACGATGGGCACGCTCGCCGGCCACGGTTCTTCCACGGCCATCAGGGCGGCTGCCGCGCCAATCAGTGCAAGATTCTTGGTGAAGTTGATCATGTCGTTCATGCGCTGGTTGGGATCCTCGGCGCGCCAAAAGTCATGCATGATGGGAGAAACGCCTGCCAGGAAGCCAAGGATGGCGGCGGTTCCGAGCTTTGGTTTCACTCCCAGCAGAATACTAGTTCCACCTACCACCAGCGCCGCTCCAGTCGACATAACGGCCAATTCCGCCTGCGGAACATGTTTGGATTGCGCATATGCGGCCAGCATCTTGCGGTTCTTAAAATGATTGATGCCGTTGTAGAGAAAATACCCGCCGAACAAAAGCCGGCCAATCAGGAAGGGAGCTTTCATAGCGTGCCTCCAAATCTGAAGATTACGATTCGATTCAGGGAGGGCGGCGTGCGTTGCCCGCTGCGGAGCTGCTAAAACTAAGGACTCGTGGACTTCAAAACCAGAACCGTCCTTAAGCGGGCTGCTCCTTGGCTTCGGTGTCGCGTGGCACAAGCCGCACAACTTCGGAAAATACCTGGCGAAGAGCCGGGCTAGCCTGCAACGATTCCAGCGTAGCCAATAATGCATCAGTGCGGGGACCGCCCGAGGGCTCGAGTTTGCGGGTCGCTTTCAACGCATAGCGCAGGTAGGAAAGCTGCAAGAGCCAAAGAGCGCGAGGAACGTTGTCGGCCGCCGCGCGAAACGTGACCCAACCGGAGTTGGGAACGTAGTGGTGTGGTTCGACCAGGCCCTCCTCGAGCAGTTGCTTTCGGACGGAAATGGGGAATGGGATATCCAAAGTGCCGCCCAGGTGAAGATGTCCGATTTCGGCATCGCCGAAGCGAAACTCGATGCCGCCGAAACGGTGAGGACTGGACGTCACACCATTCCAGGAGATCACTTCTTTTTGAATCTGCTGAATCTGGTTGCGCATAGTAATTAGATTCTGCCACTATGCTTTTCGCTTCAGAGGGATGAGCCATGAGAATTGGGGACCGCAGCCGTCCACGGCCAAGAGGAGGATCTTGAGAATTCTGTGTGGATTTTGTCTCGCGTTCTGGTTGAGCGTGTCGAGTGCATCGTCCGGCCCAGCTCTACGTTTGTTCTTCGTCGACGTAGAGGGAGGACAAGCGACTTTGCTGGTTGCACCCACCGGCAAGTCCCTGCTCATTGACACGGGTTGGCCGGGGGGCAGGGACGCTGACCGAATCGCAGCAGCCGCGAAAGACGCCGGAATCCCGCAGATTGACTACGTGCTCGTGACGCACTACCACGATGACCACGTCGGCGGCGTGCCTCAATTAGTCGAACGGGTCAAAGTGGGTACGTTTGTCGATCACGGAACGAATCGCGAAGATTCCGACGATGCGCGAGCGAACTACGCAGCTTACGAAAAAGCCATTCGCGGAGCGAAGCGGCTGGTGGTAAAGCCGGGCGACCGGATTCCGCTCGAAGGGCTTGATATCGAGGTTGTCAGCGCGGACGGAGATGTAATCACAAAGCCGCTGGAAGACACGGGGCAGACTAACGCGCTGTGTGCCAGCGAACCGGGTGCGCCGGAAGATGCATCGGAGAATGCGCGATCGGTGGGAGTGATAATTAGCTTTGGAAAGCTGCGGGTACTCGATCTGGGCGATCTGACCAAAAGAAAAGAAATTCAATTGGTGTGTCCGAGGAATTTGTTGGGAAGCGTGGATCTGTTTGTGGTTTCGCATCATGGGTTCAGTGGGTCGAATGCGCGCGCGCTGGTCCACGCAGTTCGTCCGCGAATTGCGGTGATGGATAACGGAGCGCACAAGGGCGGAAGTCCAGACGCATGGCAAACGGTGCACGATTCACCCGGGCTCGCGGATCTCTGGCAGCTGCACTACGCTATGGAGAGCAGCAAGGACCACAATGTTGCGTCCGATTTCATCGCCAACATGGATGAGAAGTGCGAGGGCAAGCCGATTCAGGTTACGGCTGATGCCGATGGCACGATCACGGTAACCAACGCGCGTACCGGGTTTACCAAGAGCTACAAGAAATAACGAGGGGCAAGCGTGGTGATCGTGGTGATGGGAGTGTCAGGTTCCGGAAAGACCACAGTAGGATCGCAACTGGCGCAGCAACTGGCATGGAGTTTTGCGGATGCAGACGACTACCATGCACCCGCGAGCGTGGAGAAGATGCGCAACGGAATTCCGCTGACCGACGCGGACCGGCAGGGTTGGCTGCAGGCGCTGCGTTCCTTGATTGCCGAGTGGATCACCGCGGAAAAAAATGCAGTACTGGCTTGTTCGGCGCTAAAGAAAACCTATCGAGAGTATTTGTGCGTCAGCGACCAGGTGCGATTCGTGTATCTGAAAGTGAGCGAGGACCTGCTGTCGGAGCGGCTACTCGAAAGGCGCGGCCATTACATGAAAAGGCAGATGCTTGAAAGTCAGCTGGCCACACTGGAAGAACCGAACGACGCAATCGTGATGGATGCGAGCGGAACGCCAGAGAACATCGTGCGTGCGATTCGCAGAGATTCAGGTTTGTTATAGGACCAGCGACTTTGCTTCCAACAAGCCCAGCGGCACAGACGAGTGGCCGAGACGAAATCGAAGCGGTCGTGGTGCGCACCCTGACCTGGCGGCTGGTGCCTTTTTTGTTCCTGCTCTACACGGTGGCCTACCTGGACCGCATCAATCTTGGTTTTGCCGCATTGCAGATGCAGCAGCAACTCGGATTCAGCGACGCCGTCTATGGCTTCGGCGCGGGGGTCTTCTTCGCCGGATATTTCTTCTTTCAGGTACCGAGCAATCTGGTGCTAGAGCGCGTTGGAGCTCGGCGATGGATTGCGGTCCTCATGGTGACATGGGGAATCATTTCTGCGGCGATGAGTCTGGTCGGGAGCAGGCAGAGTTTTTATGCGTTGCGTTTTCTGCTCGGGGCGGCAGAGGCCGGCTTTTTTCCGGGTGTAATTCTCTATCTGAAAAACTGGTTTCCGGCCAGGGCGCGTGCGCGGACGGTGGCGAGGTTTATGACGGCGGCGCCGTTGTCGGGAGTCATCGGAGGACCGCTGTCAGGCGCGCTGCTCGGTTTACATCAAGAGGCAGGGCTGGCTGGGTGGCAATGGATGTTCCTGTTGGAAGGTATTCCCGCGATCGTGCTGGGCGGGATGGCGTGGGCATATTTGGTGGATCATCCGGCATCGGCACGATGGTTGAGCGACGAGCAACGGGAGTGGTTGCAGCAAACCATGCAACAAGAGTCAGCCGAGACGACGGGTGCGTCCAGGTCTGGCGCCCTGGCGGCTCTTCAGCTTGGGAGAATCTGGATCCTGGCGCTCGTCTATTTTGGGTTGAACACTGTCTCGTATGGCATGAGCCTCTGGCTGCCGAACCTGATCAATAGTCTGTCTGCTGTGGGCAATCTTGAGATCGGCGTACTTTCCGCTATTCCGTATGTGGTGGCAGCAGTGACAATGGTGATAGTAGGCTTGCATTCTGATCGGTCCGGGGAGCGCCGTTGGCACACCGCCGTGCCGGCGTTTGCGGGCGCGATAGCGTTGGCCCTCGCCGCGCATGTGGGTTCGGTGGCTCCCGCGGTGGCTTTGGTCAGCGTCGCCGTGTTGGGCGTGTTCTCCATGATGGGTCCCTTTTGGGCTATGCCGACCACAGTTCTGTCTGGAACTGCCGCGGCGACTGGCATCGCGTTCATTAATTCAGTGGGAAATCTTGGAGGATTTTTTGGTCCCTACATTATCGGGCTTTTGCGCACCTCGACAGGGCACTTTAAAGGCGGCCTTCTGGTGGTAGCGGGAGCATTGGCGATGAGCGGAGCGCTGGTCCTGACAGTGAAGTTCAGGCACGAAGCATGAGCCCGGCAATCTCTCGTTGACTTGGTAACGAACCGCGGTTAGAGAGTGGAATGGGCGCTCTCTTGCACCTTCCCCGGATAGCCGCCGATCAGTTTCAGTACGAGACCGTGTACACGATGGAAGAACGGCGTACCGGGAAGAAACATGAACGGACAGTAGCCTTCGACCAGCGCTATACCCTTCTGATGGCACAAGCCGGCAGCCTCTTTCGTGACAGCGCCTTGACCGCCGCCGCGATACATCCAGACGCGCCGAATGCCGGCTTCGGCGCAGTCTCGCACCACGCCTTCCGTGTCTCGAGCCGGGGTCATGATCAGGGCACCCTCAACCGGTGGATCAATGTCCTGTACGCGGCGGAAGCACGGCTTGCTCTCCAATTCACTGGCAGCTGGATTTACCGGAACCATGTCATAACCTTGGTTACACATCTCGCGGAAGAGCATGCGACTGAAATTCTTTGGATCGCGTGATACGCCGACAAAGGCGATGCGTCGCTGGTTGAGAAATTCACGAACGTCAGCCATGGTGGTGGGCATTGAAGTAGACCTCCTCAGGACTGCATTAATAAGGATTCAAAACCCTCACTGCGCAGGACAGCAGTGATCGAAATCACCGTGCGATGTGCCACCTGGTGCGAGTAGTGCGAAAGGATCGAATCTGGTCAGGATTATTACTTCAGTGGAACGCTGTAATGCGAAGCGATCACTTGCCACTTACCGCCGATTTTCATCCAAACGTCAGTGAGGCGATCGTGATACTCGTAGGGTTTGCCGTTTGAGTCACCTTTTTCGTGGTAGGCACCGGTGACGATCGCCGTGTCGCCATGCACCCGAACCCGCAAGTCCGACATTTCGGCGACGAGCACGTGGACCGAAGAGTCGGCGCTGTGGCTGATGTAGCCGGCCTTGCCATAGGTGTTGCCGTCCTCGACGGTGATGATGAAGTCCTCCGCCAGCAAGGAAGAGAGGATCTCGATACGGCGTTGCTTGTAGGCATCGGTCCACTTCAGTTCGAGTGACTTGATCGTAGAACCGGCATCGCCTTTTTCTTGCGCCATCAACTGCGTCCCAGAGCCCAGGACGAGGCACAAGAGCAGCATCGTAATGGTTATTCCGCGCATAGTTCCTGGTTAGACAATTTAGCAGAGTTGCCGGGCGCTGCTTGGCCTGCGTTACTTCGGATAGGGACGCTGGAAGTACATGACCTTTGTTACCGTTGAGGGGTTTCGAAGAGTCGGCGAGAATGGGCGAATTACCAGTGTGTCGCCTGGCGGGAGATGCGCGTGTTTCTAAGGCGGATTGCGTGGATCGCGCTGTTGTTGTCGGTTTGTATTGCCGACGCTGCGGCCAAAGACCTGGCGGTAGTTTCGAACAAGAGCAATTCCCTGCAGGCGATCGCGTTGGCTGACCTGGTGAGGGTTTGCAAAGGGCAGACCAATCGCTGGCCGGACGGAAAGCCGGTCACGCTGGTCATTCTGGATCCCGCTTCCGGTGAGATGAGACTGTTGTTACAAAAAGTGTATGAATCGAGTCCGGATGCGGTGCGAGAGCTAATGTCTACAGCCAACCACGGGCGGACCAATCATCCCGCCATCGTGGTAGTGGATTCTGACGAGTCGCTGGTGCAGAAAGTGGAGTCGATTCCGGGAGCCGTGGGAGTGGTCGATGTGTACTCGATCACCAGCGGTGTAACCGTGCTAAAGGTGGCCGGCAAAAGTCCCTTCGAAGTGGGCTACCTGTTACACGGAAACTGAAAAGGAAGACAACGACCTATGAGCAGCACCGCTCCCAAAAGATCATCCCGGTCCATGCGCCGATTTCCCCGCTATGAGCTGGATGTGCGCATGCTGGTACACATCTTTCGCGCGGGCGTGAACAGCACAATCTGGGGACGGTCGACCATGCTGGGCAAGGAAGGGATTGGCGGCACTCTTACTGGCGACCTGGAACTGGGTGAAGTGGTGGGCCTGGAGTTCACGGTCCCGTTGCATTCACATCCAGTGAAATTGCGGGCTATTGTGCGGTACAAGAATGGATTTCAGTATGGCTTCGAATTTCTAGCGATAGACGATCTGCAGCGGCAAGCCATCCAGAGAGCTTGCGACATCCTGCCTCTCAGCACGTAGAGGGGGTTGACGCAGGACATAGGCGCGGAAAAATTCTCAGCCGTCCCTCCGGGACTATAAGCTACGTCCCCTTCGCCGCCACTGAAGTGGCGGGCTACTCTCAGCCGTTCCTCCGGGACTGTCTCGCGGGCGCTATCTTACCCGGCGCTGAAACGCCGGGCTACTATCGCGACGCCGCTCCGGGTTGTTCGTCAACAGCCACACACTACGCAGACATGAAGGCTGATAGTAGCGCAAGCCGCCCCTGGTGCAGCGTATGGACTGCGCCGTTCCCCTCGGTTGACGCGCCCGATGCAGGGTTGCCTCAGTTAGAGCAGCAATTACCTCGGTAACTTTCGGCTGTGGAAAACGACAACTAACATTCCGGTTAGTAACCGTTTCTCTGGAGGACTTCCCTAGATGGGTGACCACCTCACCCAGCCCGTCCAGTCTGCAGCCATGCTGCGCGCGCGTTTCTTGAAAGCCGCGCTGCAGAGCGGAGCGCGTTCTTTGCTTTCGCATCCGCAGGACGGCGCGGCGGAACCTTCGGACGTCCAACCCGCATGGATCGACGATAGTCCAGAAATTCAAAGAGCGTATCTGGAGCATCTCATCGAGAACGCACCAGAAGCCATCAGCATTCTGGATACGCAATACCGCATCACCCGCGTCAACAGCGAATTCACCCGTCTGTTCGGATACACGGCCGAGGAGTGCCTGGGAAGCGCCGTCAACGAGCTGATCGTGCCTGCAGAGCGAATGGCAGAGTCGAA
>Ga0066687_10000426_pt1 | contig 11173 bp, 10 predicted proteins | sample GraSoiAngelo_136_FD_65630 | JGI IMG/M metagenome (GOLD analysis project Ga0066687, IMG submission 65630) | Grasslands soil microbial communities from the Angelo Coastal Reserve, California, USA - 14_0929_09_20cm | ecosystem: Environmental > Terrestrial > Soil > Grasslands | place: USA... | reverse complement strand
AGCCCGATCTCAACGACACGATCAACGCACAGCCGGCGATTCTCACCGTGAGTGTTGCCTGCCTCAACGTTCTGCGCGAGCGCTGGCAGGCATCCGGCGAGCTGATGGCCCCGCGCTACGTGGCTGGCCACAGCCTTGGGGAGTTCACCGCGCTGGTCGCGGCCGACGTGATCGACTTCGACACGGCGCTGCTGCTGGTGCGGGAGCGTGGCCGTCTCATGAAGGAGAACGGCCTGGAGCGGCCCGGAGGGATGCTCGCGGTGCTCGGACTTGGCCGCGAGGCGCTCGAAGCTGTCGTCGCCGAGGCTAGCGCCGCCGGCGTCATCACCCTGGCGAACGCCAACTCCCCCGGGCAGTCCGTGCTCTCGGGCGAAGCCCTCGCGCTTGACCGTGCGGCCGAATTGGCGCGGTCGCGAGGCGCGGCGCGTGTGGTTCGTCTCCCGATCACGATTGCCTCACACTCGCCCTTGATGGCTCGCGCGGCCGCGCAATTTGGCGAGATCGTTGCCCGACTTCCACTGCGCCAGCCGCGCATCCCGGTCGTCGCCAACATCACGGGCCAGATCCTGACCAGCGCCGACGACATTCGGAAGGAACTCGGAGACCACATCCTGAAGCCGGTGCAATGGACCGCGTCGGTGGTCGAGATGATCACCCGCGGGAGCGCCGAGTTTCTCGAGATCGGCCCCGGCCAGGTGCTTTCCGGGCTGATCCGACGCATCAACCAGGACGCCCATGTCGTCACGCTGAACGATCGCGAGCTCGCCCGCGCGATGGCTCCCACGACCCTGGGATGAAGCGCGTCGTCGTCACCGGGGTTGGCGCCGTCACGCCGGTTGGGCTCGATGCGCCCAGCACCTGGGCGGCGATGCTGGAGGGCCAATCGGGGGTTGGCAAGGTGACACACTTCGATGCCAGCGACTACCCGGTCCAGATCGCCGGCGAGGTCAAGGGGTTCGACGCAACCGGCCGGATCGAGCCGAAGGAGCTCCGTCGCATGGACCGCTACGCCCAACTCGCGGTGATCTCGGCCCAGGAGGCCTGGGCAGACGCCGGACTCACACGAAACGGCGTTCGGGATGAGATCGGCGTGATCTACGGCAGCGCCGCGGGCGGGCTTGGCGTGCTGATCGAGCAACAACGGGTGCTGACGGAGCGTGGGCCAAAGCGCGTGAGTCCGACCTTCATCCAGAACATGCTGACCGACACGGCCTCCGGTCATATCGCGATCGCGCTCGGCCTGCGCGGGCCAAATATGGCCGTCGTCTCCGCCTGCGCCACCGGTAGCGGCGCGGTCGGGGAGGCATTCGAAACGATCCGGCGCGGCGATGCCAGCGCGATCGTCTCGGGTGGGTCCGAGGCCGCCCTGGTGCCCCTGATCTACGCCGGCTTCAACGCGATGCGCGCGCTGGCGCAGCACGAGGATCCGACCCAGGCCTCACGACCGTTCGATCGAGACCGCAATGGCTTCGTGATCTCGGAAGGCGCCGGAGCTCTCGTCCTCGAAGACCTCGACCATGCCCGCCAGCGGGGCGCGCGGATCTATGCCGAAGTGGTCGGCTATGGCTCGAGCAATGACGCCTTCGATATGGCTGCCCCTGCCGGAGGCGACGGCGCCTTCCTGACCATGGAACGAGCATTGCGTAAAGCGGAGTTCGAACCTGCGCGGGTCGATTACATCAACGCCCACGGAACCGGCACGCCGCTGAACGACAAATTCGAAACCGACGCGATCCACCGGGTGTTCGGGAAGCATGCCGAGCGGCTTGCGGTCAGCAGCACGAAGTCGATGACCGGCCACATGATGGGCGCCTCGGGGGCAGTCGAGGCGGTCGTCTGCGCGCTCACCATCCGCGATCAGATCATCGCGCCAACCATCAATTTGCAAAATCCCGATCCCGAATGCGACCTGGACTACGTTCCCGGGGAGGCGCGGCGAGCCAGGGTGGACGTGGCGCTCTCCAACTCCTTCGGACTGGGCGGACACAACGCCAGTGTTATCCTGGCACGCCTGGCTGATTGACCCTCGCCCCCAGGGGGGTAAAACGGAATTTTTGGGCTGTTTTCTGAATTCAAGCTGAATACGAACCGTGTGCTATCATCAGGCGGATTTTTGGGGCGCGGCGGCGTTCAGCTGCAAGCAAAGGAGAATGTCATGGCGGTTACGGGATATTGCTTGAAGTGCAAGCAGAAGGTCGAGATCAAGAACCCGCAGCAGATCACGATGAAGAATGGCAAGCCGGCCACCACCGGTGAGTGCCCGACCTGCGGGACCAAAATCTACAAGATCGGCAAAGCCTAACTCTGCGCTAACAATTGTGGACAGCCGGTGATAACACCGGCTGTTTCTTTGCTCTAAGCCTGGCTCGCGGAGCGACCGGCTGGCTCCTTGCCCGCCAGCTCCGACTCGATCAGGTCCAGCAGGACCTCGGTTGCGCTGAGCGTGACATCAACGCCCAGAGTCTTGAAGATCCGCACGTTCGCCGGGTTGTTGACCCGGGCGACCGTCTTGGCGACGTTGAATTTGCGCTTGGCGAGCTGACAGGTCACCAGGTTGTCCTCGTCGTCGCCGGTAACCGCCACGACGACGTCGGCGCGCTCCATCCCGGTGGTCGCTAAGAACGCCATCTCGTCGCCGTCGCCGACCATCACGATCTCGCCCAGGACCGAGTTCAGCACCTCAGCCCGGCGAGGGTCCTTCTCGATCAGCGTCACCTCGTAGCCTCGGTCGAGCAGGTGCTTGCTCAGGTAGTACCCCACCTTCCCCCCGCCGACCACGATGACGTACATGGGGTCGCTCACCCCTTCAGCATGGCATGAATCTGGCGCGCCCCCGACAGGGTGGGCGATACCGTATTGAGGCCAAGCTCGCGAAAGACGTCTTCACGAATGGGATCGTAGATGCGCGTGATCACCCGCGGGACCTTGAAAATCTCTCGTGCGATCTGCGCCGCCATGATGTTGCGGTTGTCGCCGTTGGTCAGGGAGGCAAAGCCATCGGCGGTCTCGATCCCGGCCCGCCGAAGTACGTCCTCGTCGATGCCATTGCCCAGGATCATCTCGCCGTCGAAATCGGTGCCAAGCCGGTCGAATGCCTTGCGCTGGCTGTCGATCACCGTCACCCGATGGCCTGCCCGAGAGAGCGCAGTGGCGACCATGGCGCCGACTCGCCCACATCCGACGATCACGATCTTCATCAAAGTAGAAGCCCAATTCTACGGTCAACGGCCGAGCATCAAGCGCGCCGCCTCGACCTCGGGCAATCCCGCGGCGCGGATCTTCTCCTGGGTGGCCACGATGTCATACGGCACTCGGTAGAAGCGAACCGCCGGGCGAGCAAGATCGACGAGAGCGAAGGCCGCATCCGAGTTACCGTCCCGCGGCTGACCCACGCTGCCCGGGTTGACGAGCGCGGCCGGTGGCAGCGGGATCCAGTCGCCCGGCGGCGGAATCTGCTCCCCCTCCTCCGTAAAGATTCGTGGCAGATGCGTGTGGCCGAAGAAGCAAAACCGTTGGCCAAGGCGCATCAAGATTTCAAGCGCCTGCAGCTCTTCCAGGATGTACTCCCAGAGATACGGTTTGCGCGGGCTGCCATGCACAAAGCGATGACGGCCCAGCCGGCCGTAGGTCGGTAATCCGCCCAGGTAACGCCGGCTCTGCGGGGTCAGCACCGCCTGGGTCCAGCGCGCGGCCGCCGCGGCGTGGGGGTTAAACCAGTCGAGTAGCGAGGGCGTCAGCATGGCGGCGTCGTGATTGCCCAAGACCGCCCGAGCGCGGATCGAGCGAAGGCGATCGATGACGGCATTGGGGTCCGGACCGTAGCCGACGATGTCCCCCAGAACCAGGACGCGATGCACCGAAGGCATCGCCCCGAGCACCGCATCGAGCGCCTCGATATTGCTGTGGACGTCGGAGAGGAGGCCGACGACCGGACCGGCGGCCGGCTCAGGCGTAGATGCGTTCGTGAGCGTAGAGGAAGAGAATGCGCAGGGTCGCCGCCACCGGAACAGCAATGAAGAGCCCGAGGATGCCGCCCAGATAGCCGCCCACCACGAAGGCGATGATGATCAGCATCGGGCTCAGGTGCACCGCATCGCCGAAGACCTTCGGTGAGATGAAGTTGTAGATGACGTTGGAGATCACAAAGTAGATGACCAGCACCAGGATCACCTTGCTGGAGGATTGGGACACAAAGGCAGCGACGGCGACGGCCGGGATTGCGCCGAGGAACGGGCCAAGGAATGGAATGAAGGCGGTAACCCCGGCGACGATGCCGAGCGCTAGCGAATAAGGCACGCCCACCAGCCACATCGCCACGCCCGTGACGAGCCCAACCAGCGCACAGATCGCGATCTGGCCACGCATGTAGGCTCCGAGCATCCGGTAGATATCCGCCGCCAGATCGCCGGCATCAGTGCGGTAGCCGTGCGGGACCAGCTCCTCGAAGAAGCGGCGGATGGCAGGCGCGTCCTTGACAAGGAAAAAGGCGACCAGCAAAACGAGGATCGTCTGAAAGATCCAGTTGACCAGCATGAACACGTTTTGCACCACCGAGGAGAGCTGGCCGGCAAGCAAACCGGGCAGATTGTGCACCGAGTCGTTGTATGCCTGGCGCAGGTCGATGGGAATGCCGAGTACCGAGACCACGTGTTCGCGATCGGCCAGATCCTGGAAGTAGCTGGCGATCGCGGGACCCTGGGCGACGAGCGCGGCGAACTCCTGACGGATGACCGGAAAAAGCCAGAAGCCGAGTCCGGCCATGGTTGCCGCAATTACGGCGTAAAGGGCCAGAACGGAGAGGGTCCGCGGCACGCGCCGGCGCTCGGCCGCATTTACTGCCGGGTTCAGGACCAGGGCGAGGATGGCCGCAATCAGGAACGGGCCGAGAATGCCACGGATGGCGAACCCCAGGAGGATCGCCCCGCCGGCGAGGATGCCAAGGAAGACCAGCGCGCGGAAATCGCGGCTACGCCAGAGTTCGTCGATCCGGCGGCGCTGAATCATCAGGCTCTCACCTATCTGAAAAACGCTCGAGCCGGCAGCTGACCTGCGGGGGAGTGACTCAAACGGCTATTTTGCCGGACTGGGCTCGATGAGGGGCGGCGCCGCCGGCGCCGGGCGGTGGCTCCAGCGGATGATCAGGTAGGCGATTCCGGCAGCCATGAGGAGATCGCCGAGGCTGACCAGGGATGTGTGGCCGAACAAGCTGGGAATGGCCCAGATGTCACCGAGAAACCAGATGCCCTGAGGGTGCTGCAGCAGAACATGGAGTGGATCGAGGCCGGAGCGGAGGACCGGGAGTGCCGGGGAGCTGGACTCGAAGCCAGTCGGGAGGAGCACCGGCATCCGACCCCCAAACGCACTGATGACGAGCAGGTTCGAGAGCAACCCGGCCCCGAAAATGAGGGCTCCCGGGATGCGCCGATTGAACCAGACCACGCCGAGAAGCAGCCCTGCGCCAATGACATTGAGCGGGCGTGCGGCGCTGACCGCGACCGCTGATTGTGAGGTCCCAAGAAGCGCGACGGACACTTTGGCGGCAAAGGCCGCAAGGAGCAACTCCACGTGCCTTATCCGGACGTGGCTCAGCCGACGCACGTCGCCACCGATGAGGACGGCAATCGCCAGCGCACCGGCGATGACCGCGAAGAAAAGAAACACTAGCCCGACGCAGTCGCTCGCAGCATGGGTGCGGCCGGCTCCTCAGCCAGGGCGGCCATGCGCAGGCTGCGGAACGCAAAGCCCAACAATGCGGCGACGATGAGGAACAGCCCGCCGATTACGAATACGAGGGGAGCGCCCAGATGGTCGCTCAGCGGCCCAGCGGCGGCCATGCCCGCGAGATAGCCGCCCTGAACCACCAAGAACCTCGTGGCCATAACTCTTCCGCGAATGTGGTCCGGCGCCTCGCGTTGAGTTAGCGAAACTATTGGAAGGTAATAGAGCATATTAAGGACCCCACCGATGAGGAGCAGAGCTAACGTTAGACCTAGGCTGCGCGAGAAGCCGACAAGCAAGTTTGACAGACCCACACCGGCCACACCGAGCAGCAAGAGGAGGCCCGCACGCACGCGACTCAGGGCTTGCGCTGCAAGCAGAGCGCCTACTATTGCTCCCGCTCCGATAGCGGCTTCGATAAGTCCGTAAGCGGCCGGCCCGCCATTCAGTGGTCCGTACGCCATAACAACGAGAAGGGTCGTCGTCATTCCGAAGAACACAGCGACGACCACGGTTAGGGTCATTGAAGACCGCAGAATCATATTTGCTACGACAAACCTCAGGCCCTCCACAATGTCTCGCCCCAGGCGAATCGCTTTTCCGCGGCGCGCGACTTCCGTATCTTGAACACCAAGAAGGCTGGCAGCCGAAAATAGATAGGTACCGGCATCGACGAGGAACAATGGAAGCCAGTTGAAAACCGCCACAATCAGGCCTGCTAGCGAATAACCCAACAACTCCATCGTCTTCTCGGAGGAGGAAAAAAGGCCGTTTGCCCGATTCAGGAAACGGGTCGGCACGAGATTGGGCATCATCGCCTGTTTGGCTGGATTGAAGAAGGCGCTAGCACATGCAATAAGAAAGACAGCAACGAATACTCCGGGGAGCCATGTAAAGCCAAAGAATGGAATCGACACCGTTAGAATGGCGCGGATCAGGTCGGCAAAAATCATCAGTCTTTGCCTGTTGAACCGGTCGACGATGGGGCCCGCGATAAGACCGAATACAACGGTTGGGACTGCTTTGGAGATGAGACCAAGTGCGACTACGGTTGCTGATCCCGTGATGACGAAGAGCATGATGGCGAGCCCAGCAGTATTCATTGTGTCTCCGAAGTAGGACACTGCCTGACCCAACCAGAGCAACCTGAAGGGGCGTAACGCAAGGACATCACGGTAGGTTGCCGGCTTCGGCTTTGACTCGACCGCAAGGGGCTTGGCGACTTCAACACCCCAGCGCTCTGCGACGATTTGCTCCAGTGCCGCAATTACTGCCGGGTCGTACCACGTCCCGGCCAGGTCATGGAGCTCGTTAATTGCTTCCGCGGGAGTCTTAACGGTCGGCCGAAAAACCCTTGCCTGCGTAATCGTGTCGAATGCATCACACGCATTGACAATGCGTGAACCGATCGGTATGGCGTCGCCCTTAACCCCATCCGGATATCCCTTACCGTCCCACCTCTCATGATGGTGATGGACGATCTCGGAAACGGCCTTCTGCTCCGGGTGTTCAGCCAAAATTTGCGCCCCCTCGACCGGGTGCGTCTTGATGATCTCGTACTCTTCCGGCGTGAGCTTCCCTGGTTTGAGGAGTATGGAATCCGGAATGGCGATCTTTCCGAGGTCGTGAAGGATTCCGCCGATTCGAATCAAATTGCACTCGTCATCACTCAGACGGAGGATCCGAGCAACAGTCTCAGATAATTCGCCTACTCGCTGGGAGTGGCCAAACGTCTGACCGTCTCGCTTGTCCACGACGCGACTTTGCATGATGTACGAATCTCGGAGCCACGTATCCAAGCGCCGCTGCTTCTGAATGCTCATTCGATAAATAAGGAGCGGACCGTAGAGGAGAAAGACGACCAGTCGGTCGATGAAGGGCGGCCTATCGAGTAGGTGTCCGATCAAGATGCCGGTAAGCGGCAAAGCGAGATAGGTCAAACCGTTGCCGGCATAAGCGGCGCGCACCGTCGCCCATATTGATGTGCCACGGAGGATGCTGAAAAGCACCGCAGTCAGCAGCGTGTTCAAAAATAGCATGAGAAGCAGAGCAATGGTCAGACCAAAGACATCGGCACCGATCGTCGCGACGAGCATTGAAGGCAGGCCAGCCGCGAGAATGTACATGCCACGGTTGAAGGCGAAAGCGCTCCATCGAATTTGCTTGCCGGGAATGCGGGAATCGATGGTTCCCAAAAAGGCGACTGTCATTGCCATCCAGGGCTGACCGCCGGGTAGCGCAACAGCTCCGAACAATGGGGCGAGCGTCACGGTAAGAACACCACCGCCCCGGGTTTCGATTGGTGAAAACGCTGACATCAGCGTCAGGACAAGGAGAATTGCAGTGTCCTGTAGCAGCGTCGGGTTCGGCTTAGCCCATGGTGCCCCCGCGAAGACGGCCCAACACCACAGCCCCACCCCGATGGCGCCAACCGCCCACATATAGCGTGACGCCAGTAAATCTCGCCGAATCAAGGCAAGTCCCCCGTATCTTAAGGGATAACTTTCGGGGCTCCGATTTCCGTGCGGAAAGAAAAAAGCCCGAGCATCGCTCGGGCTTTTTGTTGCGCCGTTAGTTTACGCCGACCAGCCAGCGCCGCCTGCCAGGATTGCTCCGAGCAGGCCGACGACGACAATAAGGACCTTCTTCACGTCGACCACCCCCACAGTTGTATTCCCGGGACCCGCGCAGAGAGGACCTGGTGGCACCACGCTACTCGGGTGACTTGCGCTGGTAAATCGGTCGGCGGGGCACTCGAGCTGCCCTTTCGATAGCGAACGGACGTTCGCTAAGTGTCGAGTTGGACCGCGTGTGCAGCGGCTTCAGCCCGCGTTTGCACCTTGAGCTTGCGGTAGATATTCCGCAAATGGGACTTGATGGTGCCCTCACTCAGGCCGAGCCGGCTGGCGATCACCTTGTTGGCTTTGCCTTCGACGACCATCCTTAAAATCTCGCCTTCCCGATCGGTCAGTGGGACCGAAGGCCGGTGCAATGGCCGGCGTAGGCTCGCGCCCAGGCGCAGGATGACCTTCCGGGTGAGCGCGTCGTCGAGCTGGAACCGCCCGGCATGGGCCTCCTGGATGCAGCGCGCCAGACTGACCGGATCGACGTCCTTCAGGACGTAGCCCGAGGCGCCGGCGGCCACCATTTCCACGATGTCCTCCTCCGCTTCGGACACCGTTAGCGCCAGAATGACGCGCTCCGGATCCTCCTCCTTGATGGCCCTGGTGGCGGCAATTCCACCCATCTCGGGCATATTGAGATCCATCAGGATCACGTCTGGCCTAAGCCGGCGAGAGCGCTCGAGCGCCTCGCGACCGGTTATCGCCTCACCGACCACGTCGATCTCAGGGAAGTCGCGCAGCATGCCCTGGACGCCGGCGCGAAAGATCGGCCGGTCATCGGCAATGAGGACCCGGACGCGATTCACCCGTCGTGGTCCGGCGGCCCAATCAACGTGATCACGGTGCCGTCCTGGCTGACGATCTCGAGCACCCCGCCCATGAGCTCGGCGCGTTCCCGCATCCCGACCAACCCGTACGAGCCCGCCTTCTTCGGATCTTCGGCGACACGCCGGATGTCGAAGCCGCGTCCGTCATCGCGGACGGTCAGCACCCACGGAGACGAGGACAGGTCGAGGACGACCCAAAGGTTGCGGGCCTGCGAGTGCTTTCGGACATTGGCGAGGCTCTCGCGCAACACCTGGAAGATGACTTCCTTCTGCTCGGCCGCAACTCCGGTTTCCTCGCCGCGGATGCTGACATTGGTCTCGATCAGGTTGACCCGGCCGAATTGGTCCACCAGTTTGAGCACCGAGGCGAGCAGGCCCTCCGAGCGAATGGTCCTGGGCCGCAGCGATTGCAGGATGTTGCGGGCGCCGGTCAGGACCTCCTCGGTCATCGACTGGAGCTGCGTTAGCAGCTGGCTGGCGTCCTCAGGATCGCGCTGGCGGCGTTGCTCGTAGTACTTGAAGAGGGCCACGACCGCTGCCAGGTCTGACGCGAGCCCGTCGTGAATCTCACGGGCCAGATTGAGGCGTTCCTGCAGGACCGCGACTTCGGAGACCTTCACGGCCAGACTGTTCGCGCGGAGCGCATTAACAACCTCGCCGGCAAGATCCTCGAGTCGAAGCGCGTCGCGGCGATCCAGCCGCCAGGGGGTGTGTCGAAGCAAGACCAGCACGCCAACCGCCTTCTCCAGAGGCGGGGCGAGCGGCATCGCCGCAAATCCATGATGGCCGCCGACCAACCAGGCGGCCTCATCAGGCGTCAGCTCCTCGGCGGTCAGATCCTCGACGTTGTAGACCTCGTTGAGTTCCATGGCACGGGCCAGGAGCCGACTGGTGATCGGCGCGGAGGCTTCCGGCATGGCAAGCGATTCCGTTGGCACGCCGGCGCGAAGCATGAACCGCCGCTGCTCATCAAGTGTGTAGACCTGAGCCGCGTCAACCTGCAGCAGGTCGAGCGCCTGCTGGGCGGCGGCGAGCAAGATGGTTTGCAAGGGACCGGCGACCTGCTCAGCCACCAGGCGTCCTGCCGGAACCTCACTGCCGGCGACCTCTCCAGCCCCAACCTCTCCGCCGCCAACCTCGGTGCCAACCAGGTCGGTCTCAACCGGTGGCCCGACTGCCTCGGGGGGTTCGCTTGCCAGGGGGGCTTCCAGGGGAGCGGGGGCAGGTGCTGCTTCGGCCGATGGTTCAGGCTCGGCTTCGAGCGACGGCTCAGGCTCGGCTTCGAGCGATGGTTCAGGCTCGGCTTCGGTCACCGGATGAAATTCCGCGGGGGGCGCTTCCCCGGGCGGAGCCGGCTCGGACGGGCCCTGGGATAGCAACTCAGGCGTCGTCTCGAGGATCGCGGCGGCCTCGGTCCGTTCCATCGAGCTGGCAAAGAGATCGAAGAAGTGATCGAGCACCCGGCGCTCATCGGGGCTGAGCTCGCCGTTGACGCCAGCAATCAGGTCGCCGGCGATGGCGCGCGGCGTGTGCTGGCCGGCGGGGGGGGACTGGCTCGCTTCGCGTCGCAGCCGTCGAATCAGCTCGCGCAGCCGCTCGGCGGCGGCGGCGCGCTGCGACGGACCCGGTTCGCGGTCACGGGCATGCGCCAGCTGATCCGCGATCTCCGGAAAATTCACCTCGAGGTAGTTCACAAGGACGTCGTGCATGGCTTACGGAGCCGACCTGGAAATATCGAAGTCGCCTAAACGAAACTTGTCAAGGGCAGTTCGGCGGATGCTAGTCGCGAGCGCTACGTGTACAAAGATGTTACGGGAGCCCCCTTTATAATGACCCAGTCTCGCGGCTTCCCCAGGACCTGTGATTCTTATTGACTGCTGAAACCGCTACGGTCCGCCTCTCTTACATCGTCAACCACGACGTAACGAAGGCGGCGATGCAAAATTTCCAAGCTCGGACGGGCATTTCGCTCGCGGCCGACTCGGCGGATGGGTATCAAATCCC
>Ga0066687_10000425_pt1 | contig 11175 bp, 12 predicted proteins | sample GraSoiAngelo_136_FD_65630 | JGI IMG/M metagenome (GOLD analysis project Ga0066687, IMG submission 65630) | Grasslands soil microbial communities from the Angelo Coastal Reserve, California, USA - 14_0929_09_20cm | ecosystem: Environmental > Terrestrial > Soil > Grasslands | place: USA... | reverse complement strand
ATATCCAATCCCTCTCTCTCCACTCCATTTCTCCGCACGTTCTAACCACTCGGCATCGCTGCACTGAGACTCCCTCGCGTACGTCGAGCCAAAAGCGCTGGGCGCATCCTGCAGTGCGCGCAGGCGAACAGCCTTGAACATCAAGACGTTCTGCGGCGTAATTCTCTCGAGAAAGATCATGTCCGTAGCAGCTACGATTCTGGGCCTTAAAAATAATAAGCGCAGAGATCGTTCTCGATCCCTGCGCTGACGAAGAACCGCGCAGTTGTGGCGGCTCTACAAACTTCTTATTACTTCTTCGGAATAGCGCCCGGCTGGAAGAGATCAGAGAGATCGTTCGCCGACCTCGTCGACCTTCGCGGCGCGAGCGCAACCCGGGGTAGTATGATTTCCTCGTGCCGCAGCTGCTTCATGACGACACTTTCCGCCGGCTCTGTCGTGGACGCGATCGATTGCCGCAAGACCTATGAAGAGCTGAAGGCCAAAGGCGTGGAGTTTGTCTCGGAACCTACGGAGTGGAAGCGGTCTTCAAGGATCCGTTTGGAAACTGGTCAGCATGACCCAGCCGAAGCACTACTAAACGTGCAACACCTACTCACGCAGATGAACGCGGATTGAGGGATGAAAGCAGATCGCTCCAAGCGGAATCATAGGCCTGGAGATCATGGCCCCCGCCTAGATTGATCTGCGCATCCGTTAATCTGCGTCCATCTGCGTGAGTATCATACCCGTCAAGACCATAGCCAAGGGAGGCATTCTGCAAGATGTTCACCTCGCGGCCGATTGGGTTTGTGAGCAGTCCGTACCAGAACACAAACGAGGTCCCCAAAGGTCCGGGCGCTAAACACGAGGCCGATGGTGTGCTCAAAATCTTGCCTGAGTTCGAAGCAGGACTCACCGACATTGAGGGCTTTTCGCATCTCATCGTTCTTTGGGAGTTCGATCGTTCCCGTGACTTCGAGCTGTTCGCCTCCCCTCCATTCGACACCCGGCCGCATGGCGTGTTTGCGACGCGCTCACCACGACGTCCGAACCCGATTGGGCTCACCGTCGTCGAGCTGCGCCGGCGCGAGGGCGTCGAACTGCATGTTCGTGGCGTAGACATGCTCGATGGAACTCCGATTCTCGACATCAAACCCTATCTGTCGAGTATTCCACCGGAAAAGCTGCGTCGTGGCTGGTTAGCAGAAGTTGAGGCGCGGCAAAGGTAAGCCCGGACAGTCACTGTCCCAGGGCTCTTTCACCTCGTCAAGCAGCTGCTCCTGGCGACAGGTCTCGATTAGACTCATTCCGCGTTCCTCAACCAATGCCCGCTGCAACAGACTTTCATCTTTTCGGTCCGGCTCATCTTGCCATTCTCATTGTTGTGCCAGTCTGCGCGGGCGGACTAACTTGGATCACTCACCGCAAGCCGGCGACGGACACATGGACCCGCGTCACGCTGGCTGCACTGCTCAGCCTCAGCGGGCTGTGGTGGTACTGGTATCGATTCAGCGTTCTTCGCATGCACCTGCCGCAGGGCCTGCCATTCGAACTCTGCGATGTTTCCCTCTTGCTCACCATCTATTCGCTGCTGCGGCTGCAGCAATGGAGTTTCGAACTGGCTTATTACTGGGGATTGGGAGGAGCCACCATGGCGGTCTTAACTCCCGATCTGCTCGCGCCATTGCTGAGCACTTCATCAATCAGCTTCTTCATAAGGCACGGCGGAGTGATCATCGCGCTCTTGTATTTACTTTGGAGCAACTGCCTTCGTCCGCGCCCGCGCTCATGGCGATTCGCCTTCTTGACGTTGAACCTGTATGCGGCTGCTATAGCTGCTTATGATTTCCTTTTCGGGACCAATTATCTGTATCTCCGCAACAAGCCTGCCTCTGCCTCTTTGCTCAATGCCATGGGAACATGGCCACTCTACATATTCATCGCCGACGTGTTTGCGTTGGTTCTGTTCCTGCTGATGGCCGTTCCCTTCAGTAATTCTTCGGCAAGAACTTCAGTTTCGCGAATATCATCGTCGAGTTGAATGTGTGGCGATCTAACAGGGTCAAAGTAAATGCCGACCTTGCGTCTCGCCGATCACGCCTTCGGGAGTCGACACCGCGTGCGCCGGGATCTCCAAAAGAGAAAGCCCCACAATTCGCTGTGGGGCAGGTCGAAACGGAAGACGCGAACTACGCAGCTCGCGCTTGAACATTGATAGTTTTGGCAATTTCAGTGAGCGTCTTGTCAGCTTCCTTCTCCTCGTCGAGAGTCTGCTGCAACAGGTTGGAATACTCCGTCTCTCCCAGCAGATCGGCATAGGTGCGAACGGTTCCATATCCCGCCATCTCATAGTGCTCCACACGTTGTGCCGCACTGATGATGGCTGCGTCGATGACGCTGGGCTCGCCGTTACGACTCGCCATGTCATCGCCTTCCTTGATCAGTCCCTTCATACCCTTGCAGGTTTCGCCGGTCGGCTTCTCGCCCAGGCCTTCGAAAATCCCGTCGAGCCGCCGGATTTGCCCCCGAGTCACTTCGAAGTGCTCCTGAAGTGCGCTCTTAAGCTGCGGATAGTGCGATCTTTCGATCAACTTCGGCAACGCTTCTGTGATCTGGCTCTCGGCGTCGTACAAATCCCGTAGCTCGTCGATAAACAGATCTCTCAAACTATCCAGGCCCATGGAAAACAAAGCCATAGATTGAACCTCCGTGTAGTAAGAAGATGAGGCTCCTGAGGGAAGGGTGGTCTTACCCAGAGCTGCGCACCGTTTTTCGAATCGAGGCTGTTCGGGTGTGAGTCTCTGAAACAGCACATCTTCCAGGCGTGTCTCAGCTGAAGCGCCGGCTTTCCTTTCCAGCGTTCGTTAACTCAATCCGTCTATTGTGAGAAATACTGGTTCGGGAACGGATGGTTACGCCTTCCCGTTTCGGTCGGATCTCGATCTTGCGAAAGCTATCGTCCCGGACTGGATTCGAAGGATAGTAGGCCAGTTCGTAGGAAGATCGTAGCTCTTCGGCATTCCAGGAAATCCGCCTAACTCCGTGCTGCCCTCATTTGATCCAGCCAGTTGTTGAGGAGTTACCAAGCGTAGGCCTAGCGAAGTTGGAGCGACCGAGCCACGTATAATGTCGCGGTGGAGAAGAAGGTCCGGATTTTCTCAACCTTCAAAGACGCTGACGAATCGAGCGCCCGCGATGATATGGCTATGTCGCCTGACGAACGCGTCAGAGTAGTGATCGAACTCCGCGACCGTCGCCACCCTGATGCCGCTAAGCAAGGACTTGCGCGAGTTTGTCGGATTATTAAACGCGAACGAAGTTGAATACCTGGTCGTGGGAGCGTTCGCTGTCGCCTATCATGGCGTTCCACGGTATACCGCGGATCTGGATCTGCTTCTCCGCCCTTCTTCACAGAATGCCGGGCGCGTCCTGGCCGCTCTCTCACAGTTCGGATTCGGGAGTCTTGGAATTGCAATTCAGGACCTTCAAGAGAGTGAAAAAGTCATCCAATTGGGCGTGAGCCCCAATCGCATAGACCTGTTAACTTCCATCTCCGGCGTCACCTTTGATGAAGCCTGGACTACCCGCGAGCCAGGCGATCTCGACGGCGTGACTGTCCATTTTATTGGCCGCGCTGCACTCATCCGCAATAAGGAGCGCACCGGTCGAGCACGAGATTTACCCGATGCCGAAGAACTCCGAAAGCGCTCAATTCTTCCTGAATAGTTGGTCCGTCAATTCTCATGGCTGCGCCTCCGATCCACCAATCATTTTCCCCTGCGAGTGCAGATCTGGCTTCCCTTTTCGTGCCGCAGGTCAGAGCCTCAACGAAGTGGGCTGCGCAAGAGAAACTTCTGCAGCGACCGCTTCCCCGACTTCCGCCGTACTTGCCTTGCCGCCGAGATCGGGAGTCTTTGGACCGTCTTCCGCAAGCATCTTCGTTACGGCACGGTCGATTTCTTTCGCAGCTGCCGCCTCTCCTAAATGCTCCAGCATCATTGCACCTGAGCAAATCTGAGCAATGGGATTCGCAATGTTTTTTCCCGCAATGTCGGGGGCGGATCCGTGTACCGGCTCAAACATAGATGGATATTCGCGCTCGGGATTCAGGTTCGCGGAAGGCGCAATTCCAATCGAGCCCACGACGGCGGCGCTCAAATCGGAGAGGATATCGCCAAAGAGGTTGGAACCTACCACAACATCGAATCGATCGGGATAGCGAACAAAGTGAGCGGTAAGAATGTCAATGTGGAATTGATCGGCGGCAACCTCGGGAAACTCGGACCGAATCTCCGCGAAACGTTCGTCCCAAAATGGCATAGTAAAGACAATGCCATTCGACTTCGTCGCTGAAGTAACGTGCTTCTTCCGGGTTCTCGCCAGCTCGAACGCATAACGGATTACTCGGTCGCATCCACGTCTGGTAAAAATCGCCTGCTGCACCGCCAGCTCGTCTTCCGTTCCCGAATACAGCCGGCCTCCGATTTGCGAGTACTCGCCTTCGTTATTCTCGCGAACCACGCAGATGTCGATGTCCCCGGCTTCAAAATTCCTGATCGGCGATTGAATCCCGCGAAGAAGTTTTGCCGGGCGCAGGTTGACATATTGGCGAAAACCGCGCCGTATCGGGATCAGCAGCCCCCACAACGAAACGTGATCGGGGACCCCAGGAAATCCGACAGCGCCCAAAAAGATGGCATCGCAGTCCTTCAGTTGGTCGAGACCATCCTCGGGCATCATTCGACCTGTCTTTACGAAGCGTTCGCAGCTCCAATCGAAGTGGCTCCATGTCAAACCAAAGTCAAATTTACGGCCGACCGCCTCTACGACGCGCAACCCTTCAGGAACAACTTCGCGTCCTATGCCGTCTCCCTCGATCACTGCGATTTTGTATTTCTTCAACCCTCACCTCGGGTTAATGTATCGGCTCACGGGTTCACCAAGGGTGAGCTTAGTTCGCGCGGGATGCACATACGTGTGCAGTGTTTTCATAAAATCTGACTATTCAAATCATCATATTCCCGCGTGCCTGATCGTGAGATTTTTCGTGTATCGATACGTCCCACCATCTGCGGCGCTTCTCGATCTATTATGTTCGATGGTCGAACTAATTCGACTGTCGTAAAGCCATTTTTTCCGGAGAGCTCTATGCGACAGTTGTTCCGCTCATTCCTCAGTTTTGCCATCGCACTTTGCACAATGATCTATGGCTTGAGTACATCTGCGCTCGCCCAATCACAAGGTTCTCGTGCGAGCCAACACAAGCAAGGCACCCGCGCAGACGCGGTGGTTCTCAACTCCAGCCTTACAATTCTCGAAAGCGCCGATTCTTCTTCCCCAATTCGGCACGCTGCCGAGGATCTCGCGGCCGACTTCGGTAAAGTGTTTGGAACAAAGCCGCGAATCATTTACAGCGAGGAGGATGCCGCGCCGGTCACGATCCTGATCGGCGAGCGCTCGAAAATTCCGGAGAGCGTTCGCCCGGCCGGATCGGATGCTCCGGAATCGTTTTCGATCTCCATTGCCAAGGCGAATTGGAATAAGCTGCGCGCGACCGACCTGATTGTGCTCTCCGGCGCAGATATGCGCGGAACTATCTATGCGATTTATGAATTCTCCCAAAAGTATCTCGGGATCGATCCGTTGTATTACTGGACCGACCACGAGCCTCTCCGCCGCGCATCGGTGAGCATTCCCGCGACTACCAGCGAAGGGTTCGCTGCTCCTGTCTTCAAGTACCGAGGTTTCTTCATTAATGACGAGGACCTGCTCACCGGCTGGGCGCCGGGAGAAAAGAAAGACAAAACGGGAATCTTGCTCGAAGTCTGGGACCACATCTTCGAGACGATTCTTCGCCTCAAGGGAAACATCGTCGCGCCTGGAACCTGGATATTTCCCGACGAACCACAGGTGAAATTCGCCGCCCAACGTGGCCTCATCGTCACCCAGCATCACGCCATTCCCCTGGGACTGAACGTGGCTCGCTGGCCTAAAGACGTCACATACAACTACACCACAAATCCCGAAATTCTCGAGCGCGCATGGAACAACGCCGCGAAATCCTATCTGCCCGATCAGGAGGTCCTCTGGTCCGTCGGCCTGCGCGGTCTATCAGACGTTACCTATGCATCGATGGATCCGAGCGTAAGAGACAACAACAAGGCTCTAGGAGAATTGATCAGCAAGGCCATTGCTGCGCAGATAAGGATCGTGCGCTCAGTGCGTCCCCAGGCACAGTTTGTGACCAACCTCTGGCAGGAGGGTGCCCGGCTGGTTCAGCAAGGCGATCTCAAGATTCCGCCGGAAGTCGCCACCGTGTGGGCCGACGACGGTTACGGCTACCTGCAGGACAACGGGCAGGTCACCGCCGGACAAGGCATCTATGACCACGTGGCGATGATGAATGGGCGCGCCAATCAGCTCACAGAAATGGTTCCCATCGAACGCAGCCTCTCCGAGATTGGCCGCTACATCAAAGCGGGAGCGACGCATTATTACCTGGTGAACACCAGCGATATTCGTCCAGTCACGATGTCGATCCGTGCCGTAATGGACGCAACCTGGAGAGGGCTGCCCGGGGACGGCGACAAGACCAGCGTGGATTTTTATCGGCGCTGGTCTGCCGAGGAGTTCGGCGACAAAGCCGCTGCCCACCTCGCCGAGCTCTACCAGGAATACTTCAAGGCGCCTGCGCATTTTGGCGAGCCCACACGCGAGTATGGCGACCAGCTCTACCATACCGAAGCGCGGCGCATGCTGCTGAGTTACATGACCGATGCCCCGCTCTACTCAGTACCGAGCCAAGCCCCGAAATGGCAATCGCCGCGAGTCCTCCTGCCCGGAGCCGAACTCGGCCCAAGTCGGGCGGCCGGAAAAGAGTGGCTCGTGCAAATCATTCCTCACGAAATCCAGCAATGCGGCGAAGCCCAGCCACGCTGGGACGCGCTATGGAAGAAGGCTCTCGAGATCGAACCGCTGGTGCCGGCGTCGCGAAAACCGTTTTACCAGGCTGCTGTGCTGACCATGATCGCCGTAAACCGCGAAAGCAACCGCATGCTACTGCAAATTTCAAAAGCCATCCGGGATGCCCAAAATGGAAACATCACGGAAGCCCGCCAGGAGGTTCAACAAGCTCTGGCCAGCTTCGACGAAATCCAGCGAGCCGAATCCGCTGCCGAGTACGGCAAATGGAATCACTGGTATCGCGGCGACTGGCTCACAAATGTCTACCGCACACGCGAGCTAGTCCGAACCTTCGCAAATTTCCTAAACGATCCCGAAACCCGACTAGTGCCGCCTCTAATCTGGGACGGCTGGGAAGCTTACTACCACATCATGCATTACGAAGGAGACCGCTCGGCTGATGTGAATTAGAGGCCTTGCCAGTAGTCTTCTGCTCGGATGGTTCCTGAGTGATGGCGGCGGCCATCGCTGAGTTCCCCAGGGAAAAGAAGACAGCTAAGAGTAACGAGCTCAACTTCATGTCTTATTGCTCCACCATGAGGGAAGTGAGCGCAAGCTGCCGATGTCCCAGGATGGTCTTAGAGACCAGGCAAGGATTATAGAACGGACGTGCAGAGTGCGGCACCCGCGTGGTGGTCGATTACTCAGAAGAACAGAACCGGAAACAAAGCTATGCTCAACCTAAAGGTGCGCCGCGTGTCCTAAGTTGGATTCAGCTCGCGCTGTCTGATAACGCGCCAGAGTATCCCGGCCACGTGGGCGAGCAGCGCACAGAAAGTAAAGATCACAAACGGGATTCCCACCCCCAGCACGCACATTGCGCACTTCGTGGAGAAGGCGGCATAGGCGGCGATCCATGCGGCGAGAAGAACCGGCGCGGCGTCGCTGGAGCGCCAGTTGCTATCGAAGTAGGCCAACATGGCGAAGGGAATTGCGGCAATCAGTGAAAGCCTGAAAATCCTTCCGCAGACAGCGCGGATATGGGCATCGTCAGAGGGTCCGCTGACGGCCTTCAGGTACATCGAGATACAGATCAAAGCAAAGATCAGCACGACGAAAAACAGGCCAAGATACTGGGATATCTTGCGGCGATCGATGCCGAGCGATGTCAAGCGCTCGGCAACTGCTTCTCTGAGAAAACTGATCATTCCCACTTTAGCCTTGTCGGATAAGACCTGCTGTCGCCGTCCTAACGCCGCTCATTGTAGTGTGGCTGTCTCGGAAGAATGGTTCGGAAGGATCGCGGCTTGATTACTTTGGTGTGGGTAGCACACGCCGATTCTGAAAGTCCGAATGAAGAGCAGAAGGGCGCGCCACTCAGCTTGCGTGACACAATTGGACTTAATGTGGATGCAGGAAAGCGCACCCTTCGAAATAGAGAAGAGTGCGCTACCCACATTTACGAGTTGCAACTAAAAGAACGGACGGAGTGCGCTACCCGCCTGCTCCTCATGGAAGAGGTTGCGGCTCGCCGTAAATGAAGTCGTCCATCGCGACGACGTCTTGTTTCCGGCCGTCGTCTGGTCCTAGGGCGACGTTGCCGGTCGTGATCCGCACCCGCGCGATGCGAGCGTCGTCAAACACGATGCCGAAAAAGGAGAGATTGCCATCGCCGGGCGAAGCCGGGACAAAGCTGCTGAACAGCAGTCTGTCCTCGGAATTGAAGTACTGGATCAGCGTACTGGCCTGGCGGTTCCCGTGTTTATTGCCGGGGCCACTCCCACTCGGCTCGTCAACATCCGTAAAGATCGCGCCGAAGCCCGTGACCTTTGCCGGAACATTACCATTGGAGCCTGGCAGGAAGAATTGACCTTCGGTGATGTTGCTACCGACTGGCGCGAATAATCGCGATGGGCTGAATGTGCGGAAGATGGTGCCATAGCTCGGATTATTGAAGAGTACAGCGAGGCCGCCTTGGAGGCCGCCGGATGGCGGAGCCTGCGTCAGGCCTATCCCCGGTGTGGTGAACTGGGAGCCACGAGTGTTGAGGAACACGTTGAATGGTGTTACCGGTGCGGTAGTCGTGTTGACGCCGCCACCGTCCCAGTTGATTTCACGGCGACCGCCAGCCTGCGGCGTGGTTACATTGCCATTGTTGGGTTGCCCGAGAGCAGCACGATACTCATCGACCGTGGACTGTATCGATGCAATAGTTGGGCCGGCCGCCTGAAATACCTTCGGGGCAACGAAGTCGAACGGTGTGTCGTCGTCATCGCGATCGAAAGTACCAAAAGTTTTGTTCTGAGCCCCTGCGGTCAAGCTCGCAAAAGCCAGTAAGACACAGATTGCAAGTGTACTGCTTAGTTTCTTCATTCCTGCTCATTCCTTCAAACATCGATTGAATTTGGTTTTGCACATTCGATGAAAAGCACAGCGACAGGATGTGAATTCCTTATGAACTTCGACAAAACTGCGGGGATGGGTGGACAGACAGCGCACAAGCCTATTCCCGAAAAGGGATCAGTGCCTTAAAAGGCGTCGATGCGTAAGGAGTCAGGGACGAATGAGCGCTGGGGATCTGAAATCTTGTTGACGAATGGGCGTGCCTGACAACTTTGATCAGCAAAGATGTTGCGGAGGAGGCCTGCCGTCCTCCTGGCGAATAGCTCAGATCGGGTCTCTATAGAGCCGACTCGGTAAGCAAGTGCCGGGTGCCCCACTCGTGGAGCACCCTTGTCTTGGAGTCTGATGCCTAAACCAAAACGGGAAAAGGCTGGACCGTCCTCCGATCCGTCACTATCGGGTGATCATCTCCATCGCCGGGTTTGAACCGCTTTGATTCGTGTCCATTAGCACGCCCTGAAATCTCAGTGTCGGATCGGGAGCGCCTTGGTTCACGTACTTTGCGAGATAGGTTCCGTCCGGTTGAAACTTCGCTTCCAGCTCAATCATCTGCCCCGACTTGAGGCTGCTGAATTGTCCGATAGCAGGATCAAATGCGGTATTGGCGTCGACTTTAATGTGAAGAGTTTCGCCGATGGTTGGGAGCTGTACGTCCATGCTGTTCGTGGGAGTGGATTGCACGCCGGCAACTTTTACCAGACTCATACTTAGTTCGTTCTCGCCGCCTGTACCGGTCAGGGCCGGCTTCAGCACCGGGGTGATCAGGTAATTCCCGCTGGAATCCACCGATAACGAGTTCTTAACATCGAAATCAAGCATTAGGCCCTGCGATTGTCCCGCGGCAACAGTAAAATTTATTGGCAGCGAGACTCTTGAGTTCGCCAGGCTTACCGAGGGCGTGGTCGTCTCAGTCAACTGCTGCCTGGCCCCGTTGGCTCCATAGACCGTCAGCCGTGGAGTAGAGAGTCCGACTTCCAGAGTGCTGACCGTTGCGGGGTCGATTGCCGCCGACGAAATAGCCAGAGCTGAAGCCAGCCTTAACTGTCGAAGTTCAAAGCTGCGCGAAAAGGTCAATAGTGGAAGCCGCTTTCCGCCCGAGTCGAACAGCGCAGCATCGGTGATCGTAAGGTTAAAGGCGACCACATCATCTGCTGGGGCGTCCTTTAGAAAAACGCTCACCTGCGCCTTCGTCGGAGTGTTGACCGGGGGGTTTGTCACTTGTTGTGAGGTCACTCCGCAGCCCAGGTACAGCACGGATAGAGAGAGCACAACAGCGACTGCCAGGTTGCGTTGGCAAATCAAGGATTTGATCATTGCAGCTCCACGATTGTTGCGATGAGGGTCGGTCCGCCGGATGGACTGTTTTTGAGCAGAATGCCGCGCACCGAAATCTGCTGTCCAACTTGCGGTGTCAACCCGTTAAGGTTTGTTGCGCTGCCGGTGATCACCACCACTGTGGCCGGCAGATAGCTCGCCGACGGCTGCAGAGTGAACTGGTTGGTGCCGACCTGCGTAATGCTGCCATCAATCGTTTGTTGCTTCAGGATGACGACATCAGCCGCCGACGGCGATGCCCCTGCTCGCAGGCGCACCTCGAGAACTTGTCCTGGCAGCAGATCGGACGGTCCTGCGAACCAGCAAGTAACGCACGAGAACAGGGTCGAGATGCCATTCTGTTGCACCTGGAATTTGGTATTGCTGTCGAGCATCGTGCCCAGCAATCCACCAGATGACATTCCGGCATTACTGACTTGAACGTTTATGCTATCCACCGATGTATTTCCGGCGGCATCTCGCGCAGTCGCGATGATCAGGTGTATCCCGTTGGATACTGCGCCGCTATCCCAAGTCACCGAGTAAGGTGCGGTTCCCTGCTCTGCTCCAACT
>Ga0066687_10000424_pt1 | contig 11178 bp, 12 predicted proteins | sample GraSoiAngelo_136_FD_65630 | JGI IMG/M metagenome (GOLD analysis project Ga0066687, IMG submission 65630) | Grasslands soil microbial communities from the Angelo Coastal Reserve, California, USA - 14_0929_09_20cm | ecosystem: Environmental > Terrestrial > Soil > Grasslands | place: USA... | reverse complement strand
ACGAGGTCAAGACTCCGCTTCCAGATTTGTGAAGAGCTTTTGCCCAAAGTTACAGTTCTAGCCAGAGTCTAAGGATTCACGACCGGATAGAGCTTCGCATACAATCTCAGCACATACCAGAGTCTCCGGGATTTGGAATCGGGGCGGATCCCTATGCGTAGAGTGCTCGTACCTATTCTTCTGGCCGGCTTAAATTGCTATGCTCAAATCCAAGCTGCAGGTGCACCTCCAAATTCTCCGCCGAAGGGCCAAGCCTCCACGGCGAATGCCAAAGCTGAAATCTCTGGTCAAGTGCTCGATGCAGCGACCGGTCAGCCATTGAAGAAAACTTGGGTGACGGCGGTTGTCCTCGACAAAGGCGGGCGCAGCGGTTCAACTGCCGTGACTGACGCTGAAGGCCACTTCTTGCTCAAGGATCTCGATGCCGGGCGTTACATCCTGATGGCGCAGCGCAACGGGTATGTACCCCAGACCTACGGCCAAAAGAATGCAGGCGAGCAGGGCACCACCCTTTCTCTGAATTCTGGCCAAACATTGACGGATATTATCTTCCGCCTCATGCAAGGTGGCGTGATCTCCGGCCGAATTGTCGATGAAGACTCAGAGCCCTTGTCTCGTGTTCAGGTGCAGGTGCTGCAATTCAGATACATGCAAGGACGTCGTCGACTCGTGCCTATGGGCAGCGCCACGAGCGACGATCGCGGCGAGTATCGAATTTTTGGTGTCCGTCCGGGACAGGTGTATGTCAGGGCCACGCTTCGCGGATTGGGAATGTACGCTGGTCGCGGAGATGTCGTTGATTCTTCCGCGCCTTCGGAAACAACGTCCTATCCACCGGTTTTTTATCCCAACGTAACGGATGCGAGCCAGGCTCTGCCGCTTACGGTGCGCGGCGGTGACGAACTTCATGCCGACCTTTCGCTGAGCCCGCAGCGGTCCTACTCGGTGAGCGGACGCCTTGTTGGCGGAGCGCAGGGAGCACCTGAAGGCGGAGTATGGTTGATGCTCGCGAAGCGTGGACAAAACGAGTTCGCATTTGGTCCGGGCCTGAATACGGGCGTGCGTGAGGACAACACATTTACTTTCAAGCATGTGCTGCCCGGCTCTTATAACCTTATCGCGCAACGGCAAGACGAAAATCCCTCCGCCAGCGCAGTAATTGAAGTGGATGTACGCGAAGGAGACGTGCAGGGCGTTAGTGTCTCGCTCTTACCAAATGTAGATGTAAGTGGACACGTGACCTTCGAGCATGGCGGCCCCTCGACGAAGCCAACTTCCATTCAGATTGAACTTTCACCCGAAGATACGCAGGATTTTATGCGTGGTGCATACGCCCACGTGAACGACGATGGCTCCTTCACGCTCCATGCGGCCCCCGACGAACGATACAATATCGCTGCCTACGGTGGACCTCCGGAGATGTATCTCAAATCCGCAACCGCCGGCCGTGACGACGTACTGGAGAAAGGGTTCAGTCCAGCCACGAACCGAAGCCTCGACTTGGTATTTGCTCCGGGAGCCAAGCTTAGCGGCGTAATCTTCGGTACCGACGATAAAGCCGAGCCTGGCGTAACTGTCCTTCTCGCTCCTGAGCAACGCCTCAACGGGGTGTCGGTGTCGAATCGATTCCTGGCCGTAACTACGGATCAAAATGGACGATACCAGATTCAGGGGCTGCGGCCTGGCAGTTATTGGGTTTACGCATTTGAGCACATCGAACCCGGGGCTTACGATAACGAGGAGTGGTTGAAGGGTTTTGCCGAGCAGGCACGTACCGTGCGACTTTCGGAAACTGGTCAAGAGACTCTAGATTTGAAACCCATTCCCGCTGGCGCCGAAACGCAGCCGTAAATTGAGTGGTTCTGTCGGTCTTTCGGGTGTAAAGTAACGCATTCCCTCGCTATAATTTGACCAGCATGCCGAAGTACTCAATTGTCGTCCCTTTTCACAACGAGCAGGAGAACGTCACCGTTCTCTACGATCGCCTGAAAGGGGTCATGGAAGCATATTCCGAGAGCTTCGAACTGGTATTTGTAGACGACGGAAGCACGGATCTTACCTTTCACCTGCTGAGCGAAATTGCCGCGATCGACAGCCGAGTCACTGTCGTAAAGCTGCGAAGAAACTTCGGTCAAACATCCGCACTGGCGGCTGGTTTCGATCATGCCTCCGGCGAATACATCATTGCGATGGACGGAGATCTGCAACACGATCCCAACGACATTCCCGGGTTCATCGAAAAGATCGGCGAGGGCTATGACATCGTCAGTGGATGGCGCAAAGAACGAATCGATAACTTTGTCCTTCGGCGTGTGCCTTCCCGTTGTGCAAATTGGCTGATGGCTAAGCTCAGCGGCGTCGATATCCACGATTTCGGCACCACCTTCAAAGCCTATCGTCGCGAGATCATCAATCAGGTGCCGCTTTACGGTGAACTGCACCGCTTTATCCCGGCACTAGCGTCTTGGTATGGCGCATCTATTTGCGAAATTCCCATCCGCAATGTCAATCGCGAGCGGGGCGCCTCGCACTACGGAATTTCCCGGACCTTCCGCGTCTTCTTCGACCTGATCACGATCCGGTTCCTGCTGAGATATCTCTCTCGCCCGCTCCATTTCTTCGGAACCTTCGGAGCAACCGGCATTGTTTCCGGCTCGATAATCGCCCTGTGGCTGGCGCTACAGAAGGTGCTTTACAACACAAATGTGATGGACGATCACGGCCCACTTCTCGTCTTTGCCGCAGTGTTGATTGTCGCTGGCGTGCAGCTTCTTGCGCTAGGTTTGCTGGGAGAGATGCAGGTGCGCCACTATCACGAGCCTGCCCGGCGGGCACCTTACTCCGTAGATCGAATTCTTCGCTCGCATACCGGCGAGACGGTCAACGACTAGCAAATTCCCTTTCTGGCTCATTAACGGAAAAGATCTGTCATCCTGAGGCCTGTGTTGGCCGAAGGATTTCCCGCGATGCGTCAGGTGTCGATGCTGCTTCACGGCTCTTCGGCCAGAGATACGTTTTCGACTTAATAGTCAGCAATCGCCGCACTCTCGCCAAAGTGCCAGGACAGAGCGCTTTAGACTGACGCATCGCGGGAGATCCTTCGGCCAATACAGAGCCTCAGGATGACAGATCCCCAGGGTCGTGGTTCTGTCGGATTTGTCTTATCGCGTGAAGATGTCTTTGATCGCCTGCTTCATCACCTGCCCGCTTACTTCTGAAATCGCATCGGTGAGAGGGATATCCTTGGGACAAGCTTCGACGCAGTTCTGCGCATAGCCACACTCCTGGATTCCGCCGTCGCCCATGAGCGCATGCAGGCGATCTTCCTTCAAGGCTGCGCCGGTGGGATGAGTGTTGAAGAGCCGCACCTGCGCAATGGTAGCCGCACCAACGAAATTCGTCTTGTCATTAAACTGCGGGCACACCTCCATGCAGCAGCAGCACGAAATGCATCGTGACAACGGATAGGCCTGCTCCTGCTGACGAGGCGTTTGTCTTGGACCCGGCCCTAGATCGTAAGTTCCATCTATGGGAACCCACGCCTTAGCCCGTTTCAGGTTCTCGAAAAGGACCGAACGATCGACAGCAAGGTCACGTATCACCGGAAATTTCGAAAGAGGTTCGAGGGTGACCGGTTGGTTCAACTTGTCGATCAGAGCAGAGCATGCCATACGGGCGCGGCCATTGATGCGCATCGCGCAAGAGCCGCAGACCTCTTCGAGGCAGTTCGAATCGTAGGTGATTGGACGCGAAGGTTTGCCCTCCCGAGTTACCGGATTCGCGGCAATGTCCATCATTGCCGAGATCACGTTCATCCCGGGCTTCCAGGGCAAGGAGAATTCTTCCCAATATGGATTAGAGTCGGGAGATGCCTGACGCTTGACCTTGATGATGACAGTCTTACCGTTTTGGGCCATTTCTCTCCAGATAAGTGTGATGAATGTTATTCCCCGGATGTCATCTCAGTACTTGCGTGGACGGGGTTTGATCAACGACGTGTCCACAGGCTCGAATTCGAAGCGGGGTTCATCGGCATCGGGTGCGAAATATGCTTTCGTCGTCTTAAGGAAGTTCGCGTCGTCGCGTTCGGGAAATTCCGGCTTATAGTGTGCGCCTCGTGACTCGTTGCGCAGCGCCGCACCTTGAGCAATCACACGTGCGAGCTGCAGCATGTTGTAAAGCTGGCGCGTGAAGACGAAAGATGTATTTGCCCACATCTCTTTGTCGCTGAGATTGATGTGCTGATAACGCTCTAGTAATTCCACAATCTTCTCATCGGTCTTCGCAAGCGCCGCGTTGTAGCGGATCACGGTAACGTCTTTGGTCATGATCTCGCCCAGCTCACGCCAGATGCGGAAGGGGTTCTCGCTGCCTTCGGAACTCATCAGTCGAGCGTTGATCTCTTGCTGACGTTTGCGTTCCGAATCGAAGGCTCCATTTACCGATGTATCGGATTTAGTTTGATTCTTGGCATAGGACACCGCTTGCGGACCCGACACGAAGCCGCCGTAAATGCAGGAAACCAGGGAGTTGGCACCCAGACGATTGGCGCCGTGATAGCTGTATTCACATTCTCCGCAAGCGAAGATCCCAGGAATGCTCGTAGACTGCTTGAAATCTACCCAGAGCCCCCCCATCGTGTAGTGCATGCCGGGGAAAATCTTCATGGGCGTGTCGCGTGGATCGTCGCCTACGAACTTCTCGTAGATTTCAAGTATTCCTTCAAGCTTGCGGTCGAGCGTTGCGCGATCGATGTGGGTGAGATCGAGATAGACCATCGGCTGGCCATCGATCCCGAGGCCATGCTCATAGACAACCTTGTGGATGGCGCGAGTGGCCACGTCGCGTGGCACCAGATTTCCGTACTTCGGATACCACTCCTCGAGGAAGTACCAGCGCTCCGATTCGGGAATGCTCTTCGGATCGCGCTTGTCGCCGGCGGTCTTTGGTACCCAAACGCGGCCACCTTCGCCGCGCGCGGACTCCGACATGAGCCGCAGCTTGTCATCTCCGGGAATCGAGGTTGGATGCACCTGGATAAACTCGCCGTTCGCGTAGTACGCGCCCTGCTGATACAACGCAGACTGTGCCGATCCGGTGCAGACAACCGAGTTTGTGGATTTTCCGAAAATGGCTCCGATGCCGCCCGTTGCGATAATTACTGCGTCAGCAGGGAAGGTGCGGACTTCCATTGAGCGCAGATCCAGCGCACAGATTCCGCGACAGACCCCTTGGGCATCGAGAACCGCGGAGAGGAACTCCCAAGTTTCAAACTTGTTCACTCGGCCTTCCGATTCGTATCGGCGTACCTGCTCATCGAGCGCGTATAGCAGTTGCTGGCCAGTGGTCGCTCCGGCAAATGCGGTGCGGTGATAAAGAGTGCCGCCGAAGCGACGGAAGTCGAGGAGTCCTTCAGGAGTGCGGTTGAACGGAACTCCCATCCGGTCGAGCAGATCGATGATCGCCGGCGCCGCCTCGCACATATCTTTCACGGGAGGCTGATTGGCGAGGAAGTCGCCGCCATAGATTGTGTCGTCGAAGTGCTGCCAAGTACTATCTCCCTCGCCTTTGAGGTTCTTGGCAGCGTTGATGCCGCCTTGAGCGCAAACGGAGTGCGAGCGCTTTACCGGGACGACCGAGAATAAATCAACATTGCCGCCGCCTTCAGCGATCTTGATGGTGGCTGAGAGTCCTGCCAGCCCGCCGCCTACTACTATGATTGTCGGATTTGCCATTTACGATGAAATCAAGTGCTTGGTTATAGGTTAATTTCCTAGGAAGGCGAACTTCTGTTCAACTGATGGTTGCTAGTCCACGGGTTGAGCTTCCACACGTTTCGCGGTTGCCGGGTCGATTCCCATCTTGCGCCATTCCGGATTATGAGGAGCCACAAATGCTTTTACGGTAACTAGTCCGATCACTACAAACAATAGCCCTATCCCAAAGCAGACTACGCCGGCTCTCCGCCTTGCCTGTTCTCCCTGTGTGATTCCCCATTTGGCACAGAATAGCCAAATTCCATACGCAAAGTGCCATGATGCACACACGATCGCGATGATGTAGAAAGCCAGCATCCAGGGATTCGTTAGTTCATGCTGCACCTTACCGAAGCCTGCGCCGGGATACTCCACCAGATGAACTCCCGTAAACCGTAAGCTGTAAACGTGCTGGAGGATGTATGCGAAGGTAATAAGTCCTGTCCAGCGCTGCGCCGTGTAGAGCCAGTTTCCTTCCCAGGGATAAGCAACGACGTTCGATTGGCCTCTGTACCAAATAAAAATTCCGTACAGCGCGTGGTAGAGGATTGGAATGTAAATGAATCCCCATTCCAGAAATGGTACGAAGGGAAGGGAATTTAGAAACTTGATCTGAGTGGCATACGCATGAGGCCCATTTGTGGCGTAAGCGTTGGAGACAAAGTGTTCAACCAGAAAGGCGCCGATCGGCACGATGCCGCTGAGAGAATGCAGGCGCCGAAGGAGAAACGAGTGCCCCTCGCCTGCGCGCAACGGCTTTACCCCCTTCCACTGATCCTGCTCATAGCCGGCGCTCGGAGGCGCTGCCGTTGCCATCGCGTTGCGAGTCTCCTCAGTTACTTCCGAATATCGATACCAAACCTTTCATTATCTGGTTCCGCTCGGAAGTGAGTCAAATAAGTGTGTTGGCGGGGCAGCGGCTCATTTAGAGAAAGACTGTTACTGCCACTGGATTTGTCGGCTTGGACACTCCCTCAGACTCAGGCATTGCCATCCTCGCTCCGCCGCGAAGCTGTTCATGGTATCGATCATTTCAATGCGGAGCGGTGGATCTGCTGTTTGCTTGCGGCATCATAAGCCGAAGAACAGCAGATCCCCGGCACAAAAAGCGCGCGAAGGATGACAGTCTCATATAAATTCGGCGGAGAATTCTCCAACTGACCTATGATCGTTAAAATCTGCAACAAGTGTTGCAACCCAGTGGATTTTTAGTGTGCGAGTCGATTTGTGTCGATCCAATCCAGAAACAAGCTAAAGGCCTTTCCTCGGTGGCTGACTCTTAACTTCTCTTCGCGAGAGATTTCCGCGAATGACTTGTTCAGCTCAGGAAAATAAAATAGTGGATCATAGCCGAAACCGTTGCTTCCTTTAGCGGCGCGAAGCAACACTCCACGAGCCTCTGCATTGAAGGTCTTGAGTGTTTTGCCATTCCGGGCTGCGGCAATGGAACAGACGAAGGCACATTGTCTGCGGGAGTCGGGAACGCCTTCTGTTCTCTCGAGCAAAAGCTGATTGTTCGCGGCATCTGGGTGATTCGTGATTATGCCTGCGTCCTCCGCGTATCTCGCCGATCGGACGCCCGGCTCTCCACTGAGCGCATCGACCGTGAGGCCGGAATCATCGGCGATCAGAATCTCTCCGCCCACGTCACGGCTGTAGTACTCAGCTTTTAAGCGTGCATTCTCCTCGAAAGTCACGCCTGTCTCCTCAGGCGCATCGATTCCCTCGATCCCCGGCAGCGGACGAATGTCCACACCATGCTCTCGAGCCGCAGCCGCAAAGTCGGCGAGCTTCCCCTTGTTCGAACTGGCAACGTAGATGAGCGTCATCAATCTCGATCATAATTTGCGCAGCGCCGGGTTCCTCTTCCTCCTTTACACTTTTGATATGACAGTCGTCGTTAATGGCGATCCCAAAGAATTTCCCAGCGGACGGTCTCTTGCTGCGTTTATCGAGCATCTCGGGTTGAAAGGCGATCGTATTGCTGTGGAACTCAACCGGGAGATTGCTCCGCGTAGTCGCTGGACTGAGATCTCACTCGCAGACGGCGACCGTTTGGAGATTGTGCACTTCGTGGGCGGTGGACTCGATTACTAGAAACCAGACCTCCAGTCTCCCTCACGCATTTCTCGCACATCAAGTTTTCTCGTCACGGCTTCGCACCTTCTAAATCAACTGATATCACTTGACATGAAACACCCAAGGTGTATTTTGTTTGAAACATTTCTGTTGCGAAATGTTTCAAGCTGATCGATGCGGACTCCATCACAAACCGGCAACGGCCAAGACGTCCGAAGCCTTGAAGGCCAGGAGTTCACGTCGGCCGACGTGATCGAGCTCACCGGCATTACGGCGCGGCAGCTTCAGTGGTGGGATGAGCGCAAGATCGTTGTTCCGCAGCGCCGGGGAAGAAATCGCGTCTACAGTGTCGATGATCTCGCCGAGGTAGCTGTGATCTGCGAATTGCGAAACAAAGGATTCTCACTTCAGCGAGTACGGCAGGTGATGCGCTATCTGCAGCGCGAATTAGGCAAGCGGCTGGTCGAGACGGTGACCTCGGGCAGCGAATATCACCTTCTGACGGATGGCAAACGAATCTACCTGGAGAACTCTGAACGGCAAATCGTCGATCTGCTCAAGAACTCACGCCAACCGCTGCTTTCGGTCTGTCTGACCGATGCGGTGCAGGAGGTCCGTGCCCAGGTTCGTAAGCGCAACGGCATGCGACGTCCGCGAGGCGGGGAAGAGCGATCGAATCAAAGCAATCGGCGGCGTCTTCGGCGGACGGCCTGAGCGCAATCTGCCTTAATTGGTCGGAGGTGACCATGGTGGCTGAGCTGAACATCCTGACGGAGTGGATTCCCGAACAGATGCAACCCGGCACGGTCTTCGTGCTCGAGAACGCCGGAGAAGTGGGTAAGAACGAAGATCCTTACTGGGCCGTGCTCGCCTGCCCGGCATGCGGCACTCTGGGACTGATCACGCGCCGTCAGATGGCGGGGATCACTCCCGTAATTTGCGGTTCAGACCAATGCTCGGCTCACTTTTTTATCCGGGATGAGGACGTGCGAGCTTGTAAGCCAAATTAGCCGTTCCTGCTATTGTTGTTGTTGAGCAGCGGCCGCGGTTATTGAGATGGGAACCTGTTCGACGATTTCGATACCGAACCCTTCTAGTGCGGGCACTCGGCGGGGATGATTAGTTAACAGGCGAATACGCCGCAGATTTAGATCAGAGAGTATCTGGGCTCCCAATCCGATTTGGCGCTGAGTTCGGCGCTGATGCTCGGGGTTTCGGGCATCACGACTCTCATGTTCAAAAGTAAGCGCACTGCCCCCAACCATCTCTCTCACATTGAAGCCTTTAGCCGTCTGGTGCAAGTAGATAATTGCTCCGCGACCGGCGTCAGCGATCATCTTCATCGAGCGATCTAGTACGGCATTGCATTCACAGAGAGTGGTTCCGAACACATCTCCCACCAAGCAGTGGGAGTGAACTCGCACCAGAACGGGACTGTTTCCTTCGCCGGCATCCCCGTACAGCAGAGCAACATGCGACTCGCCCCCATCCACTTCTGACTCGTAGGCGACCAGGCGAAACTCGCCGTAGCGCGTCGGCAGAATGCCTTCTCCGATGCGGCGGATGTAGCGCTCGTGATGCATGCGGTAGCGAATGAGTTCAGCCACGGTCAGCATCTTCAACTCGTGTTCTTTACAGAACTCGATCAGATCGGGTACGCGCGCCATAGTGCCATCTTCCTTCATGATCTCGCAGATCACGCCGGCGGGAATAAGCCCAGCCATACGCGCAAGATCTACCGATGCCTCGGTCTGTCCGGCTCGCACCAGCACGCCGCCCTTGCGTGCCCGTAACGGGAAGGTATGCCCGGGCTTCACCAAATCCGCTGGCCGACTTGCCGGGTCGATTGCAACCTTAATGGTGCGGGCTCGATCATAAGCGGATATTCCTGTAGTGACCCCGTCCCGAGCATCGATGCTCTCCGTGAACGCTGTCCCGTACTGCGATGTGTTGTGGGTGGTCATCATCCCCAGCCGCAGGTAGTCAAGGCGATCTTCGGTGAGTGCCAGACAAATGAGCCCGCGACCGTGCTTCGCCATGAAATTGATCGCTTCGGGAGTAGCGAATTCCGCCGCGATGGTGAGGTCGCCTTCGTTCTCCCTGTCTTCATCGTCCACGACCACGATCATGCGGCCTTGCCGAATTTCAGCGACAGCAGTCTGGACGTCAGTGAAAGGACTGTTCATGACCTACATCCGAAGAAGTGACTCCGATTCTAACAACATGGGTACGTCATGCGGCTGAACGCGGAGCTGCCTGCGAGCGCTCAGGACGGCGCCAAAAACTCAGTCCGCTGGCGAATAGCGATCGGACAGCGCGGGCAAACATTCGAATGAGAATCACGGTAAGGATCAGAAGGACAATCGCGATCGCGGCTGCCCAATAGGGATGTACGGTTGCAAACCAGGTAAGACCAATTGCCGCCGTGTCTTCACCTACGCTCAAAGCCATATTCGAAAACGGTTCTGGCGACGGCGTAACCGCCGCTCGCGCCGCGAACTTTCCTGTATGTGCCACTCCGGCAATCACGGTTGCCAACGCAGTACTAGCGATCTGAGCGCCAGGACTGAGCTGCGACGTCGCGGCATAAGCAACCAACGCCGCCAGCGGAATCCGCACGAAGGTATGCAGGCTATTCCACACAAGATCGAAGGCTGGGATCTTGTCTGCAAAGAAATGCAACACGAACATGGCGAGCGATACCGCGATAATCCACGGATTTTCAATCAGGTGCAGCGCCGGGGGAAGGTGCACTACTTGAAAATGGCCCAGCAGTCCGAGGGTCCCACACATCGCATATACATTCAGTCCTGCGGCAAAACTGGCTCCGATGACGAGTGAAATGATTTGCGATTCGCCGAGATTCATATGGCCGTACTTATTTTCGATGAGCCTGTCGCGGAAAGCCAGAGATTCTGTCGAAAAGGAAAAAGCCGCCGGAGTGGCGGCCTTTCCAGCGATCAACTCTGATTACAGAGTCGACTCGATCTCAAATCCCCAAGCTTCCAAGAGAGGCTCAGGAATGTACTTTGAATTCTTGTTCTTACGTGCCCACTCACGCAGACGCGTGGAACGCAGATACTGGTCGGGCAGGAGCTTAAACTCCTTCACCGCCTGTTCGAACGACGTAACCACAGGAACTACCGGGCCAATCGGCTCCGGCTTTCCCCAGTTCGGATTTCCGCGACGCTTAGCCATGATTTCTACCTGCCTTTATATGATTATTCTTTCGATTAGTAGCTAACCCCTCTGGATTCAGATAAGCACGATGAACTTAGAATAAAGCCGTTGCTCTCTGGTGGGCTCAGAGCGACCCGTAAAACCTCCGATATTATGAATAAAT
>Ga0066687_10000416_pt1 | contig 11222 bp, 15 predicted proteins | sample GraSoiAngelo_136_FD_65630 | JGI IMG/M metagenome (GOLD analysis project Ga0066687, IMG submission 65630) | Grasslands soil microbial communities from the Angelo Coastal Reserve, California, USA - 14_0929_09_20cm | ecosystem: Environmental > Terrestrial > Soil > Grasslands | place: USA... | reverse complement strand
CGGGCGATCGCCTGGCCAGCCGCGGTGATCACAGCGGCCGCTCGACGAGGTGGCTCGATCCGGGCGCCGACCCAGCGGACCGTCCTCACCGGGTCGCCTGTTCGAGTTGGCGTACCCGCTCCTCGAGGCGGGCCTTGTCGTCGTGGCACAAGCGGACCTCCGTCAGCAACGTCGTGTTGTCCTCCCGGAGCTGCGCGTTTGCCTGGCGGAGCTCCTCGATGTCGGCGTGCAGCTCCTCGATCTCGCCCTGCTGGCGGTCGAGAGCGGCGTTGAGCGCCCCGACTGCGGCGTCCGCTGCGCGTGACGCGACGTCGCGCGCCGTGCTCGTCGCCGCTGAGGTCGCTGTGGACGCCGCGGCGTTGTCCCGCTTGCGCGACTGCCACCAGGTGAGCAGCCCGATGACGAGCCCGGTGAGGGCGACGACCATGGGCGCGTCGATCATCTACGGATACCTCGTCTCGATTCCCCGGTGCGCGGCGGTGATGAGCAGCACCGACGCCACCATCGACGGCCACGCCCAGCCCGTCAGCGACTCGGAGTCGCCGGTCACGACAGCGGCGAGCAACGCCAGCGCGTACGTCGGAACGACGATCGCCATCGGCAGGAACGCCCAGCCCTTCCCGTTCGTCACGAACCACAGGAGGCCGGCGGCAAGGAACGCCGCGCCCCAAGCTCTCCTCGGCATGATCTCGAACGCGACGGTGAACGAGCCGGACGTGTAGGCGCCGTCGCCGCCGAAGAGCATTCCGGCGCCGATCACGAGGAGCCACGCCGCCACGAGGAACGGCGTCCACACGCGCGTCGGGCGGTCCATCAGGCCAGCCCGAGGAGCTTCCGCTGCGCTGCCCGGAACCTCTGGCCGGCGGCGGAGTCGGCGATCGAGGTGACGAGCGCCTCGTAGCCGCTCTTCTCGACGGTGTTCACCCCGTCCGCCAGCTGCGGGACGGATGGCTGCTCGCCCGTGAGCTCGAGGTACAGGCGGCGGACCTCGCCGCGGGCGGCGTCGTCGGCGTTCTTGGCGATCATGTCGATCACGGTCTCCTCGGTGGTGGGCTGGGCGGCGAAGGCGGCGACGGCCGGCGGGATGACGTCGCCGGCGAAGTAGTGGAGGTGCCACGGTTCGGACTGCAGCTCCCACGACCACCCGAACTCGTCGGCGTGGTCGAGGAGCCAGGCGAGCGCCGCCTCGTCGATCGACTCGGCCGAAGGGTCGCCGTCGCGCTCGACGCCGGTGTCGACCGCGATGGCGTCTCCGTGGTTCGAACTCCCCGGCACCGCGGCCGCAGCCGTCCCCGGCTTCTGGAACCAGCGTTGCCCGTTCCACATCCGAGACGGTCGACCCGGGAGGTACGTGGTGGTGTAGCGCTGGCGGAAGATCCGTTCCTGGACGTCGTACGGCCGGTAGCTGTCAGCGGGCCCCGATGCCTTCAGGACATGCCCAGCGGCCTTCGCAGCGGCACACAGCGCCCGCCACGCCGTCGCTGCGGGCTCGACGAGGCGCACCGTCGGGCCGCCTTCCTGACCGGGAATCACGATGAGGATCCGGGTGTCGAGGCGACCGTTGCGCTGCCCGGCGAGGACGGCCGGGCGCGCGATGGCCTTCACGGGGAACGTCACGCTGACCTCCAAGGGTCGGGTCGGCGGGGGACGGCGGGGGCTGTCAGACGCGTTCGAGGTCACGCAGGCGGCGATCGACGGCAGCGATCCGCCTGGCGACGGCGGCGAAGCTCAGGTCGAGCGTCAACTCGACGGACTCCGAGCCCTTGCCGTCGAGCGTGATGCCGACCTCCTCGACCCGGGCGTCGACGGCGACGTCGAGGCGGCCGCTGAGCACCCGGAGGCGCGCGGTGTCTCCTAGCCAGAGATGGTCGGGGCCTTGCCACCAGCCCTTGCGGAGCGTCACCGCCCACGACGGTCGGATCGTCTGGCGCTCGTCGAGCACTCGAGCGGCCTGCGAGATCACCTGCTGGGGGTCAACGAGGTCCTGGTCGCCGACCTGCGACTCCCAGCGGCCCTCGGGGCGCTCATCGAGGTCCGTGGCCTGCACCAGGTGCGACGTCGTCGCACCGGAGAGGCGGACGACGTTCGCGTACGTGCGTGGATCGACGACGCGCCGGAACGATGCGACCGAGCCGCCGTACTCGAGGATCAGCGTCCTCGTCTGGCCACGGCCGGCCGGGTACACGTTGAGGGCCAGGTCGGCATCGACCTCCCAGTCGAAGCCGCCGTCGACGGGGTCGAGGCCGGCGACGGCGTCGATGGCGGCCGCTGCGGACTGACCCGGTGCGAACTCGACGTCGGCGGCGATCGTCCCGGCGGGGATCCCGACGCCGGGCGTGATGCCGAGGTCGCCTCCGTCGCGGGTCTGGACGGTGTCGAGGACGTCGCCCGCGATCACGCCCGCGTCCGAGAAGGGGTACGTGAGCGTGTCCGTCGGATAGAGGATCCGAGCGTCGAGGAGCGCTCTGTAGTCGCCGACGCCGACCGTCATCGTGTGCGACTTCGCGTCAACGTCGTCCGACGTCTGGCCGACGCGACCACGGAAGATCTTGCGGCCATCGCGCCGCACCGTCACGTCGGAGATCAGCTCCTCGATGAACGCCGCTTGCGTGTGGCGGCCGTTGATCGCGAACGACGCCTCAGCCGACTCCCGCCGGCGGAACGCCAGCTTGCGGTCCCGCGCCCTCGTGAGCTCGGTGGACCCGGCGGGGCCGGTGATAGTCCACGTCCAGTCCGGCATCGCTTCAGCGACGCCGAGCGCGCTTCAGCAGCAGCTTCACGGCCTCGCCCTGTTCGGCGTTCGTCAACGTCCCCGCCGACGCCTTCGACTCGAGCTCGGTGAGACGCCGATCGTCGCCGGCGAGGCCGTAGAGGGGGTCGGCGACGTGGGCGGCGACCTTCGCTGCCAGGGTGGCGACGTCGACCGGCGCGCTGAGTTCGGCGACGACGACTTCGGTGTCGGACGCGACGAGCCCGATCCCTCCGAGCTCGGCGGAGAGCTGCAGGAGGTTGATCGTCTTTCCGGCCGGGATGGGGACTCGAACGCGTGTGTCCATGGGGCTCCTCAGAGGGGGACGACGCACAGTTCGCGGCGGGCGAACTGGCCGGTGGCGCCGGCGGTGACCTTCGCCTTCTGGGTGAAGACGGTGGATCCGGGGTTGAGCCCGGTGAGCAACGCCACCCGGGAGGGTCCGACCTTGTTGGTGGCAGCGGTGCCGTCGTAGACCAGCGCCTCGTCCTCGTTCGGGCCGCCGACGTTGGCGCCGGTCATCTCGAAGCCCAAGTAGATGTCGACGTTGAAGCCGGCGCTCGCTCGCATCCACGAGCTGGTGATGACGAGCGCCATCCCAGACGAACCGATCGTGGCGGTCACTGCGCACGCTGTGGACAGCGCGACGTAGGTGGTCGATGTCGTCGACTCCTCGCCGAGGACCTTGGCTCGGACCGCGCGCTTCCCGACGCTCGTGGTCGGCGGGAACCGGCGGTCGGTGATCATGGCGTTCGTGATCGCGACGGTCCCCGACGCCACGGTGACCCGGGCGAGCTCGATCGCGGTCGACGGCAGCGCCGGCGCTACGGGTGACGCCGCAGCTGTCCCCGACACGACACCGAAGATGGCGTCGTCGCCGGCGGATCCTCCGGCGTCGGGATCCCGCACCTGGAGGTAGACGACGTCGATCCGGGAGTTCGAGCCCGGGGCGGCGGGGATGACGACGTTCTCGGCGACGGTCTTGCGGACGACGTAGTTGCCCTGGTTGGCCTGGTTGTCGCCGGTGACGACGGCGATGCCGGCGGCGACGTCGACGCTCATGTTCGTCCCAGCTGCTCGCTGGGTGACGAGCAGGCCGCCGTCGGCGGGGTTGATGACCTGTTCGTCGGGGACGGCGGCGGTGGCGACGAGGCGGTCCTCTCGGGCCGAGTAGTCGCCCGCCTGAAGCCACGTGACTTCGGTGCTCATAGCCAGCAGCTCCTGTAGGTGATGACGGCTTCGGCGCCGGATTCGAAGGACTCCGGGTAGTAGCGGACGACGTTCACACCGGGCTCCAGGGCCCACCACTGCGACACGTCGTCGTCCAGGCGCTCCCGTCGTGACTGTGTGGTGATGCCGCCGAGGAGGACGGTGCGCTCGCGGGTATCGATCTCGACGTACTCGCCGGCGACGAGGGTGAGGTCGCCGAAGTCGCTGTTGCCGAACTCGAGCGCCTTGGCGACGGTGCGGTTCTCGATGCGCGGGTTCGTGCACGGCCCGTACAGGCGCAGCACCGGGTAGGTGCGCACGTTCCCGTCGTTGGTCACCTCGACGACGCCGATGGGGTCGCTGTCGGCGTAGGACCACGGGTACGACCGTGGGTACACCCGGCCGCCCTCGTCGGCGACGGTCGCCGCGGCGGTCTCGGTCGTGACGAGGGCGGCCTCCTGGACGCCGTCGGGCGCCCGCCAGCCGACCTGCACGTACGCGCCGCGGCTGTTGATCGGGCGGCGGAACTGGTCGACGCGGACCTTCATGCGCCGCTCGTCGCCGTCGTCCTCGTCGTCCCAGTAGACGTACACCTCGAGCCCGAGGCGCAGGAACGACGAGATCCGGTCGAGCACGGCCCGGCGGGTGATCGCGCCGACGGGGACGACGGCGGCGGTGATCGACACGGCCCGGGCACCGAACAGCGACGACGTGTCATCCTCGCCGTCGACGTCGGGCCGTTCGTCGACGACTTCCCGAACTGCCGGGAATCCGAGATCGAGCTCGGTGACGACCACACCGGTCGACGCGTCGAGGAGGAAGTCGTCGAGACCGTCCGCCTCGAGGCGGACGACGCCAGGGGTCGTCACCGGAAGGTCCCGACGCCGGCGGCGAACGCGAGGTCACGGGCGACGAGATCGACGTCGACCCGGTCGTGGATGTGCATGTGCTCGACGTGCATCAGCTCGCCCGTGCCGGTGCCTGCTGTGACCTCCGTGAGGTCCATCAGCTGGTGGGTCGGGACGACGACGCTGCGGCCGGGGCTCCAGACGAGCTCGCGGCCGGCTTCGCCGACCTCAGCGAGCCCGCTGAACGCTCCGCCGGCGGCGAGGTGCGAGACGTGAGGGAGCCGGATGTCGAAGCTGGGGATGTTCGGTCCTGGGCCGGGGATGTCGTAGCCGGGGAAGCTGAGGTGGAACCCGTTCCAGATATCGATCAGGGCGTTGACCGCCGATCGAAACGCGTTCGGGATCGCCGAGAAGGCGCTGCCGACGGCGCTGGCGATCCGGCCGGGGAGGCCGGTGACGAACCCGACGACGAGGTCGATGCCGCCGGAGATGACGCCGACGATCCCGCCCCAGATGTCGGAGGCGATCGTCTTGATCCCGTTCCAGATCGCCGACCACGCCGCTGACAGGACTCCGAGCGCCACCTCGAAGATGCCGCGCACGACGGCGAACGCCGCGTCGAGGATGCCGTTGATGATCTGCCAGGCGCCGGAGAGGATCTCCTTGATCGCGTCCCACGCCTCGCCCCACTTGCCGGTGAGGATCGCCTTGATGAGGTCGAAGAGGCCGGTGAGGATCGTGATCGCACCGTTGATCTGCTGAGCGATGGCGTCCCAGGCGTCCCGCAGGAACTGGACGATGTCGTCACCGAAGCGGTGCCACAGGTCGAGAACGATGGTGATGATCGTCTCGACGACGACGCGTACGGCGTCGAATGCCGACTGGAACAGCGCTGCGAGGCCGCCGACCTTCACGCCGAGGGCGTCGGTCTCGTCGCCGCCCTGATGGAACCATCCGGCGATCGTGGTGAAGACCTGGCCGATGAAGTCGGCGACCGGGGCGAGGTACTGCTGGATGACCGGCAGGAACTGCTGGATCTTGGCGATGACCTCGTCCGCGATCGGGCCGATGTGGTCCATGGCGGCGCCGACGGCGTCGAAGACGCGCGTAGCGATCGGCTCGAGGGCGAGGAGGACCCGGTTCTTGATGAGGGTCCACTTCTCGCCGAAGTCGGCGGTGTCGGCCGATGCCTGGGCGATCGTGTCGGACCCGCCGGTGATCGTCGACATGAGGTCGTCGATGGCGAACTGGCCGTTGGTGATGGCGTCGGCGAGGTCGGGGCCGGCGCGGGCGCCGAACAGCTCGATCGCCGCGCTGGTTGCCTCGGTGCCGGGGCCCATCGCTTCGATCTCGGACACGACCCGGCGGAACGTCGTGGGAACGTCCTCACCGGCGCGCGCCAGGCGGCCGACGCTCTGGCGCATGCCGCCGAGGACGGCGTCGGCGTTGACTCCACGGGCCTCGAACTGGGCGAGGAGCGCCGTCGACTCCTCGAGCGAGAACCCGAGGTTGCGCAGCGGGGCGCCGGACTGCACGAGCGACCCGGCGAGCTGATCGAAGGCGACACCGCTGGCCTGGCCGGCTCGGAACAGCTCGTCGAGCGTGCCGGCCTGGTCCTCGGCGGCGATGCCCCAGTCACCGAAGAGGCGGGTGCCGGTCTCGAGGTTCGTGTTGAGGTCGGTGCCGGTGATGCGGCTGAGGTTGAGGAACTGCCCGGACAGGTCCTGGAGTGGCTGGCCGGTGAGGTGCAGCCGCTGGTTGAGCAACGCCACGGCGTCAGCGGCCGACCCGAAGTCGGTCGGGACGTCGTGCACGATCCCGCGGAAGGCGTCCTCGAGGCCGCCGAGCTCTTCGCCGGTGGCGCCGGTCCCGACGCGGATCGTGTCGAAGGCGTCGTCGAAGCTCGAGCCGATCTGGAACGCAGCGACGCCCAGGCCGACGGCCGCGGCGCCCCCGACGGCGGCGATGCCCGCCATCGCTCCGCCGAACCCGCTGAGGAGACCGCCGCCGACCTGCTGGCCGGCCTGCTCGCCGACGCCGCCGAGCTCGCTGCCGAGGATGCCGGACAGCGCGCCGCCGAAGCCCTGCGCGGACGGGACGACCGACACGTAGCCGGTGCCGAGCTCAACTGCCACGTCGGGTCTCCTTCCGTGCTCGTGGTCGGGCCTTCTTGGCCGCCGGCGCCTTCTTGGCGGCCGCCTTCTTCGTCGGCGGGGGATGGACCTCGGGCGGGTCGTCCCACGAGTCGAGGATCTGACGCATCTCGTCGATCGCTACGGGTGTGCCGATCGTCTTCGTCGACTTCGACCCGGGGCGGCGGAGCGGCTTCGGGCGCGGCCCCTTACCTCCACCGCGCTGCCAGTTGCCGGATCGGAGGGTGTCGAGGATCCCGGCGAGGAGCTCGTCCTCCTGCGACCACGACGTCCCCGTCGTCGACCGGGACAGCGCGGAGCCGGCCGGGAGCTGGCGGAGCAGCACACCGAGCCGGCGCCACGAGAGGGCGCCGGTGAAGACGTCGCTCAGCGCAACTTGGTAGTAGCGCTGGAGGTCCGCTTCGACGGCCTCCCCGTGCTCCTGGAGGAGCGCGTGGAGGCCGAGGATTCCCCCGCTGTCGTCCCCAGGTGCTTGTAGTACGCCGTCATCAGCTTCTCGAACTTCACGTCGTCGAGGACGGCGTCGCTGTCGAGGATGCGCTGCCACTGCTCCTCGCCGAGGAGCATCTGCAGCGCGTCGGTGAGCCTGCCTTCGCCCTGGGCGATCGCAGCTCGGATGTCGACTGTGGGGGGAAGCTCGTAGTCGTCGCCGCCGTGGCGGAACCGGAACGGTTCGCCGTCGGATTCGATGGCGTCGAGGTCGAGCATGTCGTCGCTCATGTCGCGGGTCCCTTCATCGTCGCGGGTCGGTGTGTCTGGCCGGGCGGGGGACCCGCGACGAGAGCCCGCCCGGCCAGATCGCTCAGGACCCGGTGCCGAGGAGGTAGATGTACGCCTTGACGCCGTGCACGTCGGGGTAGCAGTCGATCGTCATCGGGTACATCACGGCGTTGCTGTTGACGTACTGGATGTCGCCCCGGTCGGTGACCTGACCGTCGGGGACGACGATCCGGAAGCGGTCGCCGCCGTCGATGATCTCGAAGATCCAGGCGCCACGGGTCTCGTTGTCGCCCCGGATCTCGACGGTGCCGGCGGCGTAGTTGCCGTAGTAGGCGCGCAGCACCTGGTCGTTCGTCTCGAGGCAGCTGAACGCGTAGGTGAGCTCGTGGGAGTCCTGCACCTTGCGGACGGTGTCGCCGTTCTGCCACGCCTTGATCGACGTGACGTTCTCGTCGATCGCCTGGGTGAGCCCTTCCTCGCTGACGTAGCCGAGCTCGTCGAACGCGGCGTTCTTCGTGGCGGTGGCGCTCGTCGGGAGGGCTGTGCCGGTGGGGGCGAAGTGGACGCCGCCGCTGACAGCAACCCGGACGGCGTCGACGTTGGGGGTCGTCATGATGCTTCTCCTTCGATCGCGCCGCGTACGTGCACGGCATGGGTGAACACGCAGCGGGGCTGCGACGAGTCGGGGTCGGGCAGGTCGCCGGGGCCGGCGATTTCCTCGACGCGGTAGACGGGGACGCCGTCGCGTACCTGGCTGGCGAGGGCGAACAGGAGGGCTCGGCACAGCTGGGCGAGGTCGTGGGCGTCGGTCTCGGTCAGCGCCGAGCATTCGACTCCGATCGAGGCGGCGTCGACGACGAGGTTGTGGCGGGGGCCTCCGAGGCGGTGGACGCGCACGAACCGGTCGGGGCGCGGGTTCGGGACCGTGGAGAGGACGTCGGCGGTGTCGCCGCGGTCGTCGAGCTCCTCGGTGAGGTAGTCGACGACGAGGGCGACGGCGTCCGGGAAGAGGATGACCTGGGGGGCGGTCATCCTCGTGCGGCGTCGATCGCCCGGGTGAGGCGCCGGTCCCGGGCCTCGGCGATCATCGCCGGGATCGTGTCGGTGATGACGGCGACGCGGGCACGGTTGGGGCCGGTCTCCGTTTCGACCCGGTGCCCGGGCCCGGCGGCGGCAGCGACGGCCTCGCCACGGCGGCGGAGGTCGCCGAGGACCTCGTCGGAGCGCAGGATCTCGCGGAGGGCGTTCGGGTTCATCTCGAAGCGCACGACGTGACCTCCTGGAGGGCGTGGCGGGCCTCGGCGGCGAGGCTCTGGAGTCGAGCGGGTCCGGAGCGGCGGTAGCGCTCGCCGAGCTGGGCGCTGGCGTGCGACCCGATCCGACGGCGCAGGCGGGGCTGGGGCGGGTGCCACAGGTGCCAGAGCGGGCCGGTGAGCTGCTCGTGGCCGCCGATGAGGCCGTCGAGGGCGTAGCGCCACGAGTCGTCCTCGTGGCCCCACCCGACGAACCTGGGGTCCAACGGGACCTGATCCCACGTCTCGTGGCGGATCACGACGATCCCGCCGCCGGGATGGCCCGCATAGGGCCGCTCAGCGAGGCCTGCTGCGTCTGTGGCGTCGAGCGGGCCGCCGGCGAGCACCGAGGCGGTGCGGGCTTCGTCGAGGCGGTACAGCGCTCGGTGCGGGACGACCCACGCGGCACCGGCGGTGAGGACGTCGACCGCCCGGGCGAGGTCGTCGCTCCACACGTCGGCGTCGGCGACGACGAGCACGTCCGCGTCGGTGCGGGCGACGGCGTCAGCGACCGCCACGGCCTTGCACCAGTCGCCGTGAGGGACGGCGCTGGCGACGACGTCCCATCCGGGGTGCCGGGCGGCGTAGCGAGCCTGCACCCACTCCCACGCGGCTTCCCTGTGCGGGCAGCCCGGGCGCCACGGGACGACGACAGCGACGGCGGTCATCGGGGCCACCGGCGGTACGGGGCCGGATCGAGCACCATGCCGGCGTCGGCCGGGGACAGGTGCCAGAAGTACTGGCGGAACACGTCGTGGAGGATCTCCTCGCCGTGTGCATCGAGAAGGTCGCCGTACGCGCGCCAGTGGGCGCCGACGTCGACCGGGAGGTCGGTGGCCCGGTAGGCGGCGGCGCCGTTGCGGGCCTTGCGCACGAACTGCTCTGGCGAGCGGTACGGGAAGTGGCGGACCTCGAGCCCGCCGGCGAGCTGGACGGGACCGGGGAGGCTGACGCCGTGGTTGCCCTGGTGGATCACGGCGCCCGGGCGCCACCGGAACGCCACCTTCGGGAGCGGCGCGGCGGCGAGCTGGCGCCACAGGATCGTCTCGAACGGGTCGACGCCGGGGGGATCGACCGCCGACGGGAAGTGCTGCAGCAGCTCGGCCGTGACGATGTCCGCGCCGTCGGCGGCGTCGAGCTCGCGCGCCAGGCGGTCACCGCGGAACAGCCACAGTTCGTCGGCGTCGAACGGCACGATCCACGTCGCGCCGTACTCCTCGGCGGCGACCGCAGCGAGGCGGGACATCTTCTCGGACTGGTGGTAGGCGACCTCCGTGTCGTCGAGCACGACGAGCGGGAGGACGTCGGCGAGCTCGGCGAGGATCTCACGGGTGCCGTCGGTTGAGCCGTTGTCGGCGACGACGAGCACGTCGACGCCCTCGTCGGCCAGGTGCAGGAGCGTGCCGGCGATCACGTCGGCCTCGTCCTTCACCATCGAGACGCCGGCGACCGTCATCAGTAGCCGGTCCCGACGCGCTCGTGGCCGATGTGCTCGACCCATTCGCCGCTGTCCCGGGAGCCCCAGTAGCCGAACCGGATGGCGGGGTCGATGAGCAGGTCGTGGGTGAAGCGGCCTTCGGTGTTGGCACCTTCGGGCCACGGGCGGTGGCAGAGCGACCGGCGGTAGAGCGACGGGTTCGTGGTGAAGAACCGGCGGTGCTCGAGCCAGACGTGCCCGGCGCGGTCGGAGATCTGCACGAAGTCGTCGGGGTGCTGCTCGACGATCCCGCCGGCGGCGGCTTCCTGCGGGTTCCACGGCTGGCGCCGGAATGCGAGCTGCGCCAGGTACGTGTTCTCGTCGAGGACCTCGGCGAGGTGGACGAGGTCGACGGGGTGGCGGAACGTGAAGTCGTCCTCGAGGTGGAACACGAACCGCTCGCCGGCGGCGGCGAGGTAGCGCCATGCGTTGCGGATCGCGCCGCCGAAGCCCTGCCGGCCGGCGGGGTGGCCGATGATCTCGAAGGTCGGGAAGGCGTCGCGCAGCCACCACCGGTACGTGTCGTCGCCGGAGTCGTCGTGGATCACGCGGCGGGTGATCGGGCCGTGGAGGTTGGCGAGCGCGGACGGGATGGTGCGGGCGAGGCAGTCGCGGCGGCCGTCGGTCATCACGAGGAGGGCGATCACGCCGGCACCGGGAGCCCGTTGGCGGCGGCGATGGCCTGGTGAGCGGCGAAGCGGGCGGCGCGGCTGGGTGCGCGGTTGCGGGAGTCGCGACGCACGTGGGCCCGGTAGATCGCCGCGGGGATCGCCT
>Ga0066687_10000415_pt1 | contig 11242 bp, 7 predicted proteins | sample GraSoiAngelo_136_FD_65630 | JGI IMG/M metagenome (GOLD analysis project Ga0066687, IMG submission 65630) | Grasslands soil microbial communities from the Angelo Coastal Reserve, California, USA - 14_0929_09_20cm | ecosystem: Environmental > Terrestrial > Soil > Grasslands | place: USA... | reverse complement strand
AACGCAGGGATGATGAAGAGGAAGATCATCAGCGACGCGTGCACGGAGAAGAGCCCGTTGTACGTCTGCGGATCGAAGAAGTGGTTCGACGGCCGGGCGAGCTGGACGCGCACGAGCATCGCGAGGAACCCGCCCGCGAGGAAGAAGAAGATCGTCGTCACCAGGTACTGGACGCCGATGACCTTGTGGTCGGTGTTGACGCGGAAGTAGTCGCGCCATGTGCGCGCGCCGTGACCGGAGTGATCCTCGGCCCGCGTCGGGAAGCCGAGTGCGTAGTACACCCAGTAGTCGAACGCGCCGATGCCGGCGAGGAAGCCGATCGGCCCGGCGACGAGCAGGGACACGAGGACGATGTCGTCCGTCTTGAGCAGCGGCTGCCAGCCGCCCCACCAGCGGAACACGACCACGAGCCCGAAGCCGATCGCGGCGAACAGGCAAAACATCCACGCGGCGCGGATGAGCCCGGGGCCGAGGATCAGGCGACGCAGTGTGCTGCCGCCTCCGCCCGTCGGCGCGCTCATCTCGTGTGGGTCGAGTGCGGCGGTGGTCATTTGCCCGAGTTGATCAGATAGGAGACGAGCGCGTCGAGCTGCTGCTTCGACAGCGCCTTGCCGAAGGTCTGGGGCATGACGTTCTTGGGATACCCGGGCTGGATGTACGCGTTCGGGTCGACGATCGAGGTCCGGGCGAAGCTCTGCACCGGCTGACCGGCCTGCTTCGCCTCGGCGGCCAGCTTGTCGAGGTCGGGGCCGACCTTGCCGGTCGTGCCCGCGGCGGTGAGCGTGTGGCACGCGCCGCAGCCGTTGTTCTTGAAGATCGCAGCGCCGGCCGTCCCGGTGTTCGTCGAGGTGACAGCCTTCGACTGGCTCTTGAGCCACTTCGCGAACGCCGCCGGCGCCATCACCACCGCGGTCGAGCGCATCGTCGAATGGCCGAGCCCGCACAGCTCGTTGCAGATCACGGGATACGTACCGAGGCGCGTGGGGGTGACGTTGATCGTCGTGGTCAATCCGGGGACGATGTCCTCGTTCTCACGGAACTCCGGCACGAAGAAGGCGTGGATGACGTCTTTCGACTGGAACCGGAGCTGGGTCTCGCGACCGTTCGGGAGCATGAGCGTCGCGCTCGTCAGTCCGCTCGGGTACTTGAACGTCCATGTGAACTGCTGGGCGACGACGTCGACGCGGAGGGCGTTCTTGGCGAGGGCGTCGTCGCGGGAGAGGACGATCGCGCTCGTGATCCCGATGGCGGTGACGAGGATCGTCGGGATGATCGTCCACGCGATCTCGAGCTTCGTGTTGCCGTGGATCGGCGGCCCGTCGGAGTCGTCGTCGGGGTTCGCCCGGAAGCGGAAGACCGAGTAGAGGATCGCGGCGGCGACGACGGCGAAGATGACGATGCAGATCGTCACGACGAACCAGAACTCGAAGTCGATCCGGCCGGCCTCCTTCGAGGCCGACACCGGGAGCCACGGAAGAGCCAGTGCCACTGCGGCGGCGATTCCGCCGGAGACGACGCCGATCCCGAGGAGAGAAGCGATCGAGCCCCTGCGCATCCGGCTCGGAGCCTAGACGAAAGCCGAACCCGAAACGCCGCCTGCCGCGTTTCCGGAACGACCCCTTCCAAAAGGAGGATGCATGGGTCTTGGAGTCGGAATCCTTCTAGCCGCCGTCGGCGCGGTGCTCGCGTTCGCTGTGAGCGCCACCGTCTCCGGCGTCAACATTCACACCGTCGGCTGGATCCTGCTGATCGTGGGGATCGCGGGAATCGTCCTGTCGATGATCTTCTGGTCGTCGTGGATGGGCCCTGGGTACTACTCGCGGCGGCGGACCTACGTCGACGAAGGGCCTCCGCCGTACTAAGTCGGAAGGCACGTTCGGGTTGCCGGCCGGCGTGATGCCGGCCGGCTGCGTTTAGCCGGTCTCGACCGCGTACAGCCGCCATTCCTCGGGGACGCCTTTCAGCGTCGCCGTCCCGTGCTCCCGGAAGCGGAGGCCCGAGCCGGCGACGAGATCCTTCACCGTGCTCGAGACGAGCACCTGTCCCGGCTCGGCTTCCTTCGCCACACGCGCGCCGATGTGCACGGCGATGCCGCCGACCTTCCCCTCCAGGAGCTCGCACTCGCCCGTATGCAGGCCGGCGCGAAGCTCGATGCCGAGGTCGCGCACGGCTTGGGTGATCGCGCAGGCGCAGCGCACTGCGCGCGCCGGCCCATCGAAGCGCGCGAAGAAGCCGTCGCCTGCCACGTCCAGCTCCGCACCGCGATGGCGTACGAGCTCGCGCCGGATGACCCGGTGGTGCTCTTCGAGCAGCTCGCGCCAGGCGCGGTCGCCGATCGCGGCCGCCTTCGCGGTCGAGCCGACGATGTCGGTGAAGAGGACCGTGGCGAGGACGCGGTCAGGCTCGGCCTCCTCCCAGGCTCCCGCCTCCCACACCTCGGTCATGAAGCGCTCGGTCTCCGCGGTGGCGCGAAGCGCAAGCCCTCCGAACGCGAGGTGGCCCACTCCGGGGACCACGACCACACGCGCGCCGGGGACTCTCGATGCGGTGTACTGCGCGACCTCGAGCGGCACGATCGTGTCTTCCGAGCCATGCAGGATCAGCGTCGGGACGCGCACCGCCGGCAGGACGTGACGCACGTCGATCTCCTTGTTCATGCGGTGGAGCGCTTCGAGCGCTCCGGGGCTGGAGCCGAACCGGAGCAGGCGCAGAAAGGAGTCCGCCTCGGCCGGCTCGAAGCGGCCGAGGCCCGCGACCGCCTCCAAGGCCTGCTCTCTGGGGCCGAAGATCTGCAACGCGCGCTCGACCTCCCGCTCGTACTCCTCCTCCGTTCGGCCCCACGGATAGTCGGGCGCCCACATCCGGCGCGGGAACGCGCTGCGAATCACGAGCGCAGCCGTCCGCTCGGGATACGTCGCCGCGAAGAGAAGGCTCATGGCCGCTCCCTCGGACAGGCCGTAGAAGGCAGCGCGACGCGAGCCGACGGCGTCCATCACCGCGCGGACGTCGTCCATCCGGGCCTCGAGCGTCGGCGCCCCGCTGACGCGGTCGGACATTCCCGTGCCGCGCTTGTCGAAGCGAATCAGGCGGGAGAACGAGGCCATACGCTCGAGCACTGGCACGAAGCTCGGGATGTCCCAGTGCAGCTCGAGATGCGTGACGTAGCCCGGCACGAAGACGAGATCGAACGGCCCGTCGCCGCAGACCTGGTAGGCGATGTTGAGGTCGCCGCTCTTCGCGTAGTGCGTCTCCGGGATGTCCACCGGGAACAGTCTCCTCGAAGGAAGTGGGCCGTGCAGGGATCGAACCTGCGACCCCGCTGTTGCCTGCTTGGCGCCGCGCGTTCAGACTCGCTTCGTGGTTTTGTGTCCGGCGTGCGCGAAGGAGAACCCGGACGGGTTCGAGTTCTGCGGCTTCTGTCGGTCACCGCTCGCCTCGGCGACGCTCCCACCCACACGCGAGGAGCGCAAGGTCGTCACCGTCCTCTTCTGCGACCTGGTCGGGTTCACGACGGCGGCGGAGCAGCTCGACCCCGAGGACGTTCGTGCCGTACTCGGCCCGTACCACGCGCGCCTGCGCATCGAGCTCGAGCGCCATGGGGGAACGGTCGAGAAGTTCATCGGCGACGCGGTCATGGCGCTGTTCGGAGCACCCGCCGCTCACGAGGACGATCCCGAGCGCGCGATCCGCGCCGCGCTCGCAATTCGCGACTTCGCGGTGGAGGACGGGCTCGAGCTTCGGATCGGGATCACGACCGGTGAGGCGCTGATCGCACTCGACGCGAGCCCTGCCGAGGGCGAGGGGGTGGCGTCGGGCGACGTCGTCAACACAGGCGCGCGCCTCCAGAGCGCAGCCCCGGTCAACGGCATCCTCGCCGACGAGACGACCTACCGCGCGACACGCCGGGCGATCGAGTATCGCGACGCACCCGCGGTCGACGCGAAGGGCAAATCGGAGCCGGTTCGGGTCTGGGAGGTGGTTGCGGCCCGCTCGCGCTTCGGTGTCGACGTCACGCATCACGCACTCGTCGAGCTCGTCGGCCGCGACCGTGAGCTCTCTGTGCTCCGCGACGCGTTCGAACGCGCCCGCCACGAGCGGATCCCGCAGCTCGTCACCCTCGTCGCCGTGCCGGGGATGGGCAAGAGCCGCCTCGTGTACGAGCTGTCGCGGATCGTCGACGCCGACCCCGAGCTGATCACCTGGCGTCAGGGGCGCTGCCTCGCGTACGGAGACGGCGTCGCCTTCTGGGCGCTCGCAGAGGTGGTCAAGGCGCAGGCAGGCATTCATGACGAAGACAGCGAGGACGCGGTGGCGAAAAAGCTCCAGACTGCCGTCGCCGCAGCCGTCGCCGACGAGAAGGACGCCACCTGGGTCGAGTCGCACCTTCGTCCGCTCGTCGGTCTCGAGACGGGAACCGGCCTGGGCGGCGACCGTCGCGGCGAGGCCTTCGCCGCTTGGCGACGCTTCTTCGAAGCACTCGCCGACCAGCGGCCGCTCGTGCTCGTGCTCGAGGACCTGCACTGGGCCGACGAGGGCTTGCTCGACTTCGTCGACGAGCTCGTCGATTGGCTGAGCGGCGTCCCGCTCCTCGTCGTCTGCAGCGCGCGGCCGGAGCTGCTCGAGCGCCGCCCGGGCTGGGGCGGCGGAACGCTGAACGCCGCGATGATCGGGCTCACTCCCCTCTCCTCGGAGCAGACCGCGGTCCTGATCTCGCAGGTCCTCGCGCGCAGCGTTCTGCCGGCCGAGATCCAGCAGGCGTTGCTGGATCGCTCGGAGGGCAACCCGTTGTACGCAGAGCAGTTCGCACAGCTCTACCTCGAGCGCGGCTCCGCGGAAGACATGCCGCTCCCCGAGACGCTCCAGGGGATCGTCGCCGCGCGCCTCGACGGCCTCTCGGCCGAGGAAAAGGCGGTCCTCCAGGACGCGTCTGTGATCGGCAAGGTCTTCTGGACCGCTGCGCTTCGCCGAGACGAGCATGCGGCCGACCCGCTGCTGCACTCCCTCGAACGCAAGGGCTTCCTGACCCGGCAGCGACGCTCCTCGGTTGGGAGCGAGGGCGAATGGGCGTTCGCCCACATGCTGCTGCGAGACGTCGCCTACGGGCAGATCCCTCGCGCAGAGCGTGCGCACAAGCACCGCGAGACGGCGGAATGGATCGAGAGCCTGGGTCGCTCCGAGGACCACGCCGAGCTCCTTGCCTTCCACTGGCGATCCGCGCGTGAGCTCGCCCTTGCCTCGCAGCAGGACACCACGGAACTCGAGACGCCGACACGCCTGGCTCTTCGTGCGGCGGGCGATCGGGCGTTCTCGGTCAACGCCTACCCGGCGGCGGCGGCGTACTACGACGAGGCGCTCGCGCTCTGGCCCGACGACGAGGAGCGTCCGCGGCTCCTCTACCAGTGCGCGGATGCCCTCTACATCGCGACCGACCACCGCGCGTTGACCGCTCTGGAAGAGGCTCGAGACGCCCTGCTCGCCGTCGGAGATCACCAGACGGCTGCCGAGGCCGAGCTTTCGATCTCCCGGATCTGGTGGCATCGCGGACAGCGGGACGAGTCGACCGCGCACGCGTCCCGCGCGGAAGAGCTGGCCGGGGCCGAGTGCTCCCCCGCTCGCGCGCGAGTGCTCGCGAACATCGCGCGGACGCGGGCGATCGCCGGCGATCGGGAGGACGGACTGCGTCTGGCGAGGGAGGCGCTGGAGATGGCCCAGGTGCTTGGCCTCGACGAGCTCCGCGCACACGCGCTGGCGACGATCAGCCTCGCCAAGATGTACCTCGACGACCCCTCGGGCGTAGAGGACGGGGAGAAGGCGCTCGAGATCGCCCTCGCGATCAATTCGCCGCAGGCCGGCACGATCGCCAACAACATGGGGGTCGATGCGATCTTCAAGTTCGACCTGCGCCGCGCCGGTGAGCTTTTCGTCGAGGGCCTGCAGATCGCCACGCGCTTCGGAGACGCGTCCAACGTGCGCTGGCTGCGCCACCAATGCGCCGCGTGGGATTTCGTCCAGGGCCGCTGGGACGAGGCGCTCGAAGGGGAGGGAGCCTTCATCGCCGAATGCGACGCCGGCTCGCCGCACTATCTCGAAGCGGCCGCACGCGCGAACCGCGCACTGATTCGAGAGGCCCGCGGCGATGTCGAGGGCGCCCTCGTGGACTCGCGTCGAGCGGTTGACCTCGTGCGCGAGAGCGGCGACCCGCAGGAGGTCCTGCCCCAGCTCGGAGGAGCCGTCGACGTGCTCGAGAGGCACGGATTCCTCGCGGAGGCGCGCGCGCTCGCGGAGGAAGTGGTCGAGCTCAGTCGGCGCCACCCGGACGACGCGGTCTGGGCCCTCCCGTTCGGATTCCTGCTTTCGCGCATCGCTTTGGAGTTCCGGGCCGAGCTCGCCGCAGCCCTCGAGAGCGCCCCGATGTGGCCATGGAGGGAGATCGCATTCGCATGCCTCGACCGTGAGTTCGTCCGCGCCGCCGATCTATGGGTCCAAGGCGGCTCGCCTACATGGGAGGCACGACTTCGGTTCCGCGCAGCGGAGGAGCTGATCGCCACCGGCCGGCACGCAGAGGGCGAGGCGCAACTCGAGCAAGCGCTCGCCTTCTATCGCTCGGTCGGCGCGACGTTCTTCACCGAGCGCGCCGAGGCGCTACTCGGTTCCGCCGCGCACCCGAAGTCGGCGTAGGCGTGGGCGGAACCATGCGGTGCGCAAACCACGTCATTCGGGCCGAGACCCTGCGCGTCGACTGAAGATCAGCTATCCGTTGAGCGCCTGCTCGCGTTCGCGCAGCTCGATCCTGCGAATCTTGCCGGTGAGGGTCTTCGGTAGGTCGTGGACAAACTCGATCTTGCGCGGATACGCGTACTGCGAGAGCCGCGTCCGCACAAACTCCGAGATCTCGGTTGCGAGCTCCTCGGTCGGCTCGTGACCCTCGGCCAGCACGATGAACGCCTTCACGATCGACCCACGCCGGTCGTCGGGCGACGCGACTGCGGCCGCTTCGCGGACCGCGGGGTGCTCGATGCAGGCTGACTCGACTTCGAACGGCCCGATGCGGTAGCCCGCGGAGATGATGACGTCGTCGGCACGGCCGGCGTACCAGACGTAGCCGTCCGCGTCCATCACCGCGGCGTCCTTCGTATGGAACCACTCGCCGCCGAAGGTCTCCCGCGCGGCCTCGTCGTTCCTCCAATAGCCGAGCGGGTAGTGCGGGTTCGAGCGTGCGCGCAGGCAGATCTCGCCGCGCTCTCCGCGCGGCACTTCGTTTTCTTCCTCGTCGAGGACGCGAACGTCCCAGCCGGGCATCGGCCGGCCCATCGAGCCCTCGCGCACCTCGAGCCACGGGTAGTTCGCGACGAGCGGATACGACTCGGTGAGGCCGTAGTAGTCGAGCACCGTCAACCCGTACTGATCGCGGAACCAGCGGATCGCCTCGGGGTTCAGCGGCTCGCCGGCGGAGCAGACGCGGCGGAAGCTGCAGGGATACCGCGTTCCGGCGTCGGCGACCGCCATCATCGAGCGCATCGCCGTCGGCGTCGTGAAGACGTTCGTGACGCCATGGCGCGAGAGAAAGTCGAGCTGCTTCCGCGGATCGAAGCCGCCCTCGCGCTGGTAAACGCACTGGACGGCGCCAAGGCGCCATGGCCCGAGCAGGGGCGCGATCCCCGCGGCCCAGGCCCACTCGCCCATGCCGTGAAAGCGCTCGCCGTCGTCAATCTCGTGGCAGTAGAGAAACTCTTCGTGCGCGAGGATGTAGCGGTGCGCGTGCACGATCCCCTTCGCGAGGCCGGTGGTGCCCGACGTGTAGTAGAGCTGCGCGGGATCGCCCGCGGCGGTGTCGGCGGTCTCGTGCTCGGTTGAATGCTCCATGAGCGTGTCCGCGTCGAGCGTGACGAGGGGCACTCCGGTATCGGCGAAGCGCGCCGCGCTGGTTTTGTCCGTGACAAGAACCCGCGGCTGTGCATCGTTCAGACGGTGTGCGATGCCCGCGTCGCCGTAGAGCACGGACATCGAGAGCAGGAGCGCGCCGAGCTTCCACGTCCCGAAGAAGATCGCGGCCGCCTCGGGCGTCGGCGGCAGCACGACCGCCACGCGGTCCCCGCGCTCGACGCCGTGCGCTTCGAGCAGGCTAGCGGCCTGGTTAGAGAGATCCTGAATCTCGCCCCAGGTCAGCTCGCGAACGGCGCCGTCGAACCGCTCGTGGATCATCGCGAGCTTCTCGCGAGGATGGTCGTCGCAGCAATTCCCGGCAATGTTGTAGCGCTCAGGGACGCGCCACTCGTGCGCTGCACAGATGTCCTCGTACTGTCCCGTTTCCGGATCCTACGGCCTGAGCTGGTAGCGAGTGCCACCCAGCCCGTCGTCTCGTGGTTGGTCTGCACCCTTTCGAAAAAGTGGGCCGTGCAGGGATCGAACCTGCGACCTTGGGATTAAGAGTCCCCTGCTCTACCAGCTGAGCTAACGGCCCGAGGCGGCGGCCATTGTAGCCTCGTGGCGGTGAGGGTTCTCTCGGTCGTCGGCAACCGTCCGCAGTTCATCAAGTCCGGTCCCGTCTCGGTCGCGCTGCGCGAGGCGGGCATCGACGAGGTCGTCGTGCACACCGGCCAGCACTACGACCGCGCGCTGTCGGAGGTGTTCTTCGACGAGCTCGGGCTGGGCGAGCCGGCGTACCGGCTCGACCTGCACACGGCCGACCCGGAGGCGATGCGTCCCGGCATCGCAGCCGCCGTCGAGCGCGAGCGGCCGGACTGGGTGCTCGTCTACGGCGACACGAACTCGACGCTCGCGGGTGCCGAGGGAGCCGGGGCTGCGCCCGTCGCCCACGTGGAGGCGGGTCTGCGCAGCGGCGACTTGTCGATGCCGGAGGAGCGGAACCGTATCGCGGTCGACCGGGTCGCTGCGCTCCTCCTGTGTCCCGACGAGCGCTCGCGCGACACGCTCGTCGCGGAAGGCGTGCCCGGCGCGATCGAGGTCGTCGGCGACGTCATGGCCGACGCGTCCTTCCGCCTCGCACCGATCGCACGCGAACGTTCGACCGTCCTCGCCCGCCTCGGGCTCGCGCCGGGCGGATATCTCGTCGCCACGATCCACCGCGAGGCCAACGTGCATCCGGATCGGCTCGCCCGCATCGTCGCTGGGCTCGGCCGCACGGGCGAGCGTGTGGTCTTTCCGGCGCACCCGCGCACGCGAGCGCACCTCGAGAGCGTGCCCGGGACCGTCGACGTGATCGAGCCGCTCGGGTACCTCGACATGGCCGCGCTCTGCTCGCAGGCGCGCGTGATCGTCACCGACTCCGGCGGCCTGCAGAAGGAGGCGTACTGGTACGGCGTCCCGTGCGTGACCACGCGCCCGTCGACGGAATGGATCGACACGGTGGAGGCCGGCGCGAACGTCCTCGTCGACGACGACCCCGCGCGGCTCGCCGCCGCGGTCGCCTCCGCGCGCATGCCCGACGAGCGCCCGCAGCTGTACGGCGACGGGGCGGCCGCGCAACGGGTCGCAGCTAGCCTTGCGCGTCGTGCATCCTGAGATCGCCATCATCGGCGCGGGCTATGTCGGCATGCCGCATGCACAGACCTTCGCGGACGCCGGCAAGCGGGTCGTCCTCGTCGACATCGAGCAGTCGGTGGTGGACGGGATCAACCGCGGCGAGAGCCACATCGCCGACGTCGGCTCCGACGATCTCGGGCGGCTGGTCGGCGCCGGCCTGATCACGGCAACCACCGACTTCGGCGTCGTCGCCGGGTGTGACGCGGTCGTCATCGCCGTGCCGACGCCGCTGTCGCCGCAGCGCGAGCCCGACCTCGACTACGTCCGGAGCGCCGCGCGCTCGATCGCGCCGCACATGAAGAAGGGGCACGTCGTCGTGCTCGAGTCGACCACGTATCCAGGCACCACGCGGGAGATCGTGCAGCCCGAGCTCGAAGCGGGCAGCGGGCTGAAGGCCGGCGTGGACTTCTACCTCGCGTTCGCGCCGGAGCGGGTCGACCCCGGCCGCACCGACTGGACGACGAAGTCGACGCCGAAGGTCGTCGGCGGCATCGACGCCGCGTCGACGAAGGCGGCTGCAGACCTCTACCGCAGCGCTCTCGACAACGTGCACGAGGTCTCGACCGCCGAGGCGGCGGAGCTGACGAAGCTGCTCGAGAACATCTTCCGGTCGGTGAACATCGCGCTCGTCAACGAGCTCGCCCAGCTGTGCGACCGCATGGACATCGACGTCTGGGAGGTGATCTCGGCGGCGGCGACGAAGCCGTTCGGGTTCATGCCGTTCCAGCCGGGCCCCGGGCTCGGCGGGCACTGCATCCCGCTCGACCCGTACTACCTCGCCTGGAAGGCGCGCGAGTTCGACTTCAACACGCGCTTCGTCGAGCTGGCCGGCGAGATCAACAACAACATGCCGTACTTCTGCCGCTCGGTCATCTCGCAGGCGCTGAACCACGGCGCGCAGAAGTCGCTCAAGGGCTCGAAGATCCTGCTCGTCGGCGTCGCGTACAAGGCGGACATCGACGACGTGCGCGAGTCGCCGGCCGAGAAGCTCCTCAAGCTGCTTCGCAACGCCGGCGCGGACGTCGCCTACCACGACCCGTTCGTGGAGGAGTTCGACGGGCTGCGGTCGGTACCGCTCGAGCCGGACGCCTACGACTGCATCGCGATCGTGACCGCGCACACGATCATCGACTACGACAAGCTCGTGGACGATGCCCCGCTCGTCGTCGACCTGCGCAACGCGACGGGCGACAAGGGCACCGCATCGGAGAAGGTCTTCAAATTGTGATCGCGGTAACCGGTCTCGGCTACTGGGGGCCGAACCTCGCCCGCAACTTCGACGACCTCGGCGTCCTCTCCGCGCTCTGCGACCTCGATCCCGAGCTGCGCGAGCGCTATGCGTCGCGATATTCGAACGCGCGCATGTACGACGATTTCGACGAGCTCCTCGCGGACGACGACGTCTCCGCCATCGTCGTCGCCACTCCGGTGCCGACGCACTTCGACCTCGCGCGGCGCGCCCTCTCGGCGGGCAAGCACGTGCTCGTCGAGAAGCCGCCCGCCATGCGCGCCGCGGAGATCGACGAGCTGGTTGCGATCGCCGCCGAACGCGACCTCGTGCTCATGCCCGGCCATCTGTTGCTCTACCACCCCGGCATCCGCAAGCTCAAGCAGCTGATCGACGACGGCGAGCTCGGCGACGTGCTGTGCGTGTACGGCAACCGCCAGAACCTCGGCATCGTGCGCACGAACGAGAACG
>Ga0066687_10000414_pt1 | contig 11250 bp, 9 predicted proteins | sample GraSoiAngelo_136_FD_65630 | JGI IMG/M metagenome (GOLD analysis project Ga0066687, IMG submission 65630) | Grasslands soil microbial communities from the Angelo Coastal Reserve, California, USA - 14_0929_09_20cm | ecosystem: Environmental > Terrestrial > Soil > Grasslands | place: USA... | reverse complement strand
CCGCTGAGAATAATTTCAATCAACAGATAAATTGAATTCGCCATTCCGATGAAGGAGGGGATGACCGCGATCAACAGCAAAAGCATGCAGAAAAGGACAGCCTGGCTCGCGCTGCGGATGCCAGTTTCATCGTCGCTCGACAACATCCGAAAACCGGCTTGTTCGTAATCGTGGCGGCAGAGCCACGCGATGGCGAAGAAATGCGGCATTTGCCAGATGAAAACGATCGCAAACAAGGTCCAGGCGCCGAAATCGAGCGAATTGCGAGCGGCCGCCCAGCCGATCAAAGGCGGGAGCGCTCCTGGAATCGCGCCGACCAAAGTATTAAGCGTGGTGACGCGTTTCAGTGGGGTGTAGGCGAAGATGTAAATTACAACCGTGATCGCGGTCAGAATTGTAGCGAGAAAATTTGTGGCGATGGCGAGGTAAATGGTTCCGATGACAGCGAAGAGGCATCCTAGAATCAACGCGCTCCCCGGTCGCATTCTGCCGGAAGGAACTGGCCGCATGCGGGTCCGCAACATCAGGGCATCGAGGTCGCGCTCCCACCATTGATTAAGGGCAGAGGCGCCGGCTGCTGCCAGGGCTGCCCCAAACAGAACGTTTAGTAAGCGAACGACATCGACTGGATCGGAACTGCCGAGATAAAAACCAACGCCGGTGGTAATGAGGACCAAAAATGTCAGCCGCGTCTTGATTAGCTGGGAGAAATCGGATACGCGAGTGTGGCCAGCTTCAGGATTAGCGGAGGCCTGGAAGCCAGGTATCTTATAATCTGCATCCTTCATACGATGGCCGGATCCGATCTTAGTTGATGGGTCGGAGAAACCGGTGTTTCGATTCGACGAAAGCAAAACGCGCAGACGGTCGCACCGAACCCAAGCATCGTCGCGCCGACGGCGACGTGCGTGGTGGCGATATCCGCGGCCTTGTTACTCCAGATGGTCCAGGCACCCAAGCCAATTTGCACGAAAACACCGATCAGCCACGCCGTGGAAAGCCCGCATAGCGGCGAAATTTTCTCGCGGTGGGCGCAGACGAAAAACCAGATCACACCGATGGCGATCAAAATCGCACCGAAACGATGCGCCATTTGTAACCAGATTTGCGCTGCGGAAACGTCCGACATTCCGATGCGGTCGCGAGCAGCATTAATGGTGGCGATTGCGGCCGGACTGGTATCGGGAATCCATTGGCCGTAGGCGGTCGGGAAATCCGTGATAGAAAGGTCGCGGTGTTGATGTCGCATGGTGGCACCGAGCGCCAGTTGACCATAAATCAGGACGGTGCTGAGAAGTGCAATCGCCCGCAGCAATTTGCCATCGCGAATGGCGACCACGTGCTCTCTCCAGGAGCGCGAGGTCACCAGTGCGATGATGACCATCAAAGCGAAGAAAGCTTGCGCGAGACAGGCATGAAAAATTCCGATTTGATCTTTCAACATCGTAACGCGCAAACCACCGAGGATTCCCTGTAGGATGACAGCGCCGACAGCAGCGAGGCCCAGCATGCGCACCCAGCGGCGCGATTCCGCATACCAAAGCCACGCTGCAAGAATGACGGTCAGCACTCCAACGGTGGAGGCGATCAAGCGGTGGGTATGCTCAAAAAAAATCCCGCCGATCCATTTTGAAACTGGGAAGAGAAACATGTTGTAGCCAAAGGTCGTCGGCCAATCCGGGACCGCCAGGCCTACGCCTTTACTCGTGACCATGCCGCCGCTGCAAATAAGGAGAAGGGTCGCGACCGCGCTGAGCCAGGCGAAGCGGTTGAGCCAGGTTACAGATTTTGGGACGGACATTTTTGTGGTCGGTAGCGAAACAATCAATAAACGCAGATTCCTGACAGCGTCACGCGTATCAATCCGGGTAGCGCACGCGTCTCGCGTGTTGGTTTCGGCGTCTCGCCGCAACAGTCTTTTCTGACGATTAGGATCGCAGACCTATTGCACGCACGAAGGGAAGTCCGCGATTGCGGGACGCAATCGCCAACACGCGAGGCGCGTGCGCTACCCGGAATCTGCTGGCAACGCCTCTGATTTATTCGCCGCTCGGGCTGGCCGACGGAGAAGGCTGACCTGCAGGCGGTGCGCCCGGTGGCGGGACGGTTGCCGGCGAAGGTCCTGGAGGTGGTTCACCGGGCGGACGCTGCATCGGCGGCGGAGCTGCGGCCGCTTGCGCGGCCATTTCAGCACGTTCTTTCAACCAGGCCTCGTAGTCCTGGGGCGTATCAACGACGACACTGCCCTTCATACTGTAATGTCCCAGACCACACAGTTGCCCGCAGATCACCTCATACGTGCCGGTCTTTATCGGCTTAAACCACATTGGAATGATCGAACCGGGAATTGCGTCCTGCGCGATGCGCATATTCGGCAAACAAAAATTGTGAATCACATCCTTGGACGACAATTCGATGATGACAGAACGATCCACCGGAATGTGTAATTCGCCCGGCACGATAATGTCATCCTTGGCGGCCGGATCACTGGCGTCCAACCCGAGCTGGTTAGAAGCGGTGACGAGATTGACGTCGCGCCGGCCAAAAACGCCGTCGGGACCGGGGAGATGGAAGGTCCAGTTGAATTGCTGACCTACGGCGTGAACAAGAATGGCGTCGCGCGTTTCGGGAAACTGATTCACTCGTTTCGCCCACAACGGCACGGCAAAGCCGACCAGCAGCACGGCTTCAATCAGGACGACGGCAAATTCCAAATGCGTAGAGATGCCACTGGTAACGCCATCGTGATCGGCCACGGGATGACGGCTACGATGATAACGAACAAGGACATACAAAAAGAAGATCAACCATCCAATGAAGAGGGCGCCCATGAACCAGTGACAAAACTCCAGGATGTGATCGATCTGGTAGCCGTGTTCGGAGGCATTTGGCGGCTGCCCCATAAACTCATTAATCAGGGCGAGCTTATTCATACTGCGACAAATCTTCTTCGATCAACTGATCGTACGGCTCTGTCGGCATGCGAGCGTGCCGCCACAGATGAAAACTGAATGCGCCGATTCCGCCGAGCACGGACATGACAATGAACATCAAAACCCAGATGGCGACGGCAAGGTGCTGAACGTTTGCCGGAGGCGGACCACCAACGTCGCCGTAATTTCCGAAGCAAGTCGAGCAGGCAAACGTTTGCGTCAACGCACCACAAAACAAAACAACGGAAATGAAAATCGCTTTCATGTGATCAAGCGCAGCCGTTTCATTTTCCGATAAAACAGGACGCCGTAAATGATCAGCCCCACGGCGGAGACAAATGAGACGATGGCACCGGTGCGATAGACCGGCTCGCCCACAGTCAAATCAACCCAGACGCAATAGCCGCCGACGCCGAGGGCGAGGAGGGTCGAGAAGACGATGAAAACAATATGGAAGCCTTTGATTGACATTAGCGGTGAACCGGGTCGTACCAGGCGAGAAAGGTGAGCCAAAACAATCCAAGAACGAAAAAGCCGGTGAAGACGAGAACGCGATAGATCAGACGCTTTTCTGCCGACAAATGCATAAAGATAGCGGCAACTAGTCCAGCCTTGAAGGTGGCAACGAGCAGCGCAACGGTGACGTTCGCTTTTCGTCCACTCGCTTCCGACATGTTGACGTGGAACAGGTGGGAGAACAAAACTCCAAAATCCACGTAGGAAAGCCCGACAGTAATAAGAGTGAATAGCAGCAGCGTTCCGCCCACCATCAAATACCCGCGAACATGTCTCCGCACTTCGTGCGCGTACTCCTCGGTCTCGTGGTCCACGGGTGAAATGTCGGGCGGGTTATTCATCAGAGAAGATAAAAAAGTGGGAAAACGAAGATCCAGACCAGATCCACGAAGTGCCAGAAAAGGCCGGCCACTTCTACGCGGTTGGCGAGGTGTTCAGGATTGTGCCGGTAAAGCCGGAAGCTAGCCGGAAGCATCATATAACAAAAGACCAACACGCCACCGAGAACGTGCGCGCCATGCAGACCGGTGATAGTGAAGTAGCTGGCGAAATACGCGCTGTGTTTCGGCAGGAACATGTTTGCGTACTGCACATCCTCTTTTTCGATGGTCGCAATTTTGTCCGTGGCCGGGATCGGCCAGAAATGCGGCCGATCCATCGCCGGGTTAGTCGGGTCGGCGTTAACCGGGTCCAACGCGATCTCGTAATCTTTGATGTTCGGATCGGTCAGCGCCTCGTGATTATGGAGGTGACCAGTGATTTCCTTGCGCGGGGGCAGACCTTTCTCGAGGAGATGTTTGTTCCCGAGATACTGTTCATATTTCCCAAGCGCATCCTCTTTGATGAAGGCCCCGAAGTGATCGAATTTCTGTGGCCATTCATAGCTGAGCTTGACCACCAGGAAGATCACCCCGCAAAGAATGGTCAGCGTCATGTAAATTTTGTACCTGGTCAGGTCGCGCATTTTCAACGCTGCCCAGGCCAGCACTACCGTGACCGATGACGCGATGAGAATGGCTGTGTTCATTGTGCCAACCGGAACATTCAGCAACCCGTGCGGCCATTCGCCCGAGGCGGCGTCGAGTCGCAAAAAGATGTAGGCCGAAAACAAACCGCCAAAGAGCATCACTTCCGATGCGAGAAACAACCAGATGCCGACTTTAGCGTTCCACAGGCCCGTGTCCCGACGGGCGCTGACAGTGTAGGGAATTTCCATGCTAAAAAATTATTAATGCAGAACCGGCACGCGCGCCGAATGCGCAGTGGCGAGTTCACTCGCTTCGATCGGTTCGTTTTGCATGGTGTAGTCTTTGCCACGACGCGGAAGGCTGTATTCGTAAGGACCACGATAGGCTATCGGCGGCTTGAGAAAATTGCCGTGCCCGGGCGGTGACGGTGCCGTCCATTCCAGCGTGGTCGCATCCCACGGGTTGTCGTTCTCGACCTTCTTCCCCTTCCAGATGCTATAGAAGAAATTGATGATGAACGGAATTTGCGCCAGGCCCATGATCCAGGCCGCAATCGAGATTGGCGTATTCCATTGAAACCCGGTAAGTCCCCAAACGTGGTCGGCGGCAACACCCCAACCCTGGCCGCCATCATACCAACGCCGATGCATCCCGAGCATTCCTTGCAAAAACATCGGCAGGAAAATCACATTCATACAGATGAGTGAGGGCCAGAAATGCACTTTGCCCCAGAACTCATTCATCATCCGGCCAGTGGCTTTCGGAAACCAGTAATAGATGCCGGCGAACAAACCGAAAATGGTGCCCGGTGCGACGATGTAGTGGAAATGCGCGATGACGTAATAGGTGTCGTGCAGATAGAGGTCAGCCGAGTTAAACGCTAGCGGAATACCGGTTAGTCCACCGATACCGAACATCGGCAGAAAGGCGGTGGCGAAAAGCATCGGCGTGTTAAATCGAATCGAACCGCCCCACAGAGAGATGAAAAATGCGCTCAAGATGATGACGGAAGGAATGGAAATTATGAGGGTGGTAGTTTGGAAAAATGCGCTCACGGCCGAGCCCATCCCGGTAAGCCACATGTGGTGGGCCCAGACAACAAAAGAGAGAAAACCGAGCACGAGGGCGGCAAAGACGAGAGATTTATAACCCCACAGAGGTTTGCGCGAATTATTGGCGATAACTTCGGCAACAATCCCCATGGCGGGCAATATCAGGACATACACTTCCGGGTGACCGAGGAACCAGAACAGATGCTGCCACAAGAGCGGGCTACCGCCGCCGCTGATGTGCATGGGCGCTCCATTCACGACCATCCCGGCCGGCATGAAAAAACTGGTCGAAGCCGTTCGGTCCATCAATTGCATGATGATCGCCGCTTCCAACGGCGGGAACGCCAGCACCAAAAGGAATGCGGTGACAAATTGGGCCCAGACGAAAAATGGCAATCGCATCCAGGTCAAACCGGGTGCGCGCAATTGGATAATGGTGGTGATGAAATTGATCGCACCCAGGAGTGAGGATGTGATCAGGAAAATAAACCCGGTCAGCCAGAGCGTTTGGCCATTAAAAAACGGATTAAAATTCGGTCCGCTATCGGCGATAACCGAGAGCGGCGTGTAGGAAGTCCAGCCGCCCTTGGCCGCGCCGCCAGGCACGAAAAAACTTACCAGCATGATCACGCCACCGACAAAGAACGCCCAGTAACTGGCGGCGTTTACCTTCGGGAAGGTCATGTCGGGCGCGCCGATTTGCAGCGGGACAACAAAATTTCCGAAAGCGGCGAAAGCCAACGGAACTATTCCGGCAAAGATCATGATCGTGCCGTGCATGGCACCGAGTGAGTTGTAAAACTCCGGCGTCATCTTGCCGTCGGGCATGGAACCGGGGCCGAACAGATGCCCGAGAGCGTTACCAATTACCGGCAGGGCTGTTCCCGGATACGCCAGCTGCCACCGCATTATCATCATCAGGGAAAAACCAAAGAGTAAAAAGATCAGGCCACTAATGCCGTACCAGATGCCGATCACCTTGTGATCGGTGGAGAAGACGTACTTCCGCCAGAAACCCAGCTCATGATGTTCGTGTCCGTGCTCGTCGTGATGATGGGTTTCGGGTGGATGAGTAGTAGCGTCCATGCGAAGACAAATTTACCGCATCAAATATCGAAAGACAAAGCGCGTTTGCAAAGTGCTAAATGCAGGGGCCCCTCCCCCGAGCGCCGCCGAGGGATTCCATTGCGCAAGGTAAGTAGCGTCCCCGGCATCCCTCGATTTGCACTAGATGCGTTATGTTTTTGATCGCGTCTAGTTGAAGCACGATAATGCCTCGTGACGGATGCGACGCTGCGGAGATTGCAACAGACCGGTTGCGATGTTCGCGCCGATCGGTTGACCCGGATTCTCTTCGCGACCGACGCCTCCATTTATCAGATCGAGCCGGAAGGAGCGGCATTTCCGCGCTCGGCAGAGGAAGCGAGCGCAGTCATTCGCGAAAGCATTGACGCGGGACTGTCGATCACGCCACGTGGCGCAGGCACCAGCTTGGTTGGAAATGCAATCGGCGACGGGTTGATTGTCGACTTCTCAAGACACAATCGTGGCATTTCCGATCTCGATCTGGAAAAACGAACCGTCCGGGTCGGCGCCGGCGTGGTGTTGGATCAACTGAACAATTTTCTGAAGCCGCGCGGCTTTTGTTTCGGCCCGGACGTAGCGACGAGTTCGCGCGCTACCATCGGCGGAATGATCGCGAACAATTCCTCGGGAGCCCGTGCACCGTTTTATGGAACAACCGCCGATCACGTCCTCGCGACTGAGATTGTCCTGGCTGATGGACGAATCGCAAAAATTGGTTTGCAGGGGAACTCGCTCGAAGGAGAACGCGCACAAATTGAACGATTGCTGCATCAGCAGAGCGAGGAAATGGCTGAGCGCTGGCCACCGGGAATGATCAAACGCTGGCCGGGATACGGCCTCAAACGCTTCCTGCATTCGCCGCAAAATTTAAATGAAATTCTGGCGGGCAGCGAGGGGACATTGGCCGCGATTTTCTCGGCCGAACTCAAAATTTCTCCCCTGCCCCGTGAAAAAGGGCTCGGCTTGATTTTTTTCGCCAGCGTCGATGATGCGATGCAGGCAACGGTCGAGCTGCTCGATCTGAAACCGACCGCGATCGAGCACATCGACCGGCCATTGTTCGATCAGACAAAAGGACAACTGCATTTTCAGGCAGCGCGCGATTTAATGGAACTGGATACGAAACCGTGTGCTGCGGTCCTGATTGTTGAGTTCTACGATGAGAACGTAGCGGAACGGCTCGCGGTCTTGCAGGCACGCCGGCTCGGATTGCGTTCGAAAATTCTCACGAGCGCGCCGGAAATGGATTTGGTTTGGGCTGTACGCAAGGCTGGTTTGTCGTTGTTGACTGGATGCGTCGGCGTTAAAAAACCGGTCGCGTTCATCGAGGACGCGGCAGTGCGACCGGCGCAGCTTCCCGAATATGTGAGCGGATTGGAAGCGATTATGCGACCACTCAACCTTGAAGCTTCCTATTACGGACATGCCGCGAGTGGATTATTGCATGTGCGGCCTGTGCTCGACCTTCATGATCCGGCCGATTTGAAGAAGTTTCGCCAGGTCGCGGATCAAACCTCGGCACTGGTGAAGCAGTTCAAAGGTTCGCTCTCGGCCGAACACGGTGTCGGTATTGCACGCACCCAATACATGCGAGAACAACTGGGGGATCGGTTGTTTGGCGCGATGCGCGAGATCAAACGCATTTTTGATCCGGGCGACCGCATGAATCCGGGCAAAATTTTCGGGAACGACACCTTTCGGATCGACGCGAGTCTGCGGGAAAATTTTGTGCGACAAATCGAATTGCCGTTCACGCCGCGGCTAGCTTTCGCTTTCAAAGACCGTTCCTTCGTCGGCAACCTGGAACAGTGCAACGGCTGCGGTGGGTGTCGGAAAGATGCGCCGACGATGTGTCCGACATTCCTGGCCACTGGCGAAGAAGTCATGTCGACGCGTGGCCGCGCGAATGTGATCCGAAAAGTTCTGCAGTGGCGGGAGAACGGGCACGATCCTCTTGAGTCAGAGGAATTGGATGCGGCGCTGAGCAATTGTCTTTCTTGCAAAGGTTGCACGCCGGAGTGTCCATCGAATGTAAATCTGGCGCTGTTGAAAGCGGAGCTGCTCTACGCGGCGATTCGCAAGCGTGGTTTGCAGTTGCGGGAGCGAATTTTAAGCCGACCTGATTTACTCGGGGAAATTGGGTGCGCAGTTCCCCGCCTCGCAAACGCAGTGCTAAATTTCGGACCGTTGCGAACTTTAATAGAAAAAACGATCGGCCTATCCGCCAAACGATCGTTACCGAAGTACGCGAATGAACGGTTTGATCGATGGTTCGCGAATCACCCCGTACCTGTAGCGGCGGTCTGTGACCGCCGAAATAATCGGCCGGCGGGCATAGACCGCCGCTACAGTGAAGTCATCCTTTGGGACGACACATTCATCCGTTACAATGAGCCGCACATCGGGATCGCGGCGGTGAAAGTGCTGGAAGCACTCGGCCTCCATGTCTCGTTAGTCCGGGGTCGCAAATGCTGCGGGCGGCCGGCGTTTAGTCAGGGAAACCTCGCTTTGGCGGCGAAATTTGCTCATTACAACGTCTCTCAACTCTCGACTAATGCCAGTCCGGCTCGGACCAACTCTCTACTTCCGATTATTTTCCTCGAGCCCTCCTGTTACTCGATGTTTGCCGAGGACTATCGCGAGTTGAAGATCCCCGGCGTCGAGTCCATTGCGCAACGCAGTTTTCTTTTCGAAAAATTTGTCTACGACCTGCTCGAAGGCGAGCCAGAGCAGGCACGGTTTCGGCAGCGCGAAGAATCGGTTGCAATCCACGCGCATTGTCACGCCAAATCGATTTTGAATCCCGGATTTATGGCACGGTTGGTCGAGAAACTTCCAGGGCGAAAGGCGAGAGTACTCGACACGGGTTGCTGCGGAATGGCTGGCGCGTTTGGAATGATAGCAGCCAAACAGGAATTATCGCTGCAGGTCGCGGCGCCGATGCTGGAAAAAATTCGAGCGGAGGGAAAAGATGTTACCGTTGTTGCTTCAGGAACGAGCTGCCGGCATCAGATTTCGGAATTGTCGGAAGTCCGGCCGAAGCACATGGCCGAATTGTTGGCCGAGGCGCTATCGTAACGCCAGCGTGGCCCAAGAGAATGGTGAAGAAAATTGAATTGTAGAACTAAGATCTTAGTGCTCGCCGCAAAACCGCATGCTTAGATAGAGTCAGTTTCTGATCGTGCGATGCGCTTAGCTCGAGGGTCTACGGTTTCGTCAAGCGCAGCGATGGTGATGTCGTCACTCTTTTGGTCAATCTTGGCTTGCCGCAACGGCGACCGCTTACCACTGAAGAGGATGCGACGCGCAAGCGGTTACTTACTTGAGCCGCGCTTCACCAATAGCGGTAGTATCCGGGACGACCGTTGCTGCCGGCCACCCAAACTCGGTGACGATAATAGCGCCCCTGATAAAGATACTGATAATAGTGCCCGCGGTAATAATACCGATAGTAATGACCGTTGTAGCGGTAGCGATAGTAACGCCCATGGTAATAATAGGCTGATGCCGGTGCTGGTATTAAACAGGCGGCACAAAGAAGGGCCGCAAGGGAGTGCGAGAACCAGAATCTCATGAACTTTGCTGGAATAAGTTTACCGTAAAATAGATCAGAAATGCTCCCGCTCAACAAACCAGTTGGCGGAAGTTTTCACGTGCAAGCGCTAGTGTATCAATCACGATATGAAAACATCATTCAATCCCATCGTATTAACGATCAGGCTCGTGTTCTTTGCTTTTGCCGTCTCGGCATCGGCCGTCGCGCAAACTCCCGCCGAAACCGCGGGCAAGAAGGGCCCAGCCGTTCAGACGGCGGAATCGCAGGCCGCGTTGACACCGGCCTCGGCCTTGGAGAAGCTGAAAAAGGGTAACGCTCGCTTCGTCGAGAAAAACATGCGGAGCCGCGACTGGGTAGCTAAGGTATCAGCGACTGCCGGCGGTCAGTATCCGTTTGCGGCAATCCTCGCCTGCATGGACTCTCGGGCTCCGCTGGAGATCATCTTCGATCAGGGAATTGGCGACGTCTTCGGGATCCGCATCGCAGGCAACATCGTCAACGAGGACGAGCTCGGTAGCATGGAATACGCAACGAAGGTCGTCGGAGTGAAGGTCCTCGTCGTCCTCGGGCACACGTCATGCGGCGCTGTGAAGGGCGCTATCGACGACGCGAAGCTGGGTAATCTCACCGGGCTCCTTGCGAAGATCCGGCCTGCCGTAGCAGCATCCGGCCCCGGCAGTTCGAAAGACGAAGCGTACGTCACGAAAGTCGCCCAAGCCAACGTGTCTCAGGCGATGAAGGACATTCGCGAGAAGAGCCCGACTATAAAGGAGCAGCTCGACGCCGGTACGATTGGCCTCGTTGGAGCGATCTACGATGTCTCTACGGGTAAAGTGACGTTCCTCCCTGACTGAGTTTTGCTCCACACGAGCACGCACTAGGCGGTTCGGAAATGAACCTCATGTCACTGTTTGACCGGAAAGTGCCGGGCTTCGAATGCGCCGACTAGTACGACAAGCGATAGATTGGATGGCGATGCTGGGCGTAATCCCGCTTCTCAGCGACGTGTTCTGGGTTTCAATGTTGTCCTGATCATGTTTGGGCTTACGCTGGGAGCCGTCATCACGATGGTACTCTTGCCGACCATCTACTCCTTCTTCTTTGGAATCAGGAACCCAACGACGCTAAGGAATAAGCCC
>Ga0066687_10000411_pt1 | contig 11296 bp, 7 predicted proteins | sample GraSoiAngelo_136_FD_65630 | JGI IMG/M metagenome (GOLD analysis project Ga0066687, IMG submission 65630) | Grasslands soil microbial communities from the Angelo Coastal Reserve, California, USA - 14_0929_09_20cm | ecosystem: Environmental > Terrestrial > Soil > Grasslands | place: USA... | reverse complement strand
AGGCCTTCAAGAACTCTCGCTTGACGAAGTTGATCGCGCAGCATTTCAAACAACTCGCGCGCACGGGGCTCCAAAATCTCGGCTAACGTCCGCTGCGACAGCAGGCGTGCCGGCCGCTCGCCTACTGACGGCACTTCAATCTCATTTCCCTCAGGAATGCTTGTCACAACGGCAGAGCCGAACAGCCGCTTGATTTTGTCAGCCTCGGCTAACGGCGTACGCATGCCAACTGCGACATCGTTGGTGAAGTGATCTCCGCCAATTGGGATTACGCCGGTATGGGCGATGGCGCCTTCGTAAAACACGACGACTTCAGTCGAGCCAGCTCCAATATCCACGAGGCAGACTCCGAGTTCGCGCTCATCGGCATCGAGCGTCGCATCGGCGCAAGCCAGCGGCTCAAAGACGATGTCATCGACGTGAATGCCCGCTTTGTTGGCCGCCGTGACCAGATTCTGCGCAGCTCCCGTAGCTCCGGTTACGACATGAGCGTTCACCTCTAGCCGCATTCCAATCATGCCGATAGGATCCTGAATGCTGCCTTGCTCATCGACGATGAACTCCTGCGGGAGTAAGTGGATCGTCTGCCTGTCAGGAGGAAGAGAGACTGATCGCGCCCGCTCCACCGCCTGCCGCACATCATCCCGATTGATCTCGCGCGGCCTCGAGCCGAGGCTGATGCCGCCGCGACTGTTGAATCCGCGAATGTGTGGGCCGCCGATTCCAATCGTCGCGCGCTCGATGGGCATCTGAGCGGCTGCCTCGGCCTGCTCTACGGCACGCTGGATCGAGGAAGTTGCCTTGTCAAGCTCGACAATCACTCCTTTGCGCGAGCCCTTTGAATCGGCGATGCCGTGGCCGCGATATCGCAAACCAGCTTCGGTAACTTCCCCGACTAGAACGCAGGTTTTCAGGCTACCTACGTCAAGAATGCAGATCGTGTTGTCGCTAGCTTTTGCCATTCTTCCTTATGGAAAAACCAATTCACCACGGAGACACAGAGACACGGAGAAAAGCCTGGAAAGTGAACATTCGAGACGTTCGATGTAGCGATGCATCGTCTTATGCATGTCAGCGTTTTCCTCCGTGTCTCCGTGCCTCGGTGGTGAAATTTCTCTTGATGGCCTCCTGGGCGCCATCAGGATTCACGATGATCTGTCCGTCGTAGCGCAGATCGACTGAATCCAGCTTTTGGAACTGCTGCCGCCATCCTGCCGCATGTGACAGATAAATCTTGAAGCGCGACAAGAATTGGTCGCTGCCAAGGTGGACGAGCACCGCACCTGCAGGATCGGCGACGGTTACCTTCACATCTTCCGGATCGCTCAAGTCAACTTCACTTACATCACTTGAGTAGCGGTTGCCTCCCGCATCCAGGTCACTGATGAGCCGCGAATAAGTCTTCATCTGCGCGCTACGCGTCGACAGCGGGTCAGAGTCGCTCAAGCCGAATACAACCGGGAACGAATAGTGCGCTTTGCGGGCAGGCTCCATGATCACGCCATGAGCATCGACGAGGTGAATTCGACCGCTGATACGAGCAAACGCCACAGGAGTGCGCTCCTGCACCTGAACGGAGATGCGATTCGGCAGCAGACGCATGACGCTTGCCGACTCGATCCAGGCAATCTCTTCGAGCTGCTTCTTGCGCTGTTCCAGCGGAATGAAGAAAACGTTGCGTCCGATATCTCCACCGACCACTTCCATAATCTGCGAGCGCGGCACCTTGTCGAGACCACTAATGCTGATGTCGTCGCTGGAAAGCACGCGAAAGCGCCAGCTTCGTGTTCCGTAGCGATATACGCTGCCATAAGCAAGAGCGGCAACAGAGGCCAAGGCCATCACGCCGAGTGCAATTCGTATACGTCCAGCAGCCTTCTTGGGGAGCGTGCCTTTTCGTACGGCAACGCGCCGATCTGCGCGCCGAAATTGTGGTTGAGAGTTGGTGTCAGCTAGAGACGAGTCTGCACCGAACTCAGAGTTGAGTTCGTCGTCGCGAGCAGAAGTGACATCGACGCGAGTGGAAAGATCCAACTCTTTATACTGAGCGTCGTTTCGCGGCATGAATCGATTGTCAGAAAATCGCCGTACTCGCAACTATAACCGCAAACGATGAATTTTCAGTGCAGGAAAATGAGGATCAAGCAAATTTCTTGAATTAGGCTTGTTGCAGATCGGGTCATCGGGTGATCTGACCTCCGTCCGATCACCCAGCCTGATCGCTCGACATATGGAGTGCGTTTCGCTTTTCAAGTTCTTCCAACACTAAAGGTCCAATTTGATAAACGCTGCCTGCCCCCAGCGTCAGGACAAGATCCCCACTCTTAGCACGTGATGCGGCATAGCTGGCGGCGTCAGTAAACGAAGCGACATAGTGAGCTTGTGTTCCGGCAGAGGCGATACGCTTTGCTAGTCCTTGCGCCGTAACGCTGGGAATCGGCTCTTCGCCGGCAGCATAGATATCGAGCACTTGTAGAGTGTCGGCGTGGTCGAAGGCAGTTGCGAATTCCCCGGCCAGATCGCGTGTGCGCGTGTAACGATGTGGCTGGAAGATCACGTGAATTCTCTCGAATCCACACTGTCGGGCGGCTGCGAGCGTCGCGCGAATCTCGGTGGGATGATGGCCGTAGTCGTCGACAACGCTCACTCCACCGATTTTGCCTTTGAACTGAAAGCGGCGATCTACACCGCGAAATTGCGCTAGAGCCTCCGCGATGTTCGCTGCTGGAATGTCTAGTCCAACTCCGGTGGCGACCGCGGCAGTTGCATTCAGAACGTTGTGGTGACCTGGCACGTGTAGATCAAACTCTCCGATCTTCTTGCCCCGGTTCATGACTTCGAATCGGCTACGTGGCCGACTGTCTTCGGATTTGCAGGCCTCGTCAAGCAAGCGAACATGAAAGCCCGACGTCTCACTAGCACCGTATGTGATTACGCGACGCTCGAGGCGCGGGAGAAGGCTGCGAAGGCGCTCATCATCCTGACAGGCGATCACGGCGCCATAAAAAGGGACGCGGTTCATGAAATCAACGAAGGCCTGCTCTACATCATCCATGTCACGATAACAATCCATGTGCTCGCGATCGACATTGGTGACGATGGACAGAATCGGCGAGAGCTTCAGAAATGATCGGTCGCTCTCATCGGCTTCGGCAACCAAGTATTGCGACTTCCCTAAGCGAGCGTTCGAACCCATAGCATCTACGCGTCCACCAACCACCACGGTAGGATCGAGTCCGCCGGCGGCTAGCACCGCCGCCACCATTGATGTCGTTGTGGTCTTACCATGCATTCCAGCAATAGCTATGCCGTACTTAAGCCGCATCAGCTCGGCAAGCATCTCGGCACGAGGAATCACGGGAATGTGCTGTGCCCGTGCAGCCTGAATTTCGGGATTGTCCCGCGTTACCGCTGAAGTGGTGACAACCGCCTCCGAACCAGTGATGTTCTCCGCACGATGCCCAATAAAGATGAGGGCTCCCAAGCTCGCGAGGCGCTGCGTAACGGAGGACTCGCGCAAATCGGAACCTGAAACCTTGTATCCGAGATTGAGCAGCACTTCAGCGATGCCGCTCATGCCGATACCACCAATGCCTACGAAATGAATGCGTTGAACTTTGGCGAACATGGTCTAGGTCTAGCGCACAGGTTATAGGAACAGGTTACAGGGAGAATAGTCTTCACGCCTTTCCTCTCGCCGTCACCTGTTCGCTGTAAGTTCCTTCGCCATTTCCGCGATTTCCTTTCCGGCATTCGGGTGGGCGAGCGAGCGAGCTTTGATTGACATCCTTACCAATGCGACTGGATCGACAAGCATCTCGATAACGACTGTACTCAGGCGCTGTGGATTGAGTTGGGATTCCGTAATCAGACGCGCGGCGCCCGCGCTCTCCAATGCCTCAGCGTTCTTGAGTTGATGATTGTCGGCAGCTAGCGCAAATGGAACGAAGACAGCGGGCTTTCCTGCAGCGGTGATCTCAGCCACCGTGCTGGCTCCGGAGCGGCATAACACCGCATCTGCCTGGGCGAAAGCGGCAGGCATATCATCGATAAAACGGCTTACCTGAGCTGGGAGGTTTGCCTGGCGGTACGCGGCATCTACGCGCTCGAAATCACGCTCACCTGTCTGGTGGTGAATTTGAATACCGATCTCGCGCCATTTTGGGATCGCGTCGATCATGGTCTGATTGAGTATGCGAGCGCCCTGACTGCCTCCAAACACCAGCAATGAACCCGGGGGCGAGAACTCTCGCTCGGCTATCTTGAAGAATTCCTGCCTCACGGGAACTCCGGTCACCCTCGCATTACGGAAAAACTTCCTGGTTTCTTCAAAATGAACCGCCGCCGCGCTTACGTAACGAGCTACAACTCGATTGGCGAATCCCGGCACGAGATTAGGTTCAAAGGCCAGTGTGGGAATACGCATCAACAAAGCTGCGAGCATCCCCGGACCGGAAGCATATCCGCCGACTCCGATCACAACATCAGGCCGAAACTCCACAAATATCCCGCGACAGGTGAGGACCGCGCGCGGGATATCGCTCAGCGTTCTTGCGCGGCGAGCAAGGCTGACACCCTTCAGTTGCCCAACTTGTACCAGGCGCAGCTCGAACCCTGCCTGCGGAACGAGACGCGTCTCAATTCCCCGACTGGTACCAACAAAGATGATCTCCGCAGAGTAGAGCTGGCGCAGCTCTCGCGCGATAGCCAAGGCGGGAATGATGTGTCCGCCCGTGCCACCACCTACAATCGCTGCCCGCATCGACTAGTCTGTCTGCTGACTGATGTTCAGCAGCACTCCCACGCAGGCCAGAGTAATAAATAGTGAACTGCCACCATAGGAGATGAATGGCAGCGGAATACCTTTGGTTGGAAGCAAACCTAAAACTACGCTGATATTGAAGAACGCCTGGATCGCAATCGTGCTCGTGATGCCGATCGCCAGGAAGCGAGCGTACGGGTCCGACGTGCGGATCGCGGCGCGCATGCCGCGGTAACAGAACACTCCAAAGAGCGCCACGACTGCCACAGTCCCCAGCAGGCCGAGTTCTTCGGCGATCACAGCAAATATGAAGTCGGTATGAGGCTCAGGAAGATAAAAGAGCTTCTGCTTCCCTTCCATGAGACCGATGCCAGTGATCCCGCCCGTGCCCACCGCAATTAGCGACTGGACCATGTGAAAGCCAGCACCTTGTGGATCATTCCAGGGATTCACAAAGGCCAGCATGCGCTGGCGGCGGAAGCCGACATGAAACAGGAGGTAATACAGTGCCGGCAAGCTGGCCAGCACACCGTATCCAAGATATTTCAGCTCCATTCTCGCGACAAAGAGGACCGACGCCGTCATCGCCATGCAGACCAGAGCGGTGCCAAGGTCAGGCTGCTTCACGATCAGCAATGAGAAGATCAGGCTGGGCAAGACGGCAGGCAGCAGAGTTCGCCGCCAATCGTCAATCGCTACTGCACGTGTCTCCAGAAAGAAAGCCAAGAAGAAGATGAGCGTGGGCTTGGCCAGTTCTGAGGGCTGGAAGGAGAGCATGCCGAAGCGTATCCAACGATGAGTATTGTGTGAGCGGTCGAGAAATAGTACGGCGACCAGCAGCAACATGGTCACACCGAGCAACGTAAAAACCACAGCCGGATGCTTGTACTTGCGGTAGTCCACTCGCCTCAGGACAACCATAGCGAGCACTCCGGCACACGCCCAACCGATCTGGCGTAGAACAAAAGTGTAAGGAGATCCAAAGCGGTCTTTGGCCATCACGGCCGAAGCGCTAAAGACCATTACCAAACCAAGGAGAACGAGAAGGAGGGTGGCGCCCAATAGCCAGCGATCAACACTGACGCGCTTTGCCATCAGCGGCGCTCCTGCCCTGCAGTCGCAGGGCTTGCAAATTGTTCGACCAAGGCGCGGAAGGTGCGTCCTCGGTGTTCATAGTTTTCAAACTGATCGAAACTCGAGCAGGCAGGGGCGAGTAATACTACGTCTCCAGGCTTGGCGAGATCCCGAGCACGTTCTACAGCGTTGTCGAGGGTTTTGCACGGCAGAACTTCAACCGCCGATTGTACGTGGGATCGAATCTTCTCGGCCGCAGATCCGATGGTATAGACACGCGTTACCCTCTCCCTCAGGAGATTGTTCATCAGAGTGTAGTCGCTATCCTTATCCTTGCCTCCAAGAATGAGGTGAATATTGCCGGGAAAGGATTCGATTGCCTTGATAGTGGCATCGACATTAGTTGCCTTGGAGTCGTTGTAGTACTCCACTCCTGCGGCGGTAGCAATGTGCTGGAGCCGATGATCCACCGCTTTAAATTTCCGCACGGCATTGCGAATACTTATGGCATCGCAGCCACAAAGACGGCCTACGCTAACCGCTGCCAGCACGTTCTCCAGATTGTGAGCACCCTTTAGGGGAATTTCCGAGACCGGCATGATTGGCTCTTCGCGCTTGCCGTCGCGCCAGTAGATTTCAGCTCTCCGGACAAATGCGCCAACCTGTTCTCCGCTCAACTCGCGCTTACGCGTGAACCAGCAAAGCTCACCCTTCGTGCGCGTTTCAAGTCCGGCGCTACCAGGATCATCGAGATTCAGCACGGAATAGTCTGACGCGGTTTGATTCTCGAAGATCCGGGCTTTGGCCGCTGTATATGCCTCCATGCTGCCGTGGCGATCGAGATGGTCAGGCGTGATGTTCAGGATGACTGCAATATAAGGATGGAAGGTCTCGATCGTCTCGAGCTGGAAGCTCGACACTTCGATCACATTGATGGTGTCGTCCGTTGAGTCATCTACTAACAGGATCACCGGCGTACCGATGTTCCCACCGATAAGCGTTCGCTGACTGGAGCTAGCGATCAACTCACCGCATAGAGTCGTCGTGGTGGTCTTACCGTTGGAGCCTGTAATCGCAACGATCTTCCCCTTCAGAAAGCACGTTGCAAGTTCAATCTCTCCAATTACGCGAATGCCTTGTGCGCGTGCGCGAGCCAGCTGTGGGATATCAGAAGGAACCCCAGGACTCACTACGATCAGGTCTTGATCGCGAAATGTGCGCTCGCCGTGTCCACCGGTTTCGACGGCAATCCCGCGATCCAGTAGGGCGGGAATCTGGTTCTTCAGCTCATTTTGAGAGCGGGTATCGGAAACAGTGACGCGAGCTCCGCGAGCGGCTAAGAACTGTGCAGATGCCACGCCGGATTTTCCCAATCCGACGACGAGCACGCGTTTGCCTTTTACATCCATCGCCATTTGCCATTCTGCCACGAGTTGCTGTGAACTTCAGCGCAGTTTGAGCGTCGTCAGAGCAAAGAGTGCAAACACGAGCGCGGCAATCCAGAAGCGCACGATTACCTTCGACTCCGACCACCCGATCAACTCAAAGTGATGATGGAGAGGAGCCATCTTGAAGATGCGCTTTTTGCGCAGCTTGTATGAACCTACTTGCAAGATCACTGACAGCGCTTCGAGTACGAAGACACCACCAATAAAGGGAAGGAGCAGCTCCTGCTTGATGATGACTGCTACTGTGCCGATAGCTCCACCAAGGGCGAGTGAGCCTACGTCTCCCATGAAGATTTCTGCAGGGTGCGCGTTGTACCAGAGAAAGCCAATACTTGACCCCACCATCGCGCCACAGAACACCGTGAGTTCCGCAACTTGTGGCATCTTCTGGAGTTCCAGATACTCGGCAAAGCGCGCATGACCGCTCACGTAAGTCAGGACCGTTAGTGCGGCTGCGGCAACTATCGTGCAGCCGATCGCAAGCCCATCCAAACCGTCGGTCAGATTGACCGCATTGCTCGATCCCACGATCACGAGAACCACAAAAAAGATGAATGGCAAAAATGCGACGATCCAAAGGTGAGGCATCTGCAGCAGTGAGCCGATCGCCAAGTCAGGCCGAAAACGCTTTACAAAGGGAACCATCAAGTGCGTGGAATATTGTCCGACTGCCTGCATGGCTACCAGTACGACGGCAATTATGACGCTGACTGCAATCTGCAAACCAAGCTTCGACCGACCGGTGAGGCCGAGATTGCGGTGGTGGACGATCTTCAAGTAGTCGTCAGAGAATCCGATTGCGGCAAACGCCAGGGTCGAGAGCACGACCATCCAGATGTACCTGTTCGTCAGGTCGGCCCACAGCAAGGTAGGAACGATAATCGCTACTACAATCAGCACCCCGCCCATGGTTGGCGTTCCCGCCTTTTTCTGATGGGCTGCAGGGCCTTCCTCTCGAATGTATTGCCCAATCTGAAACTCGCGCAATTGGCGGATAATTGCTGGACCTACGATCATTCCCATGAACAACGCAGTAAGGCTGGCAAAGGCTGTGCGGAAAGTGATGTAGCTGAAGATGCGGAATGGAGGAAACAACGTGTGCAGCTTCTGATACAAGAGCCAATAAAGCAATCTTCCTCCGGGCTAATTAGTGCTTAACATGAGTCACGATCCATAACAGCGCTTGATTTAAGACGAGAGCGCCGGTCTCGCGAGACGCAATCTTTCGTTTAGCCGTTCAAGCGCTCCTTCCAGCCGAACTCCACGAGACGCCTTTAGCAAGACCACATCGCCAGGTCGGAGGTTGTCGGCAAGCCAGTCTCCCGCCTGTTCTGGCTCTGCTAGAAACATCGCATCCGCACCTCCTGCCGCAGCCCCTTCCACTATAAAACGCGCGTGCCCACGTACCCCGATGAGAATGTCGATCTTGCGTTGTGCAATGTGATTCCCGGATTCGCGATGCAGTTCGGGAGCGGTAGGACCGAGTTCCAGCATCTCTCCCGCGACGACAATCCGACGCTTGGCCGCTGAGGCCGCCACCACATCCACCATAGCATCGAGCGCTTTGGGATTGGAGTTATAAGAGTCGTTGATGAGGGTAGCGCCACCGATCTCCATAACCTGCCCGCGTTTGTCTGCGGCTTTGAGAGAAAGCAGTGAGGCCGCGGCCTCAGTTGGTGTCACACCTGCCTCCAGCGCAACGGCGATGCCGGCCAAGGCGTTCATCACATTGTGGCGACCTAATAGCGGCAATTCCATTGGAGTACTTACGCCGCTCGCGAGGAGTTGAAAGCGCGATCCTCGAGAACCAAGATCTTCTATCCGCTTTGCGCCAACATCAGCAGGGTGTTCGATCCCAAACTGAACGACTTTTCCATGAAAGTCGCGCCCGAATTGCGAGACGTAAGGATCATCGGCGTTGAGAAATGCCACTCCGCCGGCGGGCAAGGCGGCAATCAACTCGTATTTCGCCCGAGCGATACCGGCGATACCTTCCGGGAAGAATTCGAGATGAACTGGGGCGACCGAAGTCACAACACCCCACTCAGGCTTGGCGATCTCGCATAACACGGCGATCTCTCCGGCATGCGACATTCCCATCTCGATCACGGCGATATCATGCTCCGATTCGAGCTTCAGGAGTTGTAACGGCAATCCGAAATGATTGTTGAGATTTCCTAACGACTTGAGCACACGAAAACGTACGGCGAGCAGATGCGCGATTACATCTTTAGTCGTCGTCTTTCCGGCAGATCCGGTGACCCCTATGAGTCGCTTGCCCCAAAGTCTGCGGACCGCGGCTCCCAATCGCTGAAGTGCAGCGAGCGTGTCCTTTACGATGAGGATTCGCGTTTCGCCGGAAAAATGCTCAGCTTCATCCTGCGCGATCACGGCAGCAAGTGCACCGGACTTGAGTGCAGCTACGACGAATTCATGACCGTCGAGCCGCTCGCCTTTTACAGCAAAGAATAGATCTCCTGGCTGGATTGTGCGGGAGTCGATCGAATATCCGGAGGCAACATGCTCGCCATCGAAGTTGCCAGCTGCGTCAATGAATTCTGCAACTCGCCACAACGGCAACTTCATGCGACCGGCGCTCCTTTAGGAACAAACGTCTTGTAACCAACGTTTGCCAGCTTTTCCTCGGCGATCTGCACGTCATCGAACGGGAACGTGCCCTCGCGGGTGATCTGATACTTTTCGTGACCTTTGCCCGCGAGAAGAACTATGTCGCCGGGACGAGCCTCGCTGATTGCCAGAGCAATTGCTCTTCGACGGTCGGCTTCGATGGCGTGTGGGGTTCCAGCCTGTAACAGGCCGGGCAGAGCGTCCGCAATGATCTTCTGTGGGTCTTCGCTGCGGGGATTGTCAGAGGTAAGCACGACAAAATCGCTGCCCTGTCCGGCCGCACTTCCCATGAGCGGACGCTTCGTGCGATCGCGATCGCCGCCACAGCCGAACAAGGTGATGATTCTGCCTCGCACATCCTGCTGATCGCGCAGCTGGTGTGCAATCCGTGTGAGATTCCGCAAAGCATCATCGGTGTGAGCATAGTCGACCACGACTATGAAAGGCTGTCCGCAATCCACCAACTCGAATCTGCCCGGTACTCGGTCAAACGATGCAATGGCCTCGCGGATTTGCTCGACGGTGCATCCGCGAGCGAATGCTGCTGCAGACGCAGCGAGAACGTTGTAAACGTTGATCTCGCCAATCAAGCGCGATTCGCATGCGATCGACTGGCCTCGAACGCGCAAGCGAAAACGCGTTCCCGTGCGTAAATACTCGGCGTTCTCCGCAGTCACGTCGCGGCCATTGCTGAGCCCATAGCTCATGATCTCAGAAGCGCTACGCCTGGCTGTCTCAATGAGAGTAGTGCCAAAGCTATCGTCCGCATTAACGACAGCAACTCGAGGTGGCGCGGCGCCGTTCGGCTCGAACAGCTTCTGCTTCGACGCGGAGTACGCGTCCATCGTGCGGTGATAGTCGAGATGATCGCGCGTCAGGTTTGTAAAAACCGCCACGTCGTAGTGAAGCCCGTACACTCGACCCTGCTCCAATGCGTGCGATGAGACTTCCATCACTACTTCCCTCGCACCTGCTCTCAGGGCTTCGTCGAACGTCGCATTCAGTTCTAATGACTCCGGCGTAGTGTGAGGCGCGGGAATAACTCGACCGGCTACGTGATACTCGATTGTGCCGATCATCGCTACTGAGCGGCCCGAGCTGCGCAGAATATGTTCGGCGAGAAATGTCGTCGTGGTCTTGCCGTTCGTACCGGTAACTCCGGTTAACTTCAATTTCTTCGCAGGTTGACCGTAGAAATTTGAGCTAATCTGAGCCAGCGCTCTTCGCCCATGGGCTACCCGGGCAAATGCCGCATTGGCGGTCGGACTAACATCAGCTGAATCGGAAACTACCGCAACTGCTCCGGCACGAATCGCGGCATCGATAAAACGGTTGCCATCGCTGCTCTCACCATGCATGGCAACAAAGACAAACCCGGGACGAA